>Ga0136631_10000612_pt1 | contig 11109 bp, 7 predicted proteins | sample AntDrymUQ6012206_2_FD_104655 | JGI IMG/M metagenome (GOLD analysis project Ga0136631, IMG submission 104655) | Polar desert sand microbial communities from Dry Valleys, Antarctica - metaG UQ601 (22.06) | ecosystem: Environmental > Terrestrial > Soil > Desert | place: Antarctica: Dry Valley... | reverse complement strand
GTGCAGCGTCGCGCGCGCCGCCAGCCGAGCCGCCGCGCGAGGCGACCCGGCGCAGCCGCGCGCCCGTGCCCAGCGCACGTCGGCCTTCGCGGGGGCGAGCACGGCGTCGCGCACCGTCGTGAGCCGCAGCGGCTCGACGAAGCCGTAGATCTCGCGCAGCGCGCGCCACTCGTCGAAGCAGCGGCGCAGCCGATCCACGGCGCCGTACTCGTGCGAGTGCTCGACGGCGGCGTCCGGGACGAACGCCTTTGCGTAGCCGGCGCGCAGCATGTCGACGGCGAGCTGCTGGTCCTCGGCGTACGGCACGTCGCGAAACGGGACGCGCTCCCAGGCGTCGCGCGCGACCGCCCCGTTGGCGTCGGTGAAGAAGCCGCGCGCGCCGAGCAGGTGGCGCGGCCCGAGCGATCGCTCGCCGCCGGCCAGGCGATCGACGCGCGGGCCGCCGAACGAGGCGAAGAACGCCTCGAGCTCGCGTGCCGTCATCGGCGTCGCGCCCGGCCGCGGCACGTACGGGCCGAACGCGAGCGCGACGTCGGAGGCGGCGCCGAACGGCGCGAGCAGCGACTCGAGCCAGCGCGGCGATGCCGGCACGGCGTCCTGCGTGAGGAAGACGACGTGCGCGCCGGCGCTCTCGCGCGCGAGCAGGTTGCGCGTCGCACCATGCGAGAACTCCGACGGGGCGATGCTCAGGACGCGCGCGCCGTGCGCCCGCGCCACGGCGGCCGAGCCGTCCGTCGATCCCGAGTCGCACACGAGCAGCTCGACGGCGCGGGCCGTGTCCTGCTCGCGGACCGCGCGCAGCACCGCCGCAAGGCGCGGGCCGCCGTTGCGAACGGGCAGCGCGACCGTGACGCTCACGTGTAGAAGCCGCCCAGCGTCAAGAGCTGCGACGCGTACGTGAGGGCCATGAGGCTCACGACGGCCGCGGTCGTGATCCGCGCCCCCCAGCGCTCGCCGAGCCCCGCCCACGCGCCCGCCGCGAGGATCGCGAGCGCGACAATCGCCGGGAACGCATAGCGCCCCATCTCCGCGATGAGCACCCGCTGGCCCGGGGTCGAGAACGCGCGCTCGACGGCGGCGATGACGAGCACCGGCATCGCGAGCAGCGTCACGACGATCACCCAGTTGGCCTTCAGCCAGGCGAAGCGGCGGCGGGCGAAGACGGCCGCGCAGCCGAGCGTTGCGACCGTGCCCGCGACGATCGCCTGGTAGACGATCGCCGGGAAGTCGATCGCGTACCAGCCGAACGACCCCCAGCCGCGGACGACGTAGATCGTGTAAGCGGGCCAGTCGTGCGTCGGGTAGTGGTCGAACATCGTCGGCAGCACGGGAAAGAAGATCTGCCAGAGGTAGCCGAGCGAGAGGCCCGCCGTGTCCCACAGGCTGGCACCAGTGATCGGCGCGCCGCCGCCGGGCGTCGTGAACGTCGTGCGGCCGAAGCCCGCCGCGATCGAGCCCCAGAGGATCTGCACGAGCACGACCCCCGCCACCGTGGCCGCGATCCCGGCCACGACCTGCCGGCTGCGCCGCGACAGCGCCAGCGCGAGCAGCGCGACCGCGGCCACGACGTAGAGCGCGTAGCTCGTGCCCTTGATGACCGGCAGGATGCCGAGCGTGGCCCCGAGCGCGATCGCGAGCCCGACCGTGAGCCCGCGCCGGGCCGCCCGCGCGAACAGGAAGAGAAACAGCGCCGCGGCCGTGTTCACGCCGACGTCGTTGTTCACCGAGGCGCCGATGAAGGTGAACATCGGGTTCAGCGCGACGAGCAGCGCCGCGCCGACGGCGAACAGCGCCCGCCGCGGCGCGACCTCGCGCGCGGCGAGGAAGACGAGCAGCACCGTCAGCGCGCTGAGCAGGCCGGAGAAGATCCGCATGAGCTCGAGCTGCGACCAGATCGAGGCGCCGCCGGCGAGCCGATAGGGCACCGTCATGACGCCGTAGTACACGGGCCCGTGCGTCGCCGCCGTCGTCGGCCCGCCGCCGTCCTTGCGCGACGCGCCGGCGCCGCCACGCAGCTTCCACGCGTGCTCGTCGCGCACGAGCCACGGGGGGCGGCCGTCGACCTGCTCGTTGGCAGACAGCGCGTGCGTCGACTCCAAGCCGAGCAGGAGCGACGAGGACCACGGCGACAGCGAGCCCGACTGGCTCGCGGCCTTGCCGTTCTCGGCGAGCTGCTGCGTGTAGGCGAAGTGATCCTGCTCGTCGGGCGCCTGGAACGGCGGCGTCACGAGCGACCAGCTCACGGCGATCGCGGCGGCGACGGCGAACACGCCGGCGGCGAGCTTGCGCGGCGAGAGCGCCTGCGCGCGGATGAGCAGAAACAGGCCCAGGGCGAAGGCCAGCGGGAGGACGAGCCCGAGCAGCAGCCAGTACGTCCAGGGGCCGACCCACGGCGGCCGGAAGAGCGTCGCGCGCTCGAAGATCGTTGGCAGCTGCGACGCGATGCTGCGCTCCGAGCCGGCGGGCGGCCTGAACCAGACCGCGACGCGCGCGTCGCCCGCGGGCTTGCCGTCGAGCGTCGGCTCGACGCCGCCCGAGCCGAGGCCGCCGAGCGTCCCGCCCAGCATGATGACGCGCCGCGGCGTGATGCACGCGCTGACCGGGACGCTGGCCGGCCGATCGGGTCGCTGCGCGATCGCGAACGAGACCTTGTCCGGTGGGGCGTCGCGGCGATAGGGCGTCGTCGCGCGCTCGCCGGCGAGCGTGCTGCGCGCGAGGAGCGCGCCGACGGGCGTGCGCAGGTCCAGGCGCATCTCCGGCCGCGGCGATCCCGGGATGAGCTGGATCTCGACGAGCGCCGTCTCGGCGGGGAGGTGCAGGTCGCGCACGCAGAGCGTCTCGCCGCCCTTGACCTGCTGGACGAACCCGCGCGTGCGGATGCTGTTCGTGCCCGTGTAGTACGGGCGCGGCCAGCACGCCCAGACGACGACGAGGACGAGGAGCGGCACGCCGACGAGCAGCGCCGTGCGCGCGACCTCACCGCGGCCTGCGAGCCGGCGCTGGGGGAGCTTCACGCCGCTGGTTCGTCGCCGCGCCGGCGCAGCCCGAGGATCGACAGCAAGAAGGACGTGAAGAAGATCTGCGTGCCGACGACGACGAGGCCGACCGCGGCGATCGCGAGGCGCTCCTCGGAGAGCTGTCCGAACCCGCGGTCGATCCACGTGATGACGATCCACGCGGCGATCGCGAGGCCGACGGCCATGATCGCGCCGCCGAGCAGCAGCCCGTGCTCGAGGCGATAGCGGGCCCGCGCGCGGTCGAACCACGGGTCCTTCTCGCCCATGAAGTACGTCCCGAAGGCGTGCGCGCACAGCCCGAGCGCCGTCACCTGCGTGCCGACGATGCACAGCAGCATCCCGGCGATCATCGAGTGCAGCTGCCACTCGCGCCCGAACACGTTGATCTGCAGCAGCGAGATCAGCGCGATGACGACGCCGAGCGCGAGCATCGCCGCGCCGGGCACGACGAAGAGATGCGTCGGGCTGTGGACGAGCAGGAAGCGCAGGTGGCGCCAGCCGTCGCGCCAGCGCGCGAGCTTCGTCTCGCCGCCGCGCGGCGAGTAGGTGATCGGGAACTCGCGGATGTCGAGGTGCTCCTTCGACGCGCGGATGACCATCTCGGAGGCGAACTCCATGCCGGTCGTGCGCAGGTCGAGCGTGGGGAGGACGTCGCGGCGCAGCCCGCGCATGCCGCAGTGCGCGTCCCGGATGCCCGTGCGGAAGAAGAGGTTCAGCGTGCCGCTGAGCAGCGGGTTGCCGATGTAGCGGTTGACCCAGTGCATCGCGCCCGGCTGGATGTTGTCCATCCGGTCGCCCATGACGAGCTCGGCCCCCGCGCGCAGCTCCTCGACGAAATGCGGGATCTCCTCGAAGGGGTACGTCATGTCGGCGTCGAGCATCACGATGTACTCGCCGCGGGCCGCCGCGAACCCGGCCAGATACGCCGAGCCGTAGCCGCGGCGCGGCTCGTGGACGACGCGCGCGCCGGCCGCCGTGGCGAGCTCGGCGCTGCCGTCGTCGGAGCCGTTGTCGGCCACGACGACCTCGCCGTCGAGGCCCGCGCGCTCGATCGCCTCGAGCGACAGGCGCACGCACGCCTCGATGTTCTCGGCCTCGTTGAGGCACGGGATGACCACCGAGAGCTCGAGCGTCGAGTCTCGGGATGCGCCGGCGCCGGCGGGTGTGCTCTGAATCGAGGCCATGGCTGTGTCTCGGGCGGTGTGCCCTCGCAGATGGTCTAACGCGCGGGGGACGAAAGGTTGCGCGGTCACTGGACGGTCGGGGCAACGTTACACCCGACGCCCGCGGCGCCCGCGCGTCTGACACGCTGGCCGCGAGATGCGGATCCTCGTCGTCTACGACTGCCTGTACCCGTACACGATCGGCGGGGGCGAGCGCTGGTACCGCACGCTCGCCGAGCGGCTCGCCGCCGACGGCCACGAGGTGACCTACTTGACGCTGCGCCAGTGGAATCGCGGCGCGCGCGGCTGCGTCGAGGGCGTCGAGGTGCGCGTCGCGGGGCCGCGGATGAAGCTCTACGTCGACGGTCGCCGGCGGATCGTGCCGCCGCTCGTCTTCGGGGCCGGCGTGCTGTGGCACCTGCTGCGCCACGGCCACCGCTACGACGTCGTCCACACCGCGTCGTTTCCGTACTTCTCGCTGCTCGCCGCCGCCGTCGCGCGGCCACTGCGCCGCTTCGAGCTCGTCGTCGACTGGTTTGAGCTGTGGTCGCGCGCGTACTGGCTCGACTACCTCGGCGGCGCGGGGGGGCGCATCGGCTGGGCGGTGCAGAAGCTGTGCCTGCGCGTGCCGCAGCGGGCGTTCACCCTGGCGCGGATGACCGCGGCGCGGCTGCGCGCCGAAGGCGTGCGCGGCGACGTCGAGGTCCTGACCGCGATCCACGCCCTGCCCGAGGCCGCGGCGCCGCTGCCCGCCGGCCCGGCCGTCGTGTTCGCGGGCAGGCACATCCCCGAGAAGCGCGTCCCGGCGCTCGTGCGCGCGTTCGCGGTGGCCCGACAGCGCGACCCCGACCTGCGGCTGGAAATCTTCGGCGACGGGCCCGAGCGCGACGCCGTGCGGGCGCTCATCGCCTCGCTCGGGCTGGACGACGTCGCGCGCGCGCCGGGCTTCGTCGACGCCGCCGAGCTGCAGGATGCGCTCGGCCGCGCGCTGTGCATGGTCCTGCCGTCGCGGCGAGAGGGCTACGGCCTCGTCGTCGTCGAAGCGGCGGCGCGCGGCGTGCCGAGCGTCGTCGTCGCGGACGTCGACAACGCCGCGACAGAGCTCGTCGACGAGGGCGAGAACGGGTTCGTGGCGCCGTCGGCGTCACCCGAGGACCTCGCCGACGCGATCCTCCGCGTCCGCGACGCGGGGCCCGCGCTGCGCGCATCGACCGCGACGTGGTTCGCACGCAACGCCGACCGCCTGTCGCTGGATGCGTCGCTGGATCGCGTCGCGGCGGCCTACGCCGGCCCGCGCCGCGTCCGCGAGGGACGCGGCGCAGCCGTCAAGACCGGGTCGCGGGGGCGCGCGGGCCGTCGCTGATCGCGCGCCACTCGCCGCCGCCGCACACCGTGCACGGCGGCAGCGGCAGCCGCTCGAAGGTGTGCACGCGGTTGGTGCACGTCGTGCACAAATACGTGCCGGCGCCCTGGCCCACCGCCATCAAAGCGGGCTCAGCCATGTCGAGATCGCCTCCTCTCGTCACCACTGTCGACGACGCCGGCCATGTTACCCGGGAGCGGGCCGATCGGACACCCGATCCCTTGCGGAAGCGTGGTTCGAAACGGCCCTCTGGCGACCGTTTCGAACCACGCTCGTGCCGAAATCGCAGAGCCTGGACGGTCGGCCGACCGTGGTCGGCTCGCATCTCCGTAAGGCCCCCGACCTGATCGGCGTACGCTGACGCCATGTCGCCGGCGTCGGCACTCGTTCGTCCGGTCGTCGTGGCGCTCGCCATCGCGTTGCTCGCGCCGGCCGGCGCAGTGGCCGCGTGGCTTGATCCCGTCGACCTGTCCGCCGCGAGTCAAGACCCTTCAGGCGCGGAGGTCGCCGTCGACGCGCGCGGGAACGCGGTCGCCGTGTGGGCCGCCGAGCAGGGCAAGGGCTTCGCGGTGCAAGCCGCGTCGCGCACCCCCGGAGGGGCGTGGCAGGCGCCAATCGCCATCTCGGCCACCACCCTGAGCGCCCCGAACCCGCAGGTCGCGATCGACGCGCAGGGCAACGCCGTGGCGGTCTGGACGCGGCGCACCGATCGCGACTACCTCGCCATCGTGCAGAGCGCGTCGCGGCCGCTTGCGGGGCGCTGGCAGAAGCCCGTCGATCTCTCCGCCGCGGGCCACCATGCCGTAATCCCGCACGTCGCCGTCGACCCGCGGGGCAACGCGGTCGCGGTCTGGCAGCGCTTCAGGAGCAGGTTCGTCATCGCCGTGCAGGCGGCGACGCGCCCGCCCGCCGGGCGCTGGCAGGCGCCGGTCGAAGTGTCGGCGTCCGGCGAGGGGAGCTCCGTCGTTCCGCACGTCGCGATCGGTGCGAACGGGGACGCCGTCGCGGTCTGGGAAGACCTGACGACGGGCGGCATCAGGGGGGCCGCACGACCGGCCGGCGGGCCGTGGCAGCCGCCCGCCGCCATCTCCGCTCCCGGCGCCGTCGCGTCGACGGTGTTCCACGGCGTCCCGCAAGTGGCCGTCGACGCCCGGGGCAACGCTGTCGCGGTCTGGCATCGTCCGACCGCGGCCGGCGCGATCGTCCAGGCCGCGGAGCGGGCCGTAGGCACGAGCTGGTCGGCGCCGGTCACCCTCTCCGCCCCCGGCCAGGACGCCTCGAGCGCGAACGTCGCGGTCGATCCGGCCGGCAACGCGGTCGCGGTCTGGGAGCGCGCCACGGCAGCCGGCATCGCGACCACCTTTACGGCGCAAGCCGCGGTGCGTGCCGCCGGAGCAACCTGGCAGGCGCCGGTGGACCTCTCCATCGCGAGCGAGCAGCCGACCGAGCCGCACGTCGCGGTCGATGCGGGGGGCACCGCCGTCGCGGTCTGGGCCGTCGAATCCGTCACCGGCCCGAGCGAGGGCGTCCAGGCTGCGGTGCGCGCTGCGGGCGGGCCGTGGCAGCGGCCCGCGACGATCGTCGCGCTCGGCGCGCGCTCGTCGGCCTTATCTCCGCGGGTCGCGCTCGGGGCGGAGGGCAACGCCGTCGCGGTGTGGGTGCAGGACGTCAGGACCCGGCACCCCGCCGAGGGCTACGGCGGCTTCGTCGTGCGAAGCGCGGACTTCGGCCCGCCAAGGCCGCGAGCCGAGGCGACGGTGGCGAAGCTGCGCCTCTCGCCGAGCACGTTCCGTGCGGGCCGGACCGTCCGATCCGTGCCCCCGCGCGCGACCCGTGTCGGCTATACCCTCGACATCGCCGCCGGCGTGCGGTTCACCGTCCAGCGAGTGAGCGGCGGCCGCGCCGTGCGGGTGCGCGGCAGCTTCACCCGCCGCCGGCCCGCGGGCGCCGATCGCTTCTTCTTCAACGGTGACATCGCCAACATCGGCGCGCTCCTCGCGCCCGGCCGCTACCGCCTCGTCGCGACCCCGATCGTCGCCGGCCGGCCCGGAGCCGCGGCCCGTGCGCCGTTTCGCATCGTGCGCTGATCAGCGGCGCGACGGCTCGGACTCGATGATCACCCGGCAGGGGCGCTCGGCGAGCACCGTCTCGACGGTCTTGCCGAAGATCGTCGTGCCCGTGCGCGGCGGGAGCGGCATGACGATGGCCTGCGCGCGGATCGCACGGGCCTCGTCGATCACGGCGCGCGCGCCCTGGCCGGCGCGCACCTTGACGACGCGCCCGCTCACGCGCCGCCCGACGAGCTTCCGCGCGCGCTGGATGACGTCGGCGGCGTCGGCCTCGACGTCCGGCAGCTTGGCCTCCAGCGGCAGCGCCTGCGGCACCGTGATCGTCACCAGGATGTAGATGCCGCGGCCGCCGCGCGCGGCGAGCCTGGCCGCCGTCGCGACGATCTGCGGCGTGAAGCGATCGGCCTCGAGCGCGACGAGGACCGAGTCGTACTCCGCCTCGGTGGCGGTGACCGGCCGCGGGACGACGATCTTCGCGGTCGTGACGAGGTCGAGCCCGTGGCGGCGCCGGTAGACGGCGTAGACCGCGACGCCGAGCGCGAGCCAGAGGGCTCCGGAGACCGCGACGACGGTGTTGAGCGCCGTGACGACGACGAAGCACAACGCGGTCGCCGTGCCGCCGAACACCGCGAAGACCGGCAGGTCGCGCCCGGCGATCCTCAGGTTCCCCGGTCCTCGGTACGGGCGCACCTGCTCGGGCCGTGTCAGGCGCAGGCGGACGACCGCCGCGTGCGCGATCGTGAACGAGAGCATGGCGCCGAAGGCGTAGATGGCCGCCAGGAAGTCCGCCTGCCCCGGCAGCAGCGTCAGGCACGCGATCACGCCGAAGACGAGGATCCCGATCCACGGCGTGTTGTACTTCGGGTGCAGCTGGCGCAAGCGCTCGGGCACCTGCCGGTAGATCCCCATCGAGTAGACGAGGCGCGAGACGCCGATGATGCCGGCGTTCGTCGCGATGAGGAGGATCGTCGCCGCGAGCAGGCCGACGTAGATCTCGGCGGGCTGCTGCAGGAAGCCGAGATCGAGCTCCTCGACGACCCCGAGGATCGGGTCGCCGGCGTATCCGCCCTGCTCCTCGGGGACGCCGAGCAGCGTCGAGTACTCACCCGTCTCCGAGTTCTGCGTGACCGGCAGGGCCGAGAGCGCGACCGCCGGCAGCGTGAAGTAGATCGCGTAGACCGCGGTCCGCACGCGCGCGATCGCCTTGGGGATCGTGATCGCCTCGTCCTTGGCCTCCTCGGCCATGTTCGAGATCGTCTCGATGCCCGTGTAGGCGATCATTCCGACCGGGATCGCGAGGAGGAAGTCCGTCCAGGTCGGCGCGACCCCGAAATGGATGTTCTCGGCAAGCGTGTGCGGCGAGAAGACGAGCAGCGCGCCGGCGACGACCATGAGCAATTGCGTGAAGAAGTCGACGAGCGCCAGGACGACGTTCAGGCCCGCGGACTCCTTGATGCCGACGACGTTGACGATCGACAGGGCGACGACCACGAGCACGCCGAAGATGACGTCGCCCGGCGCCGATTGCAGCGGATCCCAGAAGAGGCCTCCGATGTAGTGCGGCACGAAGAACGCCGAGATCGCGACCGTGATGACGTAGTTGAGCATCTGCGCCCATGCCGCGAAGAACGAGACGAACTCGTTGAACGCATGGCGCGCGAAGCTCGACGACCCGCCGGCTTCGGGGAACATCGCCGTCGCCTCGGCGTAGGTCGCCGCCGTGCAGAAGAAGAAGATCCCGGCGATGACGAAGACGAGCGGCGTCAGGCCGAGCGCGAGGCCGGCCACGAGCCCGAGCGCGTAGTAGATCGAGGAGCCGACGTTGCCGTACGCGGTGGCGAACAGCGCGTTGACGCCGAGCACGCGCTGCAGACCTTGAAGCCGGCGTTCCGCCATCCGACACCGCAGCATGCGCCCGTGGCCGTGAGCGCTGTGTGCGGATCGGGCGCGCAGCTGTGTGGATGGTGTGAAGAACGCCGCGCTCAGGCGAGGAAGCGGTACCCGACGCGCGCATCCGTGCGGATGTAGTGCGGCTCGCCGCCGGGCTCGAGCTTGCGCCGCAGGTTCGCGATGTGCGTGCGCAGCGCCTGCGTGTCGTCCGCGTACTGCGGGCCCCACACCGCGGTCAGCAGCGTGCGGTGCGTGAGCAGGCGCCCGCGGTTGCGCGCGAGGATCCCCAGCAGGTCGTACTCGATCGGCGTGAGGTGGATGTCCTCACCGTCGCGGCGCACGCTGCGCGCCGCGAGGTCGATCTCCAGGCCGTCGACCCGGATCGTCGGCTCGTCGACGTTCCCCGCGACGCGGCGCAGCACCGCGTTGAGCCGCGCTACGAGCTCGCGCGGGTGAAACGGCTTGGTGACGTAGTCGTCGGCGCCGGCGTCGAGCGCGGCGATCTTGACGTCCTCGTCGCCGACGGCCGACAGGACGATGATCGGCATCCGGCTCCACGCGCGCAGCTGGCGGCAGACGTCGACCCCGTCGCCGTCGGGCAGCACGAGGTCGATGATCGCGGCCTCCGGCGGGCGCAGCGCGGCGGTGTCGAGCGCCTCGCGGGCGCTCTGCGCGACGGCGACCTCGAAGCCGGCGTCGCGCAGGACGACCTTCAGCCCGCGCAGGATCTGCAGCTCGTCGTCGCAGACGAGGACCCGCCGGGCGGGCGTGCTCACGACGGCCCGAGGATCGCGGCCTTCGGCGCTTCGAGCGCGAGCGGCAGCTCGATCGCGAACACCGTGCCCTGGCCGGGGACCGACTCGGCGTGAACGCGCCCGCCGTTGGCCTCGACGAAGCCGCGAACGATCGCGAGGCCCAGGCCGGAGCCGGGGTGCGCGTCGCTGCGCTCGTCGCGGTAGAACGGCTCGAACGCGCGAGCGAGTTGGGTCGGGCTCATGCCGGGGCCGCGATCGATGACGCGGATGCTCATCTTGCCGCCGACGACGCGAGCGCGGACCTTGACGGGATGGCCGCCGCTGTAGCGCCGGGCGTTCTCGAGCAGGTTGACGAAGACGCGCTCGAGCTGGGCGGCGTCGGCGCGCACGAGCGGGAGGTCGCGGTCAAACGACAGCGCGAACGTCGACGGGTCGTCGGCCGCGACGGCGTCGGCGGCCGTGCGGACGACCTCCTCCAGCGAGCACCAGTCGCGCTGCGGCTCGGCGGCGCCCGCTTGCAGCTTCGAGAGATCCAGCAGCTTGTCGACGAGCGCCGACAGGCGCTGTGCCTCCTCGACGACGACGAGCCCGAGCTCGTCGCGCTCGTCGTGCCCCAGGCCGGACGAGCGCACCGCGTGCCCCGCCGTGATGATCGCGGTGAGCGGCGTGCGCAGGTCGTGGGAAACCGCTCGCAGCAGCGCGGTCTTGATGACGTCCGAGCGGCGCAGCGCCTGCGTCTCGACGACTTCGGCTTGCAGCCGTTCGCGATCGAGCGCGGCACGCAGCAGTGCCTCGAGCGCCGGCGCGACCCGCGCGCGGACGCGCTTGCGAAGCTCGGGGTCGTCGCCGCCC
>Ga0136631_10000611_pt1 | contig 11116 bp, 12 predicted proteins | sample AntDrymUQ6012206_2_FD_104655 | JGI IMG/M metagenome (GOLD analysis project Ga0136631, IMG submission 104655) | Polar desert sand microbial communities from Dry Valleys, Antarctica - metaG UQ601 (22.06) | ecosystem: Environmental > Terrestrial > Soil > Desert | place: Antarctica: Dry Valley... | reverse complement strand
GATCGGCCGGTGAGTGCTCCGCTGACAACCGCGCGTTCCAGATCGTCAGGACCGCGACGAGGACGGTCGCCGCGACCCACCACCGAGTCGACGCCGCTCGTTGCGCCCGCCGCGGCGGGCGCAGTCCCGGATCCCACAGGAGGTAGAGCTCCGCCCAGATGGCCGCCACGAGCGGCAGCACGATCAGAGGCCGAAAGAACCCGAGGATCGCTGCCGTCATTCCGACGAGAGCGACCGCCGCGACCAGCGTCAGCGCGAGCACCATGAGTGTCTCGGCGCGGCTGTGCGATCCAGGTGAAACGTCACCAACCGTTCGCTGCTGCACCGGATCAGGCTCCGCAGGGTTCTGGCCGACCGCGGGTGCGCTCACGGGCCGTGACCCGCATCTGCGAGCACCTCTTCGTAAAGACCGCGAAAGCGTTCGGCCATGACCTTCAGCGACAGCGATGTCCGCGCCCGCTCACACGCCGCCGCGCTCATTCTGGCGCGCTGCTCGTCATCGCCAAGCAGCTGTTCGATGGCGGTGCGGAGAGCTGTGACATCGCCGGGGCTGATGACGATCCCCGTCGCACCAGGATCGATGGCTTCGGTCGTGCCGGTTCCGACGTCGGTGACGATCGCGGGCAGGCCCATCGCCTGCGCCTCGACCGTCGCGATGCCGAAGCTCTCGGCTCGGCTCGTCGAGGGAAGCGCGAAGCAGTCGGCAGCCGCAAGGAGATCGACGAGACGCTGTTCGGTGACATGCCCGGTGATGGTGATGCGTGGATGCGGTGTCGCCAGCTCTCGCAGCGCACCCTCCAGCGGTCCGCCGCCGATGATCACGACGGCGGCGTCCAGATCGCGAACGGCCTCGATGAGCCGGTCGAAGCCCTTGTAATACACGAGCCGCCCCGTGGCAGCGACGAGCGGGGAACCGAGCTCGTCGCGAATCGCCGCCACGCGTTCAGGATCGGCGCGCGCCAAATCGAATCGGTCCGTGTCGACCCCGTAGGGGATCACGTGGACCTTCTCCCGGTGCGGGGCGAGGAATTCAGACTGGCGCAGGGTGGCATGCGCGCCGACGACGATCGCGCTCGCCCGCCGAAACAGCCGGTTGACGAGCGGCGCATAGAGCGGCCGCAACGCCTGCTGGCGGACGATGTCCGCGTGGTGCGATGCCACCAGCGGGATTTCCCGCCGTGCCAGCAACGCCGACGCCTCCCCGGTGGGGTTGGGCATATGGACATGGAGGAGCGTGGCCCGATGCCGCCACAGAATCACCGGAAAGCGCGGCGCGATGGGCGCGGAGAGAATCCGCCCGAGCTGGCCGACCTGAACCTCGCTCCCATAGGGGGTCCGAAACCGTTTGGTCCTCATGCTCCGGCTGCACACCAGCACGTCGGACCGCACGTCCGGCAGGCCGCGACGCAGGTCATCGATGTGGCGCTCGATCCCGCCCACGACCGTGGGATAGACGTCCTTGTAGACGTGAAGCACATGCAGGCGCGTAGCGCTCATGCCGCGCGCCCGGCGGCCGCCCCTTCGATGGCCTGCGCGGTTCGCTGCGCCACGTCGTCCCAACGCAGGCTCGCCGCAGCCTCAAGGCCCGCTGCCCGCCGCCGCGCTCGCTCATCGGCGGACGCGAGCAGCGCCTGAATGTGTGACGCGATGGCCTGGGCGTCGCCGGGATCCGCGTAGAGCGGTGCGTCGCCGGCGAACTCCCGGATACAGTCGAGCGACGAGGCGACGACCGGCGAACCGGAGGCCATCGCCTCCGCCACCGGCAGACCGAATCCCTCCATGGCAGAGGCATACGCCGTCGCGAGCGCACCGCGGTACAGCGCGGCCAGCCGGGCATCGGAGGGTTCGTGAACGAACCGGACCGCCGCGTCAGCCCGAAGCTTGGTCATCAACTCGTCGACACCCCAGCCGGGCCTGCCGGCGAGAACGAGCGAGACGCGTGTTCCGTCCTTGTTCACCCGCCGGAGCGCGTCGTGCAGCGTTGCCACGCCCTTGCGGGGCTCGACCGTGCCCACGAACAGCACGTACGGGCTGGGTACGTCGGTGGGAACGTCTCCCTCGGGGCCGAACGCACCCGCAACCCCGTAATGCGCGACGAGGATCCTCGACGACGCGATCCCCCAGTTCGAAACCAGGCGATCTCTCGTTTCCGAGGAGCCACACACAACGCGACTGGCCCGCCGCGCGGCGAGTCGAGTCGCGATGGTGACGTACCGCGCGCGAAGCTGGCTGGAGTAGGTCTCGCGCGCGAGCCTGAACATCAGATCGTGGATCGCCACCACCATCGGACCGCGCCGAAGGATCGGAAGCGTGAAGGCGGTCCCGAACCACACGTCGGCGGCGGCTACGACGCGATCGGTCCAGGACGCCGCATGAAGCCAGAGGACTCGAGCCGACGATCGCTGGGTCGGCCATCTCGTGTCACGGCGCTCGCTCTCAGCGAACAGGTCTGGCCGATTGGAGAGGATCAGCCAGCGCCAGTCCGGCCGTGCTTCCTCGAGCGCGTGCGTGATCTCAAGCGCGTACCGTCCGACCCCGACACGTTCCTGTCCGGGTGTGTCGAGGATCCGCGCGTCGACAGCGACAGTGAGCGAGCTGGCGCTCACCCCGAATGCCTCCGAGGGCCCAGCCGTCCGCTCACCCCGTCCACAAAGCCCTGAAGCAACGCGCGCAGGCCCGCCATCCTACGAGTCGCGTGCCGAAGGCGCGCCACGTTGACCGCCGCGGTGACAAATGTTCGGCGCCAGGAGGCTGGCCGGCCGAGCGGAGCGTGACGACGAGACACCACCAACTGGTTGCGCGTCCCGTAGTACATGCTCAACGCGGAGTGTTCATTTCCCTGGGTCGCGGCGACCCGATGCCAGATCTTGGCGGCAGGGACGACGTACAGCCCAAACCCCGCTTCGCGCATCCGCAGCGACCAGTCGACATCCTCGTAGAGAAAGAAGAGATCGCCGTCGAACATCCCGGAGCGGACGATCGCCTCTCGCGTCACGAGCATCGCCGCCCCGCTGAGCCGGTCGACCGAGCGCGTGCTCACATGCTGCCCGACGTCGCGCTCGCGATAGCCGGTCACTCGGCCCGGGTATCCGCGCCGGGGGTCGAAGTCGGCCCCGCCGAACCAGATCATGTCCGCCGGCTCGGCGAAGTAGATCAGGGGGCTCACGGCGCCGGCGTCGCCCAGCCGCGTTGCTTCTGCCACGAGCGTCTCGATCGCATGCGGATCGACGGTCGTGTCGTTATTGAGGATCAGCACGTACTCGGCGGCCTGCTCCATGGCACGGCGGACGCCGACGTTGTTGCCTTCGGCAAAGCCGAGGTTGCTGGCGTTGACGATCAGGTCAACGTCAGGAGCCGCGTCGCGCAGCAGTGTCACGGAGTCGTCCGTCGAGGCGTTGTCCACCACGATGATTCGGAGGGTCGGACCGACGCTGCCGCGCAGCGACGTCAGACACTCGAGCGTCATGCGGCCGGCGTTCCAGTTGAGGACAACCACCGCGATGCACGACGTTGCACTTGGAGGCGAGGCGCGCTGCATGCGACGCTCAGAATCTCGCCCGTTGCCGGAGGCGTAGTGCCCTGCTGGTCGGTCGCGGCGTCCCGTACCGCCGACGGATTAACCATGTAAACGAGGCGAAGGAGACCAGCTCCGCGAGACTGAGCGCGAACGCAGCGCCCGACGAACCAAAGGCCGCAGAGAACCCCACAGCCGCCGCGAGACACACCGCCAGATTGAACAGTCCGAGCAGAAGCGCGTCGCGGTGCGCGTCGCTCATGAACACCACCGCCGCACTTACTGCTTGCACCGCAAGCAGCGCCACTCCTGGCAACATCAGCCGCAGGTCCTCGGCCGCGGATACGCGGTACTGGTCGCCGAAAAGCAGCGCGCAGAGCGGTTGCGCGACGACGCCTACCACAACGGCGCATGGCAGCGCCACGCACGACACCGCGACGACCATACGTCGCCAGGTAGGCCACACTTCCTGCGGCTGGTCCCGATGCATGCGACTAAACGTTGGGGAGACGCTCAGAAACACAACCACTGCCAAGAGCGCGACAGCATCGACAACGCGCAGTGCCGCTGCGTACGATGCCGCCTCGGACGCCCCCTCCAGGGCGTATAGAGAGACCATGCCTGCCTTGTAGTACACCGTGCTTATTAGTGTCAATCCGAGGAACGGTAGCGCCTGACGAAACAATGTCGCGGCCTTCTCACGACTCCCTGCGCCATCAGTACGGCTCGCCCGGGTTCGCCACGCGAATAGATGACCGCCGACCTTGACCGCGGACGCGCCCACAAGAACGGCCATGGCGGTGGTTAGGGTCACGCCGCCCTCCTGCACCAGTACCACCAGACCACCTAGCAGAACAATTGCAGCCCCGCTTTGCGCGACAACGAAGCGCCACGGGCGTTCCGCGCCCGCAGCTGCGTTCTCGTATCCGAGTGCGACCGACTCGAGCGTCAGATAGACGACGACGAGTGCCGCGAAGCCGGTTTCAAACGGCCCGGCCCCAAGAGCCAACGCGAGCGCGGCGAACAGCGCAGTAGTTGCGACGGCGATCATCCGGACGCGAATGAGATCCCGTACCAGAGCACCGCTAGCCGCCCCGGCCCGGGCGGTATCCCGGACGAGGAGCCTGCTGAAACCCGCGTCAGCGACGGTCCCAAGGATTGCGACGATCGCCAGTGCGAGCACAAAGGTGCTGAAGTCCTGCGGAGTCAGCTCGCGAACAAGCAGCAGCAGTGCGAGCGCCAGCGCACCCCGTCCAATGAACTGACCGATCGCTAGCGCCCCTCCAAGATGCAGCCGCGCTAGCGCTGCGCCACTCACTCCAAGACGTGCCGCTAGACGCATCACTGAGGCGAGTCTGCCATCAGCTCGTCGGACGCGTGGCGACGGTCGTAGCCGCGGGCGATCTTGGTAGGGTGGCGCCAGTCATGCCTGATGACAACTCTACTTCACATGAAGATCGCCGGGCGAGGTACCTGGATCTGTTGGAGCGCTGAGTAATGGGCACGGTGCACCAGCTTGCCTTTACTGTGGTTGGCAGCGATGCGATGCCATCCTGGCGCCAACCTTTTCGTCGCGCGTTTCGGTTAAGCGCTTGGGCGCGGTATGCCTATGAACTGATGGCTCGCGGCGTGTACGTGAAGGAGAGCGGGACGCGCAACACAGGCTGGGTGGCGAAGTGACGGCCCCTACTTGTTCGCCTGCACGCGCCAGGTGTGCGCGCCAAACTCCCGCCCGATCCGGCCAGCGGCAAGCAGCGGCAGATACCGACGCGAATCTCGTGGCCAGTCGACGCGGGTGACCTGCCAGCCAGCCTCCTCTATCAGCGCCACAAGGTCCCGGCGGGTGAACCAGCGGACGTGCGTGCTGTCGCGGTGCCCGGACAGGCTGTAGCCGAACGTGCCGCGGCAGATCAGGTCGAACAGCAGCGATACGTGCCTGGCGTTCGGAATCGACACGCTAAGCGTCGCGCCTTCGCGAGCCACCTTCGCGGCCGCGTGCAGCAGCGTATCCGGCCGATAGAGGTGTTCGAGGATGTCATAGCAGAGGATCGTGTCGAAGCCGCCGGTGAGCGCATCGAGCGCTTTCTCTGCGTCCATGACGAGAACGGTCTCGTAGCCGCGCTCCCGGGCAGCGGCCGCGGCGTTCTCGTCGATCTCGACGCCGACGACGCTCTCGGCTCCTTGGCGCAGAAGCTCGGCGCCGACAGCCCCGGCGCCGCACCCAATGTCGAGGGCGCGTCCCAACGGTTGTGGAAGCATCTGGAGGAGATCAAGCCGCGCATGCTGGAAGTACTCGGCCGGTTTCTGGCCCAGCGGCAGGACTCTCGAGGGCATCGCGCGACCTTAGCGGCGACGATCTATGCAAAGGGGCCCTTTTGGGAACCGGCTCACACCACCGCCGCCTCCGCCTGCTGGAAGCTGATGACGTCCCCCAGGATCTCATCGAGCGTCCGCGTCGGCCTCCACCCCACCGCGGCGTCGATCTTTGAGATCTCCGGGTACCGGCGCGGCATGTCCTCGAAACCCGCCTCGTATGCGTCGTCATACGGGATGAGGTGGATCTCGGACTCCGAGCCGGTGAGTTCGCGCACGCGGACGGCGAGCGCGAGGATCGAGATCTCCTCCTGCGAGCCGACGTTGAAGACCTCGCCGTAGGCTCCGTCGCCCAGCTCCATGAGGCCTACCAGCGCGCAGACGACGTCGCCGACATGGCAGAAGCAGCGCGTCTGCCTCCCATCGCCGAACACCGTCAGCGGTCGACCGGCCAGCGCCTGCCCAACGAACTTCGGCACGACCATCCCGTAGCGTCCGGTCTGACGTGGCCCCACGGTGTTGAAGAGCCGCGCGACGACCGTCGGCAGCTTGCGCTCCTTCCAATACGCGAGTGCCAGAAACTCGTCGATCGCCTTCGAGCAGGCGTACGACCAGCGCCCTGTCGTCGAGGCGCCCATGACGAGGTCGCCGTCCTCGCGAAACGGAAAGGAGGTCGACTTGCCGTAGACCTCGCTCGTCGAGGCGATGAAGACCGGCGTGCGCTTCTTGCTCGCCTGCGCGAGCACGACCTCGGTGCAGTGCACGTTCGTCTCGATCGTCCGAACAGGGCTCTCGACGATGAGGTCGACGCCGACCGCCGCGGCCAGGTGGTAGACGATGTCTGCGTTGTCGACGAGCTCGGCGACGAGCGACGTGCTCGCGCACGTGTCGATCGTGTAGCCGAAGCGCGGATCCGCCTTGAGGTGACGGACGTTGTCGATCGAACCCGTCGAAAGGTCGTCGAGGATGTGGACGCGGTGGCCATCCGCCAGCAGCGCCTCCGCGAGATGCGATCCGATGAAACCCGCGCCGCCGGTGATGAGAAACCGCATGCCTGCTGCCTTTCGTGGTGTGCGCGCGCCGATCAACCGCTCGCCGAGCCGTCTCTGCGGGGGAACGGTTGCACACCGGCCGTCATCGCACAAACAGGCAAACGCGGTGCCTGGCGAGTTTCACTCATCACGCCTCTTGTACGTGCGATCCTCGACGAGGACGACCACATCGAGCTGCTCGGCGGGGGTGCTCGTCGAGATGAGCCCGCACGAGCGCCATCGCGCGCAGGATCGGCACACCTGCGTCTGGTCTTGTGACGGCATACGCGGAGGCTTCGGTGATGCATGGCAGACGCCTACGCCAAGCGACCGGAGCCGCATGAGTGTCGACGATGAGATCCCGGCAGGCATCGGTACCATCGCCGCGATGGCTGTGCACGTCGACGCCTCACTGCCGGTGCACCCGCTCACGGTCGACGACCTCGCGGCGATGGTCGCCGCCGGCATCCTCGGCGAGGACGATCGTGTCGAGCTGCTCGACGGCGTGCTCATCGAGATGAGCCCGCATGGCGAGCCGCACATGTACGCCATTCGCAGGTTCACCGCGCTCGCGATGCCGGCCGTCGCCGCCGCCGAAATGGAGCTCAGCCCGCAATGCCCGCTCGGCGTCCGCAGCCCGATCAGCCAGCCCGAGCCGGACTTCGCCGTCATCCCGCGGACGCCTCGTACTGCCAAGCCGGCCGATGCGGTGCTCGTTCTGGAGATCTCAAGCAGTTCGCGTGCCATCGACCTCGGGGTCAAGGCCGCCGTCTACGCGCGCGCCGACATCCCCGAGTACTGGGTCCTCGACGTCGAGCGCCGCGAGCTCATCGTGCACCGCGAGCCGCGCGATGGCCGCTACTCGAGCGTGCGGACGCTCGGTGAGCACGACACGTCACGGCGATCGCCGTCGACCTCGCGGTGCCGCTGTCCGAGCTGCTCTGAGTCCTGGGCGTACGCGAGGCGTTGGCAAACCGGCGTGACAGGCATCGCCGCTCTGCCCGCAGACTCGCCACAAAAGATCGGTGATGTGTGACTTGACAAACCCACGTGGACCTCGGACCAGCGTCCGGCGCTTGGTCTACTGTGCCCCGCAGTGCCGCAAGATCGTCTCCGATGGGGGGTAGCTGCCGATGGGAGTAACCGGACTTGTCGTCTTCCCCAAATCGCCTGCAAGAACGGACTATCCTGACCGCATGTACGCAATCGCGTTTGATCTCGATGTCAAGCAGCTAGAGCAGCACTACCCAGGCAACACGTCCACGCAGGGGTATGCGGATATCAGGAAGTTCCTTGGGAACAACGGGTTCGACCACCAGCAGGGGTCGGTCTACTTCGGGGGATCTACGGTCGATGCAGTGTCTTGCGTCCTGACGGTTCAGGAGTTGGTTAAGGAACATCCCTGGGTGCGCAACTGCGTGAAGGACATTCGTATGCTGCGCATCGAGGAGAACAACGATCTCGGCGTTGCCATCGATCGGGTTCCCATCCCCTCGCCCGAGCCGACAGATGGGAACCTATTCGACGCCTTGGACGCCAACGCAACTCAGCTTCGCGCGTCGGCCTAGGCGTCGTCCGTCGAGGGCTCGTCGGGCTGGGGATCGTCGTCCTGATCGACGGGCGGCGCGTCTGGATCGACGGCTAGCAGCGCCCTGAGCGCTTCCTTCGGGTCTAGCCCTTCGAGCGATACCGGCTCGTTGGTGTCGTCGTGCTTCATGCTGCCAGACGATACAGCGCTCCGTCACGCCGAGAGGCGCAAACCGGGGTTTACACGTCGCTTCCGGCCGTGAACGTGTAAACCCTGCCCTTACAGGCTGACAGGGCACGAAACGGGTAGTCACGCTGCGTGACTCGATGCTTTATGATCAGTTGATGGCTCTCGACCCCTCGGTGAACGCAGCACTGACGACATTGCTCGCGCGTCGCAAGTCGATCGACCGCGCGATTGCCGCGCTGCTCGCATTGAACGATGGCGACGACCCAAACCGCGACAACACGGCCGTCGAGGAGGAGATTGCTAACGATGGAGCGCGCATCAAGCAGTCCTCAACCGGCGGTGGGATCGCGGGAGTCCGCAAAGTGCTTTACGCATGGCCGGGTCGCGGGTTCACAGCGGCTCAGCTCGCCCACGCAATGCAGGAGAACGGCTGGGTCACGTCGTCAAAGAACCCACGCGCCGCCGCTCGTGCGAGCGCTAATCGGCTTCGTGATGACCCGGAGAACGAGCATGTGTACTTCGAGGACGGGGAGTTCGTCTACCGCCCGCCGGGGACTGAGTCTTGAAGGCTTGCGCGAATCGACGCAAGAGGACGGAGGTACCGATGCCCCCGCCTGAGATGTAGTCGATCGGCCCACGACTGCCCCGTCTGCGGCGGCTGACGACGTAAAACACCCAGCGGCTGCGCTCTATCTTGACGGAACGGGCGCAGCCGCCGGGCCAGGCTTATTACCTGCCCCCATGGCGGAATCAGTAGACGCGCCCGCTTTGGGAGCGGGTGGACCGGGTTCTCTAGGCCCATACGGTCCGTGCGAGTGCAAATCTCGCTGGGGGCACTACCGGAACTAGTTTAAACCATCGAGGGCGCTGGCGCTACTGCCCGCACGCTGGCTTGCGGTAGGTCAGGCGCTTGCCGCCGACCTGCTGGCCCAGCAGCGACACGCGCTCCGTGTCGCTGCTCTTGCGTGTCGTGTGGCGAAAGTCGAATTCCGCCAAGTACCTATCGAGGTGCTCGCGGCTGACGTGATGATGAGTGCCGTCAATCGAGCGTTTGAGCTGCGAGAAGTAGTTCTCCGCCTGATTTGTGCTGACGTCGCCTCGGACGTACTCGCCCTGCGCGTGATTCACGATTGAGTGCTCCGCGAAATCGTCAACGATCTTGCGGTAGTACGGGCCGGAGTCCGTGTGCAGGTGCGTCGACGGCGCGTCAACATGCTCCACGAGCACGGAGCGCAGGTTCTCCCCGTTGACGGTGGGCACCACGCGGGAGCGCACTTCCCCGGTCTCCCGAGAGACGAGCGACACGACCGGGGTCTTGTCCGTGAAGCCCTTGCCCGGGCGCTTGCTCGGCTTACGCGGGTCCGCGCCACCGCGACGGTTGCGCGGGTTGCCGCCAATCCAAGTCTCGTCCGCGACAACGCGGCCCGACAGCAGGCCGGCCATTGGCTCGCGCTTCATCGCCTCGCGGATTCGGTGCGTCAGGAACCACGCGGACTTCGGCGTGAGCTTGTACTTCCGCTCGATCTCGCGAGCGCTGACGCCGTTCTTCGAACTGCACATTTCGAAGATGACGAACACCCATGTACGAACCGGGATCTTCGTGCCGTGGAAGATGGTGCCGGTCAGAACGCTGAATTGCTTGCGGCAGTCGGCGCATTTCCACACGCGGCGCTGAGAGGCCGTGCCGGTGCGCGTCTTGCGTGACTCGCCGTTGGCCGGGGCGAGGAAGTAGGGCTTGCGGACGCTGCCGCAGTGCGGGCAGATCGGCTTGCCATTCCAGCGCAAGTCCTCGAGAAATTCGTAGGCGTCGGCTTCCGTGCGGAGCTTGTCAGCGAGAGCCGGAATCGAGAGTGCGTCCATGCCTCACATTCTAGACCCGGACCCCTGGGTTTGTCAAGTCACACGTCCCCAAAAGATCTACTACACTGGGACGCAGATTTCTTAGGCACCCAAGAAGGAGACCCCACCCCCATGGGCAGAACTATAGGTATCGACCTCGGCACCACGAACTCCTGCATGGCTGTGCTGGAGGGTGGCGAGCCGACGGTCATCGAGAACTCCGAAGGCGGCCGGACCACTCCGTCCGTCGTGGCGTTCACCCAGTCCGGCGAGCGCCTCGTCGGCACCGTCGCCAAGCGCCAGGCCGTCACGAACCCCCAGAACACCGTCTTCTCCATCAAGCGCTTCATGGGCCGCAAGGAGGCCGAGGTACGCGAGGAGGAGTCGATCGTTCCCTACAAGGTCATCTCCGGCAAGAACGGTGATGCCCGCGTGCAGGTGACCGAGGACGGCAAGGCCAAGGAGTACAACCCGCCGGAGATCAGCGCGATGATCCTGCAGAAGCTGAAGACCGACGCCGAGGCCTACCTCGGTGACACGGTCGACAGCGCGGTCATCACCGTTCCGGCGTACTTCAACGACGACCAGCGCCAGGCGACGAAGGATGCCGGCAAGGTCGCCGGACTCGACGTCAAGCGCATCATCAACGAGCCGACGGCCGCGTCGCTGGCCTACGGCCTCGACAAGGAGACCGACCAGACG
>Ga0136631_10000610_pt1 | contig 11118 bp, 12 predicted proteins | sample AntDrymUQ6012206_2_FD_104655 | JGI IMG/M metagenome (GOLD analysis project Ga0136631, IMG submission 104655) | Polar desert sand microbial communities from Dry Valleys, Antarctica - metaG UQ601 (22.06) | ecosystem: Environmental > Terrestrial > Soil > Desert | place: Antarctica: Dry Valley... | reverse complement strand
GGCAGGATCGTTGCCGAGGCCGTGCAGCGTTTCACCGGTCTGTCGGTGGTGGTGGAGCACAGAGTCGGCATGCTCGGCCTCGGCGAGATAAGTGTCGGGATCGCCGCCGCGCACCAGCATCGAGCGCCTGCGCTGGACGCGGTCCGGTATGTCATCGAGGAGGTAAAGAAGCGGGTACCGGTCTGGAAGCTGGAGCATTACACCGGTGGTACCAGATCCTGGGTCGACCCGACCTCTCGGCATTCGGAAGTGCGCGCATGAACATCACTCCGGAACCGCTGAAGGACAATTTCGGGCGCAGCATTGAATATCTGCGCATCTCCGTCACCGACCGCTGCAACTTCCGCTGTCTCTACTGCATGCCTGTCGCCGGGCTGGAGTGGCTTCCCAGATCGGAGATACTGTCCTACGAGGAGATCGCCAGCGTCGTCGCGCAGCTGGCGCCGCTCGGGCTCAGACGCCTCAGGCTCACCGGAGGGGAGCCGACGATCCGTCCGGATCTGGAGAGATTGGTGGCCATGCTCCGCGCCATTCCCGGTGTGGATGACATATCACTTTCCACTAACGGGGTGCGTCTCGCGGAGCTGGCTGCGCCGCTCAGATCTGCCGGCCTCGACCGCGTCAACATCAGCATCGACTCGCTGCGGCCCGGGCGGATCAGAGCCATCTCGCGCCGCAATCTTGCCTTTGATCCGCTCGCCGCCGCTCGAGCCGCGGAAGATGCCGGACTTTCGCCGATCAAGATCAACGTGGTAGTGATGCGAGGTGTCAACGACGACGAAGTGTGCGATCTGGCGCGCTTGACCATCAGCCGGCCGTGGCACGTGAGATTCATAGAGCTGATGCCGGTAGGTGAGATGCGCGATCTCACCTGGGAGCATGTAGTTGCAAGTGAGGAAGTCCTCAGCAGGCTCGAGAGTATCGCGCCGCTCGAGCCGGTCGCTGGCCCTGTCCGCGGCAACGGCCCAGCCCGGTATTTCAGGTTTCCGTCGGCGGCGGGGAGCATCGGCATCATCACTCCGATGACCCACACCTACTGTGGCAGCTGCAATCGAGTTCGTCTCACCGCTGACGGCAGACTCCGCACCTGCCTGTTCGGCGACGGCGAAACCGATCTTCGCACGCCGCTTCGCGACGGCATCCCGCTCGAGCCGTTCTTCCGCGCCGCGCTCAGCGAAAAACCGAGGGAGCATCATCTGCTTCAGATGAATGTCGGAGGACTGCGCGCTCTCTCTCAGGTCGGCGGGTAGCAGATTCGGCTGCGTGATTGCTACGTGTAGTGGCCCCGGATAGCTTTCGCGCCACAAACTCTTCATAGCCAAGCAAGCGACAATGGTCAACAAGATTACAGTGGTGGGTGCGGGGAACGTCGGCGCTACGACCGCTCAGCGTCTCGCCGAGAAGGAGCTCGCGCGCACGGTCGTGCTCGTGGACATCCAGGAGGGGATTCCACAGGGGAAAGGGCTCGATCAGTGGCAATCCGCTCCGATAGAAGGGTTCGACAGCCGCGTCATCGGGACCAACGGTTACGATGAGACACGGGACAGCGATCTGATCGTGATTACCGCAGGCATTGCGCGCAAGCCCGGGATGTCGCGCGACGATCTCCTCAACACCAATGCGGGAATCGTAAAGCAGGTAAGCGAGCAGATCAAAGGCACGTCTCCGAACGCGATTCTGATCGTAGTTTCGAATCCGCTGGACGTGATGTCGTACGTCGCGATGAAGGTGACCGGATTTCCACGCGAGCGCGTGCTCGGCATGGCGGGCGTCCTCGACACCGCGAGATATCGGGCATTTCTGGCTGAAGCCCTGGACGTTTCGGTGAAGGACATTCAGGCGATGGTTCTTGGCGGGCACGGCGACACCATGGTTCCGCTGGTCTCCTACACGTCGGTGAGCGGAATTCCCATCACGCAGCTGCTGGCCCAGGCGAAGATCGACGCGATCGTCGAGCGCACGCGTGGCGGCGGCGCGGAAATCGTCAAGCACCTGAAGACCGGCTCAGCCTATTACGCGCCCTCGTCGGCGGCGGTACAGATGTGTGAGGCGATCGTCGGCGATCAGAAGCGGATTCTTCCGTGCGCCGCCTGGCTCGACGGCGAGTACGGCATGTCCGGACTCTTTCTCGGCGTCCCGTGCAAGCTTGGCCGGCGGGGACTGGAGAAGATCATCGAGGTCGAGCTGACGGCTGGCGAGCGCACGGCTCTGGCCAGGAGCGCCGATGCGGTGCGCGAGCCGATGGCGGCGGTGAAGCTCTAGCTCGGGTTGCCGAGATAGCCGGCGGTCAGGTCGTTTCGGAATCGATGGGAGCGCGCTTCAACTTTCCGCGCTCTGCGTCGCGATTCAAGCGGGTCTTCTCGCTCTTCTTCTCGCCGGCGTCGTGTTGTTTCCGGTCTTCGACCAGACGGTGGGCACCGTTGTGCCCGGCTCCGTTCGTGTTCGGCTTGCGCTGGGAAGCGCCGTTGCCTGAGTGCAGCTGCTCGAGGATTTTGCCGCGGGTCTTGGCGCCGTGTCCACCCTCGGCATGATCCTGCGGTCCCTTCTGAATGCCGTCCTTGTTCTGCATCTAGCTCCTTTCCTCCCATTGGGTCTGCAAGAGCATCAGGCAAGCCGGGGGCCAGCCTACATTCTCGGCAGGGTCACTCCCTGCTGGCCCTGGTACTTGCCTTTTTTGTCCTTGTACGAGACCTCCGGCGGCTCCTCGCCCTTGAAAAAGAGCACCTGGGCGATCCCCTCGTTGGCGTAGATCTTCGCCGGGAGCGGGGTGGTATTGGAGATCTCGAGCGTGACGAAGCCTTCCCACTCCGGCTCGAACGGAGTGACGTTCGTTATGATCCCGCACCGGGCATAGGTGGACTTGCCCACGGTGATGGTCACTACATCGCGGGGAATCCGGAAATACTCCACCGACCTGCCCAGCGCGAAGGAGTTGGGAGGCACGATGCACACGTCGCCCTCGAACTCGACAAAGGACTTGGGATCGAAATTCTTGGGATCCACGATGGAGTTGAGGACGTTGGTGAAGATCCGGAACTCCGGTGCCACGCGCATGTCGTAGCCGTAGGAGCTCACTCCGTAGGAAATCACACCGGCTCTCACCTGCCGGTCCTCGAAGGGCTCGATCATCCCGTGCTCCTTCGCCATCCGGGTGATCCAGCGATCCGATTGAATGGACATTCTGGGGATTTGGTTGCGAGGGTGGCGGCCACGCCTGCTGAGGCGCGCATTTCGCGGGAATGTACGGTTTTCGCACCAGCGATGCTATCAAATCCGGGGCGTTGAATTACCTCGTAGTCAACGGTAAATTCCTCAAAATCTCGCTAGTGAAATTTTTCACGAAGTCTGGAACCTCATGGCGCGCGCATACTTCCCGGTCCTGATGCTGCTCGGATTCGTCGCCATCAACGCTGTCATGTTGGTTGCGATTTCGACCCTGCTTCTGCGCGCGAGACCGACTCCGGTCAAGCAGCAGGCATACGAGTCCGGCGTGCCCGCCCTTGGAGACGCCCGCGAGAGGTTTTCCGTCCGTTTCTACCTCGTCGCGATTCTGTTCATCATCTTCGACATCGAGACCGTTTTCATGATTCCGTGGGCGGTCTATTACAAGCAGCTCTCCTGTTTCGTCCCACTCGTCAACGAGGTATGCCCGGTCGGAAACATCTCGTTCTTCGGGCTCGGCGAGATGCTCGTGTTCATGGCCATCCTTCTCGTCGGCTTCATCTACGTGTGGAAGAAGGGAGCGCTCCAGTGGGATTGACGGTGCCGGGGGACCGCAGCACGGTTTCGTATGCGCCCGAGTCACAGGAAGGGTGGGTTGCGACACGCCTGGATTTTCTGGTGAACTGGAGCCGCGCGAACTCGCTCTGGCCGATGCCGTTCGGAACCGCGTGCTGCGCGATCGAGTTCATGGCGACCGCGGCGAGCGATTTCGATCTGGCCCGGTTCGGCATGGAGCGTATGAGCTTCTCCCCGCGCCAGGCCGATGTTCTGATTTGCGCGGGTCGTGTTCCCTTCAAGCTCGCTCCGATCATTCGTCGCATCTGGCAGCAGATGCCTCAGCCCAAGTGGTGCATATCCATGGGCGCGTGCGCATCGACGGGAGGCATGTTCGACAACTACGCCGTGGTGCAGGGGATCGACACGATCATACCGGTGGATGTGTACGTCCCCGGCTGTCCCCCGCGCCCGGAAGGTCTGATCTACGGCATTCGGATGCTCCAGGAAAAGGTGATGAACGAGCGCGCGGCCGACACGCGCACCCGCGACGAGATGGAGCCTGATCCCGAGAGCCAGCTCTACATTCCGGCGTCGGTGATCGACGAGCTCAGCGAGCCGTTCGGGAACTCGGTACACCAGAACAGGTCGGCGCCGTGACGCCATTCGAGGTCGTCGACACCGGCGCGCGAGCGGCCGGTCCGCCACCCGTCACTCCGAAGAATCTCCCCCACCGCGGTGGGGAAGCCAACCCGTCGGCGAAGGCGCTCCAGGAGAAGTTCGCCGGAGCCGTCAAACGGGTCGAAGTGATCTGGGGCGAAACAGTGGTCTATCTCGATCCCGCGTCGGTGAAGGATGCGATCGGGTGGCTGCACGATGACACCTCGCAGCAGTACGACTACCTCAGCGACGTAACCGCCGTGGAATACCGCGACGCCGAAGCCCCGATCGAAGTCGTCTGGCACCTTCGCTCGCTTCCTTTCCGTCGCTTCCTCCGCATCAAGACCGAGCTCCGCAAGGGCGAGCCTCTGGAAACCGACAGCATCTACGACATCTATCGCGGTGCCGATTGGCTCGAGCGGGAATGCTTCGACATGTTCGGCATCCGGTTCAGAGGACATCCTGACCTGCGCCGCATTTTGATGTGGGAGTCCTACAAGGAGGGCTTCCCGCTGCGAAAGGATTTTCCCTTACGCGGCCGCTTCAGCCGGTCCGAGCAGCTTCGACAGGCGCTCGCTCAGAATCCCGAAGCCCGCTACTCCATGGAGGAGCTCTCGATTGCGGACGCGTTCGCCGAGCTTCCCGAGGACATGCGCGCGCGACTGAACAAAGGCGGGAGGACCGGGGAGTAGATGTCGAAGCGCACCGTCGAAGTCGAGCTCTCCACCTCGGGGCTCGATCGGCATGGCAGGCCGCAGCGTGTTCCGCTCGTCACCAATGACGGGGGCACCGCCATTGCGCTAGAGCCGCCGCCGGGAGTCGAGCCGGATCTCGAGGGCGAGCACATGCTCATAAACATCGGGCCGCAGCACCCCGCCACCCATGGAGTGCTGCGCCTGGTCCTCGAGCTGGATGGCGAGACCGTCGTTCGGTGCATACCTCACATCGGTTACCTGCACTGCGGCTTCGAGAAGATCGGCGAGTACCGCCAGTACAACCAGATCATCTGCTGGACCGATCGCGAGGACTACCTCAACTCACTCGGCAACAACGTCGCCTTCGCCCTCGGCGCGGAGAGGCTGTTCGGGATCGAGATCACCGAGCGCTGCAAGGTCCTGCGCGTGATCGCCGCCGAGCTGTCGCGCATCATGTCGCACCTGGTCTGGCTTGGCACGTTCTGCATCGATATCGGCGCCTTCACCCCGTTCCTGTGGGCGTTCCAGCGGCGCGAGGAGATCTACCGCCTGATCGAGAAGTGGGTCGGCGCCCGCCTGACGACTTCAGCTACCCGGGTCGGAGGAATGGCGGCCGACATTCCGTCGGGGTGGATGGACGGCCTGCGCCGTTTCACCCACACCTTTCCATCGACTCTCGACGAGATCGATCGGGTGCTCACCAGAAACGCGATCTGGGTTGGTCGTACCGTCGGGCTGGGGGTGATGACTCCGGCCGAAGCGGTCAACTGGGGACTCTCTGGTCCAATGTTGCGGGCCTCGGGCGTCGCTTACGATGTGCGCAGGGATTTTCCCTATCTCGACTACGAGACCTACGATTTCGACGTGCCGGTCGGAACCAGCGGCGACGTTTACGACCGGTATCTGGTGCGCTTCGAGGAGATGCGCCAGTCGGTGCGGATTCTGGTCCAGGCTGCCGAAAGACTTCCCGATGGTCCGGTGAACATCGACGATCCACGGACGATCCTGCCGCCGAAGTCGAAGGCGACGAGCGAAATGGAGTCGATGATCCATCACTTCAAGGTGGTGATGGAGGGGCCGAGGCCTCCGATCGGAGAATCGTACGTCGCCGTCGAGAGCCCGAAGGGGGAGAAGGGGTACTACATGGTGTCCGACGGGACATCGAAGCCCGTGCGCTGGCGTATTCGCCCCCCTTCGTTCGTGAACCTGGCGGCGATCCCGAAGATGGTCGAAGGCCATCTCCTTTCCGACGTGATCGCGATCAACGCCAGCATCGACATCGTGATGGGGGAAATAGACCGTTGACACCGCCGCCCCCGGATATGCTTGGCGGTCTGGAATCTCCGGACCGCGCTTCGCACGACCATACCGCCCGCGAGCCTTATCAGCCCGTGTTCACAGCTGGCGCCGAAGCGCGCCGGGAGCTCGATGAGCTCATTACCCATTATCCGCGGAAGATGGCAGCGCTGCTGCCGGCTCTCTGGATCGTGCAGCGGGAGCGAGGCTGGGTCAGCAACGAAGGAATGGCCGAGGTCGCCGCACTGCTCGATCTGACTCCGGCTTACGTCAAGGGCGTAGTCACCTTCTACACCATGTACCACCAGCACCCCGTGGGAAAATATTTCATTCAGGTGTGCACGACATCACCGTGCGCTATCTGCGGCGCGGAGGATGTCGCCAGGGCATTTCTCGAACATACCAAAGCGGGTGAGCTGGGAGTCACGTCACCCGATGGCAGGTTCACCGTGATCGAGGTGGAGTGTCTCGGCGCCTGCGGTTTTGCCACACCGGTGATGATCAACGAAGAGTTCATTGAATCAGTGACGCCCGAAAAAATTCCGGAACTTCTCGCCGGGCTCGAATAATGGGTTATCCTCACCAGTCGCATCAGCGCGAAACTCCCGTGCTTTCTCAGCACTTCGGTGACGCCGACGCGCGAACCCTGCGTGGGTGGAAGAGCCGCGGCGGCTACCAGGCGCTCGAGAAAGCGCTGGGAATGGCGCCGGCGGACATCGTCAGCGTCGTGAAGGAGTCGGGTCTGCGGGGGAGGGGCGGCGCGGGCTTTCCGACCGGCATGAAGTGGTCGTTCATGAAGCCCGGTGATGGCAAGCCTCACTATCTGTGCTGCAACGCGGACGAGTCGGAGCCCGGCACCTTCAAGGACCGGGAGCTGATGCGCTGGACGCCACACGCGCTGGTGGAAGGCTGCGCCATCGCAGCGTACGCGATCGGCGCCGAAACCGCCTACATCTACATCCGGGGCGAGTTCACCGAGCCGCTGTACTGGATGAACGAGGCGGTGAAGGAAGCGTACGCCGCCGGCATCATCGGCAAGAACGCCATGGGAACCGGCAAACGGATCGACGTTCACGTCCACAAGGGCGCTGGCGCGTACATCTGCGGTGAAGAGACGGCGCTGATGAACTCGCTCGAAGGCCGGCGCGGAAACCCGCGCATCAAGCCTCCGTTTCCCGCCGTGTCCGGCGTGTTCGGCATGCCGACGACGATCAACAATGTCGAGACGCTGATTGCGGTGTGCCCGATCCTGATCAACGGCGCCGACTGGTACAAGAAGATGTCGCTGTCCAATCCGAAGAGTACCGGCACCAAGCTTTACTCCGTCTGCGGAAACATCGAGCGCCCGGGAACTTACGAGGTGGTGATGGGTTTCCCGTTCCGCGAGTTCCTGTACGACGTCTGCGGCGGGCCGCCTCCGGGGCAGAAGTTCAAGGCGGTTATCCCGGGCGGAGTGTCGGTGCCGATTCAGACCATGGAAGAAGCGGAGGCTTCTCTCATGGACTACGAGGGCTTCGTGGCGCAGGGCTCGATGCTCGGCTCAGGCGGCGTGATCGTGATCGACGATGCGCAATCCATGGTCGCTGTAATCGCGCGGATCGCCCGCTTCTTTGCGCACGAGAGCTGCGCCCAGTGCACGCAGTGCCGCGAAGGGACAGCGTGGACGACGAAGATTCTCGAGCGCATTCGCGACGGGATGGGGACGACGGAAGATCTGGATACTCTGCTCGACATTGCGGAGCAGATGACCGGCACGACCATCTGCGTGCTCAGCGACTCGTGTGCGACGCCCGTCGTGTCGGGAATCAAGAAATTCGGCCGCGAGTTCGAAGCCTTGATTCAGGGGCGCCGCTTCCACCCCGTGATCGCGGCGGTCGCCTGATGGAAACTCCGGCAGCCAGGATGATCACGCTGACCATCGAAGGCAGACAGGTAACCGTGCCCGAGGGAACAACCATCCTGGAGGCGGCCAAGCAGGTGGGCGTGCTGATTCCGCACTACTGCTACCACCCGGGGTTGCCTGTCGCGGGCGTTTGCCGGATGTGCCTCGTCGATGTCGAGAAAGCGCCCAAGCTCGCGCCGTCGTGCGCGACCACCGTGGCGGAAGGCCAGATCGTGCACGTGCACAACGAGAAATCACTCGAGGCGCGGAAGGGCGTGCTTGAGATGCTCCTGATCAACCACCCGCTCGATTGTCCGATCTGCGACCAGTCAGGGGAGTGCGAGCTCCAGGACTACACCTTCCAGGAAGGCCGCGAGGACTCCAGATACCGCGAGCCGAAGCGGTTCAACCCGGCCGAGGATTTCGGGGGAGACGTCGTCTATGTCCCCAACCGCTGCATCCTTTGCACCCGCTGTGTCCGGTTCATGGACGATGTCGCGCAGGATCCAGTGCTCAATGTCAGCGAGCGCGGCGATCGGGCGCTGATCGGCAAGTTCGACGGCAAGGATCTCACGCATCCATGGGCTGCCAACGTGATTGATCTCTGTCCGGTCGGCGCTCTCCTGTCGAAGGATTTTCTGAACAAGGCGCGCGCGTGGGAGCTCGATCGCACCGCGTCGATCTGCCCCAACTGCACCCAGGGCTGCAACGTGATGATGGAAACGCGCGAGAATCAGCTCGTGCGGATGCGGCCACGTCCGAACGAGTACGTGAACGCGTTCTTCATGTGCGACTGGGGCAGGCTCAACTACCGCTGGATGAACGGGAAGAATCGCGTCGAGCGACCGATGGTTCGCCAGGGCGCGGGACTGGTAGCGACCAGCTGGGAGCGCGCGATAACCGCCGCGGCAGGGGTGCTCAACGGCAAGCGCGCGTTCGTCGCCGCTTCTCCAATGCTGTCGAACGAGGCGTTGTTCCTGCTTGGCCAACTCATGCAGAGCGGGGCATTTCGCGTCGTGGAAGGAGACGAAGCGCCGCTTCCCGGCGTCGATGACCTGGCTCTGCGCCGCGAGCGGGCTGCCAACGTCTACGGCGCCGAGGCGCTTGGCTTCACCAAGACCCGCGATCTGCTCGCCGGTCTCGGGAAGGGAGATGTGCTCGTCATCGCGGGCGAAGATCTTGTTGGCGTCGATCAGGCGGCGCTCTCGCGCGCGAGTGAGATAATCGTCATCAGCCCGGTGCTGCCCGAAGCGGTGACCACTGCGGCTGTCGTTCTTCCCATCGCCAACTTCGCCGAGGAAGAGGGGACGGTGACGAACCTGCGCGGACGGGTCCAGCGCTTCACTCAGGCGCGACAGGCTCCCGGAGAAACGCGTCCCAGCTGGCTCGTGCTCGGGGATTTGCTTGGCGCTCTGGGTAAGCAGTCCACGTTCTTCCTGCCGTCGGACGTGTTCGCGAAGCTCGCTTCCAGCAACGAGGCCTTCGCCGGCCTAAGCTACGACAAGATCGGCTTCAAGGGACTGCCACTCGCGACGGCGCAGGCGACCGGTCCGAAGGCCCCACTCGCGATGGGGGCTGCTTGATCGTTCCCGCGGGAGTTCACGCGCTGCTCCAGGCGGCAGACCCTAATCAGCCGCCGGTGAGCGGGACGCCGTTTTTTCTGTTCACCATCGTCAAGATGATCGTCGTCTTTACGATCTATATGATCGGAGTTGCGCTCCTCACTCTCGCCGAGCGGAAGATCTCGGCGTGGATCCAGGACCGTCACGGCCCGAACAGAGTCGGAAAGGGCTGGGGACAGCCGTTCGCTGATGGCCTGAAGAACATCATGAAGGAAGAGTCGATGCCCGGCGGCGTGAACAAGCCTTTGTTCATCCTCGCGCCGATTCTGTCGTTCATTCCGGCCTTGACAGCATGGTGCGTGATACCCTTCGGGGCGCCGCTGCCTACCCGGTGGGGAAGGATCGACATGGTCGTTGCCGACATGCCGGTTGGATTCCTGTTCATCCTCGCGCTCACCTCGCTCTCGGTATACGGGATCGTGCTGGCGGGATGGTCGTCGAACAACAAGTATGCGCTGCTGGGCGGTCTGCGCTCGAGCGCTCAGATGGTCTCCTACGAGATCTCGATGGGCATGGCGACGATTCCGGTGCTCCTGCTCGCCGGCAACGTCAGCCTGAACACCATCATCAACCAGCAGGCCTGGGGCGGCTGGAACGTCGTGAACCTCACGGTGGCGTTCTTCATCTTCATGGTCGCCGCCTTCGCCGAGACGAACCGTCTGCCGTTCGATCTTCCCGAGGCTGAGTCCGAGCTCATCGCCGGATATCACACCGAGTACAGCGCGATGAAGTTCTCACTCTTCTTCATCTCCGAGTACGCGAGCATGGTGACGGCGAGCGCGCTGATGGCGACCCTGTTCTTCGGCGGCTGGGACGTTCCCTTCACGTCGCACGACAACATCGGTCCCTACAGCGGCTGGCTCACCCTCCTTTCGGTCGGGATCTTTCTCCTCAAGGTCCTCTTCTTCCTGTTCCTTTTCATGTGGATCCGGTGGACGCTCCCGCGCTTCCGGTACGACCAGCTGATGTCGCTCGGCTGGAAGTTCATGCTTCCCCTCGCGCTCGCATACATCGTTCTCATAGCCGCCGTCATGCTGGGGCTCAGCGCGGCCGACATCCAGCCCGGTCGCATGTACGCGACGATCCTGGGCTCGGTGAACGTCGCGCTCGTGATCATTCTTTTCGCGATTCTGGATCGCGGGCGAATCATCAGCCCCGCCTACGGCAGGATGCACCCCCGGGAAATCGAGCGCATGCGGCAGGTGACGCGGCGCGCACAGCTCGCCGCGGAGGCGAACAGGTAATG
>Ga0136631_10000609_pt1 | contig 11128 bp, 9 predicted proteins | sample AntDrymUQ6012206_2_FD_104655 | JGI IMG/M metagenome (GOLD analysis project Ga0136631, IMG submission 104655) | Polar desert sand microbial communities from Dry Valleys, Antarctica - metaG UQ601 (22.06) | ecosystem: Environmental > Terrestrial > Soil > Desert | place: Antarctica: Dry Valley... | reverse complement strand
CCAGACGCCAACCGCCTCGGCGAGGCGAGCTCCTTCCGAGACACCGCCAAGGTCCTCAAGGTCACTCGGATGGGGGTCGCGTGGGCGGCGACCGGCTGCGCTCGCGGTGCCTACGAGCACGCTCTGCGCTACACGCTGACGCGCGAACAGTTCGGACGGCCGATCGCCGGGTTCCAGATGGTGCAGGACCTCCTGGTCAAGATGCTGGCCAACGTGGTCGCCTCCACCGCGATGTGCGTGCGGGTCTCCCAGCTCCAAGACGCTGGCCAGCTCCGCGACGAGCACGCTTCGCTGGCGAAGGCATTCACCACCTCTCGGATGCGCGAAACCGTCGGCTGGGCGCGCGAGGTACTAGGCGGCAACGGCATCCTGCTAGAGCATCACGTCGGCCGATTCGTGGCGGATGCGGAGGCCATCTACTCCTACGAGGGCACTCGCGAGGTCAACACGCTCATTGTCGGGCGGGCCATCACCGGCACGAGCGCCTTCGTCTAGTCCGGGCTCGCACGGGGTCGAACCCTCGCGGCGCGGGAGGTCCCGACCCTGATGTCGGACCCACGGGCCGGCAGGTGCTCACCCACCCAGGAAGTGCCTGGCCAGGACCGGGGCGACGACCTCGGCCTTGACCGCGTGGGTCTGGCCCGCCGGGACGGCCGTGCCGGTTCCGGGGATCTGGGCGGCGATGGCCACCTGGCCGTGCTGCATGTGGGCCGGGCTCTTGCCGCCCGCGATCAGCAGGGTCGGCCCGCCGATCGCGGCGAAGTGGCCCTCGGGCAGGGGGAGCCCCCGGCGGAAGGGCGAGACGATCTCGAAGTCGTTGGGCAGGGTGTCCGCGGAGGGTGTGAGCTTGTCGGTGAAGCCGGGGTCGTTCGCGGATGACTACCCTCCAGGATGAACGGCGGCTCGTGGACGGCCAGCCTTGCGCTCAGCACCCCCTGCCGGGCCGCCTCCAGGGACAGAACCGCACCCGAGGACATGCCGAACACGAACGCCTCCGCGCCGACCCGGGCGAGGACGGCCACCAGATCCTCCACGTTCCGCTGGACCTCGTGTGGCGACGTTCCAGGCCCGTCTCCCCGCGACCACGTCGGTCATAGCCCACGACCGTGAACCGGTCGGCCAGGATCGGAGCTAGCTCGGCGAAGGCGCCCATCCCGCGTTGGCACAGGGCGCCCTCAACGATGACGAGGGTCGGTCCGCTGCCGGTCACCTCGGAGGCGATCGCGGTCCCGTCGCGGAGGCGGCGTACTGGGTGGAGGCGGTCGGAGAGGCGCCTATGTGCCCAGGATCGCAGGGCAGGCGCCGCGACGACAGGGGGTTCTCGCCGCGTCTGCCTCACCGGGTCTCGAGGCTCGTCGCTGGCGCTCCTCGCACCTCGACCAGCGGGGGGGGGGCTGGCCGTGTGTGCGTGAGCGGGTCTCGAGGCTCGTCGCTGGCGCTCCTCGCACCTCGACCAGCGGGGGGATCCGGATCAGTTGCGGAAGGCGGGGCCGGTCCCGTCCAGGGCGCCCTCGGTGGCCGCGACCGAGCCTTGCCGGACGGCTCGGACCAGCTCGGCGTGGTCGGCTTCGGTCTGGTCGGCGTAGGCCCGGGCGAAGCGGGCCATGGCCCGGTCCAGCTTGTCGGACCCTCCGGCGTAGCCGGCAATCATGGAGGCGCCGCTGGTCCGGGCGTGGCCCTTGGCCAGCAGGTGACCCACGATGCCGGCGTAGTCGGCCAGCGCCGCGGGATCGATGGCGTCGAGCGGGATGGTGCCCTTCATGTTGCGGAACTGCCGGACGTAGTACTGCCGCTCGCCGACGGTGGTCCACCCGAGGAGTGGATCGCTGACCGTCTGCAGTGCCTGTTGGTACTCCACCACCCGCTGACCTTGGTGGGCGTGCCAGGCCGAGTCGCCGTGCACGTGCTTGGCCAGCACCGATCGTCGCGCCTGCTTCAGTTGGAGGAACAACACGTCGTCGGGGCTGCTGCCCTCCAGCAGCGCCACGTACGCCCGCAACCCGACGCTGCCAACGCCGACGACCTTGTGGGCAATGTCGATGAGCGTGTAGCCGCCCAGCACTCGGCGCCAGTGTGGCGCCAGGGTGCCCAGGTAGTCGTCCAGCGCAGCAGCGATCTGCTCGCCGTCCTGCTCGGAGACGTGCGTGATCAACGGCGGCTCTTCGACGATGTGCCGGCGCCCCTCGTGCTCACGGGTGAACCGTGGCAGAGCCCGGTCACTGGTGCGGTGCCGCGCCCGTTTGGCCGAGCGCGCAATCTCGGCGCGGAGCGACTTCTCGGTGGCCGTCTCGTGCAGACGCTTGACGTCCAGTCGGTTGTAGGACCGCATGAGCAGTGGCTGATCGGCCAGGAAGTTCACCTCGGCCCGATAGGCGGCCACGCACGAGTTGACCGCGTCGGCGCACTGCGCCTCGCTGCACGAGTTCTCGCGCCCCGCCACCCAGATGCTGGCGACAAGCCGCCGCAGGTCCCACTCCCACCCACCGGGATGTGCCTCGTCGAAGTCGTTGAGGTCGAGCACGAGCTCGCCCTCGGGCGAGGCGTAGAAGCCGAAGTTGCCGAGGTGCGCGTCGCCGCAGATCACCGGGGTGATGCCGGTGGCCGGCAATCCGGCGACGTCGTCGGCCATCAACGCGGCGGTGCCGCGCAGGAAGCCGTACGGCGAGTTGACCATCCGGCCGACCCGGATAGGGATCAGCTCGTCGAGCCGACCCCGGTGTGACTCGCGGATCAGCTCGACCGGGTCCCGCCGATGACCTGGTGCCTCCCAACGCCCCAAGGACTTGCGGGGCACCTGCTGACGCAGCGCCCGGCCGATGGCGAACCGTTCCGGCCGGGACGTGGGCTGCTTCCGCAGTGAGCCGAACGCGTCGCTGTCGGCAAGGGCCAGCACGGTGTGCGGTCGAGGACCGGTCTTCACGTCGATCACCTCCACGATGCCGGACGCGTCTGGTTCTACCAGACGGCCTCGCCGGAGGCGGGTTCCTCGTCCAGATCGACTGCAAGCGGGGCGCGGGTCCGTGACCTCGAGGAGGCCCGAGAGCGTCACGTGCTGAGGTGGAGGGACGGACAGTCACGTCGATGGCCGCCCCTACTGCTCACCCGCGGGAGCGCGCCGAGGTTCAGTCGGCCAGTGCCTCGATCAGGTGGTTCAGCAGCGGCTCGAGCAGCTGGTGCTCGGGGTCGTCGACGACGTGGTTGAAGCCCGCGAGCTCGAGCATCACGTAGCCGTGCACGGCCGTCCACACCTGGCCGGCCGCCGAGGCCGGGTCACCGCGGCGCAGTGCGCCGGCGTCCATCGCGCGCTCGATGCCGGTGACGAGCTGGCCGAACGCCACCAGGCCGACCGCGCGCTCGTCGTCGTGGAGGCGGTAGCCGCCGAGGGACGCGGAGCCGAACATCACGGCGTACAGGTGCGGGTTGGCCAGCGCGTTGGCGCGGTAGGCCGCCGTGAGGGCGCGCAGGTCGGCGAGTGTGTCGTCGGTGGTCGGCACCGCCCCGACCCGGGCCTCGAGCCGCACGAAGCCCTCGGCGACGACCTCGCGCACCAGTGCCGGCATCCCGCCGAAGTGGGTGTAGACCGCCATCGTCGAGGTGCCCGCCTCCTGGGCCAGCCGTCGGGTCGACAGGGCACCCGGGCCTTCCTCGCCCAGCAGCAGGGCCGCCGCCTCGAGCAGCCGCTGGCGTAGGTCGGCGTCGGCGGGCGACGACACGGGGGAAGCGGCAGGAGCATCGAGAGGGTCGGACATGCTTGCCATCGTCGCATAACAGCGTTATCGTCGAGTTCGATAACAGCGTTATGGCGACGGGAGCCGGACTATGGCCAACCGCTACCTCCAGCACAACTTCGCGCCGGTGCCTGAGGAGCTCACCGCCACCGACCTCGAGGTGACCGGCGAGCTGCCGCGGCACCTCGACGGCCGCTACCTGCGGATCGGGCCGAACCCGGCGCTCGACCCGGGGCAGGCCCATCACTGGTTCCTGGGTGAGGGCATGGTCCACGGCGTCCGGCTCGCCGACGGTCAGGCGCAGTGGTACCGCAACCGCTGGGTGCGCCCGCAGGACGGCGACTTCGCCCCGAACACCAACGTGCTCGCGCACGCGGGTCGCACGCTGGCCCTGGTCGAGGCGGGGTCCCCGCCGTACGAACTCGGCCACTACCTCGAGACCGTGGGCCGCTCCGACTTCGGTGGCACCCGGCGCGGCGGCTACACCGCCCACCCCCACGAGGACCCGGTCACCGGGGAGTTGCACGCGGTGTCCTACGACTGGACCCGCGGCAACCGCCTCGACTACACGGTCCTCGACGCGACCGGGAAGATCCGCCGGTCGGTCGAGATCAAGGTGCACGGCAGCCCGATGGTCCACGACTTCGCCCTGACCGAGAACTACGTGGTCGTCTACGACCTGCCGGTCACCTTCGACATCGAGATGGCGACCCGCGACGTGCCGCCCCTGGCGCGCATCCCCGTGCGACTGGTGCTCTCGCGGGTGATCGGACGAAACCCGCTCCCCGAGCCGGTGATCGCCCGGGTCGCCCGCGGCGCGAGCGGTGGCGCCACGCTGCCCTACTCCTGGAACCCCGACTACCCGGCGCGGATCGGGCTGCTGCCCCGCGAGGGCACCTCCGCCGACGTGCGCTGGTTCGAGATCGACCCGTGCTTCGTGTTCCACACCCTCAACGCCTACGAGGAGGGCGGTGACGTCATCATCGACGTGGTGCGGCACGACCGGATGTTCGCCACCGACTTCACCGGTCCCAACGAGGGCTTGTCGTCGCTGACCCGCTTCACCCTCGACCTGGCCGCCGGGAAGGCGCGAGAGGACCGTTTCGAGGAGCATGCTCAGGAGTTCCCGCGCCACGACGAGCGGCTCACCGGTCGTCGGCACCGCTACGGCTACGCCGTCGGTTTCCGTGACGCCGTCCCCGGTGACGCGGTGCTGAGGCACGACGTGGTGTCCGGGACCACCATGACCCGACGACTGGGAGCCGGTCGCGAGGCCAGCGAGTTCTGCTTCGTCCCGGCCTCGGCCGGTGCCGCCGAGGACGACGGCGTGCTCATCGGCTACGTGCACGACCGCGCCAGCGGGTTCAGCGACCTGGTCCTCCTGGACGCCGGCACCCTCGAGGACATCGCCGCCGTGCACCTGCCGGGCCGGGTGCCGGCCGGCTTCCACGGCAACTGGGCGCCGACGGTCGGCGCCGAGGGCTGATCGGGGGCCAGGCTCCGACCCCAGCCCCCCGGCAGCAGCCCCCGGTGACAGTCTCCGGTCACAGTCTCTGGTCACAGTCTCTGGCCGGAATGACGCCGAGGCCGCGGCGCGACCGCTCGGGCGCTACGATAGGCACAGCACCGACACCCGGCAGGTCTCTCGCTCTTCGACGAGAGTGGGCCTGCGGCGGTCGGTGCCGCGGCCACTGACCGGTGGTCGGCGCTCTTCGTGCGGGGGGTCGCGAGTCCGGGCCCACGGGTCCGGTGCTCGAGGGACCGGAGGGGTCTCGTCACCTCGCATCGCGGCGTACGACGCCTCGTCGGCACCCTCGGGGCGCCGCAGGCCCGCCAGGGAGAGCGTGACGTGCACTCGAGAGGATTGAATCTGTGGCTCGACGAGGTCAGCGCCAGTCCGGCGCTACCCGCACCGCACCGCGCAGTCGTCGGCGTGGTCGCGACCTCGACAACGAGGGGATCATCCCGATCCTCGCCCGCGCCGTGCGCGAGGTCGAGGCGGCGGTCCAGCGTGGACCCGCGCAGCCCTACGTGCGCACGAGGTTCCAGGTGGTCGCGCTGTTGGTGCGCGAGGAGCGCGCCCGGGTCAAGGCCGACCAGGAGAGCACCGAGGCACACCGCGCCGAGCAGCTGAAGCGGCTCGACGGGGTCGCGACCATCCTTGCCAAGACCGCCGCGCGCGACGTCTCCCTCTTCACCCTCCTCGCCGAGGACGCCGTCGTGTCCGACTCCGCCAAGGCAATCAAGCGTGAGATGATGGAAGCTGGCGGCTTCGAGGCGCCCGAGGAGGCCGAGCCCTCGACCGAAGGTCCCGCCGCCGCGCGCCGCGTCGTTCCCCAGTCCGTCGTGTCGCGTCAGTTGGCCAATCCGTTCCTCACGCCCGACTTCGAGGCCGCTCAGCAGCAGCGGGTCCGGGCCCACCGGCTGGCCGGCTGGGAGCTGCTCGGCCCGATGCTCACGTCGTTCGAGCGGGCCTCGAGCGGCGCCGTCGCCTGCATGACGCTGCCGGAGTCCGGCTCGCTCGACGCGCCCGGCGACCTCGAGCTGATGCCCCACCAGGCGCAGGTCGTGGCCGCCGCCTCCGCCGGTCACCGCACCTTCCTGCTCGCCGACGAGCCCGGCCTCGGCAAGACCGCGCAGGCGCTGCTCGCCGCGCAGGCCGCCAACGCCTTCCCGCTGCTCGTCGTCGTGCCGAACGTCGTCAAGACCAACTGGGCCCGGGAGGCGGCGCTCTGGACGCCGAACCGGCCGACCACGGTCATCCATGGCGACGGCGACACGGTGGACGGGTTCGCCGACATCGTGGTCGTCAACTACGAGATCCTCGACCGCCACGTCGGCTGGCTCGGTGCCCTCGGCTTCCGCGGGATGGTGGTGGACGAGGCCCACTTCATCAAGAACAAGACCTCTCAGCGGTCCCAGCACGTGCTGGAGCTCTCGGAACGGATCCGGGCCCGGGTCGCCCGGCCGCTGCTGATGGCGCTGACCGGCACCCCGCTCATCAACGACATCGAGGACTTCCGCGCCATCTGGCAGTTCCTGGGCTGGATCGACGACAAGAAGCCGCTCGGCCAGCTGATGGACACACTGGAGGAGACCGGGCTGACCCCGGCCGACCTGTCGTTCTATCCCGCCGCCCGCAGCCGGGTGATCGAGCTGGGCATCGTCCGGCGCCGCAAGGCCGACGTCGCCGCCGACATCCCCGCCCGCCGGATCGCCGACCTGCCCGTCGAGCTCGAGGGCGAGGTCGGGCGCTCCATCCGTGCCGCCGAGCGCGACCTGGCCCGACGGATGGTCAAGCGCTACGACACGGCCCTGGAGACGCGCACCTCGGGTGCCACCGTCGAGGGCATCGACCACGAGCTGGTCCGGCGCGTCGCGACGTGGGAGCGCGAGGACACGACCACGACGAAGACCGACGAGAACGTCTTCAGCATGATGCGCCGGATCGGGCAGGCGAAGGCCGGCCTGGCCGCGGACTACGCCGCCCAGCTCGCGCGAAACGTCGGCAAGGTCGTCTTCTTCGCCAAGCACGTCGACGTGATGGACGTGGCAGAGGAGACCTTCGCCAAGCGCGGACTGCGCTACTCCTCGATCCGCGGGGACCAGACGCCGAAGGCGCGGGAGAAGAACATCGACGCCTTCGTCAACGACCCCGACGTCGCCGTGGTCGTTTGCTCGCTGGCCGCCGCCGGGGTCGGGCTCAACCTTCAGGTCTCCTCCAATGTCGTCCTGGCCGAGCTGTCCTGGACCGACGCCGAGCAGACCCAGGCGATCGACCGGGTGCACCGGATCGGTCAGTCCGACCCGGTCACGGCTTGGCGGGTCATCGCCGCCCAGACGATCGACACCAAGATCGCCGAGCTCATCGACAGCAAGGCCGGGCTCGCTGCCCGGGCGCTGGACGGGTCGGACGAGGAGATCTCGTCGTCGGTCGACGTGCAGACCGAGGCGCTGGTCGCCCTGCTGACCGAGGCGCTGGAGGCCCGGGCATGACCATCGCCGTGCTCGGCACCGGCAGCGTCGGGCGCACCCTGGCCGCCCGCCTGGTCGGGCTCGGTCACTCTGTGGTCGTCGGCACCCGCGACCCGCGGGCCACGCTGACCCGCACGGAGGGGTGACGGCAGCGCGGCCTACTCCACCTGGCAGGCGGAGCACCCCACCGTCGGCTGGCCACGTTCGCGGACGCCGTAGGCGCTGCGGACCTCGTCGTCAGCGCCCTTCCGGGTGTAGCGACGATGGCGGCGCCGGAGCACGCGGGCGCCGACAACCTGGCCGACAAGGTGCTGATCGACATCGCCAACCCGCTGGACTTCTCGGCGGGCTTCCCGCCCAGCCTCCTCGTCAAGGACACCGACTCGCTCGGTGAGCAGGTCCAGCGGGCGTTCCCGAAGACCCGCGTGGTCAAGTCCCTCAACACCATGACCGCGGCGCACCGTCAGCTTCAACGTCAAGATCGTCCGCTGACCGCCAGGAGCCAATGGGCCACACTCAGGACATGACAGTCCTCGAGAGCGGCAAGATCGCCATCGTCGGCGCGGGCAGCGTGGGGTCGAGCATGGCCTACGCGTGCCTGATCCGCGGGTCGGCGCGGACCATCGCGCTCTACGACGTCAACGAGCCCAAGGTGGTCGCCGAGGTCCTCGACCTCGCGCACGGGGCTGCCTTCACGGGCGCCAGCGAGATCCAGGGCGGCAGCGATCCGGCCGTGCTCGAGGGCGCCCACGTCGTGGTGGTCACGGCCGGGGCCAAGCAGGAGGCAGGACAGTCCCGGCTCGACCTGGCCGCCACCAACGTCGCCCTCCTGGAGCGGCTGATGCCGACCATGCTGGAGCGGGCGCCCGACGCGGTCTTCGTGCTGGTCACCAACCCGTGCGACGTGCTCACCGTGGCCGCACAGGAGCTGTCCGGCCTGCCTGCTGGCCGGGTGCTGTCGTCCGGTACGACGCTCGACAGCTCGCGGCTGCGGCTACTGCTCGCCCGCCGGGCCGGGGTCTCGCCCGGCAGCGTGCACGCCCACATCATCGGCGAGCACGGCGACAGCGAGTTCGCCCCGTGGTCGCAGGCGCGGATCGGCCCGGTGCCGATCAGGGAATGGCGCAGCACCTCTTCGGCGCGGTTCACCGAGGAGGAGCTCGCGAGCATCACCCAGGAGGTCCGCACCGCCGCCTACCGGGTGATCGCCGGCAAGGGCGCGACCAACTACGCCATCGGCCTCGCCGGCGCCCGCCTGATCGAGGCGATCCTCCGCGACGAGCATCTCATCGCGCCGGTCAGCACCGTGCACGACGGCTACCACGGGTTCAGCGGCGTGGCTTTCTCGATGCCGAGCGTGATCTCCTCGAGGGGGGTGGAGCAGGTGATCGACATGCAGCTCGAGCCGGACGAGGAGCGGCAGTTGGCGGCCTCGGTCGAGGCGCTGCTCGCCACCCAGGCTCGGCTGGGACTCTGATCGAGCCCGAGGCGACCGGAGCAACGTCGTACGCCGCTCCGGTCGCCCGGTGGGGGACCAAGATCATGGGGTCAGAACGGCCAGTGGTCCGTCGGTTGAGGTGCGCGGGGTGAGCCGGCTGCCGACCGGCACCGGGAAGGGGTTGCCCAGATTGGCGAGCCGGCCACGGACGCGATTCTGTGCCTGGCAGTTCTCGACGCAGTTGGTTGGCGGGTTGGCCACCTCGGTGGCGTCCTCCCCGGTGACCATCCCCATGCGGCCGCCGCTGGCAACGTCCCAGATGGCCATCCCGCCGCAGTGGTCGCGGGTCTCTGTCAGTCCGAGACCGTTGGTGAAGTCGGGGCCGCACTCTGCCTGGCGGATCCGGGTGGCGACCTGGGCGCTGTCGCGAACCACGAAACGTGGGGAGACGTCGTTGCCGATGTTGACGCGCGGGGTGACCTGCACGCAGAACTGTCCCGGCGGGCCGGTCACGACGCTCGTGCACCCGGAGCCGAGGAACCGCCCGAGCCGGGCCCGGAAGTTGGGATTGTCGTAGTAGAAGGCGCTGTCGGCGAGGCGGTGCACAACCCTCGTCCTGGTGCCGTCGGCGCGTTCCGGCTCCATCTGGAAGATGCCACCCATGGCGCAGTCCTTGGCCTGGAGCTTCATCGTCAACCCGGTGCCGGTGCGCGAGAGCTGGAGCTCCTCGTCATCGATTGTGACCGAGATGCCGCTGCTGAGCTGCAAGCCGCGGTGGTCGGGCACCTTCGAGGCGTAGATCGGCGTGAACTGGCCACCGGTCTGGTCGAGCGGATTGGCGGCGCCCGTGAACGACTGGTCGTAGACCGCGAAGCTCGCGGGGCCGACGTCGAACTGGGTGTAGGTCCCCTGGACGCGGAAACGTCCGGCGGGGGCCGGCACGTCCCTTCGAAGCCGGCGCCTTGCAAGAGCACGGTGTAGCCACCGCCCTCGCAGCCCTTGGACGACGCGGCGTGGGCTGGCGCCTGGATCGCGGCAGCCGCCACGAGGGGCACGAGCAGCGCCGCACCGGCGAGGGCCGCGGCGCACTGGCGTCGCGGGCGGTCGGATCCGGTCATGACGATCACTCCTTGGGGTGGGGTGGATCGTCCTGACGTTGCTCCTGGGCCCGAGCAACGGCAAGGTGTACGTAGGTACTAGCACCGACCGCAGTCCGATCCGGACTGCCACGATGCTCACTCCGCCTTGGCCGAGGGCTGTGCCTTCTCGATCGCCGCGAAACGCAGCACTGGGATGTGGCGCCCGTACTCGTCGATCGACGCCGACGCCGACGCGTGGGCCGGGGCCGAAGCCATGCCCGGCGCGCAGGTCGCTCCGGTCGACTACTGACCGGCCGGGTGGCCCGAGGACTCCTACACGATTGTGGGGGCGGGTGAAGCGCGTCCTCCGCTGCAGCGTCTCGCGCTCGTCCTCGCTCAACTCGGATAGCGAAGGTCGGCCGACCAGCTCGCCCCATCACCAGGCTCCTTCTGTAGAGGTCATCTACCTCTGCAGAACCGGGCACAGCCTACGAAATTCCCGTGCCCCCCATATTTCTTGGCGGAACAGCGTGACAGGACACTAGGCGCTGACCGGGATCGACGACCACGGCCGCGCTCACGGTGCTCGCCTGCGACACGAACTGCTCTGCGTCCCAGCCCGGCTGATCCGTCACGGCCGCGTCCTCACCCCACGGTTGCCACCTGGAGACCAACTGCTGCCGATCGTGCTGGCCAGGATCCGAGAACTCGACACCGCGGCCTGAAGCCGCTTCCCATCCCGACCACCCAAGGACCCGGAACCCCGCGACCCGAGCGACATCGGGGACACCGTCGTACCCACCAACGCGAAGCAGCGCCCGCCATCCCGCGAATCAGGACCCAGACCAGATCTTACGCAGCACCTGCGGATCCGGGTCAGACCCGGATCCGCGGGTAGTGGGCAAATT
>Ga0136631_10000608_pt1 | contig 11150 bp, 12 predicted proteins | sample AntDrymUQ6012206_2_FD_104655 | JGI IMG/M metagenome (GOLD analysis project Ga0136631, IMG submission 104655) | Polar desert sand microbial communities from Dry Valleys, Antarctica - metaG UQ601 (22.06) | ecosystem: Environmental > Terrestrial > Soil > Desert | place: Antarctica: Dry Valley... | reverse complement strand
GCTCTGCGACGGTCGTGGGACGGCGCGCTCGAACCGGGATCGGCAGCCGGGGTGCCCGCGTCGGGGGTCGGGCCGGTCAGGTCGCCCGCCCGCGGCTGCTCAGCCGGAGTCGTCGGTTCGGTCAGCGTCGCTGGGCCCGCCTTGCGGGCCCGTGACCGTGTCGCCTTCTTTGCCGGCTCGCCGGGGCTCGAACTGTCCGGCCCGGCGGTCTGCGCCACTGCCTGCTCAGCCGTCGATGCCGTTCCCGGGATGGGCTCGGCCGCCACGGCGGCTGCCTTGCGGGCGCGGCTGCGGGTCGCTGCGGGCGGAGCGCTCCCCGGTTCGGTCGCAGGAGTCCTCGAGGGTGACTCCGCCGCAGGGCCGGTGCTCGCCTTGACTGACTTTGCCGCTTTCGTCGGCTTCTTCGCGGCCTTCGTGGCTTTCGTGGCTTTCGCGACGGCACCATTCCCGGCCGCCGACAGATCTGGCTCCGGCGCTTCTGCGGCCGCTGCGCGTTTACGTCCGCGAGCGGGTGCTCGGGGTGCAGCGGCCGGCTCGGCGAGGACACTCGGTTGGTCGGTATCGGCTGGCTGGGTCGGTGCGCGCCGGGTCCGGCGCCGCGTCCCGGGAGGTGGTGCGGTGTCTTGGGTAGGACGGTCGGCGGGGACCTCGGTGATCCCTCGGCCGTCATCAGGCTCGGTGTCGAGCATGGTTCTCCATTTCGGCCCTGCGGAACGCGGACCTGATCCTCAGGTCAGCATCCGCACGCAGGGCGCGGTTTGGCGGGTCCCCGGCTCACGCTGCGATGAGCGCCATGCCGGTGCCCGCAAAGTCTGTGGGCGCCGAGCGCGGGCGGTGGTAGGCCTGCGTACGGCGGCAATGCCGACAACGTGCTAGCGCTGCGCCCCGGCGATGTCGAGCGCACCCTCCCTCGCAGCGAGAGCGGCCGCGCGGTCGGACGCGAGCGGGTCGGTGAGCTGCCCCGACTCGTCAAGCCGTCCCTGCGCCAACCTGGTCGCCCTAGCGGGCGCGGTGGGCACACAGGCGGCGACGGCGGCCAAAGCGGCGATCACGTCGTCGGGTCGAACGGCGGGAGTGACCTGCCGGACGACCGCCCCGAGTATGGCACAGCGGCCATCAGCGGCGGCCGGCCCTGTGTCGGCCACCGTTGCGTCGGAGACCACGAGCGACACCACGGCTGCCCTGGCGTCGATGGTGCGGCGCCCGTTCTTCGTCGGTCGCTCGACCAGGATTTCGGTGGCGGCAAGGAATTTCGCCACTGCCTCGCCCACCGAGGGCGCGGCCAGGCCCGGCAGCATGATCTCCCAGTGGCTGGCGTCGATCCGGTCCGCGAGGGTCCCCCCGCCAACCGGCACGCACTCCTCGATGTCAAGCCCCGGCGGCAGGCAGGCATCCAGGGCCTCCCGGACCGCGTCGGGGTCCATCGCTCTGGCGAGGCCGATCTCCAGGTACTCCGCCTCACTGGCGACACCGGTCGGAGCCGCCCCGTGATACGAGATCTTGGGGTGCGGTGAGAATCCGGCGGAGTAGCCCATCGGGATGGCCGCCCGCCGCAGGGCCCGCTCGAAGGCGCGCGCAAAGTCGCGGTGTGAGGTGAACCGCAGCCGTCCGCGTTTGGCATAGCGCAGCCGCAACCGCGCCACGACCGGTGGCGGGGGCGGCCGGTCGGGCTGGCGCGCACTCACCGGGCTGACATGGGTTCGAGCCAGCGGCCGACGACCTGCGACATCCCGGCCTGTTCGGCGGCCAGATCGGACGTCAACCGGGCCCAGTTCACCGCCGAGAGGGTCCGCGTCAGACTGACTTGAGGCTCGTGGATCACTGCGTGGGCGCGACCGGGGTCAACGGTAGCAGGGTGCGGCCGGTCGGACCGACCTGGATGTCGGTGCCCATTCCTGGACACACCCCGCAGTCGTAGCAGGGGGTCCAGCGGCAGTCCTCGACCTCGGTCTCGTCCAATGCGTCCTGCCAATCCGACCAGAGCCACTCCTTGTCCAGTCCAGAGTCGAGATGGTCCCAGGGCAGCACCTCGTGCTCGGTCCGCTCCCGGACCGTGTACCAGTCCACGTCCACGCCGTACGCCGGAAGCACGTCCGAGCAGGCGCCGATCCAGCGGTCGTAGGAGAAGTGCTCGCTCCAGCCGTCGAAACGGCCGCCGGCGCGCCACACCGCCTCGATCACCCGGCCGACCCGACGGTCGCCGCGCGAGAGCAGCCCTTCGATGATCCCCGGCTTTCCGTCGTGATAGCGGACACCGATGGCCCGGCCGAGGCTCCGGTCCGCGCTGATCGCCGTCCGGAGCAGGCGCAGCCGGTGGTCGATGGTCTCGGCGCTGGCCTGGGCGGCCCACTGGAACGGTGTGTGCGGTTTGGGCACGAATCCGCCGATGGACACCGTGCAGCGGATGTCTCGATGACCGGCGGCCTCCCGACCGGCTCGAATCACGTCCTTGGCCATGTCGGCGATCTCGAGCACGTCCGCGTCGGTCTCGGTAGGCAGGCCGCACATGAAGTACAGCTTCACCTGGCGCCAGCCGTTGGCGTAGGCGGTGCTGACCGTTCTGATCAGGTCCTCTTTGGACACCATCTTGTTGATCACCGCGCGCAACCGCTCGCTGCCACCCTCCGGGGCAAAGGTGAGGCCCGAACGCCGCCCGTTGCGCGAGAGCTCGTTCGCGAGGGTGACGTTGAACGCATCGACACGGGTCGACGGCAGCGACAACGACGTGTTGGTGCCCTCGTACCGATCGGCGAGGCCCTTGGCGATGTCCTCGATCTCGGAGTGGTCCGCACTGGACAGCGACAGCAGCCCGACCTCCTCGAAGCCGGTCGAGCGCAGGCCACGATCGACCATCTCGCCGATCCCGGTGATCGAGCGCTCGCGCACCGGACGGGTGATCATCCCGGCCTGGCAGAACCGGCATCCCCGGGTGCAGCCGCGAAAGATCTCCACACTCATCCGCTCGTGGACGCTCTCGGCCAGCGGGACCAGGGGTTGCTTCGGGTACGGCCAGTCGTCGAGGTCCATGACGGTCCGCTTCTGCACGCGGAAGGGGACATCCGCACGGTTGGGCACCACGCGGTGGATCCGGCCGTCGGGCAGGTAGTCGACGTCGTAGAAGCGGGGGACGTAGACCCCGCCGGTGCGAGCCAGCCGGAGCAACAGCTCGGTGCGTCCGCCGGGACGGCCCTGCGCCTTCCACTCCTTGACCAGGTCGGTGATCTCCAGGACCGCCTGCTCACCGTCGCCGAGCACGGCGGCGTCGATGAACTCCGAGATCGGTTCGGGGTTGAACGCTGCGTGACCGCCGGCCAGCACGATCGGGTGGGCCTCGGTGCGGTCTGCGCTGTGCAACGGGATCCCGGCCAGGTCCAGCGCCTCGAGAAGGTTCGTGTAGCCGAGTTCAGTCGCGAAGCTGACTCCGAGGACGTCGAACGCCGCCACCGGCCGGTGCGCGTCCACGGTGAACTGCCCGATTCCATGCTCCCGCATCAACATGGCGAGGTCCGGCCAGACCGCATACGTGCGCTCCGCCAACGCATCTGTGCGCTCGTTGATGACCTCGTAGAGGATCATCACGCCCTGGTTGGGCAGCCCCACCTCGTAGGCGTCCGGATACATCAGCGCCCAGTGCACGTCGACTGAGTCCCAGTCCTTCACGGTGGCGTTGAGCTCTCCCCCGACGTACTGGATCGGCTTGGCGACGCGAGGCAGCAACGATTCGAGCCGCGGGAACAGGGATTGCGGTGAGGTGACAGTCATGGCCGCTCCAGGGTAGCGCCGGCTCAGGTTGCCTCAGGTCAGCAGCAACAGCGGCGTGCACACGACAACGGCTTGGAGTGCCGACGGGTACGTCGCGAGCGGATAGAACGTCGTGGCGAGCAGGAACATGGGCACGATGATGCGCTGCACGAACTCGAAGTCCTGCCACCCCCGCATGTACGTCGTTGCAGCCACACCGACGGCGGAGCGGGCGAACCCGACGAGCGATTCCCGGCGTCCTCACAGTGCCGGGAAGAACAAGCCGATCTCCCGGATGGCCGACTCGGCCGAATCCGAGCCGTGGACGATGTTGTTCTGTACGGCGAGGGCGTAGTCGCCCCTGATGCTGCCGGTCCCGGCCGCCACCGGGTCGGTGGCACCGGCCAGCTGACGGAACGCGCTGACGGCGCGGGGGCCTTCGGCGACCAGTGCCACGAGCGGACCGGAGGTGATGAAGTCGACCAGGTCTGCGAAGAACGGCTTTTCCGTGTGCTCGGCGTAGTGCTGCTGCGCCGTCTCACGCTCCAGGGTCCGCAGCTCCAGCGCCACCAGAGTCATCCCCTTGCCTTCGATCCGTGAGATGACCTCGCCGACGAGTCCACGGCCGACGCCATCGGGCTTGACCAGGATCAGGGTGCGCTCGGACACGGATTCTCCAACGGGTCGGACGGCGGGACCTGAGCCTATCCGCCCTCGGGAGGCGGACCTGGTCGCCTGTCTCGCAACTCGCGCTGCACCCGGATGGTGTAGAGCCAGATGGCCCCGAAAACCGCGCCGAGCACGAACATCGCAGGCTCGATGAAACCGGTCGCGATGAACGCAAGCTGCGCCACGGAACCGGCCGCGAAGCCCCACGTTCGCCGCTGCATCCCTGCGAGTACGACGAGAGCGGCAGCCAGCCCCAGCGTGGTGGCGAGGGTGACACCGCTCAGACCGCCGCCCTGGGCCACGGTGCGCGGGACCAGGAGCAGGGTCAGTCCCTCCAATGCGAGCGTGGCGGCGTACACACCGGACATCACCTTGTCGATCCGGGCCCGTTCGGGGCTCGCGGCCGTGCTCACGACGAGCCGCCCAGCAGGAGCCTGGCCTCCCCCGCCGTGACCACGGAACCGGTGACCAGGATGCCGCTGCCTCCATAGGCCTCCACGTCCTCCTCGGCCAGGCGCACGGCGGTGTCGATCGCGTCGTCCAGACGCACCTCGACGGTCACCCGATCGGCACCGAACACCTCGACGGCGACGGCGGCCAGCTCATCAGGGGACAACGCACGCGGCGAGGAGTTGGCGGTGGCAACGAGTTGCTCGGCCACCGGCTCGAGCACCTCCAGCATCCGGCGGACGTCCTTGTCCGCCATGCAGGCGACCACCACGACCAGCCGCCGGAAGTCGAATGCCTCCTGGACAGCTGCCACGGTAGCCCGCATGCCAGCCGGATTGTGGGTGGCGTCGACCAGGATCGTGGGAGCGCTGCGGACTGCCTCGAGGCGACCGGGCGCACGAACACTGGCGAAGGCAGCGCGCACGGTGTCGATGTCGACCCGGCCGCGGGCGCCGGCTCCGAAGAACGCCTCGACCGCGGCCAGCGCGACGGCTGCATTCTGCGCCTGGTGCGCGCCGTGCAGCGGAAGGAACACCTCGTCGTAGCTGCCTCCGAGGCCCTGCACGGCGATCAGCTGCCCGCCAACGGCGATCCGCCGCTCGGCCAGGCCGAACTCCGTCCCCTCACGGGCAACGGTGGCATCCACCTCGACCGAGCGCCGCAGCAACCGATCCAGTGCGTCGGGCGGCTGGTCGGCGAGCACCGCGGTCGCACCGGGCTTGATTATCCCGGCCTTCTCCGCAGCGATGGAGCCGACGTCATCGCCGAGGTAGTTGGTGTGATCGAGCGCGATCGGTGTGATGACCGCGATCTGGGCGTCGGCGACCGACGTACTGTCCCATCGACCACCCATCCCGACCTCCACCACCGCGACGTCGACGGGAGCGTCGGCGAAGGCGACGTAGCCCAGTGCCGTGAGCACCTCGAAGTAGGACAGCGGGATCGGCTGCCCGGAGTCGACGATCGCCAGGTACGGCGCGACGTCGTCGTACACCTCCGTGAACCGGGCGGCGGTCACGGGGGCGCCCTCGATGCTGATGCGCTCGGTGATGGAGGCGAGATGCGGGCTCGTGAACCGGCCGACGCGCAGCCCGAACCCGCGCAGCAGCTGGTCGACCATCCGCGCCGTGGACGTCTTGCCGTTCGTGCCCGTGATCTGGATGACCGGATACCCCGACTGTGGGTCCCCGAGAACGTCCATCAACGCCGCGATCCGGGTGAGGGAAGGTTCCAGTCTGGTTTCAGGCCAGCGCGGGCGGAGTTCAGCCTCGACCCGGGCGAGCTCGTCGTCGGGCGCGGTGGCGGTCATCCCGGCGATGCTACGGAGGCCGCGGGACCGGCCAAGGATCCCGCCTACCGAAACCCACGAAGGTGCGGCCAGGTCGCTATCCACAGGGCAACCGCGCCCGCTCGACCCACAGCAGGGACGTGGGCACAATGGCGACCAGGAGGAACCATGTCGGACGCCTTCGCGTGGACCGTGTTCGGCACCATGACCGCGATCCTGGTCGCCGTGGTGGCGATGCTCGGTGTGGCGCTATTCCGGTTGACCGATCGCATTGACGGCATTATCGCGATCCTCGGCGGGCGCATCGACGACATCGCCTCGACCCTCAGCGGGCGCATCGACGAACTCAGCGGCGCCTTGAGCGCCCGCATCGACAACCTCGATACGCGGATGGCCGGACTGGCGACGATGGCCATTGCACAGGGAGACCGGCTCGACAAACGCCTCGAGGCCCTGTAGTCGGAACGTGTCCGCGCCGTCAGGCGGACTTCTCGCGTCGCTCCCGCTTCGGCAGCTCGCGCGGCACGATCGTCGGATTGACGCGGTCCAGGACGACCTCACCGGTGATGACAACCCGTGCCACGTCCGAGCGGCTGGGCACCTCGTACATCACCGACAGCAGGACTTCCTCCATGATCGCGCGAAGCCCGCGCGCTCCGGTGCCGCGCAGGATCGCCTGGTCGGCGATTGCCTCAAGGGCGTCACCGGTGAACTCCAGCTCCACGTTGTCCAACTCGAACAGCCGCTGGTACTGCCGCACAAGGGCGTTCCTCGGCTCGGTCAGGATCGCGATGAGCGCTTGGCGGTCCAGTTTGGTCACGCTCGTGACCACGGGGACCCGCCCGACGAACTCGGGAATCATCCCGAACTTGAGAAGATCCTCAGGGAGCACTTCGGCGAACACATCGGTGGCGTCCACATCGGCTTTACCGCGGATCTCCGCACCGAAACCGATGCCCTGCTTGCCGATCCTGGCCTCCACGATCCGCTCGAGGCCCGCGAAGGCACCCCCGACGATGAACAGAACGTTCGTGGTGTCGATCTGGATGAACTCCTGGTGCGGGTGCTTGCGCCCGCCCTGCGGCGGCACGGAGGCCGTGGTCCCCTCCAGGATCTTCAGCAGGGCCTGCTGGACGCCTTCGCCGGACACGTCACGGGTGATGGAAGGGTTCTCGCTCTTCCGGGCGATCTTGTCGACCTCGTCGATGTAGATGATCCCGGTCTCGGCCCGCTTGACGTCATAGTCTGCGGCCTGGATGAGCTTGAGCAGGATGTTCTCCACGTCCTCCCCGACATAACCGGCTTCGGTGAGCGCGGTCGCGTCGGCGATGGCGAACGGGACGTTCAGCAATTTGGCCAGGGTCTGGGCGAGGTGGGTCTTGCCGCAACCGGTCGGGCCGATGAGCAGGATGTTGGACTTGGCCAACTCCACGTAATCCGCCGCGGAACCGCGCGGCCCATCGGTGCCCGCTTCGACCCGCTTGTAGTGGTTGTAGACGGCCACTGCGAGCGTCTTCTTCGCCGATTCCTGACCGATGACGTACTGCTCAAGGAAGTCGAAGATCTCCGTCGGCTTGGGCAACTCGTCGAACTTGACGTCGGAGGTGTCGGACAACTCCTCCTCGATGATCTCGTTGCACAGATCGATGCACTCGTCACAGATGTAGACGCCAGGTCCCGCAATGAGCTTCTTGACCTGCTTCTGCGACTTGCCGCAGAACGAGCACTTGAGCAGGTCACCGCCGTCGCCGATGCGAGCCACCTACGACCCTCTCTCTCGCCGCACCGGGGCGGGCACCCCAGTGCGTCCGGATGACGTTACCGGCTTGGAGCCGGGTTGCACCCCTATTGGGCAGCCGTGTTGGCCCCCACACCGCCAGCCCACGGCTCAGGCCGGTACGGCGTTGAGCTTGCGGCTCTCGATCACATTGTCGACCAGGCCGTAGGCCTTGGCCTCCTCGGCGCCGAAGATCTTGTCACGTTCGATGTCAGTGCGGATGGTCTCCTCGGACTGGCCGGTGTGCCGGGCCAGGATCTTCTCCATCTGGTGGCGCACCCGCTGGATCTCATCGGCCTGGATCTCCAGGTCCGACAGCGAACCGCTGCCCTCGCCCGACGGCTGGTGGATGAGGATGCGCGAATACGGCAGCGCCATCCGCTTGCCCGGCGTACCTGCGGCCAGGATCACTGCCGCCGCCGAGGCTGCCTGCCCCATGACCACGGTCTGGATGTCGGGCCGGACGAACATCATCGTGTCGTAGATGGCGGTCAGTGCGGTGAACGAGCCGCCGGGTGAGTTGATGTACATGATGATGTCGCGGTCGGGATCGGTGGACTCCAGGCAGATCAACTGGGCCATGACGTCGTTCGCCGAGGCGTCGTCGACCTGCACGCCGAGGAAGATGATCCGCTCCTCGAAGAGCTTGTTGTAGGGATTGGACTCCTTCATGCCGTAGCTGGTGCGCTCGACGAAGGAGGGCAGCACGTAGCGGCTGTCGTGCCGGGTGCTCTGCGGCGTACTGCCGGGGGTATAGAGCTTGCTCACGTCGTGTCCTTTGCGGGTGGTCGGCGGTGCGGTCAGCTGGTCTTGGCGGCGGGGTTGTCGTCCTTGTCGGGCACCTGCCGGGCCCGGGCGACCACATGATCGACGAAGCCGTACTCCAGCGCCTGCTGGGCGGTGAACCAGCGGTCGCGGTCGGAGTCCTTCGTGATCTGTTCCACTGACTTACCGGTGTGCTCGGCGGTCAGCTGCGCCATCTCCAGCTTGCTCTGCCGGAACAGATCCGCCTGGATCGCGATATCCGAGGCCGTGCCGCCGATGCCGGCCGAACCCTGGTGCATGAGGATCCGGGCGTGCGGAAGGGCGTAACGCTTACCCTTGGTCCCGGCCGACAGCAGGAACTGGCCCATGGACGCGGCCAGGCCCATGGCGTAGGTGGCCACATCACACTCGATGAACTGCATCGTGTCGAAAATGGCCATTCCCGCGGTCACCGAGCCGCCGGGTGAGTTGATGTAGAGGTTGATGTCGCGGCCAGGCTCCTCAGCAGCAAGCAGCAACATCTGCGCGCACAGCTGGTTGGCGATCTCATCGCCCACCTGGGAGCCCAGGAAAACGATCCGCTCGCGGAGCAGCCGCTCGTAGACGGAGTCACCGAGATTCATCCCGGCAACGGCGGCCCGCATGTAGGGCGTCGACGGAGTCCTCAGCACCGGCTGGCTATCCGCGGTGACCTGATGGACCGACTGGCTCACCGGTCGATAGAAAGAACTGGGGGTGCTCACAACACACCTGCCTTCACGCTGTGGGATCGCAGTTCGGGAATTAGAGAGGACCGTGCTGCCGACACTAACCGTCGGCACCGACAAGGAAGTCCCTCGCGAAGGGGTGTTCGCTGTCAGCGCAGGGAGTGCAGCAGGAGCCTCGTCAGCGGCTGTCGTCGGTGGGTACAGCGGCGGCCTCGTCCGAGTCGGGAGCGCCGTCATCCTCGGTGGCGTCCTCCGCGCTGGCGTCGCCCTCGGCCGAGGCGACCGCTGCGCCGGTGCCCGGCCCGCTGCGCAACGGGGTCAGATCCACCGGGTTGCCGCTCTCATCGGTGATCGTGGCCGCCTCCAGCAGCAGCGCCAGCGCCTTGTTCCGTCGTACGTCGGCCATCAGCGCCGGTAGCTGGCCGCCCTGGGAGAGCTGTTGGGCGAACTGCTCGGGGGGAACTCCGTAGCGGCGGGCCTGCATGACGATGTGCTGGGTGAGGTCCTCCTCGGTGACAGCCACCTGCTCCTGGTCGGCGTAGGCGTCGAGGATCAGCTGGGTGGCGACCGCCTTCTCGGCGTTGGCCCGCAACTCGGCGTCGAAGTCCTCCTCGGACTGCCCCTCCGACTCCAGGTACCCCGACAGGGTGGCGCCGGTCTCCTCCAACTGGTGCACGATGTTGTGCTTGCGCCACTCGACTTCGCTGGTCACCAGCGAGTCCGGCAGCGGCACGGCGACGGATTCGATCAGTCCCTCGACCAGATGGTCACTCGCCTGCACCCCCTGCCCGACCGCCTTGACCCGCTGGATCCGGGTGCGGGCGTCGGCTCGCAACTCCGCCATGGTGTCGAACTCGCTGGCGGTCTGGGCGAACTCGTCGTCGAGCTCGGGCAGCACCTTGGACTTGACCGAGCGGACCGTGACGGCGATGTCGGCCAGCTGTCCGGCAGCCTCCCCGGTGGACAGTTCGGTCTGCAGCGCGGTCGTTTCGCCCGCTGACAGACCCACCAACGCCTCGTCCAGGCCGTCGATGAGCTGACCGCTGCCCACCTCGTGCGACATGCCGGTGGCGCTTCCGTCCTCGACCGGCTCACCGTCGAGGGTCGCCTCCAGGTCGATGCTCACGACATCGCCGTTCTCGGCCGGTCGGTCGACCCCGGTCAGGGTGGCGAACCGGTCGCGGAGGGCAGCCACCTGTTCGTCGACGTCCTCGTCGGAGACGCTCAGATCCTCCACGGTGACCGCGAGTGAATCCATCGCCGGGAGTGCCATCTCGGGGCGTACGTCGACATCGGCGGTGAACGCGACGATGTCGCCATCCTCGATCTTCGTGACCTCGATCTCAGGTCGTCCGATCACCCGTACAGCGTTGTCCCGGATCGCCTCGTCGTACGCCTTCGGTACGGCGTCGTTGACGACCTCCTCCAGAATCACCGGCCGGCCGACCCGCTGGTCGAGAATGCGACCAGGCACCTTGCCCGGGCGGAAGCCGGGAACCCGGACCTGCGCTCCGATCTTCTTATACGCCGCGTCGAAGCTCGCCTTGAGCTCGTCGAAGGGCACCTCGACGGCAAGCCGCACCCGGGTGGGGCTCAGGGTCTCGACAGTGCTCTTCACAGACAGCTCTCCTCGACGATGTGTGGCCGGCAGCCAGTCAGCCGGTGGGCGGTCACGATCTGGCGTCCGATTCTAGAGGGCATACCGGGAAGCCGGTGCCGAGCTTGCGTGATGCAGTACAACTGTGGGCATGGG
>Ga0136631_10000607_pt1 | contig 11159 bp, 10 predicted proteins | sample AntDrymUQ6012206_2_FD_104655 | JGI IMG/M metagenome (GOLD analysis project Ga0136631, IMG submission 104655) | Polar desert sand microbial communities from Dry Valleys, Antarctica - metaG UQ601 (22.06) | ecosystem: Environmental > Terrestrial > Soil > Desert | place: Antarctica: Dry Valley... | reverse complement strand
GGATCATCCGGATCGACGCAACATGAAACCGCATCGCGCTGGTCTCCCCCTCATGGTTCCTGCGGTCGCAGCCCTCTTCCTCACGGCCGCCGCAGGCGGCGATGATTTGGATCCGGGAGTGACTCTGCAACTGCGCACCACGGAGACACGGAGAAACACGGAGGTGGCACGGAGGGAAAGCCACTTTGGCACGAAAATGATGATAGCCATTTAGCGACGGACTCCTATTGTTGATTTTGGGGAGGAGTCGTGTCACTCATCGAGCACTATACCGGCCAGATCAGCGAAAAGGCCATCGGGGCAGCCATCGAGGTTCACCGCCAGCTGGGCCCCGGTCTTCTCGAGTCCAGCTATCATACCTGCCTGTGCCGGGAGCTAGAACTCAGAGACATTCCGCATCACAGCGAGGTTGCGTTGCCTCTCGAATACAAGGGATTGCAGATCGCAAAGGGTTACGTAATTGACCTGCTCATCGAAGACTCCCTTATCGTCGAAGTTAAATCAGTGGAGAAGCTTCTTCCGGTTCATTCGGCTCAACTTATGACCTATATGCGCCTACAGAGGGCGCCGTCTGGCCTTCTGGGGTAACCCGCACTCCGTGCTGCCTCCGTATTTCTCCGTGTCTCCGTGGTGCGCAGTTACCGCATCCCAGCCAGCAGGACCAAGCCCGATCCGTCCACGACCTGCTCCAACAAGGCAACCGTAGCGTTCCCGTAGGGCTCAGGGCTCCGCGTCCGGAACAGGAGCCGGGGCGGGCGTAGCGAGCGTTTCGACTGGTGTCAGAGTGCCGTGCTTCCGGCCCAGCATCATTGCGGCGTCGTCTCGATCTCGCGCCGATCGATAAATCGCGAAGAGCGTGGATCCCGAGCCGCTCATGCGGCAAAGCAGCGGCCGGGTGCCCACCAGAGCCTCGAATGCGTCCCGGACTTCGCTGTGCCGGCCGAAGACCGGCGACTCGAAGTCGTTTCCTGCCATCCGTGCGATATCTCCCCACCCGGACAGCGCCTCGAGATCGAGTGCAACAGCGCCTCGTCGCCCAGCGGATTGCCTGGCGGCATCGATCCATCCATAGGCGTCGGCGGTGGCCACCGCCACTCGGGGAGTGAGCAGCAGGGCAGGGGCCGAAGGCAGCGGCGGGAGCCGAAGCATACGCTCGCCTCGATTCCAGGCGAGCGCGAGGGGAGCTCCGGTGCAGAAGAAGGGAACGTCGCTGCCGAGGCGGGCGGCGAGCTGCACCAGCTCATGGCGTGGGACCGGGTCGCCGGCCAGGCGGTTGGCCGCGTGAAGTGCCGCGGCCGCATCGCTCGATCCACCACCCAGCCCGGCGCGAACAGGGATACGCTTGGTGAGCGTAAGATGAATGGCGAACCGGTGACCGGTTGCCTCCAGCACCAGAGACGCGGCCTTCACGGCCAGGTTCTGCTCCGCCGGTCCCACATCCGCGCCGGACACTTCAACCGTCACTCCACGCCCCTCTCGCCGCTCCGCTCGGAGCGTGTCCGCCAGGCTCACCAGGCAGAGCAGGGTCTCGATGCCGTGATAGCCGTCTTCCTCCCGGGCGAGCACCCGCAGGAAGAGGTTGACCTTGGCCAGGGCGGGCAGGGTAACGCTGGCCGGGGTCACGTCTGAGGCCTCCGCGCCACGCTGAATCCACCGGGAGTCCGGCTCAGTGACCACAGCCCGAGCAGCGTGATGGGGACCAGCGTCGTGACGTGAAAGGCGATCGCATAGGAAAAGGCCAGGCTGGCCGGCACGCCGTAGAGGGCCAGCACGGCCACGATGACGGCCTCGAAGGGGCCGAAGAAGCCGGGGGTGGATGGAACGGAAATGCCGAGAACAAGAAGGCCCTGCATCAGGAGCGCCCCGGCATAACTCACCGGAATGTCGAACGCGGCGAACCCCAGATAGAAGGCAAAGGCATTCATCAGCCAGAGCGCCAGCGACCAGAAAATCACTCCGGCAAGACGGGCAGGTGAGCGCAGAACCGCCAGGCCCTGCCGGACTCCCTCGATCAGGTCGACAATGCGGTCGGCCAGCCGGGGGGACGGGAGCAGCCGCCGGACCAGCCTCTCCGCGGCAAGCGGCGCGGCTACCACCGCGATGGCTAACAGCAATGCCACCAGGCCGGCCAATCCGGCCACCCGGGCCAGCCCGGTCACGGAGGTCCCGGCCACGGTAACCGAGCTCGGGAGCTCCGAGGTGAGCAGCGCCAGGGTGAGCAGCCCCACCACGGTGAGCCCATCTAAAATCCGTTCTACCGCCACGGACGAGAGCACGGTAGTGAATCGGGCCTGGGCCAGGCGCGCGGCGGTATAGCAGCGGATCAGCTCACCGGCGCGCAGGGGAAGCAGATTATTGGCGGTAAAGCCGAGGGCGATCGCGTGCCAGAGCGGCGCGGAGGGATACGGCTCTCCCCGCTCATCGCGGAGGAGCAGGTGCCACCGTATCAGCCGGAGAGGGAAGGCGAGCGTGGCCACGACGATCGCGGCGGCGAGCGGTCCCGCCCGTGCGGCCCGGATGTGGCTCAGCACGGCCTCAGCGCTGACGCCCCGCAGCGCCCAGGCCAGGAGCCCTACCGATACACCGATGCCGATTACGGCTGGCAGGATCCGGCGGAAGCTGCTCCGCCGGCGCGCTGACTCAGGAGCGGTCAAGCGCGAGTGGAACGAGGTCGAGCAGCTCCTGAAGCAGCGGTTGCAGGGATTCGAGGCTCGCGTCGCGGGTCAGCGCCGCATTGATCTCATGACGGACGGTGGCCGCCCGCTCCAGCGCGGCCCGCCCGCTGTAGCACAGGGTATCGATGATTACCACCGCCTCCACCGGCCTGATCAATAGTTCGAACGTCCTGAAGCTGGCTTCGATCCCGCCGGATGCCGCCTGCGCGGGCTCGTCCGGCGCCAGGGTCTCAATCGGGACCACATCGGCGTCGGCGGTATCAGGTGCCAGGCTCTCGATCGGCACCACATCGTGGTCAGGCGCGTAATCGAGCGACTCGATCGGTACTATGGCGGGCTCGATCGAGGCGACGGGCTCCTTAGTTCGCAGGCCATCCAGGCGGTGGGCGACGTCGAGCAGCCGCCGCGAGATAAGCATGCGATCGTCGCTCTCGCCGACTGAGCGCAGCAGCTCACCCGCTTCACGCAGCCGTGCAACCAGCTCAGTCAGCGAATGACTGGCGACACCGGCCGCGAGAGCCTCCTGGGCAGAGCGGGCAAAGACGCCGAGGGCGCCGGCTACGGGATCGGGGCTGGGGATTGCGGCGGAGCGCAGCGCGCCAAGCAGGTGGTAGAGACGGAGGTCCCGTTGAGTGCTGGACCGGGCCGCGGCGATCAAGTCGGCGGTCTGGCACAGGTGCTCGCCGTGGCTGACCAGCTCGAGCGGTCCCAATGGCTCCGGCATGGTGAACTGGGGCTGCGACAGCGGCGCCGTGGACGGCTCGGGATCGCCGCTGTAGTAGAGTGATTCGATCGGCACGACGTCACGCTCCACCGCAAACGCGCGGAGCAGCAGCTCGGTGAAGCGGCGGGCCTCCTCGGCGTCCGGGTCCGGTCTTCCGCGCTCGGCCACGTCGCGGGAGATACGGGTCAGGGCCTGTCCGGCACACTGCATCACCTGATCGACGTCGGGCGGAGGGGCGAAGAGCCGGGTGAGGTCGCCCACGGCCAGCTCGATGCCATCGAGTATTTCCGGCAGCGGGGGAAGGTCTCCCAGCTCGGCCAGGCCACGAAGCGACTGCATGCGGCGGATCACGTTGTAGAGCGGTTCGCGATCGCCGGGAGTGGCGCGCAACGACCGGGCGGCGCGGTCCAGTGCGCTCGCGATCAACGCGCCTTCGCGCGCCACGAACGCCCTCACACCAGTGTGCAGCTCCGGCCGCTGGCCCTCCGCGGGCCGGTCGGGAGGGTTGGCCGGCGCTCCGCCGGCAAGGGTCTCGAGTCCTCGTCCCAGCCTGAGAGCGCGGGCCGTGTCGGCCTCGCTCCAGGCAGAGACCCGACGGACCAGCAGGCGGAATTCCTCTACCGCCTGCGCCACCTGCTCCCGAGTGGCCGCGTCCCAGGGTCGCTTGTGGTCACGATGCGCGCGGGCGACCGCCTCGAGTCCCGCCGCTGCGCGGGCAATGTGCGCCTGTGCCGCCATGAGCGCCGATCCCCGCAGCACGCGGGCGCTGCGCAGGAACTCGTCGGCCGACGGCGGTTCCGGCTGAGAGACCAGCGTCTCCAACCGGTCCAGACACTCACCGGCCTCTAACGCGAAGAAATCTGCTGCCCCGAGGGGGTTGGTCATTGAGGGCCGTGGTCGGGAGTCAGGAGTCGGGAGTCGGGAGTCGGGATCTCCCTTCGCTGGAAGGTATTGGGCCGTGAGCATAGCATCAACTGGGGACCTAACGCTTTGCCCCCGACTCCTGACCCCCGACTCCTGACTCCATCGCTCGCCGCATCTCCTCCACCGCCTGTCGCATCCCGACCATGACGGAGCGGCTCACCACACTATGGCCAATGTTGAGCTCCTCGATTTCCGGAATGGCCGCAACCGGCGCCACGTTGGCGTAGGTGAGGCCGTGACCGGCATGCACGAAGAGTCCCATATCGGCCGCGTGCCGGGCTGCCCGCTGCAGCTCCTCGAGCGCAGAGTTGTTCTGTCGCCAGGTGTTGGCGTAGCGGCCGGTGTGCAGCTCGATGGCGGGCACCCCGAGGTCCTTGGCGGCATCGATCGTTCGGAGGTCCGGATCGATGAAGAGGCTCACCCGGGCTCCCGCCTCCTCGAGCCGCCGTATCGTCTCCCGCATTTTGGGATTAGGGCGGGCGAGGTCCAGGCCGCCTTCGGTGGTGATCTCCTCCCGACGCTCGGGGACCAGCGTGGCCTGGTAGGGCCCGAGGCGGCAGACGAGGGCAACGACATCCGGACTGGTGGCCAGCTCCAGGTTGAGCACCTGGACGGCGGGCATCAGGCGCTCCACGTCGTGATCCTGGATGTGCCGCCGGTCTTCGCGCAGGTGGGCGGTGATGCCTTCGGCGCCTCCCTGCTGGCACAGCAGGGCGGCCTCGACCGGGTCCGGCTCGTCGGTTCGGCGGGCCTGGCGAACGGTCGCCACATGGTCGACGTTGATGTACAGCCGAGTCGGAGTCATTGCTCGCCGCTCCGCTGCCGGTTAACTTCGCAAGCTAACATTAGCCCAGCGAGAGACTTGTGATTAAGCAACGATGGCTCGGATCGGTGCTGCTCCTCGCTGCTTGCGGCGGCGGCAGCGCGCCTCAGGCACAACCCGCCAATTCCGCCAGTGGTGCCGTGCGGAGTTTCATGCAGGCGGTTGCCGATAGCAACCTCGATAAGATGGCGAACCTTTGGGGCACCGCCAGCGGCCCCGCTGCCAAGACCAATCAGCCTCCCGATTACCGGCGCCGGATCGCGGTCATGCAGGCCTACCTGCGCAACGACTCATTTCGGGTGACGTCGGACGAAACGGGCATGGACCCGAGCCGCCGGGAGCTGCAGGTCGAGATCAAGCGCAGCACCTGCACCTGGTCGGTTCCCTTCACGGCAGTCAAGATCCGCGATGATTTCTGGATCGTGACCCAGCTCGATCTGGCTGCGGCTGGGAACCCGGCCCGCCCCTGCCAGGAAGGGGCTCCGGCGGACAGCAAGCCTCAGGGCTAACCGGGAACCTTCCTCGCCCGGCGCGGTTATCTTCCAGTCGGCTAGTCGGTCAACTCGAGCAGGATTCCGGCGGTCGCCTTCGGATGCACGAAGGCGATTCGCCGCCCAGCCGCCCCGGTCCGCGGCACCTCGTCTATCAGGCGATATCCGGCTGCCCGGCAGGCCTCGAGTGCAGCGTCGAGGTCGGCCACCTGATAGCAGATGTGGTGAATGCCGGGGCCCCGCCGGGCCAGGAATTTTCCAATTGGACTGTCGGGGTGGAGCGGGGCAAGCAGCTCCACCTCCGAGTCGCCCAGGGGCAGTGCCAGGATGGTGGCGCCATCAACGGTTTCGGGCGGATGCGGCACGATGCCCAGGACGTCACGGTAGAAGGCGAGTGCCGCGTCCAGGTCGGCGACAGCGATTCCGACGTGCGCGATGCGGGGGAGATCGGCCACTGGTGCCTCGTGGGGAAGCGGGTAAGCGGGGAAGCGGGGAAGCAACAGTGGGCCCAGCTCCCAGCTGAAAATCATACAACGGAGAATAATCAACATGGGCGCAACGAATACCTTGACCGTGCACGTCAGCGACGCCTCGTTCGCGGCTGAGATCGAGCAGGCGGACGGACTGGTACTGGTGGACTTCTGGGCGTCGTGGTGCGGGCCCTGCCAGGTGGTAGCGCCGATCCTCGACCAGCTCGCCGGCGAATACGTCGGCAAGGCCAAGGTGACCAAGGTCGACGTGGACGCGAACCAGCGGACCGCCATGCGGTTCAACGTCCGCTCGATCCCGAGCATTCTCTTCTTCAAGAACGGCCAGCATGTGGACACCGTCGTCGGCGCGGTGCCGAAAGCCACGCTCGAGGGGAAGATCAAGCAGCATTTGAGTTAGGCGGAAGGTACAGCGGCGGTAGATACTGAGGCGGTAGAAACTGAGGCGGTAGACCGCCTCCTTTTCGTCCGCCTCTTCACCTACCGCCATATTAGAATCCACCATGCCCACGCCCGGCACCCTGTACGTCGTAGCAACCCCACTCGGGAACCTTGGCGACCTCTCGCTCCGCGCCGCGGAGGTGCTGGCCGGGGTCCCGGTGGTGGCGGCCGAGGATACCCGCCGTACCCGGGGACTCTTGAGCCACCTGGGTGCCCATCCCAGTCTTCTCAGCTATCACGCCCATTCCCGCGAGCATCGGCTGGACGGCCTGCTCGACATCCTTCTCTCCGGCCGGGACATCGCGCTGGTCTCGGATGCGGGTACCCCCACCGTAAGCGATCCCGGCACGGATCTGGTTGCTCAGGCGCGGGACGCCGGCATTCCGGTGGTTCCGGTACCTGGTCCCTCCGCAGTGGCCACGGCGCTATCAGCTGCCGGGCTTCCCGGCGACCGCTACCTCTTCCTCGGCTTCATCCCCCGTAAAGGCCGGGAGCGCGCCCGCCTGCTCACCCGCGTGGCAGCCGAGGAATGGAGCGTCGTGCTGTTCGAGGCGCCTCCGAGATTACTCGCCTTGCTGGAGGATCTCATTCCGCGGGCCGGCGCGAGCCGGATGGCCGTGGTCTGCCGCGAGATGACGAAGATGCATGAGGAGATCCGGAGCGGGACGCTGGGGGAGCTCGTCGATTATTATTCGGCAGTGCCCCCGCGAGGGGAGCTGACGATCGTGCTTCAAGGCACGGGTGAGCCGCCCACCGAGCCGGACCGAACCGAGGACGCAATCGAGCAGGCCACCTCGCTGCTGGCCGAGGGTATGAGCCGGCGCGAGGTGGTGCAAAAGCTCACCCAGTCCCTCGGCCTTCCCAGAAACGAAGCCTACAAGCTCGTGATGGAGTTACCGTGATCCCGCGGACACTCTTCGCCCTCGGTCTCGCCTTCGCGGCGCCGGCGGCACCGGTTGACCCCTCTCCCAGTCATGACCATCGGACGGCTTCACTACGATGGGGGAGGAGATTGGTACGCCAATCCGTCCAGCCTTCCAAACCTGCTCTCCGCCATCAGATCTCGTACCAGGCTGCGCGTCGCCGTCGAGGAGAAGGTCGTCACGTTGAGCGACGACGATCTCTGGAACGTCCCCTACCTGTATATGACGGGTCACGGCAACGTCCGCTGGAGCGACCGGGACCTGGGAACGCTGCGCCGGTATCTCCAGCAGGGCGGGTTCCTCCATGCCGACGACAACTACGGCATGGACGCATCGATCCGCCGCGAGCTGGCGCGGCTCTTTCCCGATCACCCGCTGGTGGAGGTTCCGCTCCAGCATCCGATCTATCATCTCGTCTACGATTTTCCCAGGGGGATGCCCAAGATTCACGTCCACGACGGCAAGCCGGCGCAGGGATTCGGCATCTTTCTCGAGGGCCGCCTCGTAGTCTTCTACTCGTACCAGTCCGACCTGGGTGACGGATGGGAAGATCCCCAGCTGCATCATGACACCCCGGAGAAACGGGAGGCGGCTCTGAAGATGGGAGTGAACCTCTTCGCCTACGCCGCAGGGTACGGCGGGTGACCGCACTGGCGACACAGGGCGCGCTACGGCGGCTCGGCAGGCCGCTCAGGAGCCTGAACGGTGCGGGATGGGCAGCGCTGGGACTCGGCGCGGTGGCCGCACTGCTCGGCGCCTGGGCCTGGAGCGTACGCCTCGGCTGGTTCACCGCCCCCTACTGGGTGCTGCTCGCATGGGGCATGGCCGCGCTGGGGCTCTCCTCCGTCGGTTACCTGGCGTGGGGAGCCCAGGCGCGGCTTTCGACCGCCCGGCTGGCGGGACGGCTGGAAGAGCTGGGTGCCTGGCGGCAGGGGACCCTGACGGCGCTGCTCGACACCGCGGCCACCGGCACCAGCGCTGAGCTGCTCGGCCTGGCCGATCGCACTCAGGCTGAGGAGGTGAGCCGGCGAGGCGCCGCGGCGGTCGAGCCCATTGCCCGCCCGGTACGGCTGATCTCGGCCGCCGGTCTGGTATGTCTCGTCATCGGGGCCGCGGCGTTTACGTCCGCCGGCCCGGTGAGCGGCGCGGCCTCCGCGCTGTGGCATCCACACCGTGCCTGGGAAGCGACCGTGGCGCCCGTCAGGTTGCGCGCGGCCGAGAGCCTGGTAGACCGGGGGAAGTCGGTGGAGCTCGAGCTCGAGGCAATGGGCCGTCGTGCGGCCACCCTCTGGTTTCGCGCGCCGGGCGAGGCCTGGAAGGCGCGGGGGGTGCGACTCGATTCCCTCGGCCGAGCGACGGTCTCGACTCCGCCATTGCAGAGCGATCTGTTCGCCCGGCTGACCAGTGGCGGCCGCTCCTCTGATACGGTGGTCGTACGGGTGCGCCTGCCGGTGTTCCTGGGCACACTCGAAGTCACCGCCCGGTACCCGTCCTATCTGGGGCTGGAGAACGAGCCGGTGCCGACCGGAGGAGATACGCTCATTCTGCCTGCGGGCACGCGGCTCGAGACCCGCGGAGAGGCCACGGCGCAACTGGCCGGCGCCGCCTGGAAATCCGGAGAGAGAACTGAATCGCTTGAGGTCACCGCAACCCGGTTTGCCGGGACGTTCCTTCCCCAGCGCTCCGGCGAATACCGGCTGGCTCTCGTGACCGCCAGTGGAGCGCCTCTCGCGGGCGACTCGGTTCGGCTCCCTATCCGCCTCGTGCCGGATAGCGCCCCGGCGGTCGAGATCCCTGTTCCAGGCGCCGATACCCTGGCGCCGCTGAGCCTTCAGGTGCCACTGGTGATCGATGCCCGGGACGACCACAGTATCACGGCTGTGACCGTCGAGAGCCGGAGGATCAGCCGTCTGGGCCTGATCGACTCGGCGCGCCGGGAAAGCGTGCCGGTGCCGGCCGAGCGTCCCGATCGGGCGATTCTCACCTTTACTCTGAACCTGAATCGCCGCGGCCTTCTTCCAGGCGACACCGTGCGGTACTTCGCTACGGCGAGGGACAACACGCCGCGGCGACAGTCGGGGCGCTCGCGCGAGTTTATCCTGCGCCTGCCCACGATGAGCGAGGTGCGGGCTGCGCAGCGCCGGACCACCGAGACCGTGTCCAGCCAGCTCGATTCGATCGCGGACGCGAGCCGACGAGTGGAGCGCCAAACGGACGACCTGGCGCGGGAGCGGGCTCGCCCGGCTGGAGGCCTGGGGACCAGAGACGATGAGTCGCTCTCCTATGAAGAGGCCCAACGCGGCGAGGCGGTCGCCAAGTCTCAAGAGGATCTCATCCGGCGGGCAGAGTCGCTCGAAAAATCACTGGAGGCGCTGCGCCGAAGCGCTGAAGCCGCCGGAGTGAACGACACGGCGTGGCAGCGCCAGCTCTCCGAGATCCGAAACCAGCTGGAGCGCGCTCTCTCGCCCGAGCTTCGGGAGAAGCTCGCCAACCTGCAGCAGGCACTCAAGGATCTCGATGCAGAGCGGGCCAAGGATGCGCTGGAGCAGCTGGCAGAAGCGCAGAAGCAGATGCGTGAAGCGCTGGAGCGGAGCCGCGAGCTGTTCCGGCGGGCCGCCCTGGAAGGCGACCTGGCAAACCTGAGCCAGGAAACCAAAGAGCTGGCGCGGGAGCAGCGGGAATGGAACGCGCAGGTGAGCTCGGGAGACAGCGCACGCTCCGCCCTGGCCGAGCGGCAGCTCGCGGCGAGAACCGACTCGCTCGCGGCAGCACTCAAAGAGATGTCCAGGGATGCCTCCGGCGAGAGCAATCCGGCACCCATGCAGGATCTGGCTCAGCGCGCGGGAAATGCCTCGCAGCAGATGCAGCAGGCAGCGAAGTCGGCCCAGCGCGGGCAGCGGCCCCAGGCAAAGCGTCAGGGCGAGGATGCCTCCCGCTCGCTCGCACCCTTGAGTGACGAACTACAGCGACGTCGCCAGGAAATGCAGCAGGAGTGGCGGAAGCAGGTGGTCGAAGCCCTGGATCAGGCGCTGGGCGAGACCAGTCGTCTGGCCGAGCGCCAGCTCAAGGTGCAGGAAGAGTTGAGCGAGCGGGGGGAGCCGAGTGCATCTACTCGAGCCGAGCAGGCAGCGATCGAGGAGGGCGTGCAGAAGGTGCTGGACCAGGTCCGGCAGGCCGCCGGCAAGAACGCGCTGGTTCCGCCACAAATCGGTGCCGCGCTCAGTGCCGCTCAGCAAAGGATGCAGCAGGCTCGCGAAGCAATTTCCTCGGCCGCCCCCAACAGCCGGGAAGCGGCCGACCAGGCGGGCGGGGCGGTGGATGGGCTCAATGCCGCCGCCCATCAGCTGCTGAGGGCCAGAGGAGATGTCTCCGGCTCGCAGTCCGGCTCCGGACTGGCGGAGGCCCTGGAGCAGCTCGCAAAGCTGGCGCAGCAGCAGGGCGGGCTCGGGCAACAGGGCGCCGGCTTGTTGTCCATGTCAGGGAGCGGCGCGCTCCGGGAGCAGCTCCAGCGACTGGCCGCCAGGCAGCGGGCGCTGGCCCAGGAGATGGAGAAGCTGCGCGGGCAGGGCAGCCTGCCCGGAGCGGGCGACATGGCTGATGAGGCAGCTCAGCTGGCCCGCAAGCTGGAAAGCGGAAGGTTGGAGCGTCAAACGGTCGAACGGCAGCAGCG
>Ga0136631_10000606_pt1 | contig 11180 bp, 6 predicted proteins | sample AntDrymUQ6012206_2_FD_104655 | JGI IMG/M metagenome (GOLD analysis project Ga0136631, IMG submission 104655) | Polar desert sand microbial communities from Dry Valleys, Antarctica - metaG UQ601 (22.06) | ecosystem: Environmental > Terrestrial > Soil > Desert | place: Antarctica: Dry Valley... | reverse complement strand
GGGACGGCCCGCAGGGCCGAGCGAGGACCGAAGCGCCAGCGCAGGCCCGCAGCGGCCCTTGAGGGCTCGGGCATCGCCACGACCACCATGTCAAAGGCCCAGCCTCCCCGAGGCTGGGCCTTGTCCGCCCCCGGGTGTTGAGATGGGCCAGCGCCCCGTGGACGAGGTCCGCCGAACCCTCCTGACCCCCGTTTCTGTGCATTATCGGGGGTCAGGAATCCACGGGTGGCCGTTCGCCTGGTGCTGTCCGGCGGACGCGTGTTTTCGCTGCGGGTGCGGGGCGGCCGGGCGCAAGCGAGGGGTGGGGAACGCTGTCGCCGGCACGGCCACCAGTGTCCCAGGGCGGCACCGGCGACGAAAGGATGAGCGACGTGTCCGGGATGCGGATGGCGGCGACCTGCTCGGCCAGCTGCCTGGCCCTCCCGACGCAGCTGACCCCGCCGGGCGGCGGAGCCGAGGGCGTCGGTTATCCCGAGGCTGTCGGCGCCGGCGTCGAGGCCAGGGTGGCCCAGGCAGTGACCGAGGGAGAGCGTCGTCGTAGTCGCGCAAGCGGGGTGACTTCGGCGACGTTCCGCTCTCCTTTGTGATCAACTGCCTCCAAGTATCTCGAGTTCAACCGGAGGAACGTTGTCGCTAATAACGTGGACGTCGTCAAATACAATCGACAATCGAATGATCTGCCCATCGAGGGCACCTCTATCCACATGATATCGCCACCTCCCTCTAACGAGCTCTGGGTCTTCTCCGGCAAAGCCAAATGAGGTAGTAATAGGCTCGTAGTCCGCCTGCGCCGTCCGTATCCGACATAAGGGTTGAGCCGTTGACGGAATGTCGGAATCGTCCGATACGTCGCAAAGGATCGCTGCATATTCGAGGCTCAGTTCCGTTGCATGTTCTAGCTCTCTGGTCAACACGCCCAGCAGCGCAAACCGTCGCTCGGCCAGAGTCCAGGGTCCCGTGATTCGGTACTGTCGCCGTTCTCTTCCTAACCTCTCCACTAGGACCGCCCGCAGGAGTGATAGCGGCAGCCGTAGACCACGTCATCTTGGACGTTGAACTCGCTTCTCCTGTCGTACCACCTAGCCTCGGTTCCTCCAGGGCTGCACGGAGACTCGCAGCTGACCGGGCCCCTGTAATAGCGGACAGTCACCGTTGCGATTGTAAAGACATAGGTTCCATTACAGTCGTTGCCGCACTTGAATGTGAGGCTCTGCGGCCGTCGTAAGCAGTGGGGACGGCGTCGTAGACGACATGGCCTGTTCCCGGTGATGATGGCGGAGCTGCGTCCGGGACGCGAGCGAGTTGGTGCGCGGCAGTCAGCCCTCGTCCTTTATCAGCCCTTGCACGCCTTGGCGGCCTTCAGCGACCATGCTCCCGAGCGGAACGCTGAGAATAAAGTGTACGTCGAGTTGTCGAAAGCCAAAGCGCGCGATCAGCGCCGTCATTGCGTCGGAATAGCTTGGAGCACGAAATATCAGTTCTGCTATTTCACTCCAGTGTTCGAAGAACAATTCTAGTGCTCGCTCTGCGCGATCGGTGCCCCCCGCTGAAATGTACTCGCGGATACCGAGGACATCTTCGGTCTCTCCTGGCGAAGCTATGAACTCTCCTTTTGCCATCCCTTTTCCCGGTCCTCTATACCGTCGCAGGGGTCAAGGCCGACGGTCCTCCGGACCGACTAAGCCTCGGTGGACGGTGTCGCTATCGACTATCCTGCCATTTCTCACCTTGTAGAGATCCGTTCCAAAGCAGTACACGCCGAAGGATTCCCGGCGACAGTCGGCTGATGTAATGATCTTCTTCTTGGGAGTGAAGTACGTGAACTCGTATTCAACGCTCCAGTAGCCGTCACAGCTATCGTGACACCTGGCGCTGAGCGATGGTTGCCACCGCCCCGGCTGGTTGCCACCTGCGCGCCGGGTATCCGACGCCACAAGCTCACCGTTATGGTAAATCCTGATACTGATGTTGGGATGCCTTGCGCCACCCCTGCAACGCGAGTCGATGTTGTAGTCGAAGGCCCCGCTACGTACCCGGCCGGTACCGGAGTAACGGCATCCGTATTCTCGCCCGTCTAGGTCGAACCCATTTACCGGATCCCCGCACACGTACTCGTAGTCGTTGCACGACCCACCCTCCACGGGAACAGACGGGTCTGACGCGAGTTGTCGTAGCGGAGGGCCGAAGACCGGGCGTGACCTGGGGCGATGGGAGCGTTCGGGCCTGACGCGGTGTGCCGAGCAACGGTCGAAGCGCGGACGCGTGTTTTCGGTGCGGGAGCGGGCGCGGGAGCAGCCGGAGGCGGTGGAGGCGGTCGCCGGCACGGCCACCAGTGTCCCAGGGCGGCCTCAGCGGCGAAAGGAAGAAGCTCAGGCGGTCAGCGGGGCCCGAGCACCACGTCACCGCCGGTGCAAGTGTGTGGAACTCGTCCTTGGCCGGGTGCGGCGGCGTTCAGGCGATGACCTGGACGCCGATGCCGAGGTCCTCGGCGGCTCGGGTCAGGTGGCGGCCGACGTTGGCCGGGGTGCCGAACCACAGGGCCCGGCCGTGGACCAGCCCGGCGGCGAGGGTCTCGGCGATGAGCAGGCCACCGCCGTAGCGGGCGGCCAGGGCGGCGGCGTCGTCGAGCAGGGGCCGGGGGTCCAAGACGCCGAGCACCTCGGGATGGGGATGGCGGATGCCGTCCCGGCCGGCGTCGCTGATCTGGGCCAGTATCTGAGAGAGCTGACCGTCGCCGGGTGCGTGCACCCGCTGCAGCAGGCGCCAGTGGCGGCTGGCGGGAAGGGCCAGGTCCTCGTCGTCGGGCAGGCCCTCGGGCCATGCGCCGCCCACCACGCGCACGGCCAGGTACTCGTCGATGACGATCACCCCTCAGCCGCCGTTGCGTGCTCAGTCGTCGTGGTCGTGGCCGCCCAGCACCGGGTCGGCCGCCACGTCGGCGTCGAGCGCGGCCTGGAACGCCGGCGCCAGGTCGCCGCTGGTGATGCGGCGCAGGATCTCTCGGTCGGCGTCGCTGAGGCGAGGATCGCCGGCCCGGCGCCGTCGCCGGCGCTGGTCGAGGAGCTCCTCACCGATGCTCATGGCCTCCATTCTGCCCCACCTCTCCACCGAGCTGAGTGGCCCGACGCGATCAGTCCGGCAGGTTCCGCAAAGCGGAACCTGCAAATGTGTATCCCTCGGCTCGCTGACGTTGCGGGCGTGTTCCTCTCGGCGTCGTTCACTCCGCAACGGGTCCGGTTTCAGGCTCTGGGGGTGACGTTGACGACGGGGCGGTGTCGGGCTGGGCGGTTCGATGCGACGGCCTGTTGGCCGGCGACGGCCTGGTGTTCGTCGACGTCGCTGGTCGGCGTCGGGCGCCTGGATTGGGTTCCGTTGGTCGGTCGTCGTCAAGGTGGCGCTGGTGTTCGTCGACGGCTTCGGCGTCGAGGGTGTCGAGGAGTTCCTCGGTGGCGTCGGTGCGCTCGGGGTCCTCGTCGTGATCGGCGCTGTGACGGGGCTGGTTGGCGGCGCCGGGGTGGGTGGCGGTGTGGATGGCCTTGAGGGCGCGGATGGAGACCTGGGTGTAGATCTGGGTGGTCGACAGCTCGGCGTGGCCCAGCATCTGCTGGATGTAGCGGATGTCGGCGCCGCCCTCGAGCATGAGGGTGGCCATGGTGTGGCGGAACAGGTGGCAGCTCCCGTGCTTGGCGATGTCGGCTCGCTCCACGTAGCGGGTGACCATGCCCGAGAGGTGGTCGGGGGTGAAGTCCAGGCCCTCCTTGGTCAGGAACAGCACCCCGGCGTCGGGAGGCACGACCAGTCCCGGCCGTACGTCGGCGGAGTACTTGCCCACCCAGGCGGCGGCCCGCTCGCCGATGGGGATCATGCGGTCGCGTCGGCCCTTGCCCTGGCGGATGGTGACCGTGCCCCGCTCGGCGTCGAGGTCCCACACGGTCAGCCCGATCAGCTCCCGGCGGCGCATGCCGGTGGAGTAGAGGACCTCCAGGATGGCCCGGTCGCGGATGCCGAAGCCGAAGGCCAGCTCCGGCTGGGCCAGCACCGCCTCGGCCTCGGAGGCGGAGAGCACATGGCGGGGCAGGCGGTGCTCGACGCGGGGCATCTCCAGGTCCGACGCCGGGTTGGACAGGATGCGGTTCTGGCGGACCAGGAAGCGGAAGAGACCCCGGACCGGCACCAGACGGCCGTACTGGGTCTGGTTGGACAGCGGGGTGCCGTCGGGCTTGCGGCGGTGGAACAGGTGGCGCTGGTAGCGCTCCAGGACGGGCCGGGTCACCTCGGCCGGCCGGCTCACTCCCCGCTCGGTGCACCAGTCGACGAACTGGGCCAGGGAGGCCCCGAAGCCGACCACGGTGCGGGGCGAGTAGTTGCGCACCTCGATCCAGTCCAGGTAGTCCACACAGGCCCGGTGCAGGCCGTGGGCGTCGGCGGCGTCGCCGGGGAAGGGCCGGGCCCGGTGCGTCCCCCGCCGGGTCACGAGGCGACCTCGACGACGTCGACCGGGCCGTCCTCGACTACGACGGCCTCGTGGTCGTTCTCCGGTGACGTGCGTTCCGGGCGGCTGCCGTTCGCATTGGCGGTGATCGTGGCCTTGACCTGGCCGTTCATGGGTTCGGTGCCGGTGCGACCACCCCCCGACCACCCCCCGACCGGGGGCCGACCGGGCCCCGACCGCGATCCGTTCTGGCCCGACCGGTCGGAGTCGTAGGCGGTGGCGGCGTCGAGGGCGGCGGGGTCAAGCAGGCCGACCAGGAAGGCGCTCCCGTCACGGCCGGCGCCGTCCCAGGCCAGCTCGTAGGAGTAGCCGGCCCGCTCGGCGCGGTGCACGACCAGGTACTCGAGCTCCACCAGGCGGGCGAGGTGGACCTTCAGCTGGGTGTCGCCCCAGGCGCAGGACTCCCGCAGCTCCCGGCGGCTGAAGCGCACCTCGGAGCGCTCCATGTGGCCCTCGGTGGCTCGCGTTGTCACGTAGTCGTCGAGCACCTCCAGCAGCCGCCGGGTCTGGGGGGCCAGCTCGTCGAGGGAGCGCCCCAGCACCTCATGGGCCAGGCGGTTGGCCAGGGCCACGTCGGCCGGGGTGGCCTCGATGTAGGCCAGCTCCCGCCCGCCCTGGACGGTGGTCATGGTCGGGCGCTGGTGCTGGTGGAGCAGGGCGATGGTGCGGATGAGGGTCAGGTACTTGAGGTGGTCCCGCCGTGTCCGGGTGCGGTCATCAGCGAAGGTCAGGGCCCTGGCGTAGGGGTTGACCACCAGCACGGGCGCCAGGAGCCGTTGGGCGTCGCGATGGACCTTGAGCACCGCGTCTCGTTCTGCTTTGGCGAGCAGGCCATCGAGGGTCTGGGCGCTGCGCTGGGCGGCGTGGATGGCCCGGGTCTGGGCCCGGTCCTCGTCGACGGTCAACACGATGCAACGGTTCAGCAGCTCCTCGTCGACATCGGCGGCCGTGGTGGTGGTCAGGATGGCCACCGGCCCCGCAACGCGGTACTCATGGGTGACCAGGCGCCCGGTGGCGGGGTCCTTGCCGGTGGAGGCGATGGACAGCTCGCCCTCGGACTGCAGCAGCTTGAGGGCATAGGCGGCCCGCTCGGCCCCCTCCTCCTCGGCGATGGCCAGCACCCGATGGGCCAGGTCCCCTTCGCCCAGGTAGTAGAGGCTCTGGCCGGTCATGGCCGAGTACGACACCCGGTCCTCCTCGGGCACGAAGGCCAGGATGGCCTCCAGCAGCGAGCTCTTGCCTGCGGCCGACGACGACCGCACGATGACGGCCAGGGGCTCGGCCAGCTTGCGGGACACCGCGGCCAGATAGCCCAGCAGGCAGTTGGTGGCCTCGCCCACCACTCCGGCCCGGAGGAAGTCGGCGGCGATACGCTCGATGAGGTGGGGGTCCCGGAGCAGCTCCAGGGCCGCTTCCTCCTCGGCCGCGCTCAGGGTGACGGTGGTCTCGGCCGGGGCCTGGGCCGCCCGCACCACCTGCTCGGCCAGGGACTCACACCCCAGCAGCACCCGGCCCAGCTCCCGATGCACCACCTCCTCGGCCACCCCGATCTCCGACGCCGCCGCTTTGGTGAACACCGCCCGCGCCCGGGCCGAGTACAGGTCCAGGGTGTCGACGTGGAAGACCTGGCCGTGGCGGGGATCGGGGCGGGACACCAGCACGTTGACCCGTAGCGCCTCGAAGCTGGACACCCGGGCCAGCCCGCGCACCCGCCACCGGCGGTCGCCGTAGTGCAGGGTCACCTCGTCGCCGGCGATCTCCGGAGCGGGCTCGGCCGGCGCCGGCGGCGGCACCGGGGAGGCCAGGGGCGGCTCCGCCGGCGGCTGGGCGGCGAAAGAAGGAGCAGGGGCCGCCGGGCCGGGCTCCGGTTCGGGGTGGGGCCAGTTCTGGTCATCACCGCCAGCGGGGCTGGGCCGGTTCTCCCCTTTCGCCGCCTGCTGGTGAACCGGTGGTGCCTGCGCCAGAGCGGCCTGGCGCAGGGTGGCCGGGCCAGGGCCGCGGCCCATCCACGCCGCCGAGCGGATGGCGGCGCCCAGGGCGTCGGTGGGCGAGGACGCGTTCCGGGCCACGTCGTTGGCGTCGGTGCCGGCGGGGAACATCACCCGGAAGCACTCGATGCCCATGGCCATGAGCCGCTCGGCCAGGACGGTGGCGGCCCGGTCCCCGGCGGGGTCGCGGTCATAGGCGATCAGCACCCGGGTGGTGCCGTGGCGGCGGAAAGCCTCGACGTGCTCGTCGCCGAAGCCCTCGATGCCGTAGGAGGCGGTGACGTGACGGAAGCCGGCGGCCCAGAAGGTCATGGCGTCGATGAGGGACTCACAGAGGATGATCTCGTCGCCGGCGGCCAGGGCCCCGGCGTTGAACACCCCCCGGTGGGGACCGGGCAGGTAGAGGTGGGCGGGGGTGCCCTTGCGCAGCTTGGCCGTGACCTTGCGGCCGTAGAGCTCGACCACGGCGCCGGCCTCGTCGAAGACGGGGACGACGAGGGAACCGTTGAAGTGCTCATGGCCCGATGATCGGATCACCCCCAGGCGCTGGAGGCGGGAGCGCAGGGCACCTCCCTCCACGCTGGCCGAATGCGGCAGGCGGTAGCCCAGGGTGCGGTTGGCGAAGCCGAGGCGGAACTGGGCCACCAGCTCGGCCGAGTCGAGGCGGCGGGAGGTGAGGTAGCCCTGGGCCTCGGGGCTCTGCTTCAACGTCTCGTGGTAGTAGGCCACGACCTGGGCCAGCACCTCGGCGTCGGCGGCGTCTCGCTCGATGGGCGGGGCTAGCTTGCGGGTCACCGAGCGCCCCGGCGCCGAGCCTGTGCCCGTGCCCGCCGGCAGGTCGGCCCGCAAAAGCTCCACCGCGTGGCGGAAGCTGATGCCCTCGGTGCGCATGACCCAGTCGATGACCGAGCCCCCGGCCCCACACGCCCCCAGGCAGTGCCAGAGGTTCTTGGCCGGGGAGATGACCAGGGAAGGCTCGTGGTCGTCGTGGAACGGGCACAGGCCCAACAGGTCGGCGCCGTGGCGGCGAAGGGCGACGCCCCGTTTCTCGGCCAGGCGCTGCAGCGACACCTCGGCCTTGAGCCGGTCGATCTCGTCCTCGGGGATGCGGGCCACGGGCGCCTCCGGAAAGAATTCTCTGTGTGTGGTGTGGCACACTCATATGTGTCGTTCCTAGCACATCATAGAGCCAGGAGGGACCACCAGGAGCACACCGGGGAGGCGACATGGGCGCAGAATGGTGGCGGACCGAGGAGGAGGGCCCGCCACCCATGGCACTTGGAGAGCGGATCAAGGCGCTGCGCAAGGAGGCGGGGCTGTCCCAGGGCGCCCTCGGCGAGCGCATCGGCTCGGACTCCCAGAGGGTCAGCCGCTATGAGAACGGGCGCATCACCCCCTCGGTCGACGCGGTGGTGCGCATCGCCGAGGCCTTCAACGTGTCGATCGACTACCTGCTCGTTGAGGACGCCCCCCGCCGGCCCCTGCACGTGGCCGACTTGGGCCTGGCCTCCCGGCTGGCCGACATCGCCGAGCTGTCGGCCGAGGACCGGTCCTCACTGCTGCACATGCTGGATGCCTTGGTGACCAAGAACCGGCTCAAGGCGCTGGCCGGCGAGCGGAGTTGAATAGAAGGACGAGCGGGTGGTCGGCATCAACAGCGCCTCAATTGCTAGTTCTCCTCCGAGTCAACTCTTGACGAAATCTCTCGATTCCTAGCGCACATATTCCAGCCTGCAAAACAAGGCCGACAATTTGAATAGGGGCCAGGTCAACGAGACGCACGAAGTATGAAACTCCTGCGCTGATCAAAAGCAATAGCCAATACTCGAACGCTCGCGCCCTCAAGGCCAGAGCTACTAGTGCGAGTAGGGCCAATGGAACCAGCAAGCCTGCGGATGCTGCAGTCACACAATTTGCAGTATCGTCGAAGTGCGGGTCTTCAACACGCGAAGAACCGAGACACCTGATACACGGTGGATGCCGCTGTGACGGCAATTCCTACATTAGATGCCATCGCTACACGTGCAGCAACCTTCGTACTCGCTCTTAGTTGCCCGGCTTTGATCAGTTCGTTCAATCCTCCTAGGACAGTCCCGGCGTTCTGGGTCGCAACGTATCGAGCGGCAGACGCTCGATCAGCGTCGGTTCCTGAGATCGACGGAAACAGTCCGAAGTTCTCAATGAATGCATTTACTCCATTGGCATCGCACGTGAACACTTTGCCGCCGCTTGCATCCCATGCACGATCGAGGGCACGCGCAACGCTCTGTCCGGCGCTCTTCGCGGCGTTCCCCTTGCAGTAATGGCTGCCGTCGGACCGCGTGCGGTGCAGCAACGGCGGGCAAGGCCCTAGCCCGCTGAGATCGAACTGGTTGATCGGATCCCCGTTGCTGTAGTCGTAGTCGTTCGCCGACCCGCCCTCCACGGGGTGGGTGATGCCGAAGGGTCTTCAGGTTTGATCGCCTCCTTCAGTCGGGAGGCACGGCACCATCGTCATCGGCTACAGACGCCCGGCGTACGGCGTAGACGACGTATGCCCCGTTGGCCGCTGAAATACCCAGGCATGCTGTGGCGGCGAGCAGCCTAGGGGCAATGTCAGCCTCGCCGAGGATGGCGTTGACGATCGAGATCAAAGCGAAGACGATGAAAGCTATCGATGCCAATGCAAACTTCCAAACGACTTCCAATTCTTGATCGTGTGAGCGGCGAAAAGCAGTAGGAATGCTTCGCAAATAGAGGACGACGATGTTCATCATATGTATGTTTCTATGTCGGCTAAGAGGACTCGGATCGAGACCCTCGCCAGGCGGGGGCTGGGCGCCCGCTCTCAAGTACACATACTCCGTCTCCAACGGTCGCCGATAGGGACACCTCCCACGCTGCCAACTTGGCTGTAAACATTGCTGCTCGTGCGGAAAGGACCGCCGCCCGCTTGGTCGCATTGAAGGCACGAGATAGTTGCCTCCATGCTCGGCTGTTCGACTTAATAGCGACATCCTCGGCCTCCTCGCCGAGGGCCATCAAGAACGCTTTCATGAACTGACGATCGTTGAAGAGTCGAGCTGCACGAATGTAGTCGCCGCTACCCAATCCCTTGAACAGGTTGTGGACCCACTCGGGGCATTTTCGACCGTCCAGGTCGAACTGATTGATGGGGTCGCCGACGTACGTGTAGTCGTTCGCGCACCCACCCTCCACGGGATGGGAGGGGGCGTTCGGGCACGGCTTCGCTACGCAAGCGGTGGAGCCGTCACGCCCGTGAGCGCTCCCCTCCGGAACCTGCCCTCCGTCCGGACGCGCACGCGGGCTGAGCCGGTCGTACACATGAACGATGGGTGTCGTAGGCCATGCGTAGGGGCGGCATAACCGCCGCAGGGTTACCGTCTTGGACGCGTCGGCACTCAATACACATCATCAGATCAACGCACTCACGATAAGGACTGTCACAGCGATCAGCGCGAGCACACCGAGGTCGATTAGCATTCGCCTAACCGAATAGCTCCGATCGAACATTACCTTTCCGTATTGAAATCCGACGATGATGATGGTGATTACGGCGAAGATGGCGATATCCCAAAAGGCAATCGCTAAGAGTGGTTGCGATTGAATCAACAAAATCGTGCGCTCGGTCATATCCTACGACGAACCCCGCGGATGAACTGATACGCATCGAACGCATCATCGACCGCATTCCACGCACGGCCGCCTGCCTTACTGAATTCGCCGGCCACGGCGATCGCGACCTCTGCGCCGCAGCCGGCTATCGCACCGCCTGCAGCCGAGGCTGGTAGCGCCTCCGGCGCTACAACTGCGCCGACCACGGCACCCGTATAAGCACCCTCTCCACACACTTGGAGTGTTTGGCCCGCTCGATCCACGAGCACAGGCTTCAACCTATCTCCAAGGTAGCTGAGGGCCGCGTTGGGACGGCCCGATCGTCCGAACGTTTTCCCCTTGTAATAGAAGTCGGAGTCACCGGTCGACTTAGCGAGTTGGTACGCCCTGCAGGGTCCGCTTGTTATCTGATCGTAGTTGCCGCCGAGGCACTCCATGTCTCGATTAGGTAGGGCGCGGGTTCCGCGCAGGCCACTGAGGTCGAGACCATTCACCGGATCCCCGCACACGTAGTCGTAGTCGTTGCACGACCCCCCCTCCACGGGGTCGACTGAAAGGAAGCGCCCCATCCCCGGCACATAGGGCCGGGCGCCCATCTCGATGGTGGCGATGCCGGGTGCGTGCTCGAGGCCTCGTTGATGTTGGCCCAGCCATCCGTAGTCGAAGTTTCCGGCCGAGTTGTCGGCCAGGCCGTCGGGAGCGGTGGCGCTGGTGGGGCTGAGGGTGGTCCCGAAGGGATCGAAGGCCACGGTGGCCCCCCGCTTGGCCCCGGCGGGATCGGCGGTGGCCACCACGTCGCCGTGGATGTTGGGGTAGCTCCACACGTCGCCGCTGCCGCGCTTGGTCACCATGGCCCCGCCGATGAGGCCCACGGTGCGGTCGGTGAAGCCCAGGTTGGCGGCGTCGGTGGTGAAGGCCGAGGCGTCGCCCGGGCCGCTGAAGCCGTAGTGGACGGTGGCTCCGGCCTCGGTGCGGGAGACGATGCGGTCGGTGGCGTCGCGGATGTAGGTGTCCGAGGTGGTGGCGGCGGTGGTGGTCATGTGGCGGTCCGAGCCGTCATAGCCCAGGGTCTGGGCCCCCATGGT
>Ga0136631_10000605_pt1 | contig 11194 bp, 12 predicted proteins | sample AntDrymUQ6012206_2_FD_104655 | JGI IMG/M metagenome (GOLD analysis project Ga0136631, IMG submission 104655) | Polar desert sand microbial communities from Dry Valleys, Antarctica - metaG UQ601 (22.06) | ecosystem: Environmental > Terrestrial > Soil > Desert | place: Antarctica: Dry Valley... | reverse complement strand
TTGCCACAACAGAGCCTGGGCACCGTCGCCTCCTGCAAGCCGCGAACCCCAGCAACCACGCCACAAACCGGCGCGTGATCAGCAGGGCCTACCGGGCGCAGGCGCGGAAAATGGGGCTAGCGGGAAGGAGAACGGCGGCCGGGGTCTAACCTTCCCAGCAGTTATGGCGTTCAGGGACAGCTGGCATCGCGCGCTCGTGTACTTCGGCCTCGCCGAGGAACGAGGCTATGTCGACGAGTTCGAGCAGGAACGCGAGCGCGCGCGCGAAGCCGAGCAGCAGCGCGACCGCGACCGCGATCGCCCGCGGGCGCCCGAGCCGGAGGTCGAGATGGAGGATCGCTACCGCGAGCGCCCGAACGTCCGCCGGCTTGCGCCGCGCCGACGCCCGCGCGACGACTTCGACGACATCTTCGCCGACGACGAGCCGCGCGGGCGGCCGACGAGCGTCCTGCGCCCCGTCGAGCGCGCCCGCAACGGCGGCGACGTGCGCGTCCACCTCGTCATCCCGAAGTCCTTCAACGACGCGCAGCAGGTCGCCGACAAGTTCAAGCAGTCGATCCCGGTCGTTCTGAACCTCCAGAACAGCGACACCGATCTCGCCAAGCGCCTCATCGACTTCGCGAGCGGCCTGACGTACGCGCTCGACGGCGGGATGCAGCGCATCGCGCAGAAGGTCTTCATGCTCACCCCGCGCAACGTGCAGATCAGCGCCGAGGAGCGCGCGGAGCTCATCGAGAAGGGCTTCTTCAACCAGTCCTGACGCGCGAGCGCCGTGCCGCCAGCGCGTGGCGACGGCGTGAGCCGGTCGTCCATACTCTCCTTGACATGAAGCTCGGGCTCATCGGAGCGGGGAACATGGCGAGCGCACTCGCTCGCGGATGGGGCGATCCCGTGCTCGTCCACGACGCGTACCGGCCGCGGGCCGAAGCGCTCGTCGCAGAGCTCGGGGGCGAGGTCGTGGAGTCCAACGCCGAGCTCGCGCGCCGCGTCGACGCCGTGCTCCTGGCGCACAAGCCCGCCGGGCTCGAGCGCGTCGCCGCCGAGGTCGGCGGCGAGGCGAGGGCGGTCATCTCGATCCTCGGGGGCGTGCCGCTCGGCGCGCTGCGTGCCGCCTACGGCTCGACGCCGGTCGTGCGCATGATTCCGAGCGTCCCAGTCGAGGTGCGCCAGGGCGTCACCTGCCACGCGCGCGATCCCGAGGCGGACCCGGAGCTCGAAGCGCGGGCGCTCGAGCTCTTCGAGCGCGTCGGGCTCGTCGTCAGCCTCGACGAGTCGCAGATCGAGGTCGCGACGGGGTTGATGAGCTGCGCGCCGGCCTACGTGGCGCTCGTCGCCGAGGCGCAGGTCGACGCGGGGGTCCGGGCCGGGCTGCCCGCGGACATCGCGGGCGAGCTCGTCGCCGCGAACATCGGCGGCACCGCGGCGCTGCTGCAGGCGCGCGGCCTGGACACGCTCGCCGTGCGCCGCGCGGTCACGTCGCCCGGCGGGATCACCGCGCGGGGCCTGGCGGCGCTCGAGCACGGCGGCGTGCGGGCGGCGTTCGACGATGCCATGCAGGCGGTGCTCGCGCGATGACATCGAGTCATGGCTCGCCCGCCGTCAGCGTCGAGCCGGAAGACAGGACCTTGCGATGACCGCGGCCGTCTTCGTCTTGGCGACGGCGCGTGAGTCGATCGCGAACTTCGTCGACGCGCTGCTGCTCGTCTACATCGTCCTCATCTTCGCCTACATCCTGACAACGCTCATCTTCTCGTTCGGCGGGCGGATCCCGTACTCGCGCTGGTCGAGCGCCGTGCTCGGCTTCCTGCGCGACGTCTGCGAGCCGTACCTCGGGATCTTCCGGCGCTTCATCCCGCCGATCGGCCCACTCGACGTCAGCCCGATCGTCGCGCTCCTGCTGCTGTCGATCGTGGGTCGCGGGATCATCGTTCCGCTGATCCACGGGTGAACGCACGGACAGCCGCGAGAGCGGCGTGGTTGCGCGCGGGCCTCGTCCTCGTGTGCGTCGTCGCCGCCGACCAGCTCGTCAAGACGCTCGTAACCTCGTCGTTGGAGCGCGGCGAGCAGCGTGAGCTCATCGCTCAGATCAAGCTCGTCAACACCCGCAACACCGGTGTCGCCTTCGGGCAGCTGCAGGACGGCGGCGCGATCGTGGCGGTCCTCATCGGCGCCGCGGTGCTGGCGCTGCTCGTGTACCTCGCACGCCACGCGCAGCAGCGCTGGATCTGGCTGCCGGCGGGGCTGCTGCTCGGCGGAGCGCTCGGCAACGTCGTCGACCGCGTCCGCGAGGGGGCCGTCGTCGACTTCGTCAAGCTGCCGTACTGGCCGGCGTTCAACGTCGCCGATGCGGCGATCACCGTCGGGGTGCTCGCGCTCGTGTTCGTCATGGAGCGTGGTGATGGAGCTCGAGGTCCCAGCTGAGGCAGGCGGCGAGCGTCTCGACGTGTTCCTCGCCACGTCGCTGGGGTCGCGGTCGCACGCCCAGCGGCTCATCGCGGCCGGCCGGGTGCTCGTCGAGGGTCGCGCCGCGCCGAAGGGCCATCGCGTGCGGGCCGGTGAGCGGATCGCCGTCGACGAGGCGCCGGCGGACGCCCCCGAGCCGGACGACGACGCCGAAGCCCCGCCCTTCGACGTCGCCTACGAGGACGAGCACCTCATCGTCGTCGACAAGCCCGCCGGCGTCGTCGTGCATCCGGCACGCGGGCATCGACAGGGCACGCTCGCGCAGGCCCTCGCGGGGCGCGCGGCGGGGGGCGAGCACGCATGGCGGGCGGGGATCGTGCATCGCCTGGACCGCAACACCTCGGGGCTGCTGGTCATCGCCAAGAGCGAGGAGGTCCATCGCCGACTGAAGGCGGCGCTCGCGGCGCGGCAGATCCGGCGCGAGTACCTCGCGCTGGTCGAGGGCCGCCCGCCCGCCCGTTCGGGGACGATCGAGGCGCCGATCGGCCGCGACCGCCGGCACCGGATGCTGATGTCGACCGACAGCGAGGCCCCGAAGCCGGCGATCACGCACTTCGAGCTCGAACGGACGCTGCCGCAGGCGACGCTGTTGCGCGTTCGCCTGCAGACCGGGCGCACGCACCAGATCCGCGTGCACCTGCGCGCGATCGGCCATCCCGTCTGCGGGGACCGCGAGTACGGGCACGCGGGGCTCTACGGGCTCGAGCGCCAGTTCCTGCACGCCACGCGGCTGGCCTTCGGCCACCCGGTCACGGGCGAGCGGCTGGACATCGTCTCGCCGCTCCCGCCGGACCTCGAGCGGGCGCTCGCAGCAGCCGGTGGGGATCGATGAGGACCTACCGGAAGAGGTCCCAAAGCGCAGCGGGGCGGCCTGTCCAAAGGCCGCCCCGCCACCCCACGTCACGAGTCGAGCCCACCGGAGGTAGGGGAAGGGAGGACTCGCCCCGCATACCTCACAACGTAGCTTGCCGCGGAAGCTTGCGTAAACTTGTCGATTCCACGTCACACGACCCCGCCGGGGTTCGCGTCGCGGTCCTGCCCGACATTCCGTTGCCGGGTCCCGCGCGCACCGGCGGGCCATAGCCACGCACCACAGCAAGGAGCAGGACCCATGGCCCACGTTGGGATCAAGGAGCTGCTGGAGGCCGGCGTCCACTTCGGCCACCAGACACGCCGCTGGAACCCGAAGATGCGCCGCTTCATCCACGGCGAGAACGGCGGCATCTACGTCATCGACCTCTTGAAGACGGAGGCGCTGCTGCGCGAGGCGCAGGAGTTCGCCTCCGCCGTCGCTCATCGCGGCGGTACCGTGCTGTTCGTCGGCACGAAGAAGCAGGCTCGCGACGCCGTGAAGGAGGCGGCCGAGAAGTCCGGCATGCCCTACGTCAACCACCGCTGGCTCGGCGGGCTGCTGACGAACTTCCAAACGATCAACCAGCGCATCAAACGCCTCCACGACCTCGAGCGCTACGAGACGGATGGCCAGCTCGCGCTGCTGCCGACGCGCGAGCGAATGGCCGCCGAGGCCGACCTCACGAAGCTGCGCGCGAACCTCGGCGGCGTGAAGAACATGACGCGCACGCCGAATGCGATGGTCGTCGTCGACCTCAAGGTCGAGGAGATCGCGGTCCGCGAGGCGCAGCGCCTGCGGATCCCGGTCATCGGCCTCGTCGACACGAACTGCGACCCCGACGGCATCGACTACGTCATCCCGGGCAACGACGACGCGATCCGCTCGTGCGCGCTCATCACGCACGCGATCGGCGACGTCGTCGGCGAGGGGGCGGCGGTCTTCCGTGCGCAGGAGGAGCAGGCGCGCAAGGAGGCCGAGGAGCAGCAGCGCCGCGAGGCCGAGGAACGCGCGCGCAGGCAGGCCGAGGAGCAGGCGGCGCGCGATGCCGCCGCGCAGGCGGAGCGCGAGGCCGCCGAGGCTGCCAAGACGCAGGCCGAGGGCGGCGGCGATCGGCAGGCCGCGGACGCCGAGGTCGCCGAGGCCGTGCAGGCGGGTGGCCGTCCGCAGCCCGACCCGCCCGTGCGCCAGGCCGCGAACACCGAGGTCGCCCCGGCGCAGCGCGACAACGTCGAGGGGACGTCGCCGGATCCCGCGCCGCCGGCCGAGGATCCCACGCCCGCCCCGGCCTCACCGCCGGCGGAGCCGATCGTCGGGGCCGATGTGCAGGAGCCCGCCGCGGCCGAGGCGCCCGCCGCGCCGGCGCCGGCCGAGGCCCCCGACGTGCCGACGCGCCCGCGCCGCGGCCGCCCCAAGGCCGCCGAATCGCCGGCCGAGGAGCCCGTCGCGTCGCCGGCGGCCGAGACCGAGACCCAGACCGAGGACCCAGTTCAGTGAGCGACATCAGCGCGAAGGACGTCAAGGCCCTGCGCGACCAGACCGGCGCGGGCATGATGGATTGCAAGCGCGCACTCCAGGAGACCGGCGGTGACATCGACGCCGCCGTCGAGCTGCTGCGCGTACAGCTCGGCAGCAAGATCGGCAAGCTCGCCGGCCGCGAGGCGACCGAGGGCACCGTCCAGTCCTACATCCACGCCACGGGCAAGGTCGGCGTGCTCGTCGAGGTCGACTGCAACACCGACTTCGTCGCGCGCAACGAGGACTTCGTCGCCTTCGCCCGCGACGTCGCGATGCACGTCGCCGGCTCGCCCGCGACCCGCTACGTCTCCGAGGAGGAGATCCCCGCCGACGAGCGCGAGGCCGAGCTGCGCGTCTACGAGGGCCAGGCCGCCGACAAGCCCGAGAACGTCCGCTCGAAGATCGCCGAGGGCAAGCTGCGCAAATGGACGGAGGAGATCGTCCTGCTCAAGCAGCCGCACGTCAACGGCGACAAGTTCGACGGCAAGACGATCGAGGAGCTGCGCGCCGAGCTGTCGGCGAAGACGGGCGAGAACGTCGTCGTGCGGCGATTCACCCGCTTCGCGGTCGGCGAGTAGGCTCGCGGCTTGACATGACCCCTGAACCCGCGTTCACGCGGGTCCTGCTCAAGCTGTCGGGCGAGGCGCTCATGGGCGACCTCGACTACGGAACCGACCCCGAGCGGGTCCGTGCCGTCGCCGCGCAGATCGCCGCCGTGCGGGCGCGCGGGGTCGAGATCGCGATCGTCGTGGGCGCCGGGAACATCTATCGCGGCCTCAAGGGCGCCGCGGCGGGCATGGATCGTGCGACCGCCGACTACATGGGCATGCTCGCGACCGTGCTCAACGCGCTCGCGCTGCAGGACGCTCTGGAGAAGCAGGGCGCCGACACCCGCGTGCAGTCGGCGATCACGATCTCCGAGGTCGCCGAGCCCTACATCCGCCGCCGCGCGATGCGCCACCTCGAGAAGGGGCGCGTCGTGATCTTCGCCGCCGGCACCGGCAACCCGTTCTTCACGACCGACACGGCGGCCGCGCTGCGCGCGGTGGAGATCCACGCCGAGGCGATCCTCATGGCGAAGAACGGCGTCGAGGGGATCCTGTCGGCCGATCCGCGCGAGGATGCCGACGCGCAGCTCATCCGCGAGATCAGCCACATGGATGCCGTCCGCCGCGGGCTGCGCGTCATGGACTACACCGCGCTGACCCTCTGCGCGGAGAACCGCATGCCGCTGCACGTCTTCAACATGAACGACGAGTCCAACATCGAGCGGATAGTGTCCGGCGAACAGGTGGGAACCGTGGTGGTGACGCGAGATGAGTGAGCTGATCGACGAGCTGCTGGCCGACGCCGGCGAGCGGATGACGAAGTCCGTCGAGGCGACGAATCATGAGTTCGGCTCGGTGCGAACCGGTCGCGCGAGCCCCGCGCTGCTGGACCGCGTCCATGTCGAGTACTACGGCGTCTCGACGCCGCTGAAGCAGCTCGCGACGATCAACGCGGCCGAGGCTCAGCTGCTCACCGTCCAGCCCTACGACAAGTCGTCGCTGAAGGCGATCGAGAAGGGAATCTCCGAGGCGCAGCTCGGCCTGACCCCGAACAACGACGGCACGATCATCCGCCTCGTCATCCCGCAGCTCACCGAGGAGCGCCGCAAGGAGTTCGTGAAGATGGTGCGCCACATCGCCGAGGAGGGCCGCATCGCGATCCGCAACATCCGCCGCGACGTCATGCACGACCTGCGCGAGCTCAAGGACGAGGGCGAGGTCGGCGCCGACGAGGAGCATCGCGCGGAGACGGGGCTGCAGAAGCTCACCGACGCGAAGATCGCCGAGCTCGACGCGCTGCTCAAGGGCAAGGAAGACGAGATCCTCGAGGTGTAGTGCGCCTGCTCGCGCACATCACCCGCGGGTCACGGGCGTGACCTCGGAGCGCGCGACGTCTGCGCGCTACGTCGCGATCATCACCGACGGCAACGGGCGCTGGGCGCAGGCTCGGGGCCTGCCCGTCGGCGAGGGGCACCGCGCCGGCGCCGACACGCTCAAGGCACGCCTGCGCGACGCCGGCGAGCTCGGGGTGGAAGAGCTGACGGTCTATTCGTTCTCGACCGAGAACTGGTCGCGGCCCGAGGAGGAGGTGCTCGGGCTCATGGCGCTGTTCGCCGAGCGGATCGTCGAGGAGACGCCGGAGCTTGACTCCAACGGCGTGCGGATGCGGTTCATCGGGCGCCGCGAGGGCGTCGATCCGGCGCTCGTCGAGCAGATGGAATGGGCCGAGAGCCTCACGGCCGGCAACGACCGCATCACGCTCTTCGTCGCCTTCAACTACGGTGGCCGCGCGGAGATCGTCGACGCGGCACGGCGCTTCGACCGCGGCGACGAGGACGACTTCCGCGCGCTGCTGTACGCGCCCGAGATGCACGACCCGGACCTCATCATCCGTACGAGCGGCGAGCAGCGCCTGAGCAACTACCTGCTCTGGCAGTCGGCCTACTCCGAGCTCGTCTTCCGCGACGAGCTGTGGCCCGACTTCGACCGCGCCGCCTTCGAGGCGTCGCTCGCCGAGTACCGCGCCCGCCGGCGCCGCTTCGGGGGGCGCTGATGGGCGTCGCCGGCCGCTGGCCCCCGGTGCGCCGGGCCCGGCGCCCAGAGCGCGAGCGTAGCCGCGGCGGCTCGGACCTCGGCGCGCGGATCCTCGTCGCGATCCCGGCGATCGTCTTCGCGGTCGCGATCATCGCGCTCGGCGGCATCTGGTTCACGATCGGCCTGCTCGCGCTGGCGTTCGTGTGCCTCGGCGAGCTCTTCGACCTCTACGCCGACGTCGAACCGGTGCGGCTGGCGGGGTTCATCGGCCTGGCGGCGGTCATCCTCGCGGCCTACGCGGGCGACGACCTCCACGTGCTGCTCGCCTTCGTGGCGTTCTTCCCGCTGCTCTTCGCGGTGACGCTCGCCCAGCGCCGAGCCGGCACGCTGGGGATGGCGCTGACGGTCTTCGGGGTCGCGTGGATCGGCCTCGCGCTCGCGCACGGGGTCCTGCTGCGCGAGCTGCCCCACGGCGGCGGCATCATCGTCGACATCCTCGTCGGCACGTTCATCGGCGACACCGGCGCCTACCTCGGCGGGCGCTGGTTCGGCCGCCGCCCGCTCGCCCCGCACGTGTCGCCGAACAAGACGGTCGAGGGCCTGCTCATCGGGATGGGCACGGCCATCCTCGCGACATGGCTTGCCGGGACCTACCAGGACTGGCTGTCCGGGACGGATGCCCTGCTGCTCGGCCTCGCCGTCGCGCTCGCGGCGCCCGCGGGCGACCTCTTCGAGTCGTTCGTCAAGCGCGAGGCGGGCACGAAGGACAGCGGGCGCCTCTTCGGCGCTCACGGAGGCGCGCTGGACCGCCTCGACGCGGTTTTGTTCGCCGCCGTCGCCGGCTACTACGTGTGGCTTGCGCTGGTGTAGCGCCCGTTGGCTAGGCTCCCGGCGACCCGGTCGCCTGGCGCGGCCGCTCCGCCCGCTCGTGAGATCCCATGTGCTCGGCGCCCTCGGCGCCCTCGTCCTGATCCTGGCGGCGCCGTCCGGCGCGGGTGCTGCGACGCTCGCCGCACGCACGATCACGGCCGGAGCGGCGCACGCGGGCAGCTGCCACGCACGCGTGCTGACGCCCGGGCCTGCGGTGGTCCCGCTGCGCGTGACCACCGCAGAGACCGGGCTGCTGCGGGCGACGATCAGCGCCCGCGGCGACTGGGACCTCGCCGTCTTCGACGCCGATTCGGGCCGATTCGTCGCTGCGGGCGCGGCGCCCGCCGGCCCCGAGCTCGCCGAGGGCTTCGTCGCCGCCGGCGAGCGGCTGGTCGTCCAGGCCTGCCGGCGGGCGGGCGCGGGAACGCAGGCCCGGTTGCGCGTCGCGACGATCGCGCTCGCGCCCGAGGTGGCCGGGCAGCGCGAGCAGGTCGTCACCGTCGCGACGCCGACACGCCTGGCGCGGACGCGGCTGCAGGCGCTCGGGCTCGACCTCGCCGAGCGCGGCGATGGCGCCGGCATCGACGTCGTCCTGCACGGCGCGCAGGACGCGGCCGCGCTGGTGCGCGCCGGCCTGAGCTGGACGGTGCGCGTCGCCGACCTGCGCCGCCGGGCCGCCGCGAACCTGCTCGCCGACCGCCGCTACGCTGCGCGCGCCCCGCCGCGCGCCCCGCCGCGCGCGGGCCTGCCGTCGGGACGCACGAGCTACCGCCACCTCGCCGACTACGAGGCCGAGCTGAAGGCGCTGGCCGCCCGGCATCCGGGGCTCGTCAAGCTCGTCGAGCTGCCGCACCGCAGCCTCGAGGGACGCTCGATCCTCGGCGTCGAGATCGCCCGCGACGTCAACGTGCAGCGCGGCCAGCCGGTCTTCCTGCAGCTCGGCATGCACCACGCGCGCGAGTGGCCGGCGGCAGAGCAGCCGCTGGAGTGGGCGTATGACCTCGTCGACCGCTACGGTCGCGACCCGGAGATCACGCAGCTCGTCGATGCCACGCGCACGATCGTCGTGCCGGTCGTCAATCCCGACGGCTTCAACCTCAGCCGCGAGTGGCCGGTCGACCTCGGCACCGTCGTCGCGGCGATCGACCTGCCGGCGCAGCTCGACGACCTGCTGCCGATCCCCGACCCGCTCTACACGGCGGCGCTGCTCGGCGACGCCGGCATCAGTCCCGCGCCCGGGACGGGCTTCACGTACAAGCGCCGCAACTGCCGCGTGCAGGACGGCCGCGACCCCGCGCCCGGCGAGTGCGAGTCGCTTGCCAATCGCCGCCGGGGGGTCGATCCCAATCGCAACTACGGCGGCTTCTGGGGTGGACCTGGCGCCGGCTTCGACGTCGAGGGCGACACGTACCGCGGCGCCGGACCGTTCTCGGAGCCCGAGGTCCAGAACGTCCGCGAGCTCGTCTCCGCCAACCAGGTGACGACGCTCATCACGAACCACACCTACGGGAACCTCATCCTGCGAGCGCCCGGGGTGGCGTCGATCCGCCAGACGCCCGACGAGGCGCTCTACAAGGAGCTCGGCGACGCGATGGCGGCGAAGAACGGCTACAAGAGCGAGCACGGCTTCGAGCTCTACGACACGTCCGGGACGACCGAGGACTGGTCGTACTACGCGACGGGTGGGCTCGGCTTCACCTTCGAGATCGGACCGGACGAGTTCCATCCGCCGTACCCGGAGATGGTCGCCGAGTACGGGCGCAACCGCGAGGCCTACCTCGTGGCGCTGCGAAGCACGGCGGACAGCGCGCGCCACGCGGTCGTCGACGGTCGCGTGCGGCCCGGCACGGTGCTGCGCGCGCACAAGGAGCTCGAGTCGCGGACGCTGCCCGTGCTGCTGGACCTCGCGGGCACGACCGGACCGTCGATCCCGTTCCACGACGTGCTCGACACGACGATGACGGTCGGCCCCTCGGGGCGCTTCGCCTGGCACCTCAACCAGTCGACGCGCCCGGGCGCCGCGGCGCCGGAGGCCTGGACGGTGACCTGCGAGCGGCCCGCCGGGACCGTCGTGACGCGCGGACAGCTCGTCATCGCCCGCGGCGAGCGCAAGACGCTCGAGCTCTGCGCGCTGCGCTTCTCGCTGGCCGTCGATCGCCGGTCGCTGCCGCGCGCGCTGGCCCGCGGGCTGCGCGCTCGCGCGCGCTGCTCGGTCGGCTGCACCGCGTCGGTGACGCTGAGCGTCGACAACGCGACCGCCCGCCGCCACGGCCTTACGAGCGGGCGCAGCGGTCGTGTCGTCGTCGCGCGCGGCAGTGGCGGGCGCGAGTTCACGGGCCGCAAGCGCTTCAACGTGCGCTTCACGAAGGCCGCGCGCCGGCAGCTCCGCGGTGCCCGGCGGCTGCGCCTGCGCGTGAGCGCCGGCGGGAATGCCGGCAGCACCGATCGCCGCACCGTGAGGCGCACGCTCACGCTGACGCGCTGACGGCTGCCCTCGCGTGGGCGATGAGGCTTGCAACCTCTGCGATCGTCTGCTCCGAGCGCTCGCTGACGTCCCCGTAGGTGAAGGCGCTGTGGTTCGAGCGCCGGCGGCGGGCGACGTCCTGCTCGAAGGCGTGGCGGCTGCCGTGGAAGCGGTAGCTCAGCAGCTCGACGGTCAGGCCGAGCTGCGGCCAGTGGCAGTCGACCCTGTCGCCGCGGTGGTCGACGTTGGTCCGGGGCGCGGGCAGGTCGTGGCTGCGCAGCAGCGTGAGGAACTCGTCCTCCAGGACGCTGAGGGTGACGTCGGCGCCGAGCGCTCGGCGGAGGCAGTGCGCGCCGGGCTTGCTCGCGTTGCGGGCGGTGCAGGCCTCGATCTGGCGCGGCGACGTGTGGTGGTGGATCCACGCTTCGTGACAGGCGCGGGTGAGCT
>Ga0136631_10000604_pt1 | contig 11197 bp, 12 predicted proteins | sample AntDrymUQ6012206_2_FD_104655 | JGI IMG/M metagenome (GOLD analysis project Ga0136631, IMG submission 104655) | Polar desert sand microbial communities from Dry Valleys, Antarctica - metaG UQ601 (22.06) | ecosystem: Environmental > Terrestrial > Soil > Desert | place: Antarctica: Dry Valley... | reverse complement strand
CTGCTTGAGCCAGGAAAGGACGGTTCCCTCCGTCACCGACTCTCCGGCGGAGGGCATTGTCACTTGAACGGTCGTCTTCTGGGGGGCCATTGCTGCCCTTCTCACAATACCCCCCGGCGCGGAGCGGCCTCACAGGTGAGAAGCGGCTTGCGGGACGGGCGTGACAGAGTGCCCGGCCATGCCAGGGGCGAGCGAGGGCCGGCGGCTCAAGCACTGGGGCTGGGGCCACGAGGACCAGCAGCTCCCGCACGAGCAGGTGGTGCAGGCCGCCGCGGGGATCCGCGCCCACCTCGGCTTCGGCGAGGGAGAGGTCGAGCGCCCTGTGCCACTCGAGGATGTGCAGCTGCGCGCTCCGCGAATCCAACCGCCGCCCACGCTGGCGGGCATCTGCGACTCGGGCGACTACGAGCGCGCCTCCCACGCTCTGGGCAAGTCCTACCGGGATGTGGTGCGTGGTTTCCGCGGTCAGTTCGACCACCCGCCGGACGTGGTGGCCCGCCCGCGCGACGAGAAGGACCTCACCGCCGTCCTCGAGTGGGCCGAGGGAGCCGACGTCGTGGCGGTCCCGTTCGGCGGCGGCACCAGCGTGGTCGGCGGAGTGGAGTACACGGGCGAGCGCCCATCGGTCACCGTCGACCTGCGCGCGCTGGATCGCGTGCTGGAGGTGGATCAAACCTCACGTGCCGCCCGCATCCAGGCGGGCGCCACCGGGCCCGGCCTCCAGGAGCAGCTGCGCGAGCATGGCCTGGCGCTGCGCCATTTCCCGCAGTCGTTCGAGTACTCGACGCTCGGCGGCTGGATCGCCACCAGGGCGGGCGGGCACTTCGCCACGCTGTGGACACACATAGACGACCTCGTGGAGTCGGTGCGCGCGCTCACCCCGCGCGGTGTTTGGGAGAGCCGGCGGCTGCCGGGCTCGGGCGCGGGGCCGAGCCCCGACCGCATGCTGGTCGGCTCGGAGGGCATCCTGGGTGTGATCACCGAGGCGTGGGTGCGGGTGCAGGCCAGCCCGGGCTTTCGTGCCTCGGCGAGCCTGGGCTTCGACTCGTTCCACGCGGGGGCCCAAGCCGTGCGCGCGCTCGCCCAGTCCGGTCTGCACCCCTCCAACTGCCGCCTGCTCGACCCAGAGGAAGCCGCCTTCACCGGCGCGGCGAACGACGGGCGGGCGCTGCTCGTGCTGGGCTTCGAGTCGGCGGACCACCCGCTGGATGCGTGGCTCGCACGAGCGCTGGAGCTGTGTGGCGATCACGGCGGCGCGCCCACCGGGGAGCCGCGGCTGCGCAACCCCGAGGATCGAGGCGAGCAGGCCCGGGGTCACGCCGAGGGCGCCTGGCGCGATGCGTTCCTCCAGGCGCCGTACATTCGGGACACCCTGGTGGCGGCAGGCATCATCAGCGAGACGTTCGAGACCGCCATCACCTGGGATCGCTTCGAGGCGTTTGTGGCCACCGTTCGCCGGACCGCCGAGCGCGCGGTGGCAGAGGTCTGCGGCGACGGACCGGCGCACGTGACGTGCCGTCTCACCCACGTCTACCCGGATGGTGCGGCGCCCTACTTCACGGTGCTGGCTCCGGCGCGGCGCGGCTCCGAGCTCGAGCAGTGGAATCAGATCAAGTCTGCGGTCTCGGATGCGATCGAGGCCGCGGGCGGAACGATCACCCACCACCACGCGGTGGGCCGTGACCACCGGCCCTGGTATGACCGCCAGCGGCCGGAGCCCTTCGCCGCGGCGCTGCGAGCCGCAAAGGAGACAGTGGACCCGGCGAGCATCCTCAACCCCGGCGTACTCGTGGATCCGTGAGCGAGCCGCGCCGAAAGCGCGAGCTGGCGCGGGCGGATCACGTGCTGCCCGGCGTGTGGCGCCTGCGCCTGCCCCTGCCATGGCCGGGGGTGCCGCACGTGAACGCCTTCGCGATCGCCTCGGGCAGCGGCATCGTGCTGGTGGACACGGGCATGCACGAGCCCGGCGCGCTGGGACAGCTGGAACGCGCCCTCGCCCTCGCCGGGCTGCGCCTGGAGCACGTGCGGCTGCTCGTGTGCACGCACGCCCACTCCGACCACTACGGCCTGGCGAAGCCCATCGTGGAGGCGGCCGGCTGCGAACTGTGGATGCATCCCAACCACCGTCACATGACGGCCGCCGCCGAGAACCCGGAGCGGATGCTCGAGCGCCGGATCGAGGTGGCGGCTCACAGCGGCGTGCCCGCGGCCGCGCTGGAGAGCTACCGCGAGCGGCGCAGCGGCGAGGGCGTGGGGATCGCCGGCGTGGTGGATCCCGACCGGGACCTGCTGCCCGGCCTGGAGGTGGACTCAGACCTCGGCCGCTGGCAGGTGTACGAGACCCCGGGCCACGCGCCGTCGCATGTGGTCCTGCACCAGCCGGACAAGCGCCTGCTGCTGTCGGGCGACCACATCATCGGGCGCGTGTCGCTCTACTACGACTTCGGCTACACGCGCGATCCGGCGGGCGAGTACCTGTCGAGCCTCGACACGGTCGAGGGCCTGGGCGTGGACCTGGTGCTCGCGGGCCACGGCAAGCCGGTGCGGGGCCTGTCCCGGCTCGTCGGCGCCAACCGCACCGCCGTCCACGAGCGCATCGGCCGCGTGCGCGATGCGATCGCCTCGGAGGCCCTCACACCGTTCGAGATCGTCCCGAAGCTGATGGGGGCCACTGACCTCACGCCGATGATGGTCAACTGGGGGCTCTCAGAGACCCTCTGCTACCTGCGCCACCTCGAGCTCGAGGGCCAGGCGGAGAAGCTGCCGGACACCGATCCCGAGCGCTGGCGGCTGTCAGAGTCGAACGGGTGAGCGGCTAGGTCTTCTCTTCGAGGGCCACGTAACCCAGGTTGACAAAGTCGGCTGCGCCGACCAGTGCGAACAACGAGGCCACCCGGCGGGTTGCCGCGGGATCGTGGACGTAGCCGCCAAGGAAGGCAGCCGCAACCCATTGCCCGACGCAGTACGGGCAGATGAGCAGCTCTCCGGTGGCGCGGCGCAGGCCCGTGCCGCGCGGCTCTTCGGAGACCTCGCCGGGCCCGGCCTCGCCTGTATAGCGGGTAAACGGTGCGCGCAGGAAGCTAGTCACGCGTTCCTTGGTGATGACCCTGCTGACCTTCATGGTGGCCAGAGTCAAGAGGGCAAAGTCGCCGAGGGGAATGCGCTCGGCGAGTTGACCGCCCTTCTTGCGCTCCACCACGATGTAGGTGGCCACGATGGCCTCGAAGACGACGGTGAAGGCCGCGTAGCTGCCGAGCGGCTTGTGCTCGTGCGGGGAGTACCCGGCGATCGGGTCGGGGTCGGGCACCGCGGTTCGTTACCCGGACGCCTGCCTCGGGAAACCGGGAGTCGCTCCTACGCCCGCGCCAGGTTTGAGAAACGCCGTTTCACGCCGGCGCGGAGTGGGTAGCTAGTGCCGCCGTGGCCACGAACGAAAGGTTCATGCCTGTCTCGCCGGAGGTGGTTTGGGACGTGCTGGCCGAGCCCTCGAACTACGCCTACTGGGTGGTCGGGTCGAAAGTGATTCGCGATGCCCAGCCGCGGTGGCCCGAGCCGGGCGCGAAGTTCCACCACACGATCGGAGTGGGCCCCCTCAAGCTGAGCGACCACTCCGAAGTCGTCGAGGCCCACCGCCCGGGGCTGTTCAAACTGCGCGCCAAGGGGCGGCCACTGGGGACCGCGATGGTGACCATTCGGATGATCCCGCGGGGGGCGGCGGGCGGCACCGTTGTCGAGATGACCGAGAACCCCGACGGCATCTTCGGGGCTCTTTCTCTCAACCCCCTCACCCACGTATTCACCATTGCCCGCAACGCCGAGTCGCTCATGCGGCTCGAAGAGCTCGCGCTGCTGCAGGCCGACCACGGAGCGCCGGCGTGAGCGTGACCAAGCATGCGTCCGTGTGGATGGACACCGGCCCCGAGCCGACCGGGTTCGGGCGCCTGGAAGGCCAGGTGTCGGCCGACGTGGCCGTGCTCGGCGGCGGGATGGTGGGCATCACCACCGCGCTCATGCTGCAGGAGCGGGGCACGGATGTTGTCCTGGTGGAGGCGGACCGGCTGGTGAACGGTGTTACCGGGCACACCACGGCCAAGGTGTCCTCCCAGCACGGGATGATCTACGCTGGCCTGCGCTCGAAGTTCGGCGAGGAGGGGGCGCGGACCTACGGGCAGGCCAACCAGGCGGCGCTGGAGTGGATCGCCGGGCGTGTGAAGGACGATGGGATCGACTGCGACTTCCGCCGTCGCAACTCCTACGCCTACCTCTCGGCGGGATCGTCTGCGTCCTCCGCTGAGGAGGAGGCAGAGGCCGCGACCGAGGCTGGGCTTCCGGCATCGCTGGAGACTTCGGCGCCCCTGCCCTACCCGACCGGGCCCACGGTGCGCTTTGGCGACCAGGCCGAGTTCCACGTGCGCAAGTTCCTGCTCGCGCTGGTTGAGCAGTTCACGGCTCAGGGTGGCCGCATCTATGAGCACTCGCGCGCCGTCGAGGTGGACTCCGACGAGCGCTGCCTAGTGAAGGTGGCCGGCGGACAGGTGCACGCGGATCGGGTGGTGGTGGCCACCCACTATCCGTTCCTGGATCGGTCGCTGGCCTTCGCGCGGGTCCACCCCCAGCGTTCCTACGCGATCCTCTGCCGAACACGCGACGAGCCACCCGAGGGCATGTTCATCAGCGCCGATTCCCCAACCCGATCGATCCGGTCCGTCCCGGTCGACGGCGAGCAACTCCTGCTCGTTGGGGGCGAGGGACACAAGACCGGCACCGGAGGCGACACCGAGAAGCGCTACGAAACGCTCGAGCGATTCGCCCGCGAGCACTGGGACGTGACGTCGGTGGAGTACCGGTGGTCGGCCCAGGACAACACGACCGTGGACACCGTGCCCTACGTGGGCCGGCTTACCCCGCGCGAGAAGAAGGTGTTCATGGCCACCGGATTCGCTAAATGGGGCATGACCGGTGGCACCGCCGCGGCGATGCTCCTGGCCGACCTGTGCACCGGCCGCGAGAACGCCTGGGCTTCTTTCTTCGATCCGAACCGCTTCAAGCCCCTCGCCTCGGCCACGCGCCTGATCGAGGAGAACGCCCAGGCGGGCTTTCGGATGGTGCGCGATCGCCTGGCGAATCCCGGCGACCGCTCGCTCGACGATCTGGCGCCGGGTGAGGGCGACATCGTGCGCCACCAGGGTGAGAAGGTGGCGGGCTACCGGGCCGAGGACGGCTCGCTGATGGCTGTCTCGACGCGATGCACCCACCTCGGCTGCCAGGTGAACTTCAACAGCGCGGAGCGCAGCTGGGATTGCCCCTGTCACGGCTCACGCTTCGCTACCGACGGCTCCGTCCTGCAGGGCCCCGCCGTTCATCGCCTCGAGCGCAAGCCGCTCGCGTGATCGGCTAGCGCCTAGACCGGCTGAGTGGCCCGCGTCCATGGCTGCGCGGCGCGCAGCGCGGCGAGGATCGCCCGCGTGGCCGGGGATCGGTTGAGCGTGTAGAAGTGGATGCCGGGCGCCCCCCGGGCCAGCAGGTCGACGCACTGCAGGGTGGCGTAGGCAACGCCGAGATCGGCGAGGGCGTCGGCGTCGTCCTCACGGGCCTCCAACTCGCTTTCGAAGGGCTCCGGGATCTCGGACTTGCACATCTCGGTGATGCGCTTGATTGAGCGGTAGCTGGTCACCGGCATGATCCCTGGCACGATCGGCACGGTCACACCGGTTTCTCGCGCGCGAGTCACGAAGTCGAAGTAGAACTCGTTGTCGAAGAACAGCTGGGTGATGAAGAACTTCGCCCCGGCATCCTGCTTGGCCTTCATGAAGCAAAGGTCGTGCTCGGCGCTCTCCGCCTCGGGATGGACCTCCGGAAACGCCGCCGCGCCCACGGCGAACTCGAACTCGCCCTCGAGCAGTTCGATCAGCTCGGTGGAATAGCGCAGCCCCCCGTCTGTCTGGGACCAGACGGTTTCGCCCTCCGGTGGGTCGCCGCGCAACGCCAGCACGTTCTTCACACCGGCGTCCTCGATCTCGCGCAGCGTGGCACGCAGCTCGTCGGTGGTGGCACCGACACACGTGAAGTGGGCCATGGCCTCGATTCCCAGCTGCTGCTCGATCTCCTTGACGAGGTCGATCGTGCGATCGCGCGTGGAGCCCAGTGCGCCGTAGGTCACCGACACGAAGTGGGGACGGTCGTGGCGCAGCGCTTCGAGCGTGGCGCGCAGGTTCTGATAGCCCTCGTCGGTCTTCGGCGGGAAGAACTCGAAGGAGAAGACGGGCCGCTGCTCGGCGAGGATCGCGTCAATCCGCATGGCGCGGAAGGCTAGCGTCGGTAAGAATCGCAAGCATGGCCCAGCTGAGGGTTGGACTCACGATCTCTGGCGCGATCTCGCTCGGTGCGTATGAGGGCGGAGCGCTCGCTGCGCTGCTCGTGGCGGTCCAGGAGGCCAACCGCGAGGAGCGCGAGGCCGTGAGGGTGGATGCCATCGCGGGCGCCTCCGCCGGCTCGATCACCGGCGTGCTCGCCGCCCGGACGCTCCTGGAGGGCCTGGACCCGGTGGACGTGATGTGGCGCTCGTGGGTGAAGGCGCCCGACCTCAAGCGGCTGCGGGCGAAGGGCCGTCAGGCGCCGCTCTCGGTGGAGGCGATCCGCGCCCAGGCCACCGAGCTGCTGTCGGGCGAGGGCGACCCCGCGGTGGCGCAGCACGCCGAGGTCCGCCTGCACATGGCGCTGGCCGCCCTTCGGGGCCTCAACTATGAGATCGGGCGGATCGGGGGTCCGCCGCTGTGGGCCACGACCTACCTGGACTGGGGAGAGCGAACGCTCCGGCGCGGCGACCCGGTGGAGGCCTACACCGAGCCGCCCGACGCCAGCCGGGTGGACATCGCGATGGCGTCGGGCGCCCACGCCGCCGCGTTTGCGGCCAAGGGCCTGGATCGCTCGCGCGACCGCGAGGCCTATCTCAAGAACCACGTGACCAACTTCCCGGCGGGCGGTTGGCTCTGGTACACCGATGGGGGAACGCTGGACAACGAGCCGCTGGGCCGCGCGCTGGACGTGACCCGCCACCTCGACGGCGACGGCGCGGGCGCACGGCGCCTTCACCTGCTGGTCAGCCCCGACCCCGAGCAGCCCGTGACCGGCGAGGACCGCTGGTCCGATCGCGCCGTGGCGCCGCCCTGGACGAGCACCCTTGCCCGCACCCTGGAGGTGCTCAAGGCGCAGAGCCTCTACGAGGATCTGGCCCGCGTGGAGAAGACGAACTCGCGCTTGCACTGGGTGGCTCAGCTGGAGCGGACCCTGCTCCAGCTGATCTCCGAGAGGCACGAGGATCCCGAGGGGGCCCTGCAGGAGGTGGTGGACTCGATCGACCGGCAGAAGCGCGATCTCGGGGAGGACGAGGACGTGCGGGTGACCTTGGATCCACTCCCCGCGACCGGGCTGGCGAAGCGGCTGTCCGAGGCGCTTGCGCAGGCCACCGGTCTCGCGGGGAAGCAGGAGGTGGCAGTGGACATCATCTCTCCCCGCCTGCTGCCCGAGGTGGCGGGCGGGAAGGCCGAGATCTCCGACCTGCTGGCGGGTGAGATCCTCGGTCACTTCGGCGGCTTTCTCGACGAGCACTATCGCTCGAACGACTTCGCCCTGGGTTATCGGAGCACGCTGGAGTGGCTCGCGGCCCCCGACCGCGGCCTGGTCCACCAGGGCGTGGACCCGGGCCTGGCCCGCGTGGCGATGGACGGCGCTCGCGCGCGCTATGACCGGGGCTGGGAAACCGGGACGGGCAAGGTCACATTCGGCTCGCTGCCTGTCAGGCAGAAGCTCGCCCTGCTCCGCGTGGCGGCCAAGACCGCCTCGATCATTCTTCGCGACCGGCGTCGCGGGTAGGCGAGCTGATCTCCAGGCCGGTGGCCACCGTGGTGCGCCCGGACAGCTGGTACTGAACGTCCACGGAGTCGTTCTTGCCGTAGGTGCCGAACAGGGCGAGGAAGATCGCGGCCCAGCGCCACACGTTCAGCTGCTCCTTCTCCAGCGGGCGGTCGAAGAGCAACTGGCGGCCATCCACCTCGTAGTCGGTGCCCTCCTTCTGTGGGATGCCGTTCACGAAGACGCGGAACGGCTGCTCGGCGCCCCGCGGCAGCGTCACCCGCCAGTGCTCCTCCGCGCTCACGCCGACAGCTCCCGGCGCAGGGCTTGGTAGGGCGACTCATCCCCGCGCTGTTGCACCACCCGCCGGCGCACGCGTCCAGTGAACGCCTCGGCGGAGCCGTCGCCGCGTACGTCGATCCCGGCGCGGATGCGCCCCGTCCCGCGCAGCTCGATGCGTCCCACCACCTGTTGCACCGGCTCGTAGCGGCGAATGAGCCCGCCGCCCTCCTCGGTCGCCGACGCCCCATCCTCCAGCCGGCGCCCGTGGCGCTCGACCACAGCGAGTGCGGCGTCGAGGTTGTCCGTGCGCTCGCGGCTTACCTTCGCGACGCTGTGCACGAGTATCCGGAAGCCGGGCATCCCCAGCAGTCTGCTGGAAGCTACCCGCCGATGGCGCTCATGCTCCGGGCCGGCCGGCGGAAGCCCTTCTCGCCTACTCGGTGCTTGAGCTCCTTGCGCCAAACGGCTTCACGGATCACCCGCTCCAGGTCGTCATCGGTGGCGCCCGCGCGCAGCGGGTCGCGGAGGTCGGTCTCATTGAGCGAGAAGAGGCAGGTGCGCAGCTTGCCGTCGGCGGTGAGGCGGATGCGGTTGCAGTCCGAGCAGAAGGGTTCGGAGACCGGGTTGATGAAGCCGATCTCGCCCCTGCCGTCGGCGAAGCGAAAGCGCCGCGCCGTGGCCGACGGCTCGCGCGGCAGTTCCTCGAGGGGGTGCACGGCGTGGATGATCTCGCGCAACTCCTCGCCGGTGAGCACCTGGTCCTCGGTCCACGCTTGGTCTCCATCCAGCGGCATGAACTCGATGAAGCGCACCTGGAAGTCGCGCTCGCGGGCGAACCGGGCGAATGGCACCGCCTCCTGTTCGGTGAAGCCGCGCAGCGCCACCGCATTCACCTTGATCGGACGCAGCTCGGGCTGGACGGCGGCCGCCTCGAGCCCGGCGAGGACCTGGGGCAGCGAGTCGCGGCGCGTCATCTCGTAGAAGCGGTCGCGCTGCAACGAGTCGATCGAGACGTTGAGGCGCTTCACGCCAGCCGCCGCCAGCGCCGCGGCATCGCGCTCGAGCAGGTAGCCATTGGTGGTGACCGACAGGTCCTTCACTCCCTCCACGCGCGCGAGCATGCCGGCGAGCACAGGGAAGTCGCGCCGCACCAGCGGTTCGCCGCCGGTGAGCCGGATGTCGGCCACGCCCATCTCGGAGAGCAGGCGCACCAGCCGCTCGATCTCCTCGAAGCGCAGCACCTCGGAGCGCTCCAGCCAGGGCAGGCCCTCGGCGGGCATGCAGTACTGGCAGCGAAAGTTGCACCGGTCGGTGACCGACACGCGGAGGTCGCCGATGGTGCGGCCGTGGCCGTCGATCAGGGGCCCTCGGGTCATGCCCCGAGGGTACCCGCCGTCGCGATCGGGCCGGTCTGCTGGTCGCGGTCGAGGCGCTCGAGGCTCCCGCGCGGCGTTGTCGATCGCGTGGCTGCCCATCGCCCGGGGCCGGTCGCGGTTCTCCCACACGCCACACGTGACCTCGCCGAAGTTGTTGGGGCGCTGCTCGCCGATGCCGAACGGCTTCCAGCTCGCGCGCACCGACCACGCCGAGCGCCGCTCCCTCCTGCGCCCGATCTCCTCCGGGTCCTCCTCCACGAGGGCTATGTTGGCAGTCCGTGGATGCGGCCTCGACACCACCGCCCGAGGGGCCCGCAAGCCCGCGTGACGCCGTGGCCGGCGTGGCCATCAACGCGCCCACGCGGGGCAATCGCCGCCTGGAGTCGCTGCTGGCCGCCGCCAACGCCGACGACCGCCTCCGCGCCCGGTGGCACATGCAGCACGTGATGGCCAACCGCCTCGGGATGTCCGACCACAGCTGGGTGCACGTTCAGATCGTGCTCAACATCGCGCTGCGGCTGTTCCGGTTGCTGACCAAGCGGGGTCTGGAGCCGGCGATGGTCTCCGAGCACCTGATGCGTGAGCACGACGCGGAGGTGGTGATCGCGGCCGCGTGCCTGATGCACGACTCGGGCATGTCGATCCACCGCACCGACCACGAGGCCTACAGCCTGTTCCTCGCCGCGGAACGGTTGCCCGTGTTGCTGGAGGGGGTCTACGAGGAACCTGAGCGCACGGTGGTCGTGGCGGAGTCGCTGCACGCGATCATCGGCCACCGCCGCCGGGGCGACCCGATCACCGTGGAGGCGGGCATCGTGCGCGTGGCCGATGCCCTGGATCTCGCCCAGGGACGCTCGCGGGTGCCGTTCTCCAACCGCCGCCCCAACATCCACTCGCTCTCGGCGGCCGCGATCGACGGGGTGGAGATCAAGGCCGGTGAGGAGCGCGCCGTGACGATCGAGATCGCGATGAACAATTCGGCCGGAATCTTCCAGGTGGACGAGCTGCTGGCCACCAAGCTGCGCGGCTCCGGGCTGGAGGACCACCTGGAGGTGGTGGCGCGGATCGACTCCGAGCACGAGAAGCGCCTCCTGCCGGTGTTCCGGATCTAGTGCACGCTGTCCCCGTCATCGAGACCGAGCGCCTGGTGCTGCGCGAGTGGCGCGATCCCGACGTGGACGCCTACGCGCGGATCTGCGCCGATCCGCAGGTGATGCGCTTCATGCACCCGGCTCGTCCGCTCACCACGGCCGAGGTGGCCTATGACGCGCTGAGGCTGCGCGAGCACTGGCAGCGCCACGGCTTCGGGCACTGGGTCGTGGAGGAGCGTGCAAGCGGGCGGATGGTGGGCCGCACGGGTATCAAGCGCCACGACGACTGGCCGCTGGACCCCGAGAACACCGAAGCGGGCTGGCTCTACGAGCGGGCCGCGTGGGGCAAGGGCTACGCCACCGAGGCGGCCGCGGAGGTGGTGCGCTTCTGCCTGGAGGAGCTGGAGCGCCCGGAGGTGATCTCGATCGCTCATCCGGACAACCTCGGCTCACGGCGGGTGATGGAGAAGGTTGGGCTGTCGCTGGCGGGTTGGAGGCACTGGGAGGCGCGCGGCCTGGACGTGGTCTGGTACTCGCGCCGGCGCTAGGCCGTGGTGGTTGCATGTGCAATCAACAGTGCTAACCTTTCGTAAGTTT
>Ga0136631_10000603_pt1 | contig 11206 bp, 10 predicted proteins | sample AntDrymUQ6012206_2_FD_104655 | JGI IMG/M metagenome (GOLD analysis project Ga0136631, IMG submission 104655) | Polar desert sand microbial communities from Dry Valleys, Antarctica - metaG UQ601 (22.06) | ecosystem: Environmental > Terrestrial > Soil > Desert | place: Antarctica: Dry Valley... | reverse complement strand
TGCCTGAAACGCCGGGATGCCGGCGCCGCCAGGCAAGGACGCAGGATCGAAGGTGTGGCTCTGCCACATCGAGATCCGAGGACGCCGCATGGCGGTGATCGGCGCCCGGCGTTTCGGGTGCAACGTTGCTGGGCGGCCCACTGGTGACCGCGTCGCTCATCCGGCAAGAACGAGCAGTCCGCGCTCGTCGGCGGCGGCGTTGGGCTCGAGCTCCTCGGGGCCGAGCTCGGACAGCTCGGCGCCCTGGCCGGTCACGCGCACGCCGGCGGCCTCGTCGGCGAGGTCGACCTCGTAGCGATACCAGCACAGCTCCCAGCCGACGACGATCGAGACGATCGAGCCCTCGGTCGACGAAGGCAGCACCGTGACGGCCGGCGGGCCCAGCGAGCGGGCGACGCCGGAGATCCGGCGCGGGTGCGCGGTCGTGTTGAAGACGTCCAGCGCGCGCGCCGACTTGAGGTCGGCGTTCGTCGGCACGGCGCGAACGTGGCGCGGCTCGCGCGAGGCGACGGCCTCGGACGCGACGGGCGCGGGCGGATGGTCGTAGCCGTCGTCGTCGGCGGCGATGCTCTCCTCGGCGGCGTCGGCGACGCGCTCGGCGGTCTCGATCCGGTCGACGTTCGAATAGCCGCGGCGGCTGACCGGCACGACCTCGTCGGCGTCGGCGGAGCGGCGGCCTGCGGGACGGGTCGGGCGCAGGCGCCCGAGCAGCGAGCGCCCGCCGCGCGGGCCGTTGCGGCGCACGCCGAGCGTGTTGTCGGCGCCCTCGCGGATCCAGCCCTCGTTCGCGGCGCGGGCCGTGCACAGCTCGCAGACCATCCGCCGGGCGCCGCCGGCGATGAACGGGTCGGCGTGCTCGCCGCGCAGCAGCGTGCGCCCGCAGACGTCGCAGGCGACCGCGGCGCGGGTGGTCGAGATCGACTTGCGCGTCATCGGCGTTGAGGGTACCTGCGCAGGGTGCTGGCCGAGGCCCCGACCGGGTAGGTCGGCTGGCGTGGCAGCCACGATCGACGCCCCGGCCCGCGACGACGCTCCGCTGACGCGCGCGATCTCGCGCAACATGCTGTTGCTGTTCGTGATCGGCGACATGCTCGGCGCCGGCATCTACGCGCTCGTCGGCGAGGTCGGTGGCAAGGTCGGCGGCGCGATCTGGGTGAGCTTCGCCGTCGCGATGGCGCTCGCGCTGTTCACGGCCTTCGCCTACGCCGAGCTCGTGACGAAGTACCCCCAGGCGGCGGGTGCGGCGCTATATGTCAACAAGGCCTTCCACCTGTCGTTCGTGACGTTCATGGTCGCCTTCGCGGTGATGCTGTCGGGCATCACGTCGGCGAGCACGCTGGCGCGCGCGTTCGGCGGCGACTACCTCGAGGTCTTCGTCTCGTGGCCGACGGTGGCCGTCGCCATCGCCTTCATCGTGATCGTCGCGCTGATCAACTTCCGCGGCATCGGCGAGAGCGTGAAGCTCAACATCGTCTTCACGATCATCGAGGTCGGCGGCCTCGTGCTGATCCTCGTGATCGGGATCGCGGCGCTCCTGGACGGCGTCGGCGAGCCGTCGCGCGCCTTCGAGTTCAAGGGCGGAGAGTCGGTTCCGCTGGCGATCCTCGGCGGGGCGGGCCTCGCGTTCTTCGCGCTGATCGGCTTCGAGGACTCCGTCAACGTCGCCGAGGAGACGCAGGATCCCGAGCGCAACTACCCGCGCGCGCTGTTCGGCGGCCTGCTGATCGCGGGGCTCATCTACATCGCCGTCAGCATGATCGCGTCGATGGTCGTGCCGACCGCCAAGCTGGCCGAGTCCAGCGGGCCGCTGCTCGAGGTCGCCGACCAGGGCCCGCTTGCGATCAACACGAAGGTCTTCGCCGCGATCGCGCTCGTCGCGGTCTCCAACACGGCACTGATCAACATGATCATGGCCTCGCGGCTGGTCTACGGCATGTCGCGCGAGGGGATCGTGCCGCGCCTGCTCGGCCGCGTGCACCCGGGGCGCCGGACGCCGTGGGTGGCGATCGTCTTCACCTCGCTGATCGCCGTGCTGCTGATCTCGACCGGCGACCTCGCGACGCTCGCCGACATGACGGTGCTGCTGCTGCTGATCGTCTTCACCGGCGTCAACATCGCCGTGCTCGTGCTGCGCCGCGACCCCGTCGAGCACCGCCACTTCCGCGCGCCGACGGCCGTGCCGGTGATCGGCGCCGGCGTGTCACTCGCCCTGATGACGACCAAGGACCCCGAGATCTTCCTACGCGCCGGAGCACTGCTGGCGCTCGGCGCCGTGCTGTGGCTGATCAACCGCCTGCTGACCGGCGGCGACCCCGGCCCCACCGACACCGGCGTCTGGAAGGCCGTCGGGCGCGCGGACTGAGGCTCAGCGCCCGCGGCGCTCGAGCCTCGTCGGTCCGACCTGCTCGGTCAGCCACGTCACCAGCGGCCGCGTCGCGTCGAGCTGCGCGCGGATGCGCTCGGTGCACTCAGGCTCATGCAGCCACGGCTCGAGCGCGTGGCGCTCATAGACGGTGATGTGCTTGCGGCGCAGGTGGCCGATGCGCGGGTGGTCGACGCGATAGCCGCGCGGGGCGCGCTTGAGCACCGGGTCGATCAGCGCCAGCCCGGCGCCCTCGGCCTTCTTGACCGCGCGCTCGAAGCCCCGCGCGCGGCGGTCGTCGTCGATCGCCTGGCGGAAGCGCTCGAGCTGGTCGGTCGCCGGATGATGCAGCCCGGACCCGATCAGCAGCCCGTCGAGCGACAGCTCGACGTAGTAGCCGCCGGCCGGTCCGTAGCCGATCGCCAGGCCGAGCTGCTCCTTGAGCGGCGGGCGGTCGGAGAAGCGCGCGTCGTTGTAGGGCCGAAACAGGCGCGGCGGGCCGAGGTGCGCGAGGCTCTCGGCAAGCGCCCGCGCGGGCTCGGCGAGGTGCGCGTCGTAGCGCGCCCGGTTGGCCCGAAACCAGGCGCGGTCGTTGTTGTCCTCGAGCTCGCGCAGGAACTCGAGCGCCTCGGGCGGCCACATCGGCCGCAGCCTACGCGCTGACGACTTCCTGCTCGCCGGCCTGCGCAACGATCTTCTGCTGGAGCTGCGCCGGCACCTCCTCGTAGTGGTCGAAGTCCATCGTGTAGTCGCCCTGGCCGCCGGTCAGCGAGCGCAGGTCGGGCGCGTAGGTGAGCATCTCGGCCATCGGCACCTCGGCCTTGACCTCGGTCAGGCCGCCACCGACGCCCTCCATGCCCTGTGGGCGGCCGCGGCGCGAGTTGAGGTCGCCGATGACATCGCCGACGGAGTCCTCGGGGATCGACAGCGTCACCAGCATGATCGGCTCGAGCAGCACCGGCGCGGCATTGGCCATCGCCTCGCGCATCGCGATCGAGCCGGCGAGCTTGAACGCCATCTCCGACGAGTCGACGCTGTGATAGCTGCCGTCGAAGACCGTCACCGCGACGTCCTTGACCGGGCAGCCCGCGATCGGGCCGGTCAGCATCGCCTCGACGACGCCCTTCTCGACGGCCGGGATGAACGACGTCGGGATCACGCCGCCCTTGATCTGGTTGATGAACTGAAAACCCGCGCCGGACTCGCACGGCTCGATCGAGATGTGGCAGTCGCCGAACTGGCCGCGCCCGCCGGACTGCTTCTTGTGTCGCCCATGAGCTTTCGCGGCTTTGCGGATCGTCTCCTGGTAGGGCACGCGCGGCGGGTGCAGCGCGACCTCGGCGCCGAAGCGCTCCTTGAGGCGGTCGACGATCACCTCGACGTGCATCTGCGACAGCCCGGCGATGATCTGGTCGCCGGTCTGCGGATCGCGGTGCAGGTCGATCGTCGGGTCCTCCTCCTGCAGGCGGCGCAGCGACGTGTAGACCTTGTCCTCGTCGCCCTTGGCCTCCATCGCGAACGCCATCACCGGGGCCGGCAGCGCGATCCGCGGCATCGAGATCGGCTCGTCGCGCTCGGCCAGCCAGTCGCCGGCGCGCGTCTCCTTGAGCTTGGCGACGGCGCCGATGTCGCCGGGGCCGAACTCCTCGGCGTGGCTGGAGTCCTTGCCGCTGAAGACCAGCAGCTGGCCGATGCGCTCCTTGTGGTGCGTCGTCGTGTTCATGACGTGCGTGTCGTGGCGCACGAGACCCTGGTAGACGCGAAACAGGTTGATGCGGCCCGCGAACGGATCGGCCCGGGTCTTGAAGACGTAGGCATACAGCGGCGCCGTCTCGTCGGCCTCGAGCGTGATCTCGGGGAGCTCGAGCGAGCCGTGCTTGACCGGCGACGGGAGGTCCTCGACGATCGCGTCCAGCAGCCGGTCGGTGGCGAGGTTGCGGGTCGCCACGCCGCAGGTGACCGGAAACAGCGAGCCATGGTTCGTGCCGTCCTTGAGCGCCTGCACGATCTCGTCGTGGTCGATCGCCTCGCCCTCGAGGTAGCGCTCCATCAGCGAATCGTGGACCTCGCAGATCTCGTCCATGAGCTTCTCGCGGTACTCCTCGGCGAGCGCCTGCATGTCGTCGGGAATCGGGATCTCGGTCGCGTTGTCGAGGTCGGCGCCCTCGTAGCGGTAGGCCTTCATGTCGACGAGATCGATGATGCCGCCGATCTCGTGCTCGGAGCCGATCGGGATCTCCGTCGCGACGACGTGCGCGCCGAAGGCCTCCTTGAGCGACTCCAGCGCGCGGAAGAAGTCCGCCCGCTCGCGGTCGAGCATGTTCACGAACAGCATCCGCGCGAGGTCGAGCTCCTCCGCGCGGGCCCACAGGCGGCGCGTCGAGACCTCGACGCCCATGACGCCGTTGATGACGAAGATCGCCGACTCGCAGACGCGCATCGCCCCCAGCGCGTCAGCGATGAAGCTCGGCTCGCCCGGCGTGTCCAGAAGGTTGATCTTGCGATCGGCCCACTCGAACGAGCTCAGCGCGACCGAGATCGACATCTTGCGCGACTGCTCGTCGGGCTCGGAGTCCGACACCGTCGTTCCGTCGAGCACCGAGCCGAGGCGGTTGGTCGTGCGCGCCTCGAAGAGCAGCGCCTCGTGCAGCGAGGTCTTGCCGCTGCCGCGGTGGCCGACAAGGGCTACGTTGCGAATGCGGTCGGCAGACTTGTGCATGGCCGCGGCTCCTCTCCTCGGGGAGCCGCGATGCTAGTCGCCAGCCCTGCGGCGGTCCACCCCTTCAGGCGCCGCCGAGGTTCTCGTCGGACATCCGCCCGCGAAGGCGCAGGACGGCCTTGGTGTGCAGCTGCGAGACGCGCGACTCGGTCACGCCGAGCACCTCGCCGATCTCGCGCAGCGTCAGGTTCTCGTAGTAGTAGAGCGCGACGACGAGCTTCTCGCGCTCGGGCAGGCGTGCGATCGCGTCGGCGATGCGGTCCTTGAGGTCGGTCGCGTCCATGACGGCCGCGGGGTCGTCGGCGCCCGGATCCTGCAGCGTGTCGAGCAGCGACACCTGATCGCCGGAGGCGTCGGAGACCGTCCACAGCTCATCCAGCGCGGCGACGGTCGAGTTGGAGATCTGCAGCAGCGCGTCCTGGAAGTCGCCGACGGTCATCTCGAGCTCGCGCGCCATCTCGTCGTCGGTCGGCGCGCGCTGCAGCTTGTGCTCGAGCTTGGTGTTGGCGCGCTCGATCGCGCGGGCGCGGGCGCGCACCGAGCGTGGCACCCAGTCCAAGGAGCGCAGCTCGTCGATGATCGCGCCCTTGATGCGGGTGATCGCGTAGGTCTCGAACTTGATCTCGCGCTCGAGGTCGAAGCGCTCGATCGCCGAGATCAGGCCGCCGAGGCCGTAGGAGATGAGGTCGGCCTCCTCGACGTGCGCGGGCAGGCCGGAGGCCATCCGCCCGGAGACGTACTTGACCAGCGGCGAGTAGGCGATGACCAGCCGCTCGCGCGCCCGCTCGTCGCCGTCGCGCTTGTAGCGGCGCCACAGGTCCTTGAGCTCGATTGACTTGACGTTGGTTTCCATGGCGTCTCAGGCCCTCGGATGTGCGCGCGCGTAGGCGACCTTCAGACGCGCCGACTCTACCCGAGTGTAGGTCTGAGTCGTGGACACCGATGCATGACCGAGCAACTCCTGGATCGTCCGCAGGTCCGCGCCCCCTTCCAGCAGATGCGTCGCGAAGGAGTGGCGCAGCACGTGCGGGTGCACCGCGCCCTGCATGGCGGCATGGCGCGACCAGACGCTCAGCCGGCGGCGCACGTCCGAGGTCGACAGGCGCCGTCCCGACTTGCTGAGAAACAGTGCGGGCTCGTCGACGCCGCGGCTGAGCGCCGAGCGGGCGCGCTCGAGGTAGCGCGCCAGCGCGGCCATCGCCGGCTCGCCGGCGGGCACCATCCGCGTCTTGGAGCCCTTGCCCTCGACGCGCAACTGCTCCGAATCGAAGTCGACCGACGCCAGGTCGAGGCGCACGAGCTCCTCCGCGCGCAGGCCGCAGGCGTAGGCGATCTCGAACAGCGCGCGGTCGCGCAGCTCGAGCGGCGTCGATGCCGGGATGCGGTCCAGCAGGCGGCTGATCTGCTCCGGCGCGAGCACGCCGGGAAGCTCGGAGGCGAGCTTCGGCGCGGCCAGCAGGTCGGCCGGGTTGGCCTCGATCTCGCCGTGCTCGCGCAGCATCCCGAAGAACGAGCGCAGCGCGGCGAGCTTGCGCGCGACGCTCGCCGGCGCGAAGCGACGCTCGGACAGCGCGGCGGCATAGCGGCGCAGCAGGCGGTGCGTGACCGCGTCGGGATCGGCATGCTGCGCGGTCGCCCAGCGCGCGAACTGGCGCAGGTCGGCGGCGTAGGCCTCGCGCGTCTTGGCGGCCGAGCCGTGGCGGCGCAGGTCCTCGTCGAAGCGCACGAGCGCGGTGCGCCAGGCGGGGCTGATCGGCGTCGTATCGCTGGGCGGCTGACTCATCGCGTCAGCCTGCTTCGACGCGGGGCGCGCGCTGCCCTGCAATCGCTAGCCTCGGCGCATGGGCCTGTTCTTCATCGACACCGAGCACGGCACGGTCGCCACCCAGCACCAGCTGCTCGCCGCCGCGGTGATGGCCGCGGGCGACCTGCCGCCGCGGCCGTGGTTGCGCATCCAGGGGTCCGGCGACGCGACGACGCTGTGGCATGCGGTCATGCGCCGCCGCGAGCGCGGGATCTGGATCGGCACGCTCGTGATGCGCCATTCCGACCACCACGCGCTGCTGATGGGCCGCGGCTGGGAGGAGATCGCGCCGGAGATGATCGGGCCCGAGGGCGCGACCGGCCTCGTCGCGCCCGGCCCCGACCTCTGAGCGGGCCTCGCTAAGAGATGAAGATCGGGGTGCCGACCGGCACCTGCGCGTAGAGCTTCTCGATGTCCTCGACGAGCATCCGGATACAGCCATGCGAGGCGTTCGTGCCGATCGAGCCGCGATCGGACGTGCCGTGCAGCCCGACGCCGTCGTACACGCCCAGCCAGCGCGAGCGGATCGGGTTGTTGGGCGCGCCGCCGGGGATCACCGAGCCCGCCAGCGAGCCCGCCCAGGCGGAGTTCGGCACGTGCCAGGCCGGGTTGACGGCCTTGTTCTGGATCGTGTAGCGGCCCGCCGGCGTCTCGAGGCCGGCCTGGCCGACGGCGATCGGGTAGCTGCGCACGCGCTTGAGGCGTTTGAACAGCGTGACGCGGTAGCGGGCGCGGTCGACGGCGAGCACGACGGAGTACTTGCGCGCCAGCTGAGCGGTGCTGACCTTCGGCCGCGTCCTGCGCAGGTCGACGCGCACGCTGCGCGGCGCCGTGGTGTCGGAGATCAGCGCGCGCTGCACCTTCGTTCGCAGCCTCGCCGGGTCGACGGCGAGGCCGGTCCGCGCGCGGCGCACGGCGACGCGCCCGCCGGTGAGCGCGATGTGGGCGTTCAGCGGCTTGCGCGACACCCGCACGCGCACCTTGTCGACGAGCCGGCGCACGGCTGTCTCGGAGTAGGCGACGGTCGGCCTGACGGTCGCCTCGACCTCCGCGCCGGTCAGCCCGCGCCAGGTTCGAGCGACGATCGAGCCTTCGCGCCCACGCGCGACGGCCGCCTCGACCATCGCGTCGACGTCTCCGTCGAGCTTGGCCTCGCGCGCCGTGAGCGGGAACTCGGTCTCGCCCGCGACGACGACCAGCGGCCGGCGCAGCGGGCGCAGCAGCCGGTTGCGCAGCTTCGCCCGCGCCGCCTGTGCGCTCAGTCCGCCGATGTCGACCTGGCCGACCTTGACGCCGCCGGCGACCGTGTCGCTGCGGCTGCTGTCGTAGGCGAGCATCCCGCCGGCGGCGGCGAGCAGCACGAACAGCGTTGCGGCCGCAATGGCGATGGTGGTGCGCGACATGCCCTCCATGACGTGATCCGGGGACGCCCGGATCATCCCTGGATCCGCGGCGGTCTCCCTGTACCCGGGAGGCGCTCGTCACACGCCGGCGCGGCGGCGCAGCAGCGGGTCGAGCCGCTCGGCGAGCGCGCTCCAGTCGTCGGCGCAGATCACGTCCTCCTCCTCGCAGAGGTCGCGGTTCCACGGATGGCTGATCGTGGCGACGGTGATGCCGCGGTCGATCGCCCGCGCGAGGTTCTCGGGGCTGTCGTCGACGAGCAGCTCGATCTCGAGCTCCAGGCAGCGCGTGACCTTGTCGTGGGCGCAGTAGAGATCGTGGTAGGGCAGGCCGATCTGCTCCAGCCAGCGCGCCGTCGCGTCGTAGCTGTGCGGGTCGCGATGGCTGGTGACGTGGATGAAGTGGCCGGCCTCGTGCCAGCGCCGGACGGTCTCGACGGCGCCGGGATACGGCTCGCCGGCAAGGATCGCCTGATCGCAGTGCGTCTCCTGGATGCAGAGGTGCAGCTGATGCGGGCGCAGGCGCGTGATGCCCCAGTCAAGCTGCTCCTCGTAGGGCAGATCGACGCCGAAGCGCCGCCGCGCCGCATCCGACAGCCGGTCCCAGTAATGGTGCAGCGTGGAGTCGATGTCGATCGCGATGCGCATGAGCGGCCGTTGCAAGCGTAGTCCAGCTTCCTAGCGCCGACGCCGGTCTCGACGAATGGGGTAATCGGTGTTCGTGATCCGGATCGGCTGCAGCGGCTGGAACTACGCCTCGTGGCGCGAGAGCTTCTATCCAAAGGGCCTGCCCGCGTCGCGCTGGCTGCAGCACTACGCATCGGTCTTCGACACCGTCGAGGTCAACACGACCTTCTACCGCCTCGCCCGCCGCGATGCGGTGGCGCGCTGGGCGCAGCAGACGCCGCCGGGGTTCTGCTTCGCGATCAAGGCCTCGCGCTACCTGACGCACATGAAGCGCCTGACCGACCTCGAGCGCGGCGTGCAGCGCCTCTATGAGCCGCTCGAGCCGCTCGCCGAGGCCGGGCGCTTGGGGCCGATGCTGTGGCAGCTTCCGCCGAACTTCCGCCGCGACGACGCGCGTCTGGCTTCGTCGCTCGAGCGTCTGCCGGCGGGGCGCCACACGTTCGAGTTCCGCCATCCGTCGTGGTTCTGCGACGAGGTCTACGAGCTGCTGCGCTGGCACGGCGTGGCGCTGGCGATCGGCGACCGGCCGGAGGTGGCGGGCTTTCAGGCGCACGAGATCACGGCTGACTTCACCTACGTGCGCTTTCACCACGGCCACCGCGGGCGGCGCGGCAACTACTCGCGCACCGAGCTCGAGGAGTGGGCGCGGCGGATCGCCGCCTGGGGGGAGTCCGTCGACGTCTACGCGTACTTCAACAACGACTGGGAGGTCTTCGCCCCGCGTAACGCGCTCGCGCTGCGGCGGATGGTCGAGGCGCAGACGGGCGCCGGCACGGCGGCCGCGGGTCGCCGTGGCCCGGCTCCGATCAGGTGACGGCGCCCTCGGAGGCGCTCGAGACGAGCTTGGCGTACTTGCCCAGCACGCCGCCCAGCGCGGTGTTGTCGGGCCCCTCGAAGGCGGCGACGCGCTCGGCGATCGTCGCGTCGTCGAGATCGACGTCGAGGCGGCGGCTGTCGACGTCGATCGTGATCGTGTCGCCGTCGGCGACCGCCGCGATCGGCCCGCCGCGGACGGACTCCGGCGCGACGTGGCCGGCCATGAAGCCGTGCGTGGCGCCGCTGAAGCGCCCGTCGGTCAGCAGCGCGACGTGCTCGCCCATGCCGGTGCCGTTGAGCGCCGCCGTGACCGACAGCATCTCGCGCATGCCCGGTCCGCCGGCGGGGCCCTCGTTGCGGATGACGATCACGTCGCCCTGCTCGATCGTCTCGCCGACGACGGCGGCCATCGCGTCCTCCTCGCACTCGAAGACGCGCGCGGGCCCGACGTGCAGGCGGCGCTCGTGGCCGGAGAGCTTGACGACGCAGCCCTCGGGCGCGAGATTGCCGCGCAGGATCGCCAGCCCCCCGGTCGCCTTGATCGGGTCGCTCAGCGGGCGCACGACCTTCTGGCCCTCGGTCTCGACGGCCTCGCGGGCATGCTCGCCGACGGTCCGCCCGGTGACGGTGATCGCGTCTTCGTGCAGCAGGCCGGCCTCGAGCAGCCGCTGTGCGACGAGCGGCACGCCGCCGGCGGCGTAGAGGTCGTTGGCGACGTACCTGCCGCCGGGCTTGAGGTCGCACAAGAGCGGCGTCGCCTCGGAGATGCGATCGAAGTCGTCCATGTCCAGCTCGACGCCGGCCTCGCGGGCGATCGCGAGCAGGTGCAGCACGCCGTTGGTCGAGCCGCCGCTGGTGGCGATCGCGGCGATCGCGTTCTCCAGCGCGTCCTTGGTGATGATGTCGCGCGGGCGCAGGCCGCGCTCGAGGATGTCCATCATGAGCTTGCCGGCCTCGACGGCGACGAGCGCCTTGTCGGCGTGGACCGCGGGCACCATCGCCGAGCCCATCGGGCTGATGCCGAGCACCTCGAAGGCCATCGCCATCGTGTTGGCGGTGAACTGGCCGCCGCAGGCGCCGGCACCGGGGCTGGCGACGTGCTCGAGCTCGTCGAGCTCCTCGTCGGTCATCGTGCCGGCGGCGTGCTTGCCGATCGCCTCGAAGACGTCCTGGATCGTGACGTCGGCGCCCTTGTAGCGGCCGGGCGCGATCGAGCCGCCGTAGAGCATCACGCCGGGGACGTCGAGGCGCGCGAGCGCCATCACCGTGCCGGGGATCGTCTTGTCGCAGCCGCTGATCGCGACGACGCCGTCGAACAGGTGGCCGAGCGCGACGAGCTCGATCGAGTCGGCGATCACCTCGCGGCTGACGAGGCTCGTCTTCATGCCGCTCGTGCCCATCGTGATGCCGTCGGAGAT
>Ga0136631_10000601_pt1 | contig 11215 bp, 11 predicted proteins | sample AntDrymUQ6012206_2_FD_104655 | JGI IMG/M metagenome (GOLD analysis project Ga0136631, IMG submission 104655) | Polar desert sand microbial communities from Dry Valleys, Antarctica - metaG UQ601 (22.06) | ecosystem: Environmental > Terrestrial > Soil > Desert | place: Antarctica: Dry Valley... | reverse complement strand
CGGCCATCGCGCTGCACCTTCAAGGTGATCCTCCCGAGCCAGGGTTTCAGGACTTCGCAACCCCAAGAATCCCTGCTGCACCGGACGTTCCCGCGCCCCGACCTCGGTCGGGGCGCTCACCTTGCTGCAAGATCCGGGCTAAGAAAGCGACGCGACCGCATCGGGCTCCTGATCCTCGTCGATGCCGGCACACACGGCCTCAGACAAGCGCCAGTCCCGCGCCTGGACACCTTTCAGACACGGCGGACATAATCCGCGCTCGTGGCTTCGTCACCGGATATCGCCGCTGCGCCGACGTGGGAGGAACTGCGCAGCCGCCTGATTCCCAACGCGCCTGAGGATCGCTGGGATGAGGGCGAGCTGCCCCGCGCGATCCTGCACCTCGACGACCATGCCGTACTCCAGGGTTGCGCGCTGCTGTTGCGGCTCGCGTGCGTCCAGCGGCGCTGTCCCCACGAGGCCAGGGCGTCACGGATCGGGGCGCTGCGTGAAGTGCTCGTCGAGCTCTTGCCCGAGAAGCTCGACCATCCCTGCTGCGCCGTGCTGCGCGTGCTCGCCGGCCTAGAGGCGGGCAGCGGGGGGCGCAGGCGAGAGGAGCGCCAGCGGCTCGCCGGCGACCGGCTGGGACCCCCGCGGCACCCAGCGACCCCGCGAACCGTGCGTCGCCGCGTCACAGCGGACTGCTGGCCGTGGCTGCTCGATTGCCTGATCGAACTCGAAACCACGCGCGAACGCCAGCGCACGCCCGCGTACTCGACGACATCGCGCCAACACTGCTGGCCGTCGCCGACGACGCCGACGCGGCCCACCTCAACGAGCGCTGCGAGCTTCTGCGCATTCCGCGAGCGCGACACGGGCTCGACCTGGCAGCGTTGCTCGCTGGCCTGCTGGCGCGAGACGTGCGCGGCCTGCTCCTCGAAGGGGGGCCCACGCTCGCCGGCTCGTTCGTCGCAGCAGGCCTGATCGACCGCGTGATCGCCTACATCGCCCCGGCATTGCTCGGCGCAGGCAGGCCCGGGCTGGTCGACGCCGGCATCACCACGATGGACGACATCCAGCGCTTGGAGACGCTCGACATCGCGCCCAGCGGACCCGACGTCCGCATCATCGCCCGACCACGTCGTTAGGCGGAACCTGACGGGGGCCACACAGCCGCAGCGACGCCTGCCACGAGACGGAAGCTGACCCGTGAGCTGCGTGCTGTCGCTCTGAGTCCGAGCACAGCGAGAACGTGCTCCTTGGCCGGGGCCTGCGATCACGCTTCAAGGATGTCTTACGACTCCGGGTACCGCAGCGAGGCGGCGGCGCACGCTTGGTGTCCTGGCGGAGGTGATGGACACCTTGGCACCGTGGCGCCGTGGCGCCGTTGCCCGGTGGTACGCGAGTTGCAGGAAGCGATGACCGGGGCAGCGTGTGTCATTAGGCTGTCAGCCACTCCGCGACGGGTGCAAATCACGCAGGCTTGCCCCGCGACACTGCACGACGCCCATGCCGATGGTAGGGGTGGGCAGACGCTGCCGGCCGCTGCGCAACTCGCTGCATCCGCTACGCGGGACGGCGAGCTGACACTCACTCGGCAGGGGGCGCGAGCACGTCGTGCACGTAGCTCTCGCGCACGTCGTCGGGCTGGCGCAGCATCCAGATCTCCTGCGCGTACTCGTCGTCGCGGCCCAGCACGGCATCCGCGTAGCTGCGGCGCACGCGGCGCGACTGCTCCAGCAGCCACCGCTCCTCAGGCTCGATCGTGTACCGCGCGGCGATTCGAGCGATCGAGTCCGGAGCCAGCAGCACAGAGCGTTGGATCGTCGATGTGAGCATGCCTCAAGGGTGGCACACGGCCACAGGCGGCAAACCGCGGGCGAAGCGTTGCGATACGCCGTTTGCTGGAGGAAGCTAACGCCATGTTCGACCCGGTCCAGCAGGCCTACCTGCTCGAGGCGCGCCAGATGCAGGCGCTCTCGTTCGCCGTGCACATCCCGCTGGTGTGCTTCGGGATCGCCTTTCCGGCGATGGTGCTGCGCGCCGAGTGGCTGTGGATGCGGACGGGCGACGAGGTGTACCGCGTCCTGGCGATGCGCTGGACGAAGGTCATGGTCGCGCTCTTCGCCTGCGGCGTGGTGACGGGCACGATCCTGAGCTTCGAGATGGGCCTGCTGTGGCCGGGTTTCATGGGCACGTTCGGCGCGGTCTTCGGGCTCGGGTTCGCGCTCGAGGGATTCTCGTTCTTCATAGAGGCGATCTTCATCGGGATCTACGTCTACGGCTGGAACCGGATGTCGCCGCGCGCGCACTTCCTCAGCGGCATCCCGATCGTGCTGGCCGGGCTGACGGGCTCGCTGTTCGTGCTGGCCGTGAACTCGTGGATGAACGACCCGGGCGGGTTCACCGTGCGCGACGGCCGCATCACCGACGTTGAGCCGATCACCGCGCTGTTTCGCAACGGGCACCTCGGCTTCGAGCTCGTGCACATGTACCTCGCGGGCTTCATGGTCACCGGCTTTCTCGTGGCGGCGGCCTACGCGGTGGGGCGTCTGCGCGGGCGCTGGGGACGCTACGAGCGGATCGCGCTGACGATCCCGCTGACGGTCGCGGCGCTGGCGGCGCCGGTGCAGGTGCTGGTCGGCGACTGGGCGGCGCGCGAGGTGGCCAAGACCCAGCCGACGAAGCTCGCCGCGCTCGAGGGCGTCGGCGACACCCAGCGGGGCGCGCCGCTGCACCTGCTCGGGTGGTACCGCGACGGCGAGGTGAAGGCCGGGATCCCCATTCCGAAGGGACTGTCGCTGCTGGCGTTCCATGACCCCGACGCCGAGGTCCAGGGACTGGATGCGGTCCCCGAGGCCGACCGCCCACCGGTCAACGTCGTGCGGATCGCGTTCCAGCTCATGGTGTCGATCGGCACGTTCCTGGCGGCGCTGAGCGCCTGGTACCTGTTCGCGCGCACGCGGCGCAAGCGCGTGCCGTCCGGGCGCTGGTTCTACCGGCTGCTCGTGCTGGCCGGCCCGGCGTCCGTGATCGCCCTGATCAGCGGCTGGGTGACGACCGAGGTTGGTCGCCAGCCGTGGGTGGTCTATGAGGTCATGCGCACCGAGGAGGCGGTCACGGCGGCGCAGGGCATCCCCGTCGGCTACGCGACGCTGGCCGCGTTCTACGCCTGCCTGATCGCCGCCGTCGCCTGGATCCTGCGGCGTCTGGCGCGGGCGCCGATGGCGACCGTCGCCGAGCCCAAGCGCGCCCTGGGCGGCGGCTGAGTGTGCTCGGACTCGACCTCTACGAGCTGCCGCTGTTCTTCGCGCTGCAGGGCGTCGTGCTCTACGCGATCCTCGCCGGTGCGGACTTCGGGGCGGGGATCTGGCAGCTGCTGGCGGGTCGGGGCGAGCGGGCGAGGCGCATCCGCGCCTATGCGCACCACTCGATGGCGCCGGTCTGGGAGGCCAACCATGTCTGGCTCATCTTCGTGCTGGTGGTCGTGTGGACGGGCTATCCAGTTGCGTTCGCGTCGCTGGCATCGACGCTCGCGGTGGCACTCACCGCCGCGGGGCTGGGCATCGTGCTGCGTGGCGTGGCCTACGCGCTGCGGTCGGCGAGCGCGGGCGCCGCCGAGCTGCGCGCGGTCGACACGATGACGGCCGTGGGATCGGTGCTGGCGCCGTTCGCCCTTGCGGCCGCCGCGGGCGGGATCGCCTCGCAGCGGGTGCCGGTCGGCAACGCCGCGGGAGATCTGTGGTCGAGCTGGCTGAACCCGACGTCGATCATGGCCGGCGTGCTCGCGCTGCTCAGCAGCGCCTACCTGGCCGCGGTCTATCTCGCCGCCGACGCGCGCCGCGAGGGCGACGAGGAGATGGCCGCGACCTTCCGCGTGCGCGCGCTGGTCGCGGGGTCGGTGGCGGGCGTGGCGACGATTGCGGGGGCGCTCGTCGTACGCTCGGACGCGCGCTGGATCTTCGACCGTCTCGTCGACACCCCCGCGCTGCTGAGCGTCGCCCTTTCGTTGCTGGCGGGCGCCGCCACATTGGTGCTGGTCGCCCGCTGGCGTCTGGATGCGGCGAGGGTCAGCGCCGCGGTCGCCGTCGCGGCGGTCGTCGGAGGCTGGGCGCTCGCCCAGAACCCGGTCCTGCTGCCGGGGCTGACGGTACGGCAGGCCGCGGCGCCGGACAACGTGCTCGTGCTGCTCGTCATCGTGATCCTGATCGGCGGCCTGATCCTCTTCCCGTCGCTCGGTCTGCTGTTTCGGCTCGTGTTACGCGGAAGCTTCAGCGCCGAGCCGCACGTCGAGCGCAGGACGCCGCTCGCGGGGCCGACCGGCGGCCTCGCCGCGACGCTCACGGCCACCCGGCTCGCGGGCGCGTGCTTCGCGATCGGCGCGGCCTTCCTCGTGCTCGGCGACAGCGGCTGGCCGCATGCCATCGGGGTCGCCGCGCTTGGCGCGTTCATCGTGCTCGGGCTGTCGGCGCTGGCGGGGGAGGACTCGCGGGAGTGAGCTGCGTCAGCAGGGACATGTACGACGGACGGCGCAGCCATACTCGAGCGCACGAGCGCGCGCCGGTACGCTCTGCCGCGACATGACGGATATCACCGTCACGCCGCTGTCGGGGCGCGCCTACGAGGTCACGGTCGACGGCACGAGCCGCCACCGCGTCACCGTTCCCGTACGCTTCGGCGACGAGGACCTCGAACGCGTCGTGCGCGCGTCCTTCGAGTTCCTGCTCGAGCGCGAGCCCGCCTCGTCGATCCTGGGCGAGTTCTCGCTCGACGTGATCGGGCGCTACTTCCCGGAATACGAGGACGAGCTGCCGCGCCGGCTGGTGTGAGATACGGTGAGTTCCGCGTCGAACCGGTGACGAGATGGCCGGCGCTCCGACACGAGGCGCCCCAAGATTTCCATGTCCACGTGCTCGGATGGGACGCCTTCCTCGTGTGCGCCATGCGAAGCACGAGCAGCTCTTCGGCAAGCAGCACACCGGTAATTGTGGAATGCCGTGCGTGAAAGTGCGCCGGAACCCGTGCTATCACGCAAACGTACGTGATTGTGACGGCGCGCCGGATACTGTCTCCGTCGGGGCAATGATGGGGACCTCCCTTTCATGTCTCACGCGCCGCGCCCGTCCGGGCCCGCGCGGAGCGGGTGGCTCTCGCTGGACCGGGGCTCCTCGAGAGGCATGTCCGCAACGTTGAAGATCCATTGCACCGTAGAGTAGAGTGATAGCCCTGAGCACCCGTTTCAGAGTCGTCGTTACTAACGTGAAAGGTGTCATGGCAGATTTCCTACATGAGAAGCGCAGCGAGATCGGCATGCGCCTGAAGGAGCTCAAGCCGCTCGTCGACGAGTACGAGCGCCTGGAGGCTGCGGCCGCCGCGCTCGCCAGCGTGCCCACCGCCTCGGTGGCGACCGCGCCGCCTCGCCGCGCGGCCCGCCGCGCCACCACGGCCAGCCCGCAGCGACCCGAAACCACGATCAAGCGGCGCCGGGGGCGTCCGAAGGGCAGCGGGACGCGTGGGAACGAGGCCCTCCAGCTCATCAAGGCGAGTCCGGGGATCACGATTCCCGAGCTCGCCCAGAAGATGGGCATCAAGCCGAACTACCTTCACCGCGTGCTTCCCGGGCTCGCCCAGGACGGTCTCGTGACGAAGCAGGATCGCGGCTGGCATCCGAAGTAAGCGCACCTGACGTCCGAAGCAGCACGTCGAAGGCACTGAAGCGGTTCGCCCCTCGCCGGCTCCTGGCGCGGCTGGCCGCTGAGCGCCCCTCCAGCGACAGTGCGTGAACTCCTCGCCGCTTTCCTGCGTGATCCCGACCGGCGCTTGACCGTGCGGGGTTCGATCCGTTATGGGGTAGGGCATGCCCGTGGCGCAGATCGAGGAGGCAGTGCGTGCGTGGCCGTCCACGCGGCCGCTGCACCGGGGTGGCAAGCGAGCGCTCGACATCGTCGTGGCGCTTCTCCTCCTGCTGCTGACGCTTCCGCTGATGCTCGTCATCGTCGTCCTGCTCCGGCTCGAGGCCCCCGGCTCGCCGTTCTACCGGGCGCGGCGCGTGGGATACGGCGGGGCGCCGCTGATGGTCCTGAAGTTCCGCAAGATGCCCCCGGACGCGGGCGGGCCGCCGCTGACCGTGGCGGACGACCCGCGGCTGAGCCGGCTGGGCGCAGTCATGGCGCGCACCAGGATCGACGAGCTGCCTCAGCTGTGGAACGTGCTGTGCGGGCAGATGAGCCTGGTGGGTCCGCGGCCGGAGGACCCCTGCTTCGTCGCCCTGCAGCGTGACGGGTACGCGCGCGTCCTGCGCGTGCGCCCCGGGATCACCGGCTGGTCGCAGCTCGCGTTCGCCCACGAGCGCCGCCTCCTGAGCGAGACTGACCCACTGACGGACTACGTCGAGCGCATCCTGCCCGCAAAGGTGTACCTCGACCGCCGGTATGCCGAGCACGCGCGGCTGCGTCATGACCTCGCGATCCTCGTATGGACCGCGATCGCCCTGGTGACCGGCGTAGAGGTCGCCGTGGACCGGCGGACCGGAAGGCTTCGGCGCCGGCGCGCCCCGTGGCGCGCGCGACGCTGGCGCGGCTATTAGGCGAAGAGCCGCGTGTCCGCCGCGGCACGCTCGTACTCGCCGGGAGTCCCGATGTCGTACCACGCCGCGTCGGTGATGAACGCTGCCACGCGCTCGCCTGCCTGCACGAGGCGCAGGACGAGCTCGGGGAACTGGCATATGCCGGGGGGGAGATAGCGCAGCGCGATCGGGTCGTACACGTAGATGCCCATGCTGACGTCGTAGGACAGCGTCGGCTTCTCACGGTAGTCGGTCACCCATTGGCCGCGGTGCTCGACGACGCCGAGGTCGACTTGGACGGGGGTGCGACGCGTCGCGATGGTCAGCGCAGCCCGGCTGTCCACATGGAACTCCACCAGCTCGCGGTAGTCGATGTCGGTGAGGACGTCCCCGTTCATCGCGATGAACGTCTCGTGGAGGTCGGGGATCACCTGCAGCGCACCCGCGGTCCCCAACGGGGCGTCCTCCCAATGCCAGTCGAGCTCCACCCCCGGCGGGAGGTGGCCCGCCTGCGAGAAGTAGGTCTGGATGAGGCCACCGAGGTGGCCCACGCAGAGGTCCACGTGGTCGACGCCGGCGCGGGCGAGGTGCTCGATGATGTGCTCGAGGATCGGTCGGTCCCCCAGCGGAACCAGCGGCTTGGGGATGATCGTCGTGTAGGGGCGTAGGCGCGTGCCCTGCCCCCCGGCGAGGATGACAGCCCTCATATGGCGTAGACCTCAGCCGGCCGCGACTGGCCGTGGCAGCGCATCCACGCGATCGTCTGGGACAAGCCCGTGCGCAGCTCGACAGCCGGCCTCCACGCGATGAGCTCGCGCGCCACCGTCGAGTCGGAGACGAGGAGCTGTACCTCGCTGGCCGGCGGGCGCAGGCGCTCGGGATCGAACTCGACGTCGAGCGGACGACCGAGCAGCTCCGCCACAGCGTCGACGATCTCGGCCACCGAGACGGCCTCGCCGGTGCCCAGCTGGATCGTCCGCCCGATGGCCTCAGGGACCTGGGCGGCCGCAAGGAACCCCGCCACCGTGTCGCTCACGTAGGTGAGGTCGCGTCGCGGCTCCAGCGCGCCGAGACGCACGCTGTCGCCGGCGAGCGCCTGACCGATGACGGTGGGGATGATCGCCCGCGGCGACTGATGCGGACCGTAGGTGTTGAACGGCCGGACCGTCACGACCGGGAGACCGTAGGAGCGATGGAAGCTGTCGATCAGCTTGTCGGCGCCGATCTTGCTGGCCGCGTAGGGCGACTGCGCCTCGAGCGGATGCGTCTCCGTGATCGGCGCCGTCTGCGCCGTGCCGTAGACCTCGCTCGTCGAGGTGTGCACGAGACGCTCCACGCCGGTGGACAGCGCCGCCTGCGCCACGTTCAGCGTGCCCAAAACGTTCGTCTCGAAGAAGTCGCGCGGGTTGACGTAGGAGTACGGGATCGCGATCTGCGCTGCGAGGTGGAACACCGTGACCATCCCGCGAGTTGCGCGGTGGACGGACTCGACATCGCGCAGGTCGCCGAACACGGTCTCCACCTCGGCCTGGACGTCGGCCGGCAGCCAGGCCAGCGTCCCCGTATCGCCGCGAGACGTGTAGCGCAGCAGCGCACGGACCTTGGCTCCGCGGCGCGTGAGCTCCGCTGCAAGATGGCCGCCGATGAACCCCCCGGCCCCCGTGACGAGCACCGGCCCGGTCGCCTCCGAATGCGAAGAGTGGTTCGTGGACATGTGCATCCGGCTACGCCCGACCGAAGCGCAGGTTGTCTCGCGGGCCGCCGGCGTCGAGGACGCGCTGAACGACGGGCGCGCCGCTGATCAGGTCCGGCTGGCGAAGCTCGTGCAGCTGCGCCTCCAGCTCGCCGCCGGTGACCAGGTCAGGCTCGCCGACGGGCACGAGGCGCATGGTATCGCGCTCGCGGTGGACCTCGACGCACGCCGGGGCAGGACCCTGCTGCTCGTGCGTGCTCGTGTGCAGGTGAGACACCTCCTCCTCGTCGTCCACTCGGGGTGGTGCTGAGGTGTCCGGCGCTCTGTCCGAGAGCACCGATCGCCGCCGCTCATCTCCGGCCATCGGCTTCCCAGCGGGTCGCCGATGCTCCGTCGCTCAGCGCAGCCTACCGCCCCGCCCCGGGCGCTGTGCGCTAGGTTGATACCCGATGGGCGGATGGCAGGTGCCCCTGGCCCACGTGGCGCTCTCGGAGCGGGACATCGAGGCGGTCGTGGCGGCGTATCGCTCCGGGTGGCTGACGATGGGCCCCCGCGTGGAGGCGCTGGAGGCGGCCTTCGCCGCGTACACCGGCGCGCGCCACGCGATCGCGGTCGCCAGCGGCACCGCGGCACTGCACCTCAGCTGCCTGGCGGCCGGCCTCGGTCCGGGCGACGAGGCGATCGTGCCGTCGCTCACGTTCGTCGCCAGCGCCAACGCGATCGCCTACACCGGGGCCACGCCGGTGTTCGCGGACATCGCCGGCCCGACCGAGCCGTGGATGTCAGCCCGCGCGTGCGAGGCGGTGCTCACAGCGGACACCCGTGCCGTGATGGCGGTCGACTACGGCGGGCACGCCGGCGAGCTCGCCGAGCTCGCCGAGCTGTGCGAGCGGCGGGGGCTCGCCTTGCTGGAGGACGCCGCCCATGCCGCCGGGTCGCGCCTTGACGGCCGCCACCTCGGGCGGTTCGGGCTCGCCGGCGCGTTCAGCCTGTTCTCCAACAAGAACCTCGTCGCCGGCGAGGGCGGCCTGGTCATCACCGACGACGACGCGGTCGCCGCGCAGGTGCGCCTGCTGCGCTCGCACGGCATGACCACGACGACCTGGGACCGCGACCGGGGACACGCCTCGGCGTACGACGTCGTCGCGCTGGGCTTCAACTACCGGATGGACGAGCCGCGCGCCGCACTGGCCACCGCCCGGCTGGAGCGCCTGGACGCCGAGAATGCCCGGCGCGCGGAGCTCGACGTCCGCTACCGGGCGCTCCTGGCCGATCTGGGCGTGACCTTGGCGCTGGCGGCGGCCCCCGGCCTGGCCTGCGCCCATCACCTGTTCGTGATCGTCCTGCCGGAGGGCGCCGACCGCGACGCCGTGCGGGCCACGCTGGCTGCGCGCGGAATCCAGAGCAGCGTGCATTACCCGCCGCTGCATCTCGTCACTGCCTATGCGGGCCGGCACGCGCGGCTGCCGGCGACCGAGGCCTACGCGGCCCGCGCCGTGACCCTGCCGATGTTCGCCTCGATGACCGACGCCCAGCAGGACCTCGTGGTCGCCGCACTCAGCTCCGCCGTGGGCGGATGACGGAGAACCGGTGCGTGCGCAGCGGCGTCAGACGATGCAGCGCCCCGTATCCGGCGGCGGTCGCCGGCCCCAGCCGGCGGGCGAGCGGCGGCAGGACGGTCAGCGTCCGGCTCGCGATCGCACAGCCGGCGAACAGCCGCCCGAGCTCGGCGCGGCCGATCGCGCTGACCCGGTGGTTGGCCGGGTTGGGCGTCCGGGCGTCGTAGCAGAGGAGCACCCCATCGGGGCGTAGCACGCGCACGGCCTCGCGGGCCACCTCGGCCCGCACTCCGCCGTCGAGGATCGAGCTCAGGACCGTGGAGAGGATCACCGCGTCGACGCTCGCGTCGCCGGCGGGCAGCTCGCGCGCGTCGGCGACGCGCACGTCTGCCCCCGGTACCAGCGCGCGCGCCGCGGCGATCCGCTCCTCGAGCAGGTCGACGCCCCGCAGCGCGCCCGGCGGCGCCCCACGCCGTACGAGGGCGGCCAGCAGCTCGCCGTGGCCGCAGCCGACGTCGAGCAGGGTCCGTCCGTCCCCCGGAAACCGGCCCGCGCGGATCAGGCTCGCGGCGACCGCCTCCTCCAGGTCGGCAAGGATCCGCCGATTGCCGGCATTGGCGGCGCTCCACGCCCGCCGGCGGCGCGGGCTGGCGGCGTAGGAGTCGTAGACCGCGCGCACGCGGGCGCGCTCGTCGCGCCGGCCCACGAGGCCGTCGGCGACGGCCTCCAGGCGTTGCACCATCGTGTCGCGCGAACGCTCCGAGGTGACGTACCGGCGCCCGTTCTCGCCCATCCGGCGAGCGCGCGGGCGGTCGGCGGCGACCCGCCGGATCGCCGCCGCCAGGGCGGAGGGGTCCTCGGGCGCACAGGCGACGCCTGCGCCGACCTCGTCCACCAGCCGTGCGACCTGTCCCCGCGCCGCGGCGATGACCGGGCGCGCCGCCGCCATGTACTCGAGCACCTTGGTCGGCACGGCATCCTCGAACAGGGGGACGTCGCGCAGGCTCATGAGCGCGATGTCCGCCCGTGCGACCGCGTCCGGAATGGCCTCCGACGGCAGCCGGCCGCGGAAGCGCACGCGGTCGAGCCCCCGCTCGGTGGCAAGCCGCTCCAGCGCCTCGCGCTCGGCGCCGTCGCCGATGATGTCGAGCTCGTACCGCTCGCCCACGGTGGCGAGCAGGCGGACGGCCTCGATGATCGTGCCGACGCCCTGCGCCATCCCCACCGTTCCCGAGTAGACCAGCCGCGTCCCGGGACGGGCTGCCGCGGGGGCGCCGACGAAGCGTCCGACGTCGACGGCGTTGGGCAGGTACGTGACCCGTTCGGGCGCGATTCCCCGCGCGAGCAGGATCGAGCGCATACCGGGGGTCGGAACCGTGATCGCGGCGGCGTGGCGGTAGGCCAGGCGCTCGAGCGCCT
>Ga0136631_10000600_pt1 | contig 11231 bp, 12 predicted proteins | sample AntDrymUQ6012206_2_FD_104655 | JGI IMG/M metagenome (GOLD analysis project Ga0136631, IMG submission 104655) | Polar desert sand microbial communities from Dry Valleys, Antarctica - metaG UQ601 (22.06) | ecosystem: Environmental > Terrestrial > Soil > Desert | place: Antarctica: Dry Valley... | reverse complement strand
GCCCGGCGCGCCGGGCGATCCCGAGCATTCCTGGACGGGGCTCATGCACTTCGACTACGTGACCATGACCGAGTCCATGGGCGGCGACGCGTCCGCTCTGGAGGCGTTCAAGCCACGCAACGTGGCGCCGGACACGGCGGTGTATCCGCAGTGACCGCCGGCGCCCGCGAGCAGGTCGCGCTCGATGGCGTCACGTGCCGCTACGCGTCCGAAGACGTGCTCACAGACGTCGACCTCACCGTCGCGGAGCGCGAGTTCGTCGGGGTTGTCGGCCCGTCCGGGTCAGGCAAGACGACCCTGTTGCGCGCGATCGCCGGCAGCATGCGCCCGGTCCACGGCAGCGTGACCCGACGACGGGGGCTGCGGATCGCCTACGTACCGCAGGTCGAGACGATCAACTGGAGCTTTCCGGTGACCGTGGCGCAGTGCGTGCTGATGGCCCGCGTGACCGGTCGCCGGCTGCCGTGGCCGAGCGCCACCGAGCGCGTGGCGGTCGGTGAGATTCTCGCGCGGCTGGATATCGAGCATCTCCGCGACCGGCACATCCGCGAGCTGTCCGGCGGCCAGCAGCAGCGGGTCTTCATCGCCCGTGCGCTGCTCGGCGACCCCGAGCTGCTGCTCATGGACGAGCCGACCTCAGGCGTCGACGTGCGGCTGCGCCACGAGATCCTGCACCTGCTCGACGACCTCAACGCCCGCGGGCTCGCGATTGTGCTCACGACGCACGACCTCAATGGCATCGCCGCCCACCTGCCGCGCGTCGTCTGCCTGAACCGCACCGTGATCGGCGCGGGGCGCCCCGTCGACGTGCTCACCCCCGACGTCCTCGAGCGCACCTACGGCGCCAGCATGCAGGTTCTCGAGCACGGCGGGATGCCGGTCGTCGTCGATAGCTTCGAGCACCGCCACGAACCCCTGCCGGGGCTGGCGGACCGGGACGTCGCGTGATGGACGAGCTGCTGCGCCCGTTCGACTTCGAGTTCTTCCGCAACGGTCTGATGGTGGCGACGATGGCCGGCGCGCTGTGCGGGCTCGTCGGCGTCTACGTCGTGCTCAAGGGCATGAGCTACATCGGCCACGGTCTGTCGCATGCGATCTTCGGCGGCTTCGCCGCCAGCACGCTGCTCGGCATCAACTTCCTGCTTGGCGCCGGCGCGTGGGGGGTCGCATCGGCGCTCATGATCAACGGCGTCACGCGGCGGCGGGTGATCGCCTCCGACGCGGCCATCGGCGTAATCACGACCGCGTCGTTCGCGCTGGGACTGGCGCTGTTCGCGTTCTTCGACGGCGAGGGCGGAAGCTTCGACGCGGCCCTGTTCGGCAGCATCCTCGGCGTCGGGACGCAGGATGTGATCGCGATCGCCGTCGTCTGCCTGCTTGCCGCCACGCTCGTCTTCCTGCGCTACCGCGCGCTGCTGTTCACGACGTTCGACCCCGAGGTCGCCGAGGTCTCGGGCGTCAACACGGCGCGGATGGACGCGCTGCTCATGCTCGTGCTCGCGGGCTCGATCCTCGCCACGATGAAGATCCTCGGCGTCACGCTCATCGCCGCCGCCCTCGTCATCCCACCGGCGGTCGCGCGCATGCTCACGAACTCCTTCAGCCGCATGCTCTGGATGTCCGTCGCGATCGGGGCGGTCTGCGGATTCGTCGGGATGAACCTCAGCTACCACCTGGACGTGCAGTCGGGTCCGACCATCGTGCTCGTCGCAGCGACGGCGTTCGGCGTCGCCTTCCTGGCGACCGGCCCCTTCGGCCGCCGGCGGACCATGGGCACGACGCGCGTTGGCAGGCAGGCGGCGCCCACCGACTGACAAGCCGTTGACATGCGCAGATGTGCATGTAAGCATGAAGGCAGATGGGATTCGCCCACGGCGTCAGCTCGAGCACCCCGGTCAGCGCGGACGACGCGCGCCGTGTTGCCCGTGTCATGAGCGCGCTCGCGACACCGAGCCGCGTCCGCATCCTGGGCCGTCTGCGCGAGGGACCGTGCGCCGTAGGCGAGCTCGCCCTCGCCGTCGAGATGGAGCAACCGGCGGTCTCCCATCAGCTGCGAATCCTGCGCGACCTCGGACTGGTCCTGGGAAACCGCAGCGGACGCCACGTGATCTACGGACTCTACGACTCGCACGTGGCGACGCTGCTCGACGAGGCCTTGCGCCACATCGAGCACCTCAGGGTCGGGGCGGCGGAACCGCCGCACCCAACCGTCCGCGACACCACGATCGATCAATCAAGGAGAAGCATGAGCGACATCGACCACCCGCACGACGCGCCGCACGCCCACGAGCACGAGCACGACGGCGAGAAGCATTCGCACGCCCACACGTCGCACGACCACGAGCATGTCGAGCACGAGCACGAGCACGAGCACGATCACGAGCACGACGGCGATGCCCACGCGCACCCGCACATGCACGAGGCAGGGCTCGAGGACGTCCACGAGCACGAGCACGCCTAACGACGCGACGTAGGACGAGACGAGGCCGGGGGCGCGCGGCGCTGCCGGCCTCGTGCTCGTCCGCGCCCACAGGCGCGCTCTGATCGCTGCGCGGCCGCGATCGCCGCGCGCTCGCGAGCCGCCTGCAGGGCGACGACGACGACGGCGTCGTCGTGGGAATCGCGGGCTTCGAGCTGACCAAAGGTCTCGGGCTCGCCGTCCCCGCGGCGATCGACGTTCCCGTCTTTCGCATCCGGCCGGACCCCGCCATGATCGCAGCCACCGTCGAGCGCCACCTCGGCGATGCCGGCGCGAGGACGTTGCCGATCTTCCTCGTGGCCGGGCACGGAGCAACCGCGTGGGCCGCGATCTCGAGGAGGCGCGCAACCGTCTGGAGTGCCTCGAGGCGCTGTGCCGGCCGCAGTGGCTGACCGAGGCCTGACGCGATCCGGTGCACGACGTCAACGAGATCGACATCCAGCGCGCACACGCTCGGATGTATGCAGCAGGATCGTAACTGCATATCGGTCGCTGTTCGGGGGATACTCCCATCCGCCCGGTCGCCCGCCATTGACGAAAGGAGTGCCATGCATCGCACCAAGGTGAGGATCGTCGAGGACGCGCTGGATGCCAACAACACGATCGCGCGCGCCAACCGCGAGGACTTCGATCGCGCCGGTGTCAGCGTCGTCAACCTCATGAGCGCCCCGGGGGCCGGCAAGACCGCGCTGCTGGAGCGCGCGCTGACCGGCCTGGCCGACGACGGCGTGCGCGTCGGTGTGCTGGAGGGCGACGTACAGGGCAGCTTCGACGCCGACCGCCTCGCCGACCGGCACATTCCCGGTCACGCAGCTGAACACCGACAACGGCTTCGGCGGGGAATGCCACCTCGACGCCAACATGGTCCGCACCGCGCTCGGCGCGCTGCCGCTCGCAGAGCTCGACGTCCTGATCATCGAGAACGTCGGCAACCTCGTCTGCCCGGCCGAGTTTCACGTCGGCGCCGACGCCCGGATCATGATCTGCTCGGTCACCGAGGGCGAGGACAAGCCACTGAAGTACCCGCTCATGTTCCGCGCCTGCGAACTGGTGATCATCAACAAGATCGACCTGCTGCCCCACCTCGACTACGACATCGACCGCCTCCAGGCCAACATCGCCCAGATCAACCCCACCGCCACCACGATGCGCACCAGCGCCCGCACCGGCGACGGCATCGACGCCTTCCGCCACTGGCTCGCCAGGCTGCCCGCCCGCACCAAGCCCCCGCCTGACGCACGGTGCCGCGGTGCCGAGCCCTGTGGTCGGGCTCGACACCGCGTTTGCACCGGGGGTGCGATGCGCCGGGTATCCGGGCACAGACACCCGGGAGTCGTGGCTCTGGAGCGCCAGCGTCACTGCCGGCCGGCTGCGTGGCTCCGTCTGCCACGGGTCGTGGGGTCGGGGTCTCACGAACCGGCGATCTCGTACCAGCCCGCGTCCAGCACTGTAGAACGGGTGGGGCACGTAACGCAAGGGTGTTGCAATATCTTGAGGTTCGTGATAGTGGCGCGGCGCGGGGTGAGTCCGCGGCCCTACCGCGCGGCCGTCTGGCGCAGCGCCTGCGCCAGACGCTCGAGCTCCGCGCTGTCCTGCGAGCTCTGCGCAGCTCGCTCGAGCCGGCTTGCCTGCGCCGCCACGGCGTGCGCGCCCACGGAGCGGCTCGCACCGGCGATCCGGTGCGCGTGACGCTGCAGGCCGTTGACGTCGCCGACGCGCAGCGACTGCCTGAGCGCGTCAAGGTCGTCCCGAGCGACTGCAGGTAGCGCGTGAGGATGTCGCGGTTGAGATCCTCGTCGCCGCCGGTGAGCTCGTCGAGCGCCGAGCGGTCGATCGCGGGCGCCGCCGGCGGCGCGCCGCTTGCCGCAGGCTCGCGCCACGCACCGTCCGGCAGCCACCGCCGCAGCGTGCCCGCCAGTGTCGCGAGCGTGGCGGGCTTGACGACGAGGTCGTCCATGCCGGCTTGCGCGCAGCGTTCCCGCTCGCCGCGCAGGGCGCTGGCGGTCAGCGCGACGACCGGGGTGCGGTGACGACCGGTGCGCCGCTCCAGCGCACGCAGACCGCGTGCGAGCTCGTAGCCGTCGGCGCCGGGAAGCTGGATGTCCGTGAAGACGAGGCCGTAGCGGCCACGCTCGTAGTGGTCGAGCGCCTCGACGGCGTTCGCGGCGGTGTCCGTGACGAAGCCGATCGCCTCGAGCTGGCTCGCGAGGATCTCGCGGTTGACCGGGTGGTCCTCCACGAGCAGCAGCAGGCTGCGAGCGCGCTCGGCGTCGGCCCACGCCGGGAGCGCGCGACGGGCGAGCCCAGCACCGTCGTCGTCCACCCGCCCGCCGTCCGCAGCCTCGTCGGCGACCGGTAGCGGCAGCTCGACGCGCATCGTCGTGCCCTGGCCGAGCTCACTGGCCATCTCGACGGTGCCTGCCATCGCCTCGACGAGCTGGCGGCAGACGACGAGCCCGAGCCCGGTGCCGCCGCTGGAGCGCGCCGCGTCGGAGCTCGCCTGCTCGAACGGCGCAAACAGCCGCTCCTGGTCGGACTGCGAGACACCGATGCCGGTGTCCCGGACGACGAGCGCGAGGCGTTGCACGGCGCCCGCATCCGCGTCGTCACGGACCTCCACGCGCACCTCGATGAACCCCTCGCTCGTGAACTTCACGGCGTTGCCGACGAGGTTGCCGAGCACCTGGCGCAGGCGCACGGGGGACCTGGCGCAGGCGCACGGGGTCGACCTCGTGCCTGGCGGCAAGCCGGGCGTCGATCGACGTCCGAAGCGTGACCCCGCCGGCGGGTGCGGCAAGCCGGTGCTGGGTCACGACGTCGTCGACGAGGGCGCCCACCGCGGTCGGAACCGGTGCGAGGTCGAGGTGCCCGGCCTCGATCTTCGAGAAGTCGAGCACGTCGCCGATCACGCCGAGCAACGAGCGGGCCGAGCGCGTCGCGACGTCGACGAACGCCCGCTGCTGGCCGTCGAGGTCGCCGAGCGCGAGCATCTCCATCGTTCCCAGCACCGCGACGAGCGGCGTGCGCAGCTCGTGGCTCATCGACGCGTCACGGCGGTCAAGCGCGTGAGCGGCCGAGCGATCGTCCGCGCGGCGAGCACGAGCGTCAGCAGCAGGGTGACGCCCAGCAGGACGAGGATGCCCGTCTGCGACACGAGCAGCCGGTCGGTGCGCGACTGCAGCGCCGCCGTGCGCGCGCTCGTACGATCGTCGACGAGCTTCGCGAAGCGGCTCGATGGCGTTCATGATCCGCCGCTTCTCGTGGTGGTAGGCGTCGTCGACGAGCCGGTGGTACTGCGGCGCGACGTCGCCGAGGTAGGCGCGATCGACGCCCGCCGCGATCCGCGGCGCGACCGCGTCCATGACGCGCTTCTCCAGCCGCGCGAGGTGGTCGGAGGCATGCAGCGAGGCGTTCAGCGCGGTGAACTCGGCGCCCGAGAAGTGCGCGCGACGCATGAGCCCGGGGAGCGACGTCGGTGGGCCGGTGCGCACTGCGGGCGTGTCGTCGGCAAGCACGCGATCCCAGAACGAGCTGTCGTAGCTGCGCGGGCGCGGCGCTGCGCCGCGGCGGATCGCGAGGATCTCGTCGTAGTAGCGGCGATAGCGAGGCTCGCCGGTCGTGACGTAGAGGCGGACCATGCGCGTGAGGTCGTTGGAGCTCTGGCGCATCTGGTCGGAGAGGCGAAACGACGTCACGCGCTGGTGCTCGGCGTCGGTGCGCCGCGTCGCGGTGTCGCGCTGCAGGATCGTCACGGAGAACAGGCCTGCCGCAAGCAGCATCACGAGCGCCAGCAGCGTGCCGAACAGCACGCGGATGCTCGGTGGCCGGCTCGCGATCACAGGACGCCGCTCCAGGTCCGAAGCCACGTCGCGAGGTCCTCCGGCGCGAGCGGGGGACCGACGAACGCGCCCTGTGCGCGCCGGCACCCGGCCTGCAGCGCGAGCTCCCACTCGGCCGGGGAGTCGCAGCCGTCGCAGACGACGTCGAGGCCCTGGTCGCGCAGCGCCTGCACCGTGGCGCCGAACGCCTCCGCACCGCGCGCCGACGCCGTTCCGCGGGCAAGCGCGTCGGCGGCGATCTTGACCTCGGTCAGCGGCAGCCGCTCGAGCTCCTGCAGCGTCGCATGGGCGGTGCCGAACCCGTCGATGCCCAGGCCGAAGCCGCGTACGCGCAAGCGGGTGAGGAGATCGAGCGGCGCGGCCGCCGGCGACGCGTCGCGCGCGTCTGGCAGAGCCACGCAGACGCGAGCGAAGTCGACGCCGGCCTCGGCCGCATGCTCGGCGAGTCGATCGACGATCGCCGCGCCGGCCAGCGCGGCCGGCGGCAGCACGAGCGCGACATCGACGAGCTCGCCCGTCTCGCCGAGCAGCCGCTGTGCGGCCAGGCCGGCGCGGACGACGCGGTCGGCGATCGCGGACGCCGTCTTTCTCGAGAAATCCTGCAAGGACGTGTGCAAGACGGACCTGCCGGGAGCGGAGCAGACAGGGATCCCGCTTCCGATGGCGGGGGTGGCAGGGTAGCCGGGAGCCTGTTCGAACCCTGAAGCCCAGCTTCAGCTCCGGCAGATGGCCCACGCTGACCACACGGATCCACAGCGCAGCCCAGCACTACGATGACGTCAGTCGGGATGGAGCTCGGCGTGCGCCCGCAGCACGGCCTTGTCGAAGCTCGCGAGGCGGACGTCGTCATACCCGTTGTGCTCGGCGTGGATCGCGGTGGCGAGCGCGTAAGCGTCTGGCAGCTTGAGATCGGTACGAGCCCGGACAGCGGCGGCGCGCCTAGCAAGTGCGCCGTCGATGATCGTGATCTCGATCGAGAAGCTGCCGAGCATTGCCTCGACGTGGTCTCGCGCATCCTTGCCGGCTTTGATCGGGCCGATCAGGATCTCGCTGTAGTTGACCGCGTTCAGCATTCGCTTGGTGCCGGGCGTGAGCGATTTCCGCACGAGCGCAACCGCATCGGCATGATGGGCGTCGTCGGCGTTGAGGAATCCGATGAGCACGTCGGAGTCAAAGACGACTACCGCCATCCGTCGCGCACTTCATCCAGGTAGCCAGGCGGGTACACGTCGTTGCCCATGGACCCTGCGTACTCCGCGAGGAGCGCATCGGTCTTGACGAGTTCGATGTGCCCGGGGCCCACCGTCGACACGCGCACGTCGTCGCCCGGACCCAGGCCCGCCTCACGCAACACGTCCGCCGGGATCGTAATCTGGTTCTTGCGCGAGATGGCACTCATAGTCCTTTACCCTATCAGGGTTTCGTAAAGGGCGGCGGGCGGTCGCCGACGAGCACGGCCACTGCGGGTACTCGCCGGCGAGAGTGCTGGATCTCGCGCGATGCACAAGCGCCCCCAGCTCTCGAGCTCATCCAGGAACGAAAGCGCGTGCGAGTCCACTCGCGGCCGCCGAGCAACGCCGATGCTGGCCTCGTCGTCTGCGCTGTCCCCACGCGCGCTGCGGCGCGCGTTGGAGCGGCGCCACCGCTAGTCCCGCGCCGCGGTGCGCAACGCGGCGCGAGCGACCTGCCCTCCGAGCGCGACGCCGACCTCGTCGCTCGTGCGCAGGTGGATCCCCTCCCATACGCGCCCGTCGACGTTCTCGCGCGTCAACGTCGCCCAGTCGGTGTAGGTGCGCGGCGCGCCGGGCGCCGTCGTGCTGGTGACGGTGATCGGGTGCGCCGGCCTGGGGCCGGCGAGCGCGCGCAGGACCACCTCGGCGGCACCGGCGTAGCCGCCGTGACCGCTCGGATACTCCGGGTGCGCCGGCGTCGCGAAGAACGGCGTGAAGTCGAGGTCTCCGCTCTCGTGCAGGGCGGTGACGGGTCGCCATCGCAGGTAGCGGTACTTGGCGGCGTAGACGGCGATCTGCGCGTCGACGGTCGCGCGATGGAAGATCGAGATGAGCCGGATGCGCGCCGCGGCGCCGCGCCGGCCGTCCTCCACCACCCCGCGCAGCACGCTGGTGAAGGCGGGCAGCGACGCCGGTTCCCAGAAGCGTGCGACGGCGGTCTGCTCGGGGGTGCGCTCCGCGGAGCTCGCGCCGCCGAGGCGGCGGACTTCGTCGAGGTCGCGCAGGTACTGCTGGGAGGCGAGGCCCGGTGGCGGTGGCAGCTGGATGCGCTGCGCCACGTCGGCGACCAGGAAGGGGCGCGCCCGGCCCTGTCCCGACTGCACGGCGGGCGCGAACGCCGGGGGCGTGGGGCGCCAGATCCCGGGCGCAGGCGAGGGTGGGCTGAAGGGCGCGTTCACCGACGCCGGATCCAAGCCGTCGCCGGCACGCTCGGCGGTGAGCCGGGCAGCGGTCGCGGCACCCACCGCGCGTCCGCTCGCCTTGGCGCGACCGCCGGGGAGCCGCGCCAGCGTCTCCTCCAGCCGTGCGTCGACGTCGCCCGCCGCGGCCGGTACTGCGGTGACCAGCGCGTCGTGAACCGCCGCCGCAATCGCAGCGTCGGACGCGATGCTGCGGGTCCGCGCGCCGGCGTCGCGGGGTGCGGCGCGGCGCAGGCGCGCGAGCGCCTGGTCGGCCGCCGTCCACGCGATGGCCCAGGTGCGCGAGCCGGTCACCTGGATCGGGAACGCCGCCGCGGTGACGGCTGCGCTCGTGGCGTCGTACCACTCGAGCACCACGTCGGGCGCGCCGACGTGGCGCTCGGCGCCACCGCGCGGCCCGCTCGCCGCCGCCGTCGTCGTCGTCGTCGCGATTGCCGCCGCCAGCACCATGGCCGCCGCTGCGGCTCCGAGGCGGCGATGCGCACGCCGAGCGAGTGGCGTTCCGGCGCGAAGCCTCGGCTCGATGCGGCGCGACCCCTCCGGGCCGCTCATGAGCTGAGCAGGCGAGTGCGCAGCTCGACCGCGTGCTCTAATCGTGTTGCCGACGGGCGATGTCTTCACGACGTGCTCGTGCAGCTCCTGGAGCGCCGCCTCGTCGGCGTCGCTGTCGACCCGCGTGGTCAGTTCGATCTGCTCGTAGCCGGCGTGCCCCTCGGCCAGCCCGAGGAACACCCGCAGGTCAATCGTGCCCGCCAGCGAGATTTCGAGCGCGCGCAGCTCGATGCCGCGAGCGGCCGCCGACGCGGCGTAGCCCACGGCCAGGCAGCTGCCTGGCGCGGCGAGGAGGTACTCGACGGGATTCGGTGCGCTGTTGGTCCCCGCCAGCAGCGCGGGCTCGTCGCTGACGATCGGTCGGTGCTCGCGCGCGTAGCTGGCGCTGGTGAACGCGCCGGTCCACTGGGTGCGCGCGCTCCACGACGACTTGGGCGCGTCGGGATCGGCGAGAAGTTGCTGCGCCAGTGCCCCCACGGCGGCGAGGTCGATTCCGTTGATGGTTGCGGTTGAGCTGCTCACGGTCATCCCCCCTGACAAAACTGCATGAAAGTCGATCAACTTGGTGTAGAATACACGTCGTCGCGGTCAGGATTCGACGCCGGGCGTGCGCACCAAGCGCTGTTCGATCGAGGAGGTACCGATCGACGGCAGCGTCACGAGCGAGGAGGACACGGATCGTGCGCTCTTTACCATGGGGACGACCAGTACGTCTTGGGCGCGCGCTATATCCCTGCACAGCGGCACCCGTCGCGCTACTGGTCGCCTGAGGCATGGCCACTGGCGCTTCCGCAATGGGACAGGATCAGCGGTCGGCGACGGCCACGGCGAGACTGCTCCAGCAGGTCGAGCGGATCAGCGGCCACCGCATCGCGCCGTCCTCGATTGGGAACCGCTTGCGTGAGGCCGCCCACTGCAGCGACAGCTCCGTCGAACGGCTCGGCTACGGCCGCTATCGACTGCGCCGGGAACGCGGTCCCGCGTCGTGGGGACTGTTGTCCCATGTGGCTCGCATCATCGTCACGGTCCGCGCAACGGTTCGGTTGACGCTGGCAGCGGGCGGGTCAGGACGCCGAACCAGGGGTTACGATCGACAGCATGGCTCCAAGGAGCAAGGCCGTCCTAGCCAGGGAGCACCTTGATCGAGCCCTGCCAGCGGTCGCAGCGGAGGACCACACAGAGGCGGTGGCCTGGCTGTTCGTCTCGCTTGAGGCGGCGATCGTCGCTGTGGCCGATGCCCAAGGGCTCGATACCAGGAAGGCCCACTGGAAGAAGGCCGAGGTGGCCACCGAGCTGCACACGCAACGGGCGTGCTCCCCACGGACTACGCCGACACGCTGAAGCTCCTCAACGAAGCTCGCAAGGCGGTGTTCTACGAGGGTGAGGACCCAGACCTCGGCGGACAATCGCTCGAAGACATCGCCTCGTCCGTCGAATCGGCCGTCCAGCAGGCCGAGCAGGTGGCGGCGCGATGAGAGCCCAGGACACCCTCATCGGACTTGACGCTCACCACACGCCCGAGGCGTGGGCGCATCGTCTGCAACGCGATGCCCGCGAGATCGCCCGCCGCCTGCCACCAGAGTTGCTGGGACTCCACAGCGCTGTCGTCGATCGAGCACGCGAGGCCGCAGCCCATGGGCTGATCTTGTCCGGCTCCACCGCTCGGTGTCGGCGTACTGCGATCAGCGACCTCGACTATCACCTCATCGGGCCGCAACTCTTCACGCGCGACCTCTCCAGCCAACTCGACCTGCACATTCTGACGCCCACCGAGCTCGACGCTCACATCCTCGGCGGTGACGACTTCGTGGTTTGCGTCTGACTTCGCGCCACACATCGCTCGTCTGATCAGTCCGCATGTGGGAGCGTGTCGGGCCTGTCGAGGAGGAGTCGATGATGACCGGCCAGTCGAACGGTACCGGGCCTTCGG
>Ga0136631_10000599_pt1 | contig 11235 bp, 10 predicted proteins | sample AntDrymUQ6012206_2_FD_104655 | JGI IMG/M metagenome (GOLD analysis project Ga0136631, IMG submission 104655) | Polar desert sand microbial communities from Dry Valleys, Antarctica - metaG UQ601 (22.06) | ecosystem: Environmental > Terrestrial > Soil > Desert | place: Antarctica: Dry Valley... | reverse complement strand
GAGACGATCGGCGCCGCCGCGATCCCGAGCGCGACGGTCGCCTGCCCCGAGGCGATCCCGATCACCACCGCGAGGGCGAACAGGCAACGCGAGATCGACTCGGCGAGCACCAGGCCGCCGTAGAGCCCGAAGCGCCCATGGCCGGCTAGGAACCCGCGCGCGAAGTAGCTCGCCGCGTAGGCGAGCACGGCGACGATCAGGACCCAATAGAGCGTCGGCGATCCGCCGAGCAGGTCGTCCCGAAGCGGGTCGCGAAACACGAGCGCGGCGCCGGCGAACACCAGGCCGAGCCCGAGCTGGATCGTGGCGGCGATGCGCATCGGCCTCGTGCCGGCCAGGCCGCGAGCGTCGCGGTCGGCGATCGTCCGCGAGAGCAGCTGCTCGACCGGCCGGTAGAGGATCGCGACGGTGATGAACACCGCCGACCACAGCAGCGTGATGCCGCCGTACTCGGCGGGGCTCAGCGCGTAGCTCGCGAGCGAGAAGTAGGCGTAGGTGACGAGTCCGGTGACCCCGATGCCGACCGAGAGGATCGCCGCGCCGCGCCCGTAGCGCTCGCCGGCCGGAGGGCCGGTCGACCGGGGGCCGGCGCCGCCGCCGGCGGGGGGCGTAGCCGCCCTGCGGCCCTCAGCCGACGCGGACAAGCAGCATCGTCCACGGAAACGGCGAGCGCGCCTGCTCGACCTTGCCGTGGCGCGAGAGCAGCGAGACGAACGCCCGCTTCGACCAGTGGTTGACGTGCCCCGGCGTGTTGCCGAGCTCGCGGACGTAGGCGCCGCGGGCCACGTTGAGCGCGCGCCACAGCGGCTCGCGCGGCACGGAGACCAGCAGGTGACGACGGGCCACGCGGGACATCTCGGCCACAGTGGCCTCGGGGTCGGGGACGTGCTCGAGGACCTCGATCGCCGCGGCCAGGTCGAACTCGCCCTCGCCGAAGGACAGAGCGGTGGCGTCGGCGACCTGGTAGTCGAGGTTCGGCCGCTGGCGTCCCTGCCACTCGGCCCGCAGCTTCGGGTCGTCCAGGTCGATGCCGACTATCCGGCTGTCGCCGAGGCGTTGCGCCCACTCGTGGGTGAGGACCCCCTCGCCGCAGCCGACGTCGAGCACGGAGCCGGGCGCGGCGCGGTCGAAGAGCTCGTCGAGGGTCGAGCGAAAGCCGCTCATGAGCCGGCGCACGGCCGGGTTGCTCGAGCCGTACTTGTCGAAGGTGTTGCCCGTGGGGACGGGCTCGGCGGCGAGCGCGCTCAAAGCTTGAGCGCCTCGCGCTCGCCGGTCTTGCCGGTGGCGGGCCCGGAGTCCGCCCCCGTCGTGGGCTCGGGTCGCGCCTCCCGGCCGGGGCGAGTGCCCGCCCCGTCGCCCGCGCCGTTGCGGTCGGTCGCCGCCGCCCCGTCGGTCCCGGGCTCGTAGTGCGACGGGGCGACCCCGAGCTGGAGCTCGACGCGTCGCACCCGCTCGAGCACCCGCTGCTGGAGCACGCGGCTGCCGGCCAGGATGTCGCCGATGACCCCGAGCGCGGCGAGCTGGACGGCGGCCACGAACAGCATCGAGCCGAGGATGAGCGACTGGATGTGGCCGGCGCCCTCGCCTCCGAGGTAGAACCAGAGGAAGCGCGCGAACACCCCGAGCGCCACCACGCCGACGATCGCGGCCAGCGTCATGAACACCCGCAGGGGCTCGTAGAGCGCGTAGATGCGGAAGATCGACATCCCGTTGCGGCGCACGTAGGCCCACGCGGACGGGAAGAGCCGCGACTCGCGGGTCTTCGGGTTGGTCCGGATCGGCACGTGGTCGACCGCCACCAGCATCTTGCCGGCCTGGATGATGGTCTCGAGCGTGTAGGTGAACTTCGACACCGTCGCCACCTGGAGCGCGGCCTCGCGGTTGTAGGCGCGAAAGCCCGAGGTCGTGTCGGGCACGGTCGTGTCGGAGGCCCGGCGCACCACGGCGCTGCCCAGGTGCTGGAGGCGGACCTTGAGCGCCGAGAAGTGCTCGATGTTCGCCACCTCGCGGTCGCCGACGACCATGTCGGCCTTGCCGGCGAGGATGGGGGCGATCAGCCTGGGGATGTCGCGCGCGTCGTACTGGTTGTCCGCGTCGGTGTTGACGACGATGTCGGCCCCGAGCTTGAGGCCGGCGTCGAGCCCGGCCTGGAAGGCCGTGGCGAGGCCCTTGTTGTTGGTCAACCGCACGATGTGGTCGACGCCGTTGGCGCGCGCGACCTCGATCGTGCGGTCGGTCGACCCGTCGTCGACGACGAGCCACTCGATCGCGTCGATGCCGGGGAGCTCGCGCGGCAGGTCCGCGAGCGTGACCGGGAGGTGGGCCTCCTCGTCAAGGGCCGGGATCTGGATGATCAGCTTCATTGGCCGGGCGCTCAGGCTAGCGCTTGTCCGGGCCGGAAAACCTCGCGCGCGGGTGGCGCGCCCGAGCGCCGGGCGGGCGCAGCTTCACGCGAGCGTGCCCGGGTGCCGGGCCGGAGCACGCGCCGCCGCGGCACGTCTCGCCGAGGCTGGCGGGCGGAACGTAGGCGCCGTACTGGTAGATTGACTCGCGAGTCAACGTCAACGCCGGGACCGCCTCGATGACCCAGACGCTCGCCACCCAGAGCGACGCCGTCCACCTGGAGCGGACGCTCGAGCTGGCCGCGCGCGGGCGCGGGCGAACGAGCCCGAACCCGCTCGTCGGGGCCGTCGTGGTAAAGCAGGGACGCCCGATCGGCGAGGGCTTCCACAGCGAACCGGGCAGCCCCCATGCCGAGCTGGCCGCGCTCGCGGATTGCCTCGAGGACCCGGACGGCGCGACGCTCTACGTGTCGCTCGAGCCGTGCGCCCATCACGGTCGCACCCCACCGTGCGTGGACGCGATCCTCGCCGCCGGGATCCGCCGCGTGGTCGTGGCCTCGGACGATCCGAGCGCAAAGGCGAATGGCCGGGGCCCAGAGCTCCTGCGCGCCGAGGGCGTCGAGGTCGAGTGGGCCGACGCCGAGCCCGCTCACGCGGCACGGCTCCTCAACCAGCCCTTCCGCAAGCACGCCCGCACGGGCCGCCCGCTCGTCCTGCTCAAGTCCGCGCTCACGCTCGACGGCAAGGTCGCGACGCCCGCCGGCGACTCGCGCTGGATCTCGAGCGAGGCGAGCCGCGCGCGGGTGCACGCAAGGCGCGCCGAGGTCGACGCCGTCGTGGTCGGGATCGGCACCGCCGTGGCCGACGACCCGCTGCTCACCGCGCGCCCCGAGAGTGGTGAGCCCGCCCGCCAGCCCCGGCGCGTGGTCTTCGACTCGCACGCCCGCCTGCCGCTCAACGGCGCGCTCGCGCGGAGCGCGGACAAGGCGCCGGTCCTAGTCCTCTGCTCGCCCGCCGCCCCGGCGCCGGCCCGCGAAGCTCTGGCCGCCGCGGGGGTCGAGGTGCTCCAGACCGAGGGCGCCGACGAGGCCGCGCGCGTGGGGGAGGCGCTGAGCGCGCTCGGCGCGCGCGGGATCCAGTCGCTGCTGCTCGAGGGCGGGCCGCGCCTCGCCGGCGCCTTTCTCGACGCCGGCGAGATCGACGAGATGCTCGCCTTCGTGGCCCCCGTGCTCGCCGGCGGCGGCGAGGCCCGGAGCGTGCTCGAGGGCCGCGGTGTCGAGTCGATCGCCGACGCGCGGCGCGCGCTCGCCGTCGCGGTCGAGCGGATCGGCGACGACACCTGCATCTGCGCCCGCTTTCGGGAGTGGTGATGTTCACCGGGCTCGTAGCTGAGCGGGGCACCGTCCGCACCGCCGAGCGCGGGGAGGGTGGCCTCCGCCTCGAGGTGACGACGCCGCTGGCCGCGGAGCTCGCGACCGGCGACTCCGTAGCGGTCAACGGCGTGTGCCTCACGGCCGCCTGGGCCGAGGCCGGCGCGTTCTCCGCCTACGTCATGGCCGAGACCGTGCGCCGCTCCTCGCTCGGCGCGCTATCGGCTGGCGACGAGGTCAACCTCGAGCTGCCGCTGCGCGCCGGGGACCGGCTCGGAGGCCACGTCGTCCAAGGGCACGTCGACGGCGTGGGGGAGATCGAGTCGGTCGAAGGGGAGGGCCCCGCGCGTGTCGTGCGCGTGTGCGCCGCCCCCGAGCTTCTGCGCTACGTCGTCGAGAAGGGCTCGATCGCCGTCGACGGCGCATCGCTGACCGTGGCCTCCGTCGACGGCGACGGCTTCGCAGTGTCGCTGATCCCGGAGACCCTCGAGCGCACGACGCTCGGCGCGGCCGCGCCCGGCCGCCCGGTCAACCTCGAGGTCGACGTCCTGGCCAAGCACGTCGAGAAGCTGCTGATCCCGACCGCGGAGGTGCGCGCATGAGTCCCTCGCCCGACTCGCCGTTCTCGACCGTCGAGGAGGCGATCGCCGACATCCGGGACGGCCGCATGGTCGTGGTCTGCGACGCCGAGGAGCGCGAGAACGAGGGCGACCTCGTGGTGGCGGCCCGCTTCGCCACGCCCGAGGCGGTCAACTTCATGGCCAAGGAGGCGCGCGGGCTGGTCTGCCTCGCCCTCACCCCGGAGCGCTGCGACGAGCTCGGGCTCGACCTCATGACCGCGAAGAACGAGTCCTCGCTCGGCACCGCTTTCACCGTCTCGATCGAGGCGCGCGACGGCGTGACCACGGGCATCTCCGCGCACGACCGCGCGCGCACGATCCGAGTCGCGATCGACCCGCGCTCGGGTGCCGACGACCTGCGCCAGCCCGGGCACGTCTTCCCGCTCAAGGCCAAGGCCGGCGGCGTGCTCGAGCGCACCGGGCATACCGAGGCCGGCACCGACCTCGCCCAGCTGGCCGGCCTCGAGCCGGCCGCGGCGATCTGCGAGATCCTCAACGACGACGGCACGATGGCCCGGGTGCCGGACCTCGCCGGCTACGTCGAGCGACACGAGCTGAAGATGATCACCGTAGCCGACCTGATCGAGTACCGCCGCGCCCGCGAGACGGCCCTTGTGGAGCGCGTGGTCGAGGCCCGCCTGCCCACCGACTTCGGTGAGTTCGGGGTCGTCGGCTACCGCTCGCTCGTCGACGAGAAGCACCACGTGGCCATGGTCAAGGGTGAGGTCGCAGGGCAGGACGACGTGCTCGTGCGCGTGCACTCCGAGTGCCTGACCGGCGACGTGTTCCACTCGAAGCGCTGCGACTGCGGCCAGCAGCTCGAGGACGCGCTGGGCCGGATCGAGGACGAGGGCCGCGGGGTGCTGCTCTACCTCGCTCAGGAGGGCCGCGGCATCGGTCTGCTCAAGAAGCTCGAGGCCTACCGCCTCCAGGAGCAGGGCCTCGACACCGTCGACGCCAACCTCGAGCTCGGCCTGCCCGCCGATCTGCGCGACTACGGCATCGGCGCGCAGATCCTCGTCGACCTCGGCCTGACCTCGATCCGCCTGCTCACGAACAACCCGAAGAAGATCGTCGGGCTCGAGAGCTACGGGCTAAGCGTCACCGATCAGCTCCCGATCGCGCATCCCGCCAACGAGCACAACCGCGCTTACCTGCGCACCAAGCGCGACCGCCTCGGCCACCGGCTGCATCACCAGGCGCTCGCGCTCGACGAGGAGCTGATCCACTCCGAGCGGGTGGAGGACCGCCGGCGCGAGCGCGAGGACGCGGCGGAGGCCTCCGAGCCCGCCGCCGAGGAGCGCGGCGGTGACTGAGACTGACGGCGCCGGCGGGGAGCGCTACGCGATCGTGGTCGCGCGCTTCTACGCCGAGATCGCCGACCGGCTCGTGGCCGGGGCGAGAGAGGCCTTCGAGGCCCGCGGGGCGAACGTCGACGTGCACGAGGTGCCCGGCGCCTTCGAGCTGCCGCTCGGCGCCCGCCTGTGCGCCGACTCGAGCCGCTACGCCGGCGTGGCCTGCCTCGGCTGCGTCGTCCGCGGCGAGACCGACCACTACGACTTCGTCTGCGCCGAGGCGGCGCGCGGGATCGCCGAGGTCGGGCTCGACACGCGCGTGCCGTGCGCCTTTGGGGTCCTGACCGTCGAGAGCCGCGAGCAGGCGCTCGAGCGCTCGGGCGGCGGCAAGCGCCACGGCGGGCGGGAAGCCGCGGAGGCGGTGCTGCGGATGGTCGAGCTGCGAGGGACGCTCGCCGCCGGGTAGGGCCTCGACGCCGGGATCGGCACCGCCTCACTGCTAGCGTGCCCGCCGTGCCAAAGGTCTGTTACGTGTGCTCCAAGGGCCCTGCGTTCGGGCACAACCGCAGCCACTCCATGGTGGCGACCAAGCGGCGCTTCAACCCGAACCTCCAGAAGGTCCGCATCCAGGTCGCAGGGTCTCCGCGGCGGGAGTACGTGTGCACGCGCTGCCTCAAGGCCGGCAAGGTCCTCAAGGCCGCCTGATCCGTCGAGCGCCCGGGCGCAACGGCGCCGCTGCCGTAGTGTAGGAGCTCTAGATGCCCGATCCGAGCCTCCTCCGCTTCCGCCGAGCCGTCGCCGCCGCCTGGGCCGAGCTCGAGTCGCGCCGCCAGGAGGTCAACGACCTCAACGTCTTCCCGGTCGCCGACGGCGACACGGGCGACAACATGTCGATGACCCTGCGCGCCGTCCTCGACGAGCTCGACGCCATGGAGGACGCCTCTGTGGACGAGCTCGGCCGCGAGGCGATCGTCGCCGCGGTGGCGCGGGCCGCCCTGCTCGGGGCCCGCGGCAACAGCGGGGTCATCCTCTCCCAGATCGTCCGTGGCGCGGCCGAGGAGCTGGCCTCACGCCCGGGCGAGCTGGTCGACCCGACGCTCGTCTCCGCGGCGCTGGCCCGCGCCGCCGACGCGGCCTACGCCTCGGTCCGCGATCCGGCCGAGGGGACGATGCTCTCCGCGGTCGCGGCGATGGCGCACCGGGTGGCGCGCGAGCTCGCCCACATGGACACCACGCGCCTGAATGCGGACGCCAGCGAGGCCGATCAGGACCAGCTCCTTGCCGACGTGCTGGAGCATGCTCTCAGCGCTGGCACCGACGCGGTCGAGCGCGGCCCGGAGCAGCTGGCGGCCCTGCGCGAGGCCGGCGTGGTCGACGCGGGCGCCTACGGGCTGACGGTCATCATCGCCGGCGTCGTGGCGGCCCTGCGGGGCGAGGACCGTCCCGACCTCGAGCACCACGCCGCGCCCGCCGCCTCCCTGCACCTGCCGCAGCACGCTTCGAGCGAGTACCGCTTCTGCACCAACTTCGTGGTCTCCGGCGAGGGACTCGAGCCTCGTCCCTTCGTACCGTCGCTCGAACAGGTCGGCGATTGCGTGCTGGTGGTCGGGGACGAGCGCACCCTGCGAGTGCACGTGCACACCGACGACCCCGCCGCGGCGGCGGAGGTCTTCTCAGACATAGGCGAGGTCTCGCGCTTCGACGTCGCCGACATGCGGGAGCAGGTGGCCGACCGCGGCGCCCGGCTCGGTGGCCGCTCGGGCAATGGGGCGCTCGCCGCCACGCGCTGCGGGGCGGTGACGGTGGCGAGCGGTCGGGGCCTGACCCGGCTCTTCGAGGGGTTGGGGGCGCTCGTGGTCGACGGCGGAGCGAGCATGAACCCCTCCACCTACGAGCTCCTCGCCAAGATCCACTCGGTGGCTGCCGACGAGGTGATCGTGCTGCCCAACAGCCCCAACGTGACCCTGGCCGCCGAGCGCGCGGCCGAGCTCTCGGAGCGGCCGGTCGAGGTCGTGCCCACCCGGTGTCCGCAGGAGGGCCTCTCGCTGCTCGTCGGCCTCGACCCCGGCCGTCCGGCCGCCGACAACGCCGCCGCGCTGCGGACGGCCGCGGGGCGCCTGCGCACCGGCGGCGTCGCGCGGTCGGCCCGCGACGACGCCCACGGGCGCTTTCGCGCGGGCGACGCGGTCGGCTACGTGGAGGAGGAGCTCGTGGCCTTCGGTGACCCGGCCGAGACGCTCGCCGGGGTGGCCGAGCGCATCGCCGACGGTTCCGAGCTGCTCACGTGCATCGCCGGCGAGGGCGCGCCAGCCAATCGTGCCACCGTCGAGGCCGTGCTGTCGAACGGAGCCGAGCTCGAGTATCACGAGGGCGGACAGCCGGCCTGGTGGTGGCTGCTGAGCGCGGAGTAGTGCGTCCGGACGAGCCCGTATAGAGCGCCGATCACGCTGCGCTTCGCCGACACCTCCGAGCTGACCCGGTCCGAGGCGCTCGCCGCCCCGCTGCGCTCGCTGCCACGACCGAGTTGCCTCGAGGCGCCGCTCGGCCTCAAGGGCCGCTCGGCCGAGGCGGCGGCCACGCTCGGGCTCGAGACCGTCGGCGACCTGCTCGAGCACCTGCCCGACCGCCACCTCGACCGCCGGGAGGGGCGCGAGCTCGCCTCGCTGTCGCCGGGGGAGGAGGCGACGGTCGGCGTGGTCGTCAAGGAGATCGCCAGCCGGCCGATGCGCCGGCGGCGCGGCGTCCGCGTCGAGGCGCGCGTGGCCGACGACAGCGGCCCCGCGCTCGCCATCTGGTTCAACCAGCCGTGGGTGGCGCGCCAGCTCGCCCCTGGTGCAAACGTCCTGCTACGCGGGGCCCTCAAGCGGCGCCACGAGTTCCACGTGCGCGAGTGGGAGCCCTTCGAAGGCGCCGAGGCCCCGGTCCATACCCGGGGCCTCGTGGCCATGTACCCGGCCGCGCAGGGGATCACCAAGCGGCTCCTGCGCGAGCTCGCCCAGCGCGCGCGGGACGCCGTGCGCGAGGTGCCCGACCCTCTGCCCGCCTCCCTGCGGGTGGCCGAGCGGCTGCCCGACCGCCCCGCGGCGCTCGCCGCCGCGCACTTCCCCGAGGCCGACGCCGAGTTTGAGGCGGCGCGGCGCCGGCTCGCCTTCGAGGAGCTCCTGCTGCTCGAGCTCGCGCTCGGCCGGCGGCGGCGGGCTCGCCAGGCGGCTCGGCGCGGCACGCCGCTCGGGCTGGGCGGCGAGCTCGTCGATCCGTGGCGCGCGAGCCTGCCCTTCGAGCTCACGCGCGAGCAAGGCCGGGCCGTCGAGGAGGTCGACCGCGATCTTGCGGCCGAGCACGCCATGCAGAGGCTGCTCATGGGCGAGGTCGGTTCGGGCAAGACCGTCGTCGCCCTGCACGCGATGCTGCGGGCGATCGAGAGCGGCCGACAGGCCGCGCTAATGGCGCCGACCGAGACGCTCGCCGAGCAGCATCTGGCCACGCTCGACCGGCTGCTCGGAGGCCTCGTGCCGCTCGCGCTGCTCACCGGCTCCACCCCGGCGAGCCGCCGGCGCGAGCTGCTCGGCCGTCTCGAGACCGGCGAGCTCGGGCTGCTCGTGGGCACGCACGCCCTGATCGAGGCGCCGGTGCGCTTCCGCGACCTCGCGCTGACCGTGGTCGACGAGGAGCACCGCTTCGGCGTGCGCCAGCGCGAGGCGCTCGTGGCCAAGGCGCCGGACGGCCGCACCCCGCACCTGCTTCACCTCACGGCGACCCCGATCCCGCGCACGCTCGAGCTCACGAGCTACGGCGACCTCGAGACCACGGCCCTGCGCGAGCTGCCCTCGGGCCGCCGCTCGGTCGAGACTCACGTCGTCTCCGGCGAGCGCGCGCGCGCTCGGGCCTACGAGCGCATCCGCGAGGAGATCGCGCGCGGGCGGCAGTGCTTCGTGGTCTGCCCGCTGGTCGAGGTCTCGGAGGCGCTCCAGGCCCGCGCGGCGACGGTCGAGGCCGAGCGTCTGCGCGAGACCGAGTTCCGCGACCACCGCGTCGCGCTCGTGCACGGGCAGCTTCCCTCCCGCGACAAGGCGGCGGCCATGCGCGAGTTCGCCACCGGCTCGGCGGACGTGCTCGTGGCCACGAGCGTGGTCGAGGTCGGCATCGACGTCCCCAACGCCACGGTTATGCTGATCGAGGAGGCCGAGCGCTACGGCCTCTCCCAGCTCCATCAGCTCCGCGGGCGAGTCGGGCGTGGGGCGCACGGCGGGCTCTGCGTCCTCTTCGGCGACGCGAAGCTGCCTCGCCTCGCCGCCATCGCCACGGAGTCCGACGGCTTTCGCCTCGCCGAGATCGACCTCGAGCTGCGCGGCGCCGGGGAGGTGCTCGGAACGCGCCAGCACGGGCTGCCGCGGCTCAAGTTCGCGACGCTGCCCGAGGACGAGGATCTGCTCGTGCTCGGCCGGGCGTGGGCCGAGCGGTTGCTCGAGGGCGACCCGGAGCTCGAGGCGCCCGAGCACGTGCTCCTCCAGGATGCGGTCGACTCTCGCTTCGGGGACCGATCCGCCGGAGCTCAGGACGAGGCCCTCAGCGAGCGGTCGCCGGTCGCCCGCTCGGGCCGGCCGCCCGCCTGAACAAGCGTGCGGGTCGTCGCCGGTCACCTCCGCGGACGCCGCCTCGTTGCCCCCCCGGGCCACGCAACCCGTCCCACCTCCGACCGCGTCCGCGAGGCGCTGTTCTCGATCCTCGGGCGGCTCGACGGCGCGCGGGTGCTCGACCTCTTCGCGGGATCGGGCGCGCTCGGGATCGAGGCGCTCTCGCGCGGCGCGAGCAGCGCGACCTTTGTCGACCGCGACCCTCGCGCGCTGGAGGTCGTCCGGACCAACCTCGAGGCGCTCGGACTCGAGGACGCGGCGGTCCATCGCCGCGACGCGCTGGCCTACCTGCGCGCCGCGAGCGCCACCCACGACCTCGTCTTCGTGGACCCGCCATATAGTTGCGCGCCTCGCCTGGGCGGGCCGCTCTCCGCGGCAATCCCGGCCGTGCTGTCCCCCGACGCCCTGATCGTGACCGAGTCCGACAAGCGAACCCCCCTCGAGCTCGAGCTCCCACTCGTTCGCGAGCGCGTCTACGGCGAGACCCGGATCGCCGTGCACCGTGGCCGCTGAGCGCGCGGGGATCGCCGTCTGCCCGGGCTCCTACGACCCGGTCACGCACGGCCACCTGGACATCATCGCCCGCGCGTCGGGCATATTCGAGCTCGTGATCGTGGCCGTCGTCGACCTCCCGATCCGCAAGCAGAACACCCTCTTCAGTGCCGAGGAGAGGTGCCGGATGATCTCCTCGGAGGTCGGAAAACTCGGGAATGTGCAGGTCAAATCCTTTGATAGGCTCATCGTCGACTTCGCCCGGGAGAACGGCGCCACGGTGATCTTGAAGGGCCTCCGCGCGATCTCCGACTTCGAGTACGAGTTCGAGATGAACCAGCTCAACCGCAAGATGGCGCCTGACATCGAAAACGTCTACATGATGTCCTCCCCCCAATACAGCTTCCTCAGCTCGAGCGGTGTCAAGGAGGTCGCTACCTTCGGCGGCGACCTCGGCGACCTCGTGCCGCGCGCCGTCGCCG
>Ga0136631_10000598_pt1 | contig 11237 bp, 11 predicted proteins | sample AntDrymUQ6012206_2_FD_104655 | JGI IMG/M metagenome (GOLD analysis project Ga0136631, IMG submission 104655) | Polar desert sand microbial communities from Dry Valleys, Antarctica - metaG UQ601 (22.06) | ecosystem: Environmental > Terrestrial > Soil > Desert | place: Antarctica: Dry Valley... | reverse complement strand
GCGATGGCGAAGCTCAAGCCGGAGTTCGTCGAGGGCTGTCGTGAGTCAGGCACGCGCGACGCGGTGATCGGGCAGCTGTGGGCGACCAACGAGAAGAGCGCTGACTACTCGTTCAACAAGAGCCACGCCGCCTGTTATGCGCTGATCGCCTACCGCACCGCGTGGCTGAAGGCCAACTATCCGGCCGAGTACATGGCGGCGTTGATCAGCTCGGTGATGTCGACCAAGGACAAGGTCCCGTTCTTCGCCGCGCAGGCCGAGCAGATGGGCATCGAGATCCTGCCGCCCGACGTCAACGTGTCCGATCACGACTTCGTCGTCTTCGAGGGCAACATCCGCTTCGGCCTCGACGCGGTCAAGGGCGTCGGCTTCGCGGCCGTCGAGGCGATCAAGGCGGCGCGCGACGAGGGCGGGCCGTTCGAATCGCTGTGGGACTTCTGCGCCCGCGTCGACGCTCGCGCCGTCAACAAGAAGGCGATCGAGGCGCTGATCAAGTGCGGCGCGTTCGGCTCCACGGGCGCCACGCGCATGGGCATGCTGAGCGTGCTCGAGCAGGCCCAGGGCGCAGGGCAGAAGACCCAGCAGGATCTCGAGATCGGCCAGGGCTCGATCTTCGACTCGCTCGATCTCGGCGGCAATCCGAACGGCAACGCGACCAACGCTGCCGCGGCCTTCGCGGCGCCGGCGCACCCACCGATTCCGACCGCGGAGTTCGATCAGCCCGAGCTGCTGGCGATCGAGAAGGAGGCGATCGGCCTGTTCATCAGCGCCCATCCGCTCAAGCAGGTGCGCGAAGCGCTGCGCGAGCGCGCCGACTGCTCGCTGGCGGAGCTGTCGACGCGCGCCGACAAAGAGTGGGTCACCGCCGGTGGGATCATCACCGCCGCCAAGAAGATCCGCACCCGCAACGGCGAGCACATGATGTTCGCGACGCTCGACGATCTCGAGAGCTCCGTCGAGATCCTCGTCTTCGGCAAGGCGCTGGCGGAGTACGAGGGCGCGCTGGGCGTCGACTCCGTCGTACTCGTGCGCGGCCGCGTCGACCACAAGGACGCCGACAAGACCTGCCTCGTCGTGCAGACCGCCGAGCCGTTCGAGCCGACGGCCGACGAGATCGAGCTTGCCAAGGTCAGCGCCGCCAAGCGCCTGACGGGCCCGCTGCCGCTGCACGTGCGGCTCGACGCCGTCGGCCTGCCCGGAACGGTGATCGACGACCTCAAGGATCTGCTGTCGAACTTCCCCGGCGAGTCGGAGGTCGTGCTCGAGGTGCGCATGAGCGCCGGCGACCCCCGGACGCTTCGGCTCGGCCCGTCCTACAAGGTTGCGCCGACGCCGACGTTGCGCGCCGAGCTCGAGCAGATCCTCGGCCCGGCGGCGCTGGCCGTCTGACCTCAGCTCAGGTACGCCTTGCGCGCGCGTGCGTCGCGGCCGAACTCGACATAGAGATATTGCGCATCTTCGGGACCGAGGGTGTCGTTGGTCCAGCCGACCGACCACGTCAGTTTGTCCGCCTATTCGACCCTGAGCCCCCGAGCAATCGCTGCACCTCCGCGTGGCTCGCTCCCTCGACCGTACGGCAGCGCACCACCGCACCGGCGATCCGCTCGGCCTTGGAAACCCGACCTGGGGAATCCGGGCGATCGAGCGCGGCCCTCCAGCGACCAGGGTCGAACCTGAACTCCTCGCAGGGTTCGGCGCCCACGCCGACGGCTGCCGCCGCACCAAGCCCGCTCACGCCGGCCGCGACGGTCACGAGCACCGCGGTTCTCGCAACACCCCGCCGGACGGGAAGGGGGATCGACGCGATCAGGACCGCAACTGCGACCGCCGCGAGCGCCGCGACGACGAACATCGCGCTGGCCTCTGAGGCCGGCGTCGCGAAGCTCGATCGCGATGTGACCGCCTCGACTCCCTGGGCGATCGCGAAACCCGCGACGACGATGTAGAACCCGCACAGGATCGCGGCTGCGGCGACCTGAACGACCGCCGCCAGCCGCTTGACCAGCGTCCGTAGACCACGACCCACGCCGCGATCGAGGCTGCTGTGAGCGAAACGAGCGCTAGCAGAATCGGCGTGGTTGTCCAGATCAAGAGGACGAACGCAGCCGCAACGTTGCCAGATGCCCGAGAATCAGTCCAACCGCCACGAGCGCGCGCAGCCAGCGGGGCCGCAGCAGCGGAGAATCGGTGTCAGGCACGCCGCCAGTGTGACGGGCGGCCAAGCGGTGGAGGCTGCTTCGCCTCGCTCAGCCGTTCTCGGAGCTCGGTGTGGTCACCGGCTCGCGGCCCGGCTTCTCGTCGAGCCCGCGCGAGCGCACGATCATCCCGACGCCCACGAAGACGGTCACGAGCACGGCGATCGCCAGCAGGGCGACCGTGATCGGTGAGTCGGGCAGCGCGAACCACAGCGCCAGCGACGCGATCGGAAAGACGAGCATCAACGCGTACTGCCGGAAGGGCACGGGCGGACGCTTGGGCAGGTCGTAGGTCTCTCGAACGGAAGTCATGTGTCTCCGTTACCCGGAACGGCGAACCCCGAACGCGCCGCCAGCCCGCGCGCCCGCAGCGCCCGCGTCAGCTCAAGCTCCTGCAGCGTCGGGCCAGAGCGGTTGGTCCCGGGGGTCTCGAGCACGAGCGGAAGGTCCTCGAAGCGCGGCTCGGACAGAAAGACGGCACAGCCTTGCTCTCCCAGCTCGCCTTCGCCGACGTTTGCGTGACGGTCGACGTTGGAGCCGAGCGGCGTCTGCGAGTCGTTGAGGTGCAGCGAGCCGATCCGCTCGATCCCGACAAGCTGCGCGCACCCGTCGAGCGCCTCGGCGAGGGCCGCCTCCGTGCGGATCTCATAGCCCGACGCGAGCAGATGGCAGGAGTCCAGACAGAGGCCCAGGCGCTTGTCGGCGCCGGCAGCGTCGAGCAGCGCGGCGAGCTCGGAAAAGGAGCGCCCGAGCGTGCCGCCGGAGCCGGCGGTGTTCTCCAGGTGCAGCGGGCAGTTGCCGGACTCCGCAAGCGCCTCGGCGATGACCTCGCCCGCGCGCGCGATCGCCGCGCCGACATCTCCGGTCTTGGCCGACCCTGGGTGCAGCACGACCGCGTGCGCGCCGAGTTCATCGCCGGCCCGTAGCGAGGCGATCAGCGAGCGCAGCGTGTTCGCGCGGATCGCGGGGTCCTCGGAGGCGCAGTTGAGCAGGTAGACCGCGTGGATCAGCAGCGCATCGATATCGCAGGCGTCGATCGCCGCGTGGAAGGCGGCGATCTCCTCGTCGCTGTACTCGCGTGGCTTCCACGCGCGCGGGTTCTGGTTGAAGATCTGAATCGCCCTCGCACCGCGCTCGAGGCCCCGTTGCACGGCCTTCGCGGGCCCGCCCGCGGGCGACACATGGGCGCCGATCAGCATCTCCTATCGTCCCTGCCCATGCGGGTTCGCTTCGCTCCTTCCCCGACCGGCGCGCTGCACATCGGCGGCGCGCGCACGGCGCTCTACAACTGGCTTTTCGCGCGCCATTCAGGCGGGACGCTCGTCCTGCGCATCGAAGATACCGACCGCGAGCGATCGACTCCCGAGAACGTCGAGCAGATCCTCGACGCGCTGCGCTGGCTGGAGCTCGACTACGACGAGGGACCGATCAGCCAGGTCGCGCGCAGCGAACGCCACCTCGAGCTGCTCGACAAGCTGCTCGACGAAGGGCACGCCTACCGGTGCAGCGCGACGGCCGATGACGTCAAGGCCTTCAAGGCGCGCCACGGCGCCGAGCGCGGCTTTCGTGGCGAGGAGGAGGGGGAGGGGGCCGTCCGCCTGCACGTCCCCGACGACGGCGCCTCGGTCGTGCACGACGTCATCCGCGGCGATACGACGTTCGCCCACGTGCACCTCGACGACCCGGTCATCGCGCGCGCCGACAACAGCGTCCTCTACAACTTCGCCGTCGCCGTCGACGACCTCGACGCCGACATCACGCACGTCATCCGCGGCGAGGACCACCTGTCCAACACGCCCAAGCAGCTGCTCGTGCTCAAGGCGCTCGACGCTGCGCAGCCGATCTACGCCCATCTGCCGCTGCTGCACGGTCCCGACGGCAAGAAGCTCTCAAAGCGCCACGGCGCGGCGTCCGTGCAGGAGCTGCGCGACGCCGGCTACCTGCCCGAGGCCGTGCGCAACTACCTCGCGCTGCTCGGCTGGGGCAGCGAGGACGACGAGACGATCCTCTCGACCGACGAGCTCGTGCAGCGCTTCAGCATCGAGCGCGTCTCGAAGAACCCTGCGCGCTTCGATGAGCAGAAGCTGCGCTGGATCAACGGGCGCTACATGCGCGAGCTGGCGACCGAGGACCTGACCGACCGCCTGCAGACCTTCACCGGCCGTGAGGGCCTGCACGACGCGGTCGAGATCTCGCGCGAGAAGATGCAGACGCTGGCGGAGTTCTGGCCGCTCGCTGGCTTCATCGCCGATGGTCCGCAGGACGACTCCGCGGCGCGTGAGAAATGGCTTGGCGAGGATGGACGCGGCGCGCTGCGCGACGTGCGCTCGGCACTCGAATCGGTCGACCCGTTCGCGCAGGATGCGGTGCAGGCGGCGCTCGAGGGCGTCGTCGCAGCGCGCGCGACGAAGCCCAAGCAGGTCTACCAGCCGGTGCGCGTGGCGCTTGCCGGCAGGGCGGTCTCGCCGGGGATCTTCGAGACGCTGGCCGTGCTGGGTCGCGAGGAGTCGCTGGCGCGCATCGATCGCGCGCTGGCCTCCTGAGTATTCCGTCAGTGGGTCGCTAGCGAATGTGAAAATTGGCCTCAATCATTTGTCCAGGGCTGCCGATACGGGACTTGTCCAGACGATCCCGATTCGAAGGCAGGGACCGCCAGAATGATCAGCTCAGCACCCGCTCGTCACACAGCACCCGTCCAGCGTCAGCACAATGAGGGCCACGGCCGCCGCTTGACGGCAGCCTTCGAGGCGCTCGAAGCGTTCCCGGCCCTCGCCGAGTCGCGGAACCGCCTGCTGCGCCTCGTCAGCGCCGAGCGCATCTCGCCCGCTGACGTCGTCGCCACCGTCGAGTCCGACATCGCGCTCGTTATCAGCGTGATGCGTCTCGCCAACCAGTTCGACGGCCCCGGTCGCGGCCGCGTCGAGTCCATCGTCAAGGCCGTCGACGTGCTGTCACCGGAATCGGTGCAGGCACTCGCCAGCCGGGCGCGCACCTTTGACTTCTTCGAGCGCTCCTCGCTGTGGGATGCGGCGCCCGAGCGCTTCCGCCTGCACGGCGTCGCCACGCAGCGCGCGGCCGACCGCCTCGCCCAGGAGGCCGGCTACGAGTATCGCGACCGCCTGATGGTCACGGCGCTGCTGCACGACATCGGCAAGCTCGTGCTGACGCACGCCTACCCCGGCTACCCGGACCAGTTCCACGGGGACGCCAAGACGCCCGAGGCGCGCATCCATCGTGAGCGCCGCGAGCTCGGCGTCGACCACGCGCTCGTCGGCGGAGTGCTGGCCCGTCGCTGGGGTCTGCCGAACGCCGTCGCCTCGGCGATCGAGCGTCACCACTCCGAGGACGCGACCGGCGAGGCAGCATTCGTCCGGCTCGCCGACATGCTCGCGCACTACGCCCACGGCGACCAGGTCTCGCCGAACGCGCTGCTGAAGACCGCTCGCGCGGTGGGCCTCGGCCCGGCCGAGCTGCGCTCGGTCATGTACGACCTGCCCTACCCGACGTCCGGCCGCCCGCGCCAGATCGATCCGTGCCCGCTGTCGGGTCGCGAGCTCGAGGTGCTCAAGCGCCTCGCCGAGGGCAAGGTCTACAAGCAGATCGCCGCCGAGCTGCAGCTCTCGACCTCGACGGTGCGTACGCACCTGCACAACATCTACGGCAAGCTCGGCGCCGTCGACCGCGCCCAGGCGGTCCTGATGGCCACCGAGCGCGGCTGGCTCTAACTCAGCAGACCTAGGAGTTCTCGAGGCCCCATCGACGGGGCCACGGCGGGCCGGGACGCCCGCCGCGACGGGCCGCCGCGCGTAGGTATGCCAGCGCCGAGAGCCCCATCCCGAGGGCGTCGATCGCGACGTCGACCGGGGTGCCGTGCCGGGTGGGCACGAGCGACTGATGAAGCTCGTCGCTGACGGCGTACAGCAGCGCGATCACCGTGACGAGAACCGGCTTGCGCCACTGCAGCGCGTGCGCCACGGCCAGCCACAGGATCGCGTAGACCGTGACGTGGCCGAGCTTGCGCAGCAGCGTGTCCCACTCGCCGAGGCCCGAGCGGAGGTCGGGCTGCGCCGACAGAGCGAAGATCAGCGCCATGACCGCCAGCGCCGGCCCGTAGCGGCTCAGGCGTCGCATAGAATCCAGGGTAGTGGGCGCGGTTTCATGATCTCGATCAGCTCGAAGTCGCCCTACGCGCTACAGGCGCTCGCCGAACTCGGGCGTTCCGGACGCGGCCCCGTCCCGATCGGCGAGCTGGCCCGCCGCCGCGACATCCCGGTCCAGTTTCTTGAGCAGCTCTTTGCAGCGCTGCGGCGCGGCGGGATCCTGAAATCCCAGCGGGGGGTCAAGGGCGGCTACACCTTCGCGCGCGAGCTCGGGGAGATCACCGTTCTCGAGGTCGTCGAACTGCTCGACGGACCGCTCGGCCGCGACGCCGAAGGCGTCATCGCAGACGCTGCGGCCGCGGCCCGCGCGGTGCTCGAGCGCACCTCGATCGCCGACCTCGTCGAGCGCGAGGCGCGCGAGGCCGGCGTCGCGATGTACCACATCTAAAGCTCGGCAGCCGACGCTTTCGGCGTCGCCCGTGCCGCGACTGCGTCCAGCTCAGCACCGCGCCGCTCAAGCGCGTGATCTCGCCACCCGATCACCGGGAGGATGGCCGCAAGACATCTCCTGATCCCCGCACTGGCGGCGCTTGTCGCTGGACTGGCTCTTGTGGGCGCGGGCACGGCCGGTGCCTCTGCGGGCAACTGTTACTCGCGGGAGGGATGCACGGAGGAGGCCCGGAGCGCCAGCAGCTTCGTCGCCGGCGTTGGGGTCAATACGCATTTGGGTTACAGCCAGACCGTGTACTGGACCCGCTGGGCGGATGTGATTCTGCCGCGCCTGAAGGAACTCGGCGTATCGCATGTTCGTGACGGCACGTTCCCCGCCGAGTATCCGGAGATCATCGGCCCGACGATTGCCGCCAGATACAACGAGCTGAACGCCTCGGGGATCAAGGGCAACCTGCTCGTCGGCCATGAGCAGCCAATGATCGGCGCCACGTCGCTGCAGGACCGGCTGGACTGGATCAAGATCAGGGTGCCGGACTTCACGACGAGCATCGAGGGCAGCAACGAATTCGATACGTGGGGTGGCAGCCCGGAGCGCGTCGAGTCGTTGCGCGCGATGCAGTGCGAGATCTATCAGCGCGTCAAGTCCGACCCCGTGCTGGCGTCCAGGCCCGTGATCGGCCCGAGCTCGGGCAACGCGTACTCAGATGACGTCTGGTATCGCGAGATCGGTGACCTGAGCGACTGCCTGGACAAGGGCAACCTGCATGCGTACGCCGGCTCCGACCCGCCGCACCGGCGCCTGAGCAGGGATCTGTCCGTGGCCATGGCTTGGGCGCGGATGTCCTACGGCGACAAGCCTCTGTGGGCAACCGAGACCGGCTACTGGAACACGACGGATGCCGAAGGCGTGTCAGAGGCGGCGGCTGGTACGTATGTCCCGCGCGCGCTGATGGAGAACTTCCGCCGGGGCCTCGAGCGCAGCCAACTCTACGAGCTGATCGATCTCCAGACGGGCGCCGACCAGGTCATCGACAACTACGGGCTGCTGCGCACGGACGGGACACGTAAGCCGGCGTTCACGGCGACCAGGAACCTGCTGAGCGTCGTTAGGGACTCGACCTCGGCATCGGGCTCGCTCGGTTCGGAATCGTCTGCACGGCGGCCTGCCGGTACGGTGATCCGACCGCCTACCTCACCGAGGACGGGCCGATCCGCCACGTACTGCTCAAGCACTCCTCGGGGGCATACTTTCTGGCGGTTTGGTCGGAATCGAAGGTCTGGGATCCGCGCACGAAGACCGACACGCCGAAGACTCCACAGGCCTTCACGCTTCACCTGCACGAGGCGCCCGCCAAGGTCGAGATCTTCAACCCGAGTACCGGGACGGCCCCGCTGAGCACGGATAGCTCCGGTGGCCAGACCGTGAACACGGTCGCGACTGACTCGGTGCGGCTCATCAAGATCACACCCGCGGCCGCGAAGCCCGCTTCGATCACCGCGCCGCCCTCCGCCGCGGCCACAGACGGCGAGCGGGCCGGCTCGAGTGGTGGCGGCATCTCGCCCGCACCGCCCTCGTCTCCGTCAGCACCACCGACACGCTGCAGCCGCCCCAAGGCTGTGCAGCGCGTCACGCTCAGCAGAGCGGCGTTCCCCAAGATTCGCGCGCACCTCGCTCGCGCGGTGAAGAAGGGCTGGCCGCGGATTCTTGTCGTCAATCGCAAGGGCGCCCTCCAGCGCAAGAACCGGCTGCTGAAAGGCAGTCCCGCCAGGCGGAGCTTTGATCGCCAGGCGTATCCGCCCGCCATCGGCCGCGGGCGGGGAAGCCGCGGCCTGAAGCGCGGGAGAACCCCGACCGGGTGGCGCGCCGACATCGCGTACATCCCATCGAGCGAGAGTCGGACGTACGACTCGCTGACGAGTTCCAAGCTCATGCCGTTCTGCGACGGAACTCGTTTCCGTTACGTCTTCAGATAGCTGGGCAGTCGAGCACGGACTACGCTGAAACTCCGACGCTGCAAGGCGCCCGAGGGAGCCCACGATTCGCGCAGCCGGTCTCGCACTGATGCTGATCGCCCTGGTCGTCGCGCCGGCGAAGGATCACCGCGCTGATCTCCGGCGCGGGTGGGCACAGCCACTACGCCGTGGACACGGGTTTACCGCGATCTGGCCTCCCTCAAGGACCGCCTGGACGGTGCGCTGCGGCTGCGCCTGCGTCCCGGCGCGGCCTCGTTTCGGTTCATCTCCGCGGACGGCACAGTGCTCGACTCCGGCAAGGTTCCATGCAACCGGGGGCTCGCGCTGACCTGGGCGGCTACCGTGGGCAGCGCAATGGCACGAATTCCGGTCAACATTGCGGAGCACGTCGGTCGCACGCCGATGATCGAGCTCACGCGGATCGCTCCGGAGGGCGTGCGTCTTTTCGGCAAGCTCGAGTCCTTCAATCCCGGCGGCAGCGTCAAGGACCGCATCGGCGTGGCGATGATCGAGGCGGCGGAGGCCGAGGGTCGGATCGAGCCGGGACGCACGACGATCGTCGAGGCGACGTCGGGAAACACGGGAATCGCGCTGGCCTTCGTCTGCGCGGCGAAGGGCTATGAGCTCGTGCTCACGCTGCCGCAGGGAATGAGCCGCGAGCGCGAGTCGCTGCTGCGGATGTACGGCGCGCGCGTAGAGGTCACCGAATCGCTCGGCGGGATGAACGAGGCCGTCGAGGCGGCGCGCGCGATGGCCCAGCGCGACGACGTCTTCCTGCCCGACCAGTTCTCCAACCCGGCCAACCCCGAAGCGCACCGGCGTACCACGGCGCCCGAGCTGTGGGAGGCGATGGACGGTGACATCGACGTCGTCGTCTGCGGCGTCGGCACCGGCGGCACGATCACCGGCGTTGGGGAGGTGCTCAAGGAGCGCAACCCGAAGCTGCGGGTCGTCGCCGTCGAGCCCGCCAGCTCGGCCGTGCTCTCGGGCCGCTCGCCCGGGCCGCACAAGATTCAGGGCATCGGCGCGGGCTTCGTGCCCCAGGTGCTCAACCGCGAGATCATCGACGAGATCATTCCCGTTGGAGACGAGCGCGCGCTCGAGACGGCGCGGCTCGCCGCCAGTCGCGAAGGGCTGCTCGTCGGCATCTCGTGCGGCGCGGCCCTGTGGGCAGCAATCGAGATCGGGCGCCGTCCCGAGTCGCGCGGGCAGCGCATCGTCGTGGTGCTGCCCGACTCCGGCGAGCGCTACGTCTCGACGCCGTTCTTCGCGCCCTAGTGGTCCATCCTGTGAACCCCTAGGAGCCTGAGGCGAGCTGGCGCACTTCGCCGTGCCACTGCGCGTAGGCGAGCAACTCGCCGTGCTCGAGCAACGGGATGCCGTAGGCCTCGGCCGCGTTCGCCGCGCGCCGGCCCTTCTCGCGGAGGTCGTCGGGATGCTTGCGGTCCAGCAGCGCCAGTGGTCGCGCGAAGCCGGCGCGGAAACCGGTCTCGCATTCAATGATCGTGCCCCAGGCGACGATCGCGCCCCAGACGCACTCCGGCGCCGGCAGCGCGGGCTCGGCGGGGAGCTCGTAGTACGCCGCCCAGCCGCAGTTGCACTCACTAAAGGGGGCGATGTGGCCGCGCAGCGCAAAGCACTTCGCCGGCCGGTCGTAGTCGGTGGGCCAGGGCGACTGCGCGGCGCGCGGGGCGACCATTCCGAGCGCCGGGTTCGGCACGAAGCGCCCGGCGACGAAGATGCCCGAGTAGAGGCCGCCGCGCATGCATCCCCATTGTCGAAAGCCGACGAGCGGCTCGGCCACCGGCTCGGCGCTCAAATCGCTCGAGCCTTGACCGGCTCAGGCTCGCGCGGCGGAGTCGCAGGCGTACGCGATGGCTCGGGTTCGGGCACCGGGACGCGCACGGGCGCTGGTCGCTCGGTCTCGCGGATGGGTTTTCCGATGTCACCCATGAGGACGCGAGATGGTACGCGAGCCGGACCACGGAGAACAGGTTCCCCGTGGCCGAACACTGCGCGTCGTTACGCTCCATGGCGTGCTTGGACTCAGCACTCTCTCGCGCGTGATCAGTGAGGTGCGCAGCGACGTCGCTGCGGCGCACGCCCGCGACCCCGCCGCGCGCGGCGCAGGCAGCGTCGAGGTTCTCGCGACCTGGCCAGGCGTGCAGGCGCTGCTGGCGCACCGCTTGGCGCACGGTTTGCACAACGTGGGCGTTCCGCTTGCTCCGCGTTCGATCGCGACGCTGTCGCGCACCGTTACCGGGATCGAGATTCATCCGGCGGCCGAGATCGGGCACGGCTTCTTCGTTGATCACGGGGCCGGCGTCGTCATCGGCGAGACGGCGAAGATCGGCGACAACGTAACGCTGTTTCAGGGCGTCACGCTCGGCGGCACCGGTTTTGCGACAGGCAAGCGCCACCCGACGCTCGAGGACAACGTCACGGTCGGTGCGGGCGCCAAGCTGCTCGGCGCGATCACGGTCGGCCACGGCGCGAAGGTCGGCGCCAACTCGGT
>Ga0136631_10000597_pt1 | contig 11280 bp, 11 predicted proteins | sample AntDrymUQ6012206_2_FD_104655 | JGI IMG/M metagenome (GOLD analysis project Ga0136631, IMG submission 104655) | Polar desert sand microbial communities from Dry Valleys, Antarctica - metaG UQ601 (22.06) | ecosystem: Environmental > Terrestrial > Soil > Desert | place: Antarctica: Dry Valley... | reverse complement strand
GCCGCGCTCGACCTGGCTGAGCATCGGCGCGCTGACGCCGCAGCGCTCGGCGAGGTCGCGCAGGCTCAGCTGCATCGCGTCGCGCAGCGCGCGAACGCGGGGACCGATCGGTGCGGGATGCTCAACAGCGCTCATTACGGTTGTACGTTATCGCATACGCACGTCTGCATGATTACATCCCCGAAATGCGAACGCGCCAGACGGTCGCCGTACTGCTGATCGCTCTCGGAATGCTGGCCGCAGGTTGCGGCGGAGATGACGGCGACAACGGTGGCAACGCCGCCGAGAAGGGCCCGAAGGCCGCGGGCACCGGCTACGAGCTGACGCTCGCCGACGGATGGATGGACACGACGAAGAACGTCCAGGGCTCGGTCATCCGCTTCGACCTGCTGATCGGCAAGAAGGGCGGCACGTTCAACACGAACGTGAACATCCTGCGCGAGAAGGTCGGCGAGGACATCGGCAACGACGACCTGCGCAAGGTCTACCGCGGCCAGCTGGAGAGCGTCGGCGCGACGAGCATCACCGGCACGCGGGCGGCCTCCCTCGACGGCGACGACGCCTTCACCTACGAGTACGACCAGAAGGCCGCCTCGGGCGAGACGATCCACGGCCGCCAGGTCGCCGTCGTGCACGACGGCCACGCGCACACGATCACGCTGTCGGCGCAGGACACGAAGTTCGACTCCGCCAACGCGGAGTTCAGCCAGATGATGGGCTCCTGGCGCTGGAAGTAGACCGGCTTCGGGCAGCCGGCCGGGCACCGGCCCGTGGGTCCCGCGTGCGCGAGGCCCACTAGCCTGACCCGGCGTGAGCGAGCATTTCACCCGCCCTGACGTGCTCGTCCTCGCCAGCGGCGGGACGCTCGGCGAGGCGTGGATGAGCGGCCTGCTGGCCGGCATCGAGGACTGCGCCGGCCATGACTTCCGCGAGACCGAGTCCTTCATCGGCACGTCGGCCGGCTCGCTCGTCGCCGCCGCGCTCGTCGCCGGTCAGCGCCCGCGCCGGCCCAGGCAGGGGCCCGGCAACCTCGCGCTGAACGCCGGCGAGGCGCTGGCGGATGCGACCGCGGTCGCGCCCGAGGCGAGCTCGCAGATGTTGTCGCCGTGGATTCCGATTCCGCGCGCGATGCTGCTCAACGCGGCGCGCGAGGCGGCGCGCCTGGCCGGCGTTGCCGCGACGCCGCTGGCGCCGGTGGCGCTCGCGATCGGCTCGACGGGCAGCTCGGCGATGCGCTCGGCGCTGCTCAGCCGCTCGCCCGGCACTGACACGTCGCTCGACGCGATCCACGACGGCGTCAGCGAGACCGGCGCGCGCTTCGACGGGCGTCTGCGCATCGTCGCGGTCGACCGCGTGAGCGCCCGGCGCGTGATCTTCGGCTCCCCCGGAGCGCCCGATGCGACCGTCGCGCAGGCCGTGCAGGCGTCGTGCTCGGTGCCGTGGATCTTCGCGCCGATGCGCATCGACGGCCGCGAGTACGTCGACGGCGGCGTGTGGAGCAACACGAACCTCGACATCGCTCCCGGCGGGCGGATGACGCAGATCCTGTGCCTCAACCCGATCGCCAGCCTCGACATCGCGATCGCCTCGCCGTTCGGGATGCTGCGCGCGATCGCCGGCAGCACCGCCGCGCTCGAGACGCTGACGCTGCGAAACCGCGGCGCGAAGGTCCGCATGATCGGACCGGCGCAGGACATCGCGCGCGTCATGGGTCCGAACCTGATGGACGCCCGCCACCGCGAGCGGGTGCTGGCCGGCGGCTACGCGCAGGGCCTGGAGATCGGACGCGCGTGAGTTGCGCGACGCTCGAGGCATGGCAGTCGGTCCTGACGCCGGGGCTTCAGACCCGGGCGCAGCTGCGCGAGCGCATCGCCGACCAGCCGCCGGCGCCGCCGGCGGCGCTGTGGCTGCTGCGCCACGGCGAGACGACGATGAACGCGGCGCGGCTGATGAGCGGCTCGACCGACGTGCCGCTGACCGAGCTCGGGCGCCGTCAGGCCCGCGACGCCGGCCTCGCCGCCGCCGGCGAGCCGTTCGACATCGCCTTCGCGTCGCAGCTGCAGCGCAGCCGCGACACGCTGGCGATCATGACCGCGGCCGGCCGGCTGACGGTTTCCGCCGCCGAGGACGCGCGTCTGGCCGAGCGCAGCCTCGGCACGGACGAGCTGCAGCCGCGAGACACGCGCGACCCGCTGCACGTCGCCGATCTCGCGCACGCGCCGGACGGCGGCGAGAGCTACCTCGAGCTGACGGCGCGCTGCCTGTCGTTCCTGCTCGACGTGCGCGACCTCGCGGCGTACCTGGGGCGCCCGCTGGCCCTGCTCGTCAACACCCATCAGGGACCGCTGCGGATGATGACCGCGATCGTCGACGAGACGGGCGACTTTGCGCTCGCCCGCGGCCGGCGGATCGAGAACTGCGTCGCCGTGCGGCGCACGCTCGGGCAGGTCGCCTGGCCTGCCTTCATCGAAGGCATTTCGCAGACGCCGATGGGGGCCTCCGGCCTGCCATGACTCCGACGCCGCCCAAGACCTCGCTCGGCCTGATCGGGGTGCGCTACGTGCTGCCGGCGGTGATCGTGCTCGCCGGCGTGCTGGCGCTGATCCTCAGCGATTCGCTCACCGGCCTCGAGGGGCTGGCGATGGGGATCGGCGTGGCCGGGTCGGTGCTGCTGCTCAACGTGCTCTACCGCGTCGGCGTCAGCGGCGACGCCGAGCGCGATCGCGAGGCCCAGGCGCGCGAGTACCTCGACGAACACGGCCACTGGCCCGACGAGGAGCCGCCGCGGCCGCGCTGACGCGGTCGCTCAGCGCGGCTGGGCGACGAGCAGCCCGCGCGCGTGCAGCCAGACGGCGATCGCGTTCGCCCGGCCGGCGGGCAGCACGCGGTCCCAGCGGTCGATCGCGTCGGAGAGTGACGCCACGGCGGGCAGCTCGTCGAGCAACGGCGCGAGCTCCTCGCCGCCGAGGAACGCGACCGGGCGGTCGAGGGCCGGGTGCGTCAGCGCGCGCCGCAGCTCGATGACGTCGCCGACCAGGCACGGCGTGTCGCGCAGCGCGGCTTCGGCCGGCAGCCCGACGCGCGCGCGCAGCAGCTCGTTGATGGCCGTCGTGACCGCGGGCCACCCGGGTGACGGCGCCGCGGCGGCGCTGCGGGCGCGCCAGAAGGGGGCATCCGCGCTCGGCCGGTGCTCGGCGTACAGGCCCGCGGCCGTCGCGGCGTGACGCTCGACGGCGTGATCGAGGTGGGCGCGGTAGTACGCGATCGCGGCCTGCCGGCCGGCCGCTCGCGTGAGGATGCAATGGACGGCCGAGGCGGCGGCGAGGCCGGTCTGGATCGCCGTCTGCACGCCCGACGAGGACAGCGGGTCGATCGCGAACGCGGCCTCTCCGACCCTCACGGAGCACGCGTCGATCGGCGCCCCGGCTGCGTAGGTCGTCGCGTCGCATGCGCGCACGCAGGCAGCCGTCCAGCCGCTCGGCCGCAGGTTGGCGAACAGGCGCGAGCTCGCCAACAGACGGTGGTAGAGCCGCGTGCTGTCGCCGCCCGCGGCGCGCAGCGTCCCCGGATCGACGAACGCGATCGCTCGCAGCGCTCCGTCGGGCAGCTGCGCGCCCCACAGCCATCCTTGCGCCAGCGCTTCGATCCGCGTCTGCTCGTCGCGCCAGCGGTCGCCGCCGCGCCACTCGGCGTGCAGCGCCAGCGTGCGCGGCCCGGTCGGCGGGCTGGGACCACCGAGCATCCGCCGCCGCCCGCTCGCGTCCGCCAGGAAGCGGGCGCGCAGCGCGCCGTCGCCGCACTCGAGCGTCCAGCTGTCGCCGTCGCGCGCGGGCCTGCACGCTCGCGCGGGCGCCAGCACGCGAGCGCCGCAGGCGCGGGCGTGCTCGAGCAGGATCGCGTCGAACGCGCCGCGGTCGACCGTCAGGCCGCCTGAGACCTCGGCGAGCTGCTCGCGGTCGTCGCGCCAGCGAACGCGCGCCGTCGCGGTCGCCACGAACCCTGCCGCGCGCACGCGCTCGCCGACGCCGAGCGCGTCGAGCACCGGCCACGCCGCCGGGCTCAGGGACTCCCCGATGTGCGGGCGCGGAAAGCGCTGCTGCTCGACGATCGCGACGTCGTGGCCGAGCCGCGCCAGGCGGGCCGCCAGCGCGCAGCCGGCCGGGCCCGCTCCGACGACGCAGATCTCGGCCGCGTCGCTCACGGTGGCGCGGCGAAGTAATCCGGGCGCTCGCGCATCAGGCGGGCATAGGCGCCCAGGCTCCAGTGCAGCCAGCCGCGGATGTAGTCGCAGGCCGGGCGACCGCGGGCGATCACCTCGTGATGACAGCCGCCGCCGCACATGTAGCGCGCCCAGCACGAACGGCACGGCTCCTGGCGGTGCACGTGGCGCTCATGCAGCCAGCTCGCCCGGCGCTCGCCGTCCAGACCATCGGTCAGGTTCCCCAGCGCACCTTCCTCGTCGCCGACGAAGCGATGGCACGCCGCCAGCTCCCCGGTCGCCGATACCCCGAGGTAGCCCGCGCCCGCTCCGCACGGATAGGGCCGGTGCGTGCCGCGGTGGATCTCGCGCAGCGCGTTGACCGCGTTGGCGAACGGATAGCGCTCGCCGGCGACCACGCGGCGCTCGAACTCCTCGCCGCAGCCGACCATGCCGTCGAGCATCTCGGCGAGCTCCTGCGGGCCGAGCTCTCCGGCCCCGGCCGGCGAGCGCAGCAGCGGTGAGAAGCCGACGCTGTGAAAGCCCAGCGCGACGAACGCGTCGAGCGTCTCGCGCAACCCCAGGTTCTGCGGGGTGACCGTGACCCGCGCCGAGACCTGCATCCGGCGCTGGCGCTCGAGCAGCGGCATGACGCGCTCGATCACGCGGTCGTAGCTGCCGCGCCCGCTGCGAAACGGCCGCTGGCGGTCGTGCGCGGCGCCGGCGCCGTCGAGGCTGACCGTCACCGCGAAGCCGTGCTGCTCGAAGAAGTCCGCATCGTCCTCGGTCAGTTGCGTGCCGTTGGTCGTGATCGAGAACGAGACGCGCACGTCGCGCTCGCCGGCGATCTCGCGAGCGCGGATCGTCGCCGCGCGGATCACCGGGCGGTTGAGCAGCGGCTCGCCGCCGAGGAACGTCAGGTTCACGCGCTCGCCGGCGCCGACGTCGCCGAACAACAGCTCCAGCGAGGCAAGCGCGACGTCGAGCTGCATGCTCGCGGCGCGGCCACCGAAGCTGCCGCCGTCGGCGTAGCAGTAGGTGCAGCCGAGGTTGCACTTCTGCGCGACCGCGAGCGACAGCGCGCGGACCGGCGGTGCGAGCAGCGGCTCGTCGTCGACGTAATCGGGCGCGTCCACCCCCAGGCGCGTCAGCAGCTGCGCGACCGCCGTGCCGTCGCCGCGGCCGAGCACGCGCTCCAGCTCGGCATGAGTCGCGGCGTCGACGTCGTAGAGGCGGTTGCCGTTGGGGACGAGCAGGTGCAGCCGGCCGCCGCTGTCGACGAGGTGCGCGTCGGGGCTCAGCGGCGCCGATCGCTCGAACAGGTCACTGGCCGCCATCCCTGCCTCCGACGATGAAGCGCAGCGTCCGCTGCCAGCCGCGAAACAGCTGCTCGTAGGTCTCGGACGTCACCTCGAGCCACTCCTCGCCCGCGCTGGCGCCCGCCGTCGCCTGCACGTTGACGAAGTCCGGCCGGCTGGCGGCCCAGTAGTAGCAGGCGCATTCGACGTAGTCGTTCTGCCACGGCGAGCAGAGGCTCTGGGTCAGCTCGCCGGGCTGCGCGAGGATCTCGTCGATCAGCGCCGTCGGGCTCTGCGTGGCCTCGCTGAGGACGAACAGCGGACGCACGCGCAGCTCGACGACCTGCGTGCCGTCCGGGTCGTCGGCGGTGAAGGTGCACGCCACGAGCTGACCGGCGTTGTCCGCGACGACGTCCGCGAGCGCGTTGGACCACTCCATGAAGGTCTGCCCATCGGGTTCCCCGGGCGAGCGCACGTCCATCAGCATCGAGTGCTCGCCGACGGCCAGCAGGAACTGCCCCGCCAGGCTCGGGTGGTCCGGAGCGCTGACGACGAAGCCGCGCGCCTCGTGCAGCTCGATGCCCTCCAGCAGCCGGCGCCAGATGTTGCGGAAGTCGAACTCGAGGCCGGGGAACGCGTTTGAGACCGCGGCGTCGGGCAGCGTGCTCGGCGGGTTGCCGGCGGCGCGGTAATGCAGCTGCGCCGTCAGGTTGGTGGGCTCGATCGTCATGGCTGCCGTCCGTCCTCGGGAAACAGGGGCGCGCGCGCCAGGGTGCGGACGAGGTCCACCTGACGGCGGGTGAGCGCCAGCAGCTGCGCGTCGGCGCCGCGCATCATCGCGGGCATCTTGCGGCGCGCGGGCGGCCTGAAGTCGCCGGCCTCGTCGTGGTTTCGCAGGACGTCGGCGAACCACGGCGCGGCGCCGCTGCGCAGCGCGACGAGCAGGCTCTGATGGAGGTTCGTCAGGGCGACGACGTCGACGAGCGACCGATCCATGATCGGCACGTCGGCCGACCCGGTCAGGTTCTCGTTGACGTTCCACGCCGCGGTGTTCATCAGGCGCACGCTCTCCAGGCCGCGCCGCACGATCTCCTCGACGCGCTCGAACGTCGCCTCATCCGGCTCGACCGCGGGACCGAACAGCGCCTGCTCGAGCTCGTCTGCGATCGAGCGCACCGGCATCGCATCGGGGGCGTACGTCGGCGGGCCGGCGCCGATGCGGCCGAACGCGCGCAGGGTCCGGCCGCCCGCAAGCTCGAGCGTCACGCGCACGAGCCCGTCGCAGCCGTCGTCGAGGTAGCCGGAGCTCACGTGCAGGCCACCGGCCCGGCGGCCCGCGTAGATGTTCGGCGGCGCGGTGTTGCGCTGCGCGCCGCGCGGATCGCCGTAGCCGTCCCAGCCGCCGCGGGCGGAGTCGTAGACGACGTCGGCCAGGTTCGGATCGGGCGACGGCGCACCGGGCGGCGGCTCGCGGTCCGAGCCGTAGACGAACCCGCCCGCCGGGGTGAAGCGCAGGCGGATCTCCGGGTGGTCCGCTGTAGGTCTCACGGCCTGGACGTGACCGAGGCCGATCGTCTTGCCGGCCAGGAAATGCTCGCAACGGCCGATCAGCGGCCTGCGCGCGTGATCGGAGAACTCGTCGGTGTCGGCGATCACCCGGTCGTCCAGGTGGCCGGTACGGCGAAAGACCTTCAGGTTGGACACCTGCACCTGCCAGCGCAGGCCGGCGGCCGAGGCGCCCTCGACCTGCAGGAGCGCGGTCGTGAGCGGCTCGAGCTGCCCGCCGCCGGTCAGCTGCTCGTCGCCCGTGAGCGCCCACACCTCGACAAACGGCGCCACGGGACGAACCTCTTCGCCCTCCATGAACGACACCTCGGCAGGCGTGAAGACGCGCGTGATCTCACCGCTGTCGACGTCGACCTGGAGCGTCGCGCGGGGCTCCAGGCGCCGGTAGCCGAGCGGGTCCTCGGACCTCACGACCGCGTCGTAGTTGTCCATCGGCGTCGGCGCGCTGCCAAAGCGCGCGATCGCCAGCGGCGGGAGGATGCGCAGCTCGTGGATCATGGCTGAGGGGCTGCGATCAGCAGCTCGACCTGGTCGCGTTCGATCCGATCGGCGTGGGTGAGCGCGTCGGCGTACGCGCGCCCGGCGCCCGTGCCGCCGGCGTTCCTGATCCGTTCGAGCAACGTGGCCGACGCGTCGAGCATGTCGCGATGCAGCCGCCAGCGGTCGGGCTCGCCGTGCGCAAGCATCAGCGTGTGCGGCATCTGAAACGGCGGGCCGGCGCGCTCGCCTTCGGGGTCGGCGTGGTCGAGCGCGAGCCCGACGAGCACCCCGGCGATCGAGCGCAGGTTGTACATCTCGGCGAACGAGCGGTTGATCAGCGCCCCGCGCGGCCCGCCGTCGCCGGGGCCGCCGCGCTGCGCCGCGAGCTCGAAGCTGTGCGACAGGTTGACGAGCAGCTTGCGGTAGCGCACGTTGAACAGATGCGCCCACAGGCGCGCCTCGGGATTGGAGATCGCGCTCGTCGAGGTCAGCGTGCGCTTCGCCTTCGGGCGGACGTCCTGGCCGTCGAGGTGCGTCGTCGGGTTCGGCGCGAGCGAACGGACCAGCGCTCGCTGCTCCTGCGGTTCGAGGGCGCTCAGCTCCCCGTGGATCTCGACGAAGCGATCGAAGTGCGACTCGTCGTCGTCGGGGGATCCGAAGCCCTCGCCCTGATCGGCGATCAGCCTCAGCGCCTCGAGCGCCGTCGTGCGCGAGGTCACCGTCACGATCACGAGCTCGTGCTCGTCGCGCGGGTCCGGGTCATCGGCCGGCCCACCGCCTGCGGGGCCGCGCTCGCCCCGGCGAAAGCCTCGTCCCCATGCATCCCAGGTCGCCTGGTAGACGCCGCTGCCCGAGTCGAACGCGCTGTCGGGAACGAGCGCGGCATCGCCGACGACGTCGATCAGCTCCTGGTACAGCCTGCCGACGCGGTTGACCACGCCGCCGCTCTCGTCCGTCGCCTGGCGCTTGATCTCGCGTGCCTGGTCGGGGTTGGTCTGCTCCCAGTCGCCTGGGCTCTCGGCGCAGATGTACGTCGCGAGCGTGCCAAGCGAGAACGGCTGCAGCCGGAAGCCGGACTCGTAGAGAACGCTGTCGTTCGGATAGTCCTCGCGGTTGAACTGCAGCGGCCCGCCGAGCGCGGTCAGGAGGTTCTGCACGGTGACGAGGTGACCCATCTCCTCCTTGGCGACGCCGAGGATCGTGTCCTGCCACGCGCGCACCCGCTCCTGGCGGCCCGCCGGCACGCCGGGCCCGCCGAGCGAGTACGCCGCGAACAGGTACTGCACCATCAGCCCGTGCTCGATCTCGGCGGCGAGGCGCAGCAGGAAGATTGCGTAGTCGCGGCCGTTGAGCTCGAGCGGCGGGCGCTCGGGCGCGATCGTCTCGGTGACCGGCTCGCCATCGAGCGGCGGGCGAACCGGGATCGGCTCGCCCATGACAGGCCACAGATGGCGTCTGATCCGCGAGATCACGGCAGAGCCGACACTACCCCCGCGATCCCGCCCCCGTCAACCGCAGAGGCAGCGGTCGCTCAGCCGGACTGCTGGCGCGGCGTCCAGCCGAACAGCCTCACGGCCAGGACGAGGCCGATCACGCCCCAGATCCCGAGCTTCAGCAGGTTCTCGCCGGAGAACCCCGCGCCCGTCGTGTTCGGATCGAAGGCGATTCGCAGCGCGTCGACGAACGGCTGCACCGGCAGCAGCTCGGCGATGTGCTGGAGCGCGTCGGGCAGCGTGCGAAACGGGACGAAGACGCCGGAGATGAAGTACAGCGGCAGCACCACGGCGTTGGTCATCGCCGGGCCCGCCTCCTCACTGGGGATCGCGCGCGTGTAGGCGATGCCCAGCGCGCAGAAGGTCGCGGCGCCGAGGACGAGCGCCGCCACGAGCCCGGGCAACGTGCGCGTCGGCACCGTGACGCCGAACAGGATCGAGCCGATCGCCATCAGCAGCACGGTCACGAGCACGGCCGTCACGATCGACGTGCCGATCCGCCCGGCGAAGACGATCCACGACGGCACCGGCGTCGCGCGCACGCGCTTGAGCATGCCGCTCTCGCGCATCCGCGTGAAGCCCATCGCCAGCGACACGAACGCCGCCGACACGACCGCCAGCGCGATGAAGGCCGGCACCTGCAGCGTCGAGGAGCGGACGTTGTCGTACTCCTCGAGGCGCTCGTTGCCGAAGATGCCGACGAACATGCACAGGAAGATCACCGGCAGGATCGCGGTGAAGAACAGCGCCGCGGGGTTGCGGCGAAAGATCTTCATGTCGGCCTTCAGCTGCGCGAGCGCGCGGCGCGCGTCGCTCATGCGGCGGCCTCGGCGGGAGCCGCGTCCGCGCTCGACGCGACGAGGTCGAGGTAGACGTCCTCGAGCGTCGGGCGCGCGACCTCCAGGCGCTCGAGCTCGAGGCCGCGCTCGGCAGCCCAGCCGCACAGCTCGGCGAGCAGCCGCGTCGGTCGCCCGGTGCGCAGGCGCGCCCGCCCGTCATCGCCGACGATCGCAGCCACGCCGCCGGGCAGGTCGCGCAACTCGACGCCGGCGGGCGCGACGAACAGGATCTCGGTCTCCTGCTCGCCGGGCCCGGCGAGCTGCGACGGCGCGCCCTCGGCGACGATCACGCCGGCCTTGATGATCGCGACGCGGTCGGCGAGCTCCTGCGCCTCGTCGAGGTAGTGCGTCGTCAGGAAGACCGTCTTGCCGAGGTCGCGCAGGCCCGCGATGACCTTCCAGGCGGCGCGCCGCGCAACCGGGTCGAAGCCCGTCGTCGGCTCGTCGAGGAAGACGAGGTCGGGGTCGCCGATCAGCGACAGGCCGACGTCCAGGCGGCGGCGCTGGCCGCCCGACAGCCGCCCGACGCGATCGCCGGCCTTCTCCTGCAGGCCGGTGAGCTCGATCGTCTCCTCGATCGGCCGCGGATGCGGGTAGTAGGCCGCCCATAGCGTCAGCGTCTCGCGCACGGTCAGCTCGGGCTGGGCCGTGCCCTCCTGCAGCACGATCCCGATCCGCGAGCGCCAAGCGCGGTCGCCGTGCGCCGGATCGACGCCGAGCACGCGCACGTCGCCGGCGTCGCGGCGGCGAAAGCCCTCGAGGATCTCGACCGTCGTCGTCTTGCCCGCGCCATTGGGGCCGAGGAACGCGAAGATCTCGCCGCGCCGGACCTCGAGCGACAGCCCGCGCACGGCCTCGAACTGGCCGTAGGACTTGCGCAGGCCGTCGATCTCGATCGCTGCCTCGGAGGACATGCCACCGAGACTACGGCGTGACGAGCGGCTCGGTCCTCGAGAGGTCGATCAGCTCGCCGGTCGCGTGCGCCTTGCGCACGACGTTCGACAGCGCGCGGACGTAGGCGGTGCCCGCGGCCTCGATGATGTCCGTCGCGACGCCCTGGCCGGAAGCCGACTGGCCCTCGAACTCGAGCACGACCGACGACTCGCCGAGCGCGTCCTGGCCGCCCGTGACGGCGTCGACGCGGAACACGCGCAGCTGCGCGTCGATCCCGGTCGCGTGGTTGATCGCCGCGAAGACCGAGTCGATCGGCCCGTCGCCGGTGCCGGCCGCCGTCGACACGTTGCCGTCGGGCAGCGTCACGGTGACCGTCGCGTGCGGTTCGGAGCCCGACGCGGCCGATACGTGGAAGCTGTCGAACGTGTAGCTGGCAAGCTCGTTGCGCAGGTCGTCGGTGACGAGCGCCTCGAGGTCCATCGCCGTGACCTGCTTCTTCTTGTCGGCGATCT
>Ga0136631_10000596_pt1 | contig 11293 bp, 11 predicted proteins | sample AntDrymUQ6012206_2_FD_104655 | JGI IMG/M metagenome (GOLD analysis project Ga0136631, IMG submission 104655) | Polar desert sand microbial communities from Dry Valleys, Antarctica - metaG UQ601 (22.06) | ecosystem: Environmental > Terrestrial > Soil > Desert | place: Antarctica: Dry Valley... | reverse complement strand
GCTGCCAGCACGCTGGTGTGCTGCTCGATGATCTCCTTCGACGCCAGTTGGACGTCGAAGTCCATGCTCACTTCGATCAGACCCATGCCGTAGGCGAGCATGTCGGAGCTGGTCAACTGGAGCCGGCCGTCGTGCAACCGATGGACGACACCCAGCGCGACGAGCCGGTCGAGCTCATGGTCGGGGACGGTGCGGCCGGCCCGGGTGTCGAGCTCGGCGCGGTCGATCGGCTCGGGGTCCTCTGGCAGCCACGGGGCGAGCAGCGCGCGGTGCAGCGCGAGGTCCTCCGGGGTGCAGCCCACCGGGATCCGCGCCAGGTAGCCCTCGATCGCGGACAGGGTGAAGCCGAGGCCCTGCAGGTCCCGGACCAGCTCCAGGCGCGCGACATGGCGCTCGTCGTACAGGCCGAGCCTGCCCCGCACCTCGGGCGGCGGGATGAGGGCCATCCCGGCGTAGAACCGGATGGTGCGCACGCTGATGCCCGTGCGCGCCGCGAGTTCCGCGATGGTGAGCTGCATAACCTTCTCAATATGACAGTGGCACTGTACTGTTCAGCATCACTGTAACGCAGCGGTGCGCGAGGAGGAACCGGTGGAGCGCAACATCGTCGGCGACGAGCAGCACGCCTTCCGGGAGATGGTCCGGGACTTCATCGGCAAAGAGGTCGCGCTATGCGCAGTGGGAGCGTGCCGGGTGGTCCGCCGGGAGCTGTGGCTCGCGGGCGGGAAGGCGGGGCTGCTGGGCACGGACGTTCCGGAGGAGTTCGGCGGCGGTGGCACCGTGGACTTCCGGTTCAACCAGGTGATGTGCGAGGAGTTCGCCCGCGCCGGCACGTCCGGGGTGGGGTTCCCGCTGCACAACGACGTCGTCGCGCCGGACCTGCTGCGCCTGGCTACCCCCGAGCAGCGGTGGGGCTGCTGACAGATCCAGGCCCTCCAGGACCACCACGCCGGCTGCGAACAGGATGCGATGGGTTTGCGGTCCCCCGACCGAGAAGCGGTCGACCCCGACCAGCCGAAGTCTGCGCCCTGCGAGCTCTTCCGCCGCGTCCGGCGTCAGGGTGGCGCACCCGGTGACGAGTAGTACCCGCTCGACACCGCCGGGTAGGTCGAGGTCGCGCAGCGTCGTCGCTTCGATCTCCCCGCCCGGCACCCGGGCGTCGATCACCATGGCGGGCCCTTCCAGGGCATCGAGCGGCAGCGTCTCAACGCCGCCGGCGTCCTCGACGAAGTGCACCGGCGCGTCGACGTGCGTGCCGGAGTGAGCGCCCATGTCCAACCGGGTGACGTTCGCTGGGTCCCCCGCGGCGAGTGCGCGGGCCCGCTCGATCGCGAATCCCGGGTCGCCGGGGAAGGTCTGCATCCCGGGGTGTGGGCGAGCCGCGCTCCGCGGTCGGCCGCCACCCAGCACAGCACCTTCGACGCCGTGAAGTGCTGCGGCTTGCCGCGCACCTCCCAGATGCCGTGGTCGGGGTCGCGCCAGTGCGTGCACGCCTGCTCCACCTGTCGTTCCACGATGGGCCACAGCCAGTCTGGCAGGTGGTCCGCACCCGCGGTGTGCAGTTGGATCGCGTCGAGCAGTATGCCCCCACACGTCGTGCTGGGCCTGCGCGTAGGCGCCGTTGCCGACCCGCACCGGACGGGAGCCCGCGTAGCCGGAGAGGTGGTCCAGCGTGCGCTCGGGGAGCTCCCGTTCGCCGTCGATGCCGTACATGATGTGCAGCCGGTCCGCTTCACCGCCGCTCACCTCGGCGACGAAGCGCAGGAAGTCGTCGGCCTCGGCGTCGAAGCCCAACGTGTAGAGCCCCCAGAGGGTGAAGGCGGCGTCCCGGATCCAGGTGTAGCGGTAGTCCCAGTTGCGCTCGCCCCCCAGTGTCTCGGGCAACGACGACGTGGCCGCCGCGACCATGGCCCCGGTCGGGGCGTAGATCAGGCCCTTGAGCACCAGCGCGCTGCGTTGCAGGTGTGCCCGCCACGGGTGGTCGGGAAAGCACCCGCGGGCGAGCCAGTCGCGCCAGAACGTGGCGGTGGTCGCCATGCCCTCCCGGGCCTCGGCGAGATCGGTCGGTGGCCGCGACCCGGACCAGGACAGCGCCACGAACACCTCGTCGCCCTCGCGCAGCACGGTGCGAGCCCGTACCCGGTCGCCGTCTATGCCCAGTCGCAGGTCCCCGGTCAGCGAGAGCTCGACGCCACCGTCGGGGTGGCGGACCCGCGCGGTGCGATCACCGTCGCGGCTCCACGTCCCACGGCGCGCCCCGTAGTCGAAGACGGGATCACACTCGAACGCCAGCTCGACGGACCCGTGGGAGCAACGCGCGGTGCGCAGCAGCACGTGGGCGGCCCGGCGGTCCCGCGGCACCCGTCGGTAGGGCGGCAGCTCACCTGCCGTCGCGTCGTCCCAGGGCGCGACCAGCAGCGCGTCGGTCACCGTGAGCCACCCGGAGCGGGTCATGTAGGTGGTCTCGAGAACCAAGGTGCCGGGCAGGGTAACGGCGCGCGACCGGCACGACCGCTTCGGTCGGGGCCACCTGGAACGCGCCCGCATCACGGTCCAGCACGGCGGCGAACAGGCTCGGAGAGTCCATCCGCGGTGCGCACAACCACTCCACGGCGCCGTGGGGAGCCACGAGGGCCGTCGTCTCGCCGTCGGCGAGCAGCGCGTAGGACTCGATCGGAGGGAAGGGGTCGGTTCGACCGTCGAAACCGGTACTCACACACTCCTCCTGTCGGCAGCTACCCGCACACTGGACCAGACGGCACCTCGTCGCCCCGGACGAGGCGTGCTCGGTGCCACGATGGCCTCGGCCGAGCGGCGCCCAGGCTAGCCACGTGCCCGGGATCCGGACGCCGGGGTGGGCCGTCGCGTCGCCAGGAGCAGGAGCGTGACGCCGAGCGCGGCGCTGGCCCCGGACCCGGCGAAGATGCCGACCTTCGCGCGGTCGACCAGGACGGGGTCGGCGAAGGCGAGCTCGGCGATGAACAGCGAGACCGTGAACCCGATTCCGGCGAGTGCCGCGACACCCCAGACCTGCCGGCTCGCCATCCCCGCGGGCAGGCTGGCCACCCCGGATCGGTGGGCGAGCACGGTCACCAACCCGATGCCGAGCGTCTTGCCCACGAGCAGGCCGGCCGCCACCCCCCAGGCGAGCCGGGAGCCTGCCGCGTCGGCGAGAACTCCCCCGCGCAGATCCACCCCGGCGTTGGCGAGCGCGAACAGGGGCACGACGGCGAAGGCGGTCACCCCGTGCAGCCTTCGCTCGAGCTGGTCGAGCACCTCGCGGCCCCGGAAGGGCCGGGCGGGGGTGAGCAGGCCCAGGGCCACTCCGGCGATGGTGGCGTGCACTCCGGAGAAGTCGGTGGCGTACCAGATGGCGAGACCGACGATTGCGTAGGGCCAGATGGCGCTCACACCGAACCGGCGCAGGACCAGCACCAGCAGCAGCCCGGCTGCGGCGGCGCCGAGCCACCCCAGCGCGATCGAGTCGGTGTAGAAGACCGCAATGATCCCGATGGCGATGATGTCGTCGACGATCGCGACGCTGACCAGAAAAACCTTCACTCCGGTGGGGATGCGCGATCCCAGCACCGCGAGCACGCCGATGGCGAACGCGATGTCGGTGGCGACGGGTATCCCCCAGCCGGCGGCGCCGTCCCCGGTACCCACGATCCCGAAGAAGACCGCTGCCGGCAGCACGACGCCGCCCACCGCCGCCAGGGCGGGCAGCGCCGCCACGCGAAGCTCCCGCAGCTCTCCGGTGACCAGCTCCCGCTTGATCTCCAGGCCGATGACGAAGAAGAACAGGACCATCAGCCCGTCGTTGACCCACCCCCGCAGGTCGTGACTGGGCGCGAGCGGGCCGGTCCCCAGCGTCAACTCGGTGTCCCACAGCGCCTGGTAGCCGCCGGAGGCGCGGCTGTTCGCCCAGACCAGCGCGACAACCGCGGCGCCCAGCAGCACGATGCCGCCTGCGGACTCCGCGCGGAGGAAGGCTCGCAGCGGCTCGACGATCACCTCACGGGCCTGTCGGCGCAGCCGCCACTGGGTGAGCACTTGCTACCTCCCTCCAACGGGTTCGGGGGTACCTGCTGGGACGAGCCCCCTCGCGCGGCTCCGGGACACCGTGCTCTCCCGGCCATTCCTGATCCGTACCGACTGCGCAGGCCAGCGGGGCGTGCCTCGCGGGCGCTGTTCGCGCGCCTGGTGACTCACGGGTCGCCCGACGGAGCGTCGTCGACCGCTGGCGCGCCCTCGGTCCCGGTGTCGGTGGGGTCGCTGGTCGAACCGGGTTCCGGCGGGGGTGGCCCCTCGGAGGTCAGCGACCGGATCCCGGCGTTGAGCGCCGCCAGCAACGGCACCGCCAAGACCGCGCCGGTGATGCCCACCAGCAGCGTGCCGACGGACACCGCGAGCACCACCGCGAGGGCGTTGAGCTTCACCGCGCGTCCCATGACCAGCGGCTGCAGCACGTTGCTCTCCAGCTGCTGCACGCCGACGACCACCCCCAGGATGATCAACGCGGACACCGGTCCGTTGGCGACGAGGACCACCAGTACCGCCACCGCTCCGGAAACCACTGCACCGGCGATCGGGACGAAGGAGGCGAGGAACACCAGCGCCGTGAGCGGCGCGACGAGCGGTGCGTCGACGAGCAGCAGCCCCAGGCCGATTCCCACCGCGTCGACCAGGGCCACCAGGAACGTCGCTCGTGCGTAGCTGCCGACTGCGGCGAAGCTCTGCCGCCCGGCCGTGTCCGCGCGGTCGCGCGACCCGCTCGGCACCAGCTTGACCACGAACTGCCAGATCGCCCTCCCGCGAGACAGGAAGATGATCAGGGCGAAGATCGTGAGCACCAGGCCGCCGAGGAAGTAGCCGACGCTCACGGCAGTCGACAGCGCCCCCGACGTGACCGTTCCCTGGTTCTCGCTCAGGTAGGTGGTCAGCTGGTCCAGCAGCGCGTCGGCGTCCACCGGGGGGAGGCCGAACGGTGGGTCGTCGAGGTACTCGCGGATCGTCTGCAGGCTGCCGCTCACCTGCTGCCGGAGTTCGGGAAGCCCGCGCACGAAGGCCTGGACGACGTAGGTGAGGACCCCGCCGATGACGACGATGCCTCCGACGAGGACGGTTGCGGTGGCGAGGCCGGGCGGCACGCGGTAGCGGACGAGCAACCCCACCAGAGGCGCGAGCAGCGCGCTGAGCAGCAGTGCCACCGCCAAGGGGATGACCAGCGCGCTCAGCGTGACGGCGACGTAGCCGAGGACGTACAACGCCGCTGCGACCGTGAGGAACCGCCAACTGATCGCGGACGCGACCCGCAGCGGCCGCGGCACGGCCGTTGGATCGTGTCGTTCCCGAGCAGCTTGTCGGGTCGCGGCAACCGGTGTCGGTGTTCGGGGGCTGTCGGAATCGACCGGTGTCTCCACAGGGTTCATCGAGGACCTTTCACAGGGAGGGCTCGGCAGGCCGGCTCTCCGTCACCGGCAGAGCCGCCAACCGGGGCACGACGTCAGGGCTGCACCAACCCGGCGCGGATGGCGTACCTCGTCAGTTCCAGCCGGTCGTGCATGCCGAGTTTCTGCAGGACGTTCGCGCGGTGGCGCTCGACGGTCTTCACGCTGATGAACAGGGTCGTCGCGATCTGTCTGGAGGAGTGCCCCTCGGCGACCAACTTCACGATCTCCTCCTCCCGGGCGGTGAGGATGGTGTCCGGCACGGGTTCGTCACGTCCGTCGCGGAGTAGGTAGTCCCTGATGAGGACGGTGATCGCACCGGGGTAGAGAAAGGGCTCGTCACGCATCGCGGCCCGGCAGGCTTCGAGGAGGTCGCGGTCGGCGACCGACTTCAGCACGTAGCCGGAGGCACCTGCCTTGAGCGCCTCGAACAGATACTGCTCGTTGTCGTACATCGACAACATGAGGATGCGGACTCCGGGTGCGCGCCGGGACATCTCTCGAGCGGCCTGCAGACCCGTCATCCGGGGCATGGCGATGTCGAGGATGGCCAGGTCGACGTCACTGTGCACAGCCAGCTCGAGAGCCTCGGCACCGTCGCTGGCTTCGGCGACCACGATCAGATCGGGTTCGGCGTCCAGGATCAGACGCAGCCCGCGCCGTACCAGGGCATGGTCGTCGACCAGCAGGATCCTCGTCTTCGTCGGTTCCAACTCCGCCTACTCTCGTCCAGTCTGGTGCGGCACGACGAGGCGCACCTCGGTGCCGCCCTCCGGTGCCGGATCCAGGGTCAGTCGGGCTCCGATGAGAAGAGCGCGTTCGCGCATGCCTCGGATGCCTGCTCCCTCTGCCGACCCGTCGAGGCCTCGCCCGTCGTCGGTGATGCGCAGCACGACGCAGTTCTGCTCGGTGGTGAGCGTCAGCTCGACGCGGGATGCGTCGGCGTGACGGGCGATGTTCGTCAGGCTCTCCTGCGCGACGCGGTACAGCACGAGTTCCGCCTCCGTGCTCAGGACGGGGGGGCGGTGGTCCAGCCGCGGCACGACCGGCACCTCGCTGGCTCGGGAGAAGTCGGTGGCCAACGCGCGCATCGCGCTGAGCAGGCCGAGATCCTCCAGGACACCGGGACGCAACCTGCGCGCCACCCGGCGGACCTCGTCGAGGCTGGCCCGGATCGCTTCCTGAGCCGCGCGGAGCTCGTCCTGCAGGGTGGCGGGTGCGCAGTCAACGGTCCGCTTCAGGTTCAGGAGCACGGCGGTGAGGCTCTGGCCGATCTCGTCGTGCAACTCCTGAGCGATGCGGTGGCGCTCCGCTTCCTGGGCGGCCAGCGCCTGTGCGCTGCCGGTGGTGCGGTCGGTTTCGAGCCGGGTGAGCATGTCGTTGAACGTGCCCACGAGGTACCCGAGGTCCCGGTTGCCCGGGACGGTCAGCCGTTCCCCCGGCCGCAGCAGGTCCACGCGCTCCATGAGACCGGCCAGCCCGTCCAGCGGCCGCAGAATGGACCGGATCAGCACCGCGTTCACGGCCAACAGAAGCGTCAGGCCCACGACCAGAACAGCGATCTCCTTGATCATGACGGGGGCCGACACCGTGGCCGGTGAGAGCACCAGCACCGCCGATCCGGCGACGAACACCGCGCCATTGCCCAGGACCAGCTTCCAGAAGACGGCCGACGCAGGCGTGTGCCCTACCCGTGATCGCATCGAACTCGCCGCGGGCGCTGATCGGGTGGCTGCGACATGGTGACAGCCTCACCCGCAGGGTGGCGGTCTGTCCATGAGGGGTGCACCCCATCCTCCGGCCGGTCCGCGGTGCGAGCGTGCAGGGTCGAGACCGGAAGGGTGGGTGCTGGACCCGATGGCCCCCCACCGGGTGGGCGGGCAGGCTGAGCCCCAGCGGTAACCGGCCGGAAGCAGGACGCGCGATCACCACGCTCAACCGTGGCCGAAACCACGTCAAGAATGACCGGAGACATCATGCCACTCTCGCCACGTGAACACAGCATCCTGGCTGCGATCGAACATGACATGGCCGAGGATGACCCCGCGCTGGTCGCGACTCTGACCACGGCACGGGTGCCGTCACGGCACGCCCTGTGGTTTCCGCTGACAGTGCATCAGACAGCGGTGTTGTTCCTCGCACTTCTCGTGCTGGCTGTTCTGCATTCGCTACCTTCCGAGCTGGGCCTGGCGTGGTCGGTGCTGCTGACCGCGGGGTTGATCGTGCCGTGGCTGGTGACCGTCACGCGCGCGGCGCAACGACGGGATGTCTCCCCGAGCAGCGGACTCGCGGTCGCGCGCCGGCGCGACGAACGACAGGCTGATGGCAAGGCCGACGGGACTGACCGAGCGGTGCCCATGGGTTACGTCGCAGCGGTCGTGGGCTACGTCATCTTCGTCATCGCCCTGGGGGTAACCCACCTGTGAGCCTCGGCGCACAGGTCATCTCGAACCAATTAGTCGGATACGGCAGGAGATTCTCATGGTGAAGGTCATTGCCGCGCTGGTGGTTCTGTGGCTTGCGTTGTCAATTATCGGCGCGGTCGTCGAAGGGCTCTTCTGGCTGACGATCGTCGGCGTCGTGCTCCTTCTCGGGACAGCGGGCTACGGTGCGATCAAGCAGCGGACCCAACGCCGCCACATCCCGTGAGGGGTGCGCAGCGCCGAGGCGGTGCCGGAGTCGACTCGACCCGTCCCGCCGAGCCACGGAGCAAGAAGGAGCACGTACAGATGCACATCCAGATCAACACCGACAGCAACGTGGAAGCTTCCGACGAGCTGGTTCACCGGGTCGAAGCCGAGATCGGCGCCGCACTGTCGCGGTTGCGCGACCACATCACGCGGGTGGAGGTCCACCTGGGAGACGAGAGTGCAGGCAGGTCGGGGGATGCCGACAAGCGGTGCATGGTGGAGGCCCGCCCCGCCGGGCAGCAGCCGGTCGCCGTCACCCACCATGCCGCCACCCTGGACGAGGCCTGCGGCGGCGCCGCGCAGAAGCTCCGGAACCTCCTCGACAGCCGGTTCGGCCGGCTCGATGACCGCAAGGGGGGCGCCTCCATCAGGACCGACGAGCGGCGTTGAGGCGCACCGTCCCTGCCGCGCGGTCCTGACCGCGCCCACCCCGATCCCGTCACGGAGGCCACCGTTGTTCACCCGCTCCGACCTGTCCACGCTGCTGACCGCCGACCCAGCACTCGGGATCTCGATCTTTCTGCCCACCCATGTCCTCGGCGGCGAGGTCCGCCAGGGCCCGATCAGGCTCAAGAACCTCACCGCCCAAGCCCGCGACGACCTGGTCTCGACGGGGCTGGAGCGCGCCGAGGCCGAGGCCTTCCTCGCGCCGGCCACGGCGCTGATCGAGGACTACCGCTTCTGGCAGCACCAGAACCACGGCTTGGCGCTGTTCCTCGACGGTGGCGAACCCCGTTGCTACCGGGTGCCGCTCCCGCTCGCGGAACGTGTCGTGGTGGGCCCGGGCTTCCATGTGCGGCCCCTGCTGCCGGTGTTGGAAGCCGACGGCGCCTTCCTCGTGGTGACGATCACTGCGGACCAGGTGCGGCTGTGTGAGGCCTCCCGCTTCGCGCTGGTCGAGGACGACGCGGCGGACCTGCCCCGCAGCCTCGACGAGGTCCTCGGGGAGGCCGATTACCAGAACCCGCTGCAGGCCAGTCCGGTGGCCCGGCCGAACACCGGTTCGATCAGCATCTCCCAGGCGCAGGTCTATGGGGACAGCCCCGCCGAGTGGCGCAAGGGTCGGCTGGTCGAGTTCGCCCGTCGGGTCGCCGCGGCGCTGCAGCAGCACGTGGCCGCCAACCCGACCCCCATCGTGTTGGTCGCGGACGCCAAGATCGGAGGGCACATCAAGCAGCTCGGCACGCTGGGCCCACTGCTCGCCGGCGTCGTCGAGACCAACCCCGAGGCCATGGACGACAGGGAGCTGCACGACGCTGCGTACGCCGTGATGCGCCCCCGGCTGGACGCGGCCCGCACCGCGGCGGCCGAGCGGTTCGCGACCCTGCGTGGCAACCGCGACGCACGCGCGGTGACCGGTATCGACGATGTGATGACGGCGGCCCACCAGGGCCGCATCGACACGCTGCTGCTCGTCGAGGACGAGACCGTGGGGGGGCGCGTCGCCGAGTTCACGGCCACCGCAGACGACGTGCTCGAGGCCGTGGCCGTGCAGACGCTGCAGCACGGCGGAGCCGTCCACCTCTTGCCAGAGAAGGAGCTGTCGCACCCACCCGCGGCGGCGATCCTGCGCTACTGATCGTCGCCACCGAGGGTATCGAGAGCCCAGCCGTTCACTGGCCCGGCCCCCTCGGCCCGCACTGCCAACCACAGGGAGAACTGCTATGAGCACCATCCTCGTCACCGTCATCGTCGCGCTCGCCGCCGTGCTCATCGTCGCCGGCGCCGCTGTTCGCATGGTTCAGCAGTACCAGCGAGGGGTGGTCCTGCGGTTCGGGCGGCTCCGGCCCGCGGTGCGGGAACCGGGGCTCCGGCTGATCATCCCGTTCGTCGACCAACTGACGAAGGTGCCCGTCCAGACCATCGTCCTGGACATCCCCGCCCAGGGGGCGATCACGCGGGACAATGTGACGCTGAACGTCGATGCGGTGGTCTACTTCCGGGTCGTCGACCCGGTCAAGGCCCTGATCAACGTGGAGAACTACCTCGGCGCCATCTCACAGGTCTCGCAGACCTCGCTCCGATCGGTGATCGGGCGCGCCGACCTCGACACGCTGCTGTCCGACCGGGAACAGGTCAACACCGAACTGCGGGCGGTGATCGACACCCCGACCGAGGACTGGGGGATCAGCGTCGACCGGGTCGAGGTCAAGGACATCGCCCTGCCCGAGGGCATGCGGCGGTCCATGTCGCGGCAGGCCGAGGCCGAGCGGGATCGCCGGGCCCGGGTGATCGCAGCGGACGGCGAGTTCCAGGCCTCGGCGAAGCTCTCCGATGCGGCCAGGGCGATGTCCGACACCCCCGGCGCCCTGCAGCTCCGGTTGCTGCAGACAGTGGCCGACGTCGCGTCGGAGAAGAACAGCACCCTGGTGATGCCCTTCCCGGTAGAGCTGCTGCGGTTCTTCGAGAACGCCACCGGCGGGCAGGCCACCGACACCACGACCACGGACACCGAGCCGGCGCAGCCGGGGGCAACCGACGACAGGATGCTGCCCTCCGCCACCAGCGGTGCGCTTCCCGAGGCGGGCAACGGCCGCGGGGTGGCTCCCTCTGCAGAGCTGCCCGGCTCCGCCCCGGAGTGAGCCGCGGCGGCGTGGGGTTCACCACAGGTTCCTGGGCAGATCGAGCGTCAACGGCTCAAGCTCCCCTCGGGTCTTCGCCTGGTAGGCGGCCGCGGCGCGCTCGTCGAACTCGGTCACGCTGAGACGTCCCTCGCTCACTGCCCGTCGGAGCCTGCCGACGACGTCCTCCCGCTCGGCGTCCGACACCCGAATCTCGCGGTCCATCCCGCCGAGGATAGAACCGAGCCGACCCCGCACCCTTTCCGCTGCTGGCCAGGCATGGCCAGGCATGGCCGGCAGCACCAGCCGGACCCGGGTGAGGACAGCCACGACCTGCTGTGATCCCTTGGCGGATGATGGCCCGCGCAAAGTCACATGCCGGCGTAGAAGCGGATGGTGCGCACGCTGATGCCGGTCCGCGGGGCGAGCTCGGCGATCGTCAGCTGCATCCGGCCCTTTCTGACGTGACAGCAACCCTATCCTGACGTAACAGGGGCACTAACGTAACAGGGGCACTGTACTGTTCAGTATCACTGTAACGTAGGGCGCGCGAGGAGGAACCGGGTGGAACGCAACATCTTCGGCGACGAGC
>Ga0136631_10000595_pt1 | contig 11303 bp, 9 predicted proteins | sample AntDrymUQ6012206_2_FD_104655 | JGI IMG/M metagenome (GOLD analysis project Ga0136631, IMG submission 104655) | Polar desert sand microbial communities from Dry Valleys, Antarctica - metaG UQ601 (22.06) | ecosystem: Environmental > Terrestrial > Soil > Desert | place: Antarctica: Dry Valley... | reverse complement strand
GACGGTCTGTGAGTTGGACCCCTGCCCGATGGAAAGGTTGAGCACTTCGGCGTTGCTCCAGTTGCGGCCGAATCTCTCGTTGTAGTACTGGATCGCGTACGGCCAGATCGGCCGGTTTTCCTCTGGGAGGTCGATTCCGGACTTCTCACGAAAGCTCAGCTTGATTCCGCCGGCGATCATCCTCGCCATCCCGATTCTCAGTCCGAGCTGATAGAAATAGACATCGCAGGAGTGCTTGACCGCACCCTCGAGCGCCAGCGACCCATGGCCTCTTTTCTCCCAGCACTTGAAGTACCGTGCGCCGTACTGATAACCACCGCCGCAGGACACCGGCATCTTTTCGTTCAGTCCGATGACCTTGTTCTCGAGTCCCAGGATCGCCGTTGCCAGCTTGAAGGTGGACCCGGGCTCGTAGCGTCCCTGGATCGCCTTGTTGACCAGCGGACGCCGCTCGTCCTCGAGCAGCTCCTTGTAGTAGTCGGCGGGAATTCCACCGGTAAACTTGTTGGGGTCGAACGCCGGCGCGCTGTACAGCGCGAGCACGGCGCCCGTCCTCGGGTCGAGTGCGACCGCGGCGCCCTGGAGCGAGTCACCGAAGATGGCAGCGGTGAACCGCTGAAGATCCATGTCGATGTTGGTGTAGAGCGGCGGCGCGCCGATTGGATTCAGATCCGGGCGTGGACCCTCTCCGCGAACCGGCCTGCCGCGCGCATCGACCTCGTCGAACCGCACGCCTTCCCTGCCGTGGAGCTTGGCCTCGTAGAACTTCTCGAGGCCACCCTTTCCGATCTGCTGCCCCGGCTTGTAACCCTCGTACTCGGCCCGGTTCAGCTCCGTTTCGCTGATCTCGCTCGTATAGCCGATGAACGAAGCGACCGCCGGGCCATCCGGATAGTAGCGTTTCGGAACTGACTGGATGATGAGCCGCGGATAATCGAGCCGGTGCTCCTCGAGGACCGAGACGATGTCGATGGACGCGTCATTGAGAACGACCGTCGGCCGCGTCGGTGCCCGCCGGTAACGCCTGATGGCAGCGTTGATCTGAAAGCGCTCGAGCTGAAGCGTGGTCGCGAGCTGCGCCAGTGCGCTCCGCAGGCTGTCCTCGCTCGGAGCGGTAATCGAAACCGAATACGCCGGCAGATTCTCGGCGATCACTTCGCCGCGGCGATCGTAGATGATTCCACGAGGGGCTGGAAGCGGAATCGGCCGCAGGCGGTTTTCCTCGGACTGCATCACGTACTGCCGGTGCTGGACCACCTGCGTCCGGAAGAAAGCACCAACCAGAACCGCGAACCCGATGAAGATCGCCAGCGAGCTGGCGCGGGCTCGCCTTGCGATATCGTTGGGGTGGAAGCTCATGCGGTGGAAGGCTCGAGGAGCGGGCGCATGATGAACAGTAACAACACGCCGGCCGCAGCGGTAACCGCCGCGGAAAGCGGGGACCAAAGCAGCAGCTGCTGGACCAGCTCGACCCCGTGCACTCGCTGCTCACCGACGAAGTACATAATGTCGAACACCCACTTTCCGAGGAAGAAAAAGAAGGCGTTGAGAACCAGATTGTCGGCGAAGAACACGGCTTTCAGGTAAGAGGCACCGAAGCCGATGGTGGTCATGGCTATCGCGCCTGCACCCAGCGCCTGCGGGGCGAGAGAGTCCGACACCAGTCCAAGGAGAAATCCGATGATGGCCGCTGATCCCGGTCTCACCCGCACGGCCGCCAGCAGGAGCGCCAGGACCAGAAAATCCATCGGCGCCCGCCACCCCAGCAACGGACGAAGCGTGTAGTGAAGAACGATGAAGATGAGGAACGTGATTGTCGCGCGGACGACGGGACCAGCGTTCATCGTGTCAATCCGGGTCGCTGGGAGATGGAATCTGTCGGAGGAGGCTCGCGGGGAGTCGTGTCGACCGGCTCGGGTCCGGTGAGGACTCGCGGCCCCGCAGTGTCGACCGGGACGCGTGGCGGCACCGGTCGCGGAGCGGGAATGGTGAGGCGTGCACTGTCGCCAGCCGTCGGCACCGGCTGACCGCTCGCGCGAGCCGTGCTGTCGAGCACTGCGCGCCGCGCTGCTGCTTCGGCGAGCGCGGCTGTCTTTGCCGCCGAATCGCCGGCGACCACGATTCTCTGTGCGGCAGCTTCGGCTTCAGCCACGCTCTCCCAGACGCCGTCCATGCCCTTGGCTACTCTGTCGCGGCGAAGAATCATCACCGAGTAGACGTCTGCCGGGTTCACCGCCGGCCGGAGGAGATAGGTTCGGGCCCAGCTCTCCGAGGTTTTGATCTCCTGAAGGACCGTCCCAACCGGGATACCGCGCGGCCAGACCCCTCCCCACCCCGAGCTCACGATGAGCGAGCCCGGCTTCAGCGCGGCCCTGAACGGAACGCCGCGGAGCTCGATGAGATAACCGTTGGTGGCTCCGCGCAAATGCGCCTGGGCAATGCCGAACGCGGTTCCGTCGGGCGACATCGCGCTGACGCGGAAGTCGGGATGAGTCCACAGCATGGCGTGACTCATCGTGGGATCGACCTGATCTACTACGCCGACCAGACCTTCAGGAGCGATGACGGGACTCAGGCGACTGACTCCGGCCTGCGAGCCGGCGGTGAGAATGACCGTCGTCTCATCGCGAATGCCGCGACCGTGCAGCGCTTCCGCCGGAACGAAGCCCCAGCGGAGACCCGATGCCAGGCCCATGAGCTTGCGAAGGCGCTCGTTCTCGCCCTCGAGCGAGGCGGCCTTCATGGCCTGGAGCGAAACAGTGTCTCTCACCGCTGTCTTCGATTCGGCAAGCAGCAGCGATTGCCGGCTCATCTCGGCCCGGCCCTGAAGCATGACGAGGGGAGCCAAAAAACTGCGCCGCAACGACGTGGCGATTGGATCGCGCATCGTGGCGGGCAGCGTGCGCGCCGCGAGCGCGAGGAGAATACACGTCGCGAGGATGATCAGGTCGATCCGGGGGTTGCCTCTTACAGCGCGCGCCACGTGTTACCTCAAGTTGCCAGGACCGACCAGTATTTCGCCTCGTCGTCGAGAATTCGGCCGGTACCCCGAACCACGCAGGTGAGCGGATCCTCATCGACATGGATCGGAAGTCCGGTCTCCTGTGACAGTAATACATCGAGTCCGCGGATTAGTGCCCCCCCGCCGGTCATGACGATACCGCGATCCACGATGTCGGCAGCGAGCTCCGGCGGCGTGATCTCGAGCGCACGGCGGACGGCGTCCACGATCTGCTGGATGGGCTCCTGTACCGCGTCCCTGATCTCGGAGGAGTGCACACGCACGGTTTTCGGGATGCCCGATACCAGGTCGCGGCCTTTCACGTCCATCTCGCGCTCGTCACCGACGGGCGCGGCGGAGCCGATCTGAATCTTCACCTGCTCCGCCGTGGATTCACCGACGAGGAGGTTGTAGTTCTTGCGCATGAACTGGACGATTGCCATGTCCAGCTCGTCGCCGCCGGTCCTGATCGACGTATCGCTCACGATTCCCGAGAGCGCGATGACCGCGATTTCGGTCGTCCCGCCGCCGATGTCGATAACCATGTTTCCGGTTGGCGTCTCGACCGGGAGCCCCACACCAATCGCGGCCGCCATCGGCTCCGCCACCATGAATACTTCCTTCGCCCCCGCGCCGAGGGCGGAGTCACGCACCGCGCGCTTCTCCACTTCCGTGATGCCGGAGGGCACGCACACGATCACCCGCGGCTTGACCTTGAAAACGTGGTTCTCGATGATGAGGGCGAGGAAATAGCGGAGCATCTTTTCGGTAACGTCGAAGTCGGCAATGACGCCGTCCTTCATCGGTCGCACCGCGATGACGCCTTCCGGCGTGCGGCCGAGCATGCGTTTCGCCTCGAGTCCGACGCCCTTGATTTTCCTGGTCTCGCGATCGAGCGCGACGACCGAAGGCTCGTTCAGCACGATGCCCTCGCCCTTCACGTAGATCAGCGTGTTTGCCGTGCCGAGGTCCACGGCAATTGCGTTTGCGGGAAAGAGTTGTCCCGGCTTGAAGAATGGCCAGCGCATTAGGTCAAATATGAATCGGGAGGAGTAAACGGCAAGCCAAACGCCTCAGCGACAGCGGCATAGGTAACCTTGCCATCCACGACATTGAGTCCTTTCTTGAGTGCGGGGTTTTCCCTGAGCGCCTGCTGCCAACCCTTGTTCGCGAGCTGCATCGCGTAGGGAAATGTTGCGTTGGTGAGGGCGAGGGTCGACGTCCGCGGTACACCACCCGGCATGTTGGCGACGCCGTAGTGGATAATGCCATCGACGACGTAGGTCGGGTTCTCGTGCGTCGTCGCTTTGATCGTCTCCACGCAGCCACCCTGGTCGATCGCGACATCCACGATCACCGCTCCGGGCTGCATGATCTTGAGGTCCTCGCGACGGATCAGCCGCGGTGCCACGGCCCCATGGATCAGCACTGCCCCGACCACGAGGTCGGCTGTCGAGATCTGCTCCAGGATATTGTGCCGGTTCGAGTAGATGAGCGTGACGTTGGCGGGCATTACGTCCGAAAGGTAACGAAGCCTCTCGAGGGAAAGATCAAGTACGGTGACCTTGGCCCCGAGTCCGGCCGCCATTTTTGCGGCGTTGATTCCGACGATCCCGCCACCGAGCACGACGACCTTCGCCGGCGCGACGCCAGGAACCCCGCCTAGAAGGACGCCCCGGCCACCGTAAAGTTTCTCCAGGTACTTCGCTCCTTCCTGCACCGCCATCCGGCCCGCCACCTCGGACATGGGAGTCAGCAGCGGAAGCTCGCGCGATGGGAGCTCGACCGTCTCGTAAGCGACGCACACTGCGCCGCTTTCGAGGTGTGCCCTGGTCAGATTTTCGTCGGCGGCGAAATGGAAATACGTGAAGATCAGCTGTCCGCGGCGCATGCGCGGCCATTCCTTCGCGATCGGCTCCTTCACCTTCATGATCATATCGGACTCGCTCCACAGCGTGTCCGCGTCCTGTCCGACCTTCGCACCAACCTTGGCATAGGCCTGGTCGGGGAAGCCGCTCCCCTCGCCGGCTCCCCGCTCGATCATCACGCTGTGACCGGCCGCGACGAACGCCTCGGCCCCGGCGGGCACCAGCGCGATCCGGTTCTCGTTGGTTTTGATCTCCTTCGGTACGCCGATCTTCATTGAAGTTCTTGAAAGCTCGAATAGGGAGTGAAAGGGTCTCGCATCAAGCCGCGGCTCGCGGCCCGAGACTCAGCAGGGTCTGTCGCGATGGATTGTAGAACTCTCTGCAAATGCCGGCGATCATGGCGCCGTCGATCTCGTCCACCAGCGCCAGGACCTCGTCCAGGGTCCGGTAAGGCTCGCCGTACAGCTCCACTCCTGCGGCCCGATACATCCGTGAGCTCGGACTCTCGAGCGAGAGTGTAATCTGCCCCTTCAGCTGGCTTTTTCCAGCGGCGAGATCCTCCTCGCTCAGGCCCTGCGCCGCAAGCCTTTCGAGCTCGTCGTTGATCGCATCGACTGCCGCCCTCGCGGTCTCCGGCGCGGTTCCGACGTAAACGCCGTGCATTCCCGCATCCTCGTGGAACGACTGGAACGCATACACCGAATAGGCGAGGCCGAGCTCCTCCCTAATTCGCTGGAAGAGTCGCGAGCTCATACCGCCGCCGAGCAGCATTCCTATCATGGTCATCGCATACCGCCGTGGATCGCGGTGCGCAAACGCCTGACTTCCGATGACGATATGGGTCTGCGTGGTATCTCGCTCGACGTGCACGGCAACAGGCGCTTGCACGAATGGAGCCGGAGATGTGAGGGGAGCCAAGCCCCGGCTGGGGATATCCGCCCATCCCGTTGATTCGAGAACGGTCGTGAGCGCATCGTGCTCCACGTTCCCGGCAGCGGCCACGACGATCTGATCCGGGTGATACGCGCGCAAATGGAGATTCTTCAGATCGGAAACATCCAGCGCCGCCACGGTTTCGCGCGTGCCGAGGATCGAGTATCCGTAGGGGTGGCCGCCCCACAACTGCGCATTGTGGAGCTCGAACACGAGATCGTCAGGCGTGTCGTCGACGGTGTTGATCTCCTCGAGCACGACGTTCCGCTCCAGTGCCAGATCGCCCGCGCGCAACGTGGGACGGAAGATCAGATCGACGAGGACGTCGGCAGCCTGTGGCAGATGCTCGTCGAGCACACGCGCCTGATAGGATGTATGCTCCCGGGCGGTGTAGGCATCCAGCGAGCCCCCGAGGATCTCCAGTGCGAGCGCGATCTCTCTCGCGCTCCGCGTGGGCGTCCCCTTGAAAACCATGTGCTCGAGGAGATGAGAGACGCCCATCTTCTCGGGACTTTCGTGCAGGGACGCCGCGCGGATCCATGCCCCGAATGCGACCGACCGTACTCCCGGCATTGATTGCGAGAGTACGGTCAGTCCGTTCGGAAGAACGGTGCGGCGGAGGTCGGACTCAGCGCACTGCGCGACTTCGCTCACTCCCGCGAGCGTCCTCCCGATCCACCGCGCGAGGCGCCGCTGCGTGGACGACGAGGCCTGTCTCCGCGGTCGGAACGCGGACGCTCGGAGCGTTCGGCCGCTTCACCCTCGGACTGGCCACCATTCGATGCGCCCTCTGCGGCCATTGCGACACCGGCTCCTTCGCCCGCCCCTCCGCTGCCGCCACCACTGAAACCTTCACCCTCGGGCTTGGCGACCAGCGCCTTCATCGACAGGCGAAGACGTCCGCGCTCGTCGCGCTCGAGAAGTTTCACCTTTACCCGGTCGCCCTTCTTCACCACGGCTTCGGTCTTCTCGGTGCGACCGTGCTTGAGCTCGGAGATGTGGACGAGCCCTTCGGTGCCGGGCATGATCTCGACGAACGCGCCGAACGCCGTCGTGCTCTTCACCGATCCTTCGTAGGTCTCCCCGATCACCGGCTCGGCCGTCAGCGCCTGAATCATCTGACGGGCTCTTTCCATTGCCTCCCCGCCTACAGCCGCGATCGTGACCAGACCCGTGTCGTCGACGGAGATCTCGGCTCCCGTCTCTTCCTGAATTCCGCGAATCGTCTTGCCCTTGGGCCCGATGAGATCGCCGATCTTCTCGGGGCTGATGTTGACCGTGACGATACGTGGGGCGTACTGCGACAGATCAGCCCTGGGCTCCGATAGCGCCTTGCCCATCTCCCCGAGGATGTGGAGGCGGCCTTCCCGCGCCTGAGCGAGAGCTTCCTTCACGATCTGCAGGTCGAGTCCCTCGATCTTGATGTCCATCTGGATCGAAGTGATGCCCGTCTCCGTACCGGCGACCTTGAAGTCCATGTCGCCGAGGTGGTCTTCGGTGCCCAGGATGTCGGTGAGGATCGCGTACTTGGAGCCTTCCTTGATCAGCCCCATCGCCACCCCGGCCACAGCAGCGCGAAGGGGAACCCCGGCATCGAACAGCGCGAGCGAGCCGCCGCAGACAGACGCCATTGACGACGAGCCGTTCGACTCGAGAATGTCGGAAACGATGCGGATCGTGTAGGGGAACTCCTCGAAGGCCGGCAGCACGGCCTGAATCGCGCGCTCGGCAAGGTTTCCATGGCCGATTTCCCGGCGACTCGTGCCGCGCATCGGGCGGACTTCGCCGGTGGAGAACGGCGGGAAGTTGTAGTGGAGCATGAAGGACTTGGTGGTCTCTCCGGCGTCGTCGATGCTGTCGAGCCGCTGCACGTCGTTCGCAGTGCCGAGCGTCACGGCCACTAGCGCCTGAGTCTGTCCGCGGGTGAAAAGGGCCGACCCATGTGCGCGTGGAAGTACCGGGGCGTCGACCGTGATGTCGCGCACTTCCTTCGTGCCGCGGCCATCGACCCGCTTGCTGCTGTCGAGCACCTGTGCGCGGAGAGTGTGGTATTCCACATCGCCGACGAGGTTGCCCAGCTCTTTGGAGTTGTCCGGGAATTCAGTGAGCAGCTGGGCGATTGCTTCCTTCTTGATGGCCTCTACCGCGTGAATCCTGGTGTGCTTGTCCTTCTGGTTGATGGCTTCGGCAATCCGACCCTTGGCGAGCGCGTCGACGCGCGCCTTCAACGGGGCCGCGGTCTCCGCTTTCTTCCACTGCATTTTTTCAGCACGGGTCTCGCGGAGCATCTCGTCCTGAATCGCGATCAGCTCCTTGATGCCGCGGTGCCCGAGCGTCAGCGCCTCGAGCACATCGGCTTCTGAAGCCTCGAGCGCTCCGCCCTCGACCATCATGATCGAGTCCTTCGAGGCGGCGAGGACGATGTCCATGTCGCTGTAGGGGAGCTGCTGGAACGTCGGGTTCAGGATCCATTTTTCCTGGACTCTGCCGACGCGCACCGCGGCGATCGGTCCCATGAACGGGATCCTCGACGCGTTGAGCGCGAAGGACGCGGCGACGAGGGCCATCACGTCCGCGTCGTTTTCCTGGTCGGCGGAGATGACGTAGATGAAGACCTGGACTTCGTTCTTGAAGCCTTCCGGGAAAAGTGGCCGGATCGACCGGTCGATGATTCGAGCCTTGAGGATTTCCGGGTCGGACGGCCGGCCTTCTCTCTTGATGAAGCCGCCCGGGATCTTGCCGGCGGCGTAGGCCTTGTCCTTGTACTCTACGAGGAGGGGGAAAAACGGGAGCTGACTTTCGGTCTCACTGACGGTGACCGCGGCGAGAACCATCGTCTCACCATACTGCACGAGCGCTGAGCCCGCTGCCTGCTTCGCCATGCGGCCTGTCTCGATGACGAGGCGTCTGCCGGCGAATGTTCTTTCGATGCGTTGCATAAGTTTTTTTGTTGTCTCTGATTAGCACAAACCGCGCGGGGAGCATTGTGCGCCCGCGCGGTTAGGATCAGAGAGCCAGATTAGTAGCGGAGTCCAAGATCGGCGATGATCTTTCGGTATCCTTCGAGATTCGTGCGCCTGAGATAATCGAGCAGGCGACGGCGCCGTCCAACCATCTTGAGCAGGCCGCGACGGCTGTGGTGATCCTTCGCGTGGCTGCGGAAGTGACCCGTCAGATAGTTGATTCGCTCGGTGAGAAGTGCGACCTGGACCTCGGTCGATCCGCTATCGGTTGCGTGGGTGCGGTACTTCTCTACGGTGGGTGCTCTCTCGAATGCCATTTTGGAATTTGCTCTTCGCGCCCTGCGTTGTGGGGGCGCGGACACTGGTTCTCTAAATCGCTGTAAGCCTTGAAACTTAGCCCACTTAGGGCGTTGTGTAAAGCCAAAGCCCTTGATTCGACGCTGACAGGGGGGGGTCGGACAAGCGAGCGCGACCCGCTACCCGCTCAAAGCTGCCCGCTGCCCGGCTGTCTGCGTGGCTGATCTTCCAAGCCCTTCCCAGCGGGCAGGTTCGACTGTTGCCGCTGGTCCAACTCCCCTTCAGTTCCAAACAGCGATTTGGCTCGTCTTGATAACGACCCTTTACCCGGAGTTCAGCGTGTTTGTTAGCGGCCTGGCGTTTGTGAGCCTGTTGTCCCTGGTCCCTGTTGTCGAAGAGAAAACGCTGCTGGACGGCAGCGCTGTCCCCTGCGCGGATTCCCGGGAGACGACGTCGGGCGTGCCCGGCGTCCGCGTCAATGCGTTCAACGCCACCAAGATCCCGGCGCTCAGGAAGTCGCTCGACGTACTCGACTCTCTCGACTGGGAGAGCGGGAACCCCGACGCGATGCTCGCGGCCGCGGTCGAGTATAAGCGACTCATGACCCTGGTGAAAAGGGCGCCGAAGATCGGTTACGCGATGAGCAACGGCAACGGTGATTTCGAGATCATGGTGGCCCCGACGGACTCGGTGCTCGTTTTTGCGGAAGCCAGAATGCCCGGCCAGCCATTCTACTACTCGAGCAAGGTGGTTGCTGCGACCGTTCCCGAGGTGCGCATAGTTCTCCTCATGTGCAGCCAGCAGCTTTTGTAGTCAGTCTGCGCTGGCTGGTATTGCGAAGCCGACAACACCGCCGACAAGTCGGTGGAGTAGGCAGCTGGAGGCGGGCGGCGTGCAGCTGGCAGCGGGCAGCTTAATGTTCTTTCGTCCGTTTCTCACTGGGGAATGAACAACCCCTCGGACACCCCCGACTTTGTGGTCGAGATAAAGCCCGAATATCACGCTGACCGCCTCACCCCGCCCGCATCTCGGCGGAGCGAACGGTGTTGGCCATCAGCATAGCGATCGTCATCGGTCCCACACCACCGGGCACGGGCGTGAGCTTCGATGCAACCTGACGCACTGCCTCGAAATCGACATCGCCCTCCAGGCGTGAGCCGCCCCGTGCGTGGGAATCGGGGACCCGATTCATCCCGACGTCGACCACCACCGCGCCCGGCTTCACCATGTCCGCGGTGACGATGCGGGGCCGTCCAGCGGCCACGATCAGGATATCGGCATTCCGGGTGTGGGAACGAAGATCGACGGTGTGCCGGTGACAGACCGTGACGGTGCAGTTGGCCTGGTCATTGTCCTGCATCATGAGCGCAGCCATCGGCTTTCCGACGATGTTGCTGCGGCCGATCACGACGCACGTCTTGCCCGGTGTCTTCACCCCGGACTCGGCGAGCATGATCTGGATCCCCGCCGGCGTGCAGGGCACAAATCCGTCGCGGTCTCCAGTGAGGAGCTTCCCTGCGTTCACCGGATGAAAGCCATCGACATCCTTCGAGGGATCGATGCTGCGGATGATTTTCTCGGGGTCGATCTGCCGGGGCAGCGGCATCTGGATGAGGATACCGTGAATGGCCGGGTCGACGTTCATGTGACCGATGCGGGCCAGAAGATCCGCCTCGGCGGTATCGGCCGGGAGGCGGACCGTGATGCTGTGCATCCCGGCTTCCTCGCACGCCTTGCCTTTCGCGCGCACGTACACGGCGCTCGCGGCATCCTCTCCCACCAGTACGACAGCCAAGCCCGGCTTGACTCCCATCCCGGACAGCTTCGCGACGCGGGTCGCTACGCCGGCGCGGACCCGCTGCGCTATCGCCCGCCCGTCGATGAGCTCAGCGGGCAAAGTCTACGGCTCTCGTTTCCCTTATCAGTACGACCTTGATCTGTCCCGGATACTGCAGCTCGGCCTCGATCCGGCGCGCGATCTCCTCGGCCAGAGTCGCCATGCGCGGGTCGTCCACTTCGTCGGGTGTAACGATGACGCGTACTTCGCGACCCGCCTGAATCGCGAAGACTTTCTCTATCCCCTTGTAGCTCGAAGCGATCTTCTCGAGACCTTCGAGGCGCTTCACGTAGGTCTCGAAAGCCTCCCGTCTCGCTCCGGGACGCGCACCCGAGATCGCGTCGGCAGCCTGCACCAGCACCGATACTTCCGTCTCGTGCGGGACGTCGTCGTGGTGGGCGGCG
>Ga0136631_10000594_pt1 | contig 11310 bp, 9 predicted proteins | sample AntDrymUQ6012206_2_FD_104655 | JGI IMG/M metagenome (GOLD analysis project Ga0136631, IMG submission 104655) | Polar desert sand microbial communities from Dry Valleys, Antarctica - metaG UQ601 (22.06) | ecosystem: Environmental > Terrestrial > Soil > Desert | place: Antarctica: Dry Valley... | reverse complement strand
GCAAGGGATCGTCGGGTGTGCACGTTCACTCCTAGTGACAATGTTGTCGAGCAGGTGACGCCTGACACCGCTTGTTGCGTCCCTAGCGACATACAACCACACAGAGTTACTTTCGGTGATACGGATCAGCGCCTTCACCCGATCGGGGGATCGACGCTTCCTTCGTCAGAAGATGCGCGCGCGGAACAGCCCCTCGTCGTAGCGGCTCAGCAACTCGCCCTCGCTATCCCGGGTGATACCGGTACGCCGTTCGCGGTCCAGCCCGAGCTGCTGCTCCCAGGCCAGACTCGCGGTTGCGGTGTCCGCCAGCGGCCGGATGTGCAAACCGGCCGCCAACGAGCCGGCGACGTTACGGGTCATGAAGCCCCCGTGCTCGGGCATCGGCAACCACAGCGGCAGGGACCCCGGGCCCATCCACGGGGTGACGCCCTGCTCGAGGAGGAACTCCTGCGGCACCCAGCTCGGCTCGGCGTCGGAACCGACCGCGCGGACCATGGCGGCCAGCCACTCACCCCAGCGCACCGGCGGGCAGACGGCGTCCAGCGTGGCCACGAGCCCCTGCTCGGCGGCGGTGACGATCCAGGCCGCGCAATCCCTGACGTCGACGAACTGCACCCAATTCTCCGGACTTCCGGGCGCCAGGAAGCGGCCACCGGCACAGAGCCGGGCCGGCCAGTAGCCAAACCGATCGGAGCGATCACCGGGCCCCACGATGAGCCCGGGCCGGCAGAGGAATGCCCGATCGCCCACCGCCGCCCGCACGGCGTTCTCACTGGCCACCTTGAGCTGGCCGTAGAGCGCCCGGTCGGTCTCGTCGGCGTCATCCGCGGCCGGATCGAGCAGGCTCGCCGACTCCGCGCGCTGCCCTTGCGTCTCGTTGTCGGCGTACACCGAGCACGTCGACACGAAAGTCCAGTGAGCGACCCCCGCGCCGAGTGCTGTCAACGCCCGGCGTACTCGGGTGACCGACATCGACTCGACGTCGACCACCGCGTCGAAATCCTGTCCGGCCAGCGGGTCCAGGCCGTTCGGAGCGTCCCGGTCCACGCGCACCAGCGTTGCCCCCTCTGGCACGCTGCCAGACACCCCGCGCGCCGCGCAGGTCACGCGGTGCCCACGCGCGAACGCCTCGGCTGCCACCGCCCGGGACAGGAAGACCGTCCCCCCCAACACCAGCAGGTGCATCGTCAGCCGCTTTCCACCTCGAGGAGCAGTGCATCATCGGCAGCGGCCTCGAGCCGGCTCGCATCGGCGTCGGCGTCGGCGTCGGCGTCTACCCAGGCGACCTCGACGATGCGGACGACGGTGCCGGTCAGCTCGGAGGAGTAGACCGCCGCGACGAGTTCGCCCGGCCCGCCGTCGATCTCCACCCCGGCGCGCAGCAGGTCGCTCACGTTGCCAGTCCCGCTGGTGTCCACCAGCACCTGCAGCGCCTCCGCGGTCGCCTCGTCGGGCATCGACACGACGGACACCGACACCACGGCTGGTGCGTCGTCCACAGTGGTCGTGAACAGCGCCCGGGCCAGTCCGCTGCACGGAGTTGCGGCGAAGAATTCGGCGACCTGGCCGTAGGAGTTGACCGCGCAGTCGGTGTCGCTGCGGACCGCAGCCAGGGTGTACGTCGACCCGGCGATCTCCTGTGTGGGTTGGGCGCTGGGGCTGGTCGTCGTTGCCGAGGTCCCGGCTGCCGGCGTTGTCCCGCCCGCTTCGGTGGCCGCGCCCTCCGGGTCATCCCCGCGCTGACCGCTCGACAGCGTGTAAACCAGAGCTGCGACGACGGCGAACACCAGCAGCACCGCGACACCGACGAACAGCCGCGGGCGGGAGGAGCGCCGCGACCGGGGTTTGCCACTCTTTCGGCTCGACCCCGTCGCCTTGGTGCCGGTGTCGTGGTCTGCCGCCTCGGCGAAGAGCCCACCCACGCCGCCGTCCTCCTGCTGCGGCTCGTGAACCACGTCAGCAGCCACCACCGACTCGGCGGCCATCGGTGTGCGCGGCTCGGGCCGGCCCGGGCTGTTCCGCACGGGTTGGCCCGAATCCGGCTCGTCCATTCGATCCGGCTCGTCCCATACCGGCGCGGCCGACGGCGTCGGCCGGGCCTGACGTGACGCCGGCGGCTGCGCCGTCGCGGGCGGTGCGAACGAGCCGGACAGCAGGCTGAGCGCGGGGGCGAGATCGGCACCCGCGCCCACCGCGGACTGCCGCCCTCGCAACACGTACGGCGAGTAGAGGAAGCCCTCGTTGTTCAGTTCCTCCACGGAAGGGCCGCGCGCCTGCAGGCCGAAGATCGTCAGCGCCGCCTTGACGTCCGCGGTGGTCCACACCCGGGTGTCGCCCTGCGAGCCGACGTTGGCGCAGTGCCGAAGGCCGGTCAGTACGTCGCCGGCGTCCATGCTGCAGGCGACCGGGCCGCCGGCAGAGCGGTCACGGACCGAGGTGATGGCGCCGTCGATGGCGGCGAGCGCGGACGGCGAGCCAGGGTCGAGACCGCCCGAGTCCAGGGCCGCGTGGATGAGCTCGACCGCCTTGCGAAGCTGCGCCGCCGGGGTCGAGCCACCCCCGCTGAGTCGAAGGATGTCCCCGCCAACGGTCCACGATCCGGTGGCGCTGGGCCGCAGCTCTCCAGCCTGCCGCCCCATCCCGAGTGCACGCACGACGACGACGGTTTCCGGGAGGAAGGCAACCGCGTCGGCCTGTCGGCGCTGCATCGCACCGTCGACGACGGGGACGAAGACGACCAGCCCGCCGAGGACACCCGTGCCGGGCCCCAGCCCGCTCACGGCCCGGTGCAGGCGCCGCTCCGCCTCGGTCACGAGCTCGATGGGTGCCAGACAGAGCACCTGCCCCGACCTCCACTCGCCTCCCGCCGGCAGCCTGGTCAGTGGCCGGGCCGCCGGCTTGCGTCCTTCGCCGGTTCTCCCGGCTCTTCTGGGACGTTACGACATGCTCCCTCGTTCCCACGGCCACCGCCGCCGCCGACACGAGCCTTTCCTCGCGCGGCCTAGCGCGCCGGGTGGACCCGCCGGCCGGCCGGCCGGCTCCAGCGGGCGGCGGCGGGGCTCCCGAGGACCCGGTCGGTGGCGTGCCACTGCACAGCGAAGACGACCGCGACAGCGGGAGCCGACCACCACAGCCACGGCGGGATGACGGCCACCTGGTGGAGCAGCAGGGCGGCGGCGTACGTCACTGCGGTGACGGCGACCGCCCCTGCCGGCGCGGTGAGCCGGTAGCGCGTCGCGACGTCAACCGCGACGGCTCCGGCGAGCAGCATGTACGGGATCGCCGACGGCGGGAAGTCCGCGGCGACCAGCGACACCCCTGTCACCGACCGGTAGATCAGGTACGCCGCCGCGACGAGGGTCGCGGCCCAGGGGATCCTGGTCGTCCGCCGGGCGATGAGCAGGCTCAGCAGGCCGGCGCAGACCAGCCAGGCCGGGTGCACCCACGACGGCACCGGCAGCATGAATTCCGCGGGGCTGCTGCCCTGGGACCGGGCGAAGTCGAGCAGGATCTGCTCCGCGGTCGGCTCGCCGGCGTTGAACGCGCGCAGCGCCAGCACGCCGTACTCCTGGTGCTGGTTGGGGAACAGGACGTTCTCGACGAAGAAGAACCACAGTGCCAGCATCACCACATCCCGGCCCCGGCCAGGCTCGCTGCCCAGCCACCATCCGCGCAGCGCGCCGACGAGCATGACAGCGGTACCGAGATAGAGCACGGCGTGCGTCGGACTCCAGCTGGTGATGTCCAACCCGAAGATCGCGTGATTGATGAGGTCGAGCGGCACAGCCAGCAGGAACAGGCCGATGCCCCACTGCATGAACCGCAATGCGATCCGGTCAACGCCGAAACCGGTGTGGCTGTGGAACACGACCAGTCCGACCACGAGGGCGGTCCCCGCACTGTTGAGCAGGTGCGGCGGGGCGAGGTCGTCGCGTAACCACCGGAAGTGCCACGAGACGTCCCACGACGAGCCCAGCACCTTAAGGCTGAAGGCCAGTAGCCACGCGCCGTAGATCGCCCGCAGCTCGCGTGGCCCGGTGTCACGTAGCACCGCTCCCGAGGTCCAGTACGTCCGGCGAAGCCCGGTCCACCGCCCCGCGGCGGAACGCTTGTCGGTCGCGCTCATGACCCGCCGCTACTTGGAGACAGGGCTGTCCGCGGTCAGCCGGCGCAACGCCCGCCGTTGGCGTTGGACCCTGCGGATAGCGGGCGAGGTCTCCAGGAGGCTCTCGGCGGTGTCCACGACAGCCGTGGGATCTGGAACGAACAGACCGGTCACCTGTACGACGACGTGCGCGGCGCTGGTTACCGACAGCCACAGCCGGTCGTCAGTGTCGAGGCCCACGATCGCCGCCCCGCTGGCCGGCAGCGCGAACGGCGCGCCGGTCGCGGTGACGGTGCCGGGCAGCACGGCGTACGCCAGGACTGCCACCCCGTCGGCAACGGTCTGCGCCGGGTAGAGACTCAGCACCCCGGACTCCGCGGCGCCGAAAACCTGCAGGGAGACCGCGACGGCGGCCCGCGGCGGGACTGCCGACGTGTTCACGAGGACCCGCAGGTCCAGCGCGATCCGCCGTCCGCCGACGAGCCGGCCGTCGGCTTCCAGGTCCGCTGCCGCGAAACCCTCCCTGTCGGCCGCAGTCAGGACGCGCGTGTCGAGGACGGTGGCGTGGCGCGGGGGCACCGGATGCAGGTAGTTCGCGAAGTAGGAGGTGAAAACCTGACTGGCGACGACGTCGAAGCCCCCCGACTCCGCACCGAAGTACAGCAGGCCGCCGGCGGCGGCGATGTCTCCGGCCGCCATCGTCGCCACGTCAGGAACCTGGGGCCGAGCGGCGCCCGGCACCGGGGTCTCCAGTCGCAGCTGCGCGGCGACGAGGTCGACGTCGCCGTTCGGCTCGTAGCGACGGACGCGCTCGTTGAGCACCGAGAGGGTGGCGACCGTCGTCGTGGACTGCAGCCGGGTCTGGGAATCCGCCGCCCTGTTCCGCCCGCCGAGGCGCAGTGCATCACCCGGATCGGCGGCGGCCTTGGCCATCAGTCCTGGCGCTGCGAGCAGCCCCGCCGTACCGGCCAACACTGCAGCAGAGCGGCGCACCATCGCTCGACGGCCCAGCGCGACGCGCTCGGCGGACTCACCCGGAGGCAGGTCGACGTAGTACGCCTCGGGAGGGGGGTCGGTTGACATCTCCTCGATGGTCTCACCCGACGGGGCCACAGCGCGACCCTCGGTTCCTCCGCGGGTTCCCGACGTGCGCTGCGGGTCGTCGTCGGACGGGGCCATCCGGGAGCGTGGCCCCGGCAGCCTGGCCCAGGCCACCGGGGTCGGCGCTCCCCGCTCCGACATCCCGGTCATGACGGCTTCACCGATGCCGAGGGCGGTCAGCGCCGCTGGCAGGTCGTAGTCCTGGGTCGAGGGGTAGGTGCGGGCGGTCTTGCGCAGGGCGTCGGCGAAACCTAACGCCCTTCGACCTGATCGGCCGCACCGTCTGGGTGACCGCGTGCAGGAACGCGTCCGAGGCGTCGCGGATGCGACCGGCCCGGCGGGTACGCCGGCAGAGCCTAATCGGCGTGTGACGCACCTCCCGTAGGGTCGCAGCATGGGTGACAAGCTGGTGTGGATCGACTGCGAGATGACCGGATTGGACCTCAAGCGGGACAAGATCATCGAGATCGCGGCGCTCGTGACCGATTCCGAGCTGACCGTTCTCGGCGAAGGTGTCGACATCGTCATCCACGCCGAGGACAGCGACCTCGACGGAATGGTCGAGGTGGTAGCGGCCATGCACGCCGCATCGGGGCTCACCGAGGAGGTTCGCCGCTCGACGGTGACCGTCGCCGAGGCGGAGACGCAGGTGCTGGCCTACATTCGCAGCCACGTGCCGGAGCCGCGAACGGCGCCATTGTGCGGCAACTCCATCGCCACCGACCGGGGCTATCTCGCCCGTGACATGACCGAGCTGGACGACTTTCTGCACTATCGGATGGTCGACGTCTCCTCGATCAAGGAACTGAGCCGCCGCTGGTACCCCCGGGTCTACTTCGCCCAGCCGACGAAGGGGCTGGCACACCGCGCCCTCGCCGACATCCAGGAGTCGATCGAGGAGTTGCGCTACTACCGGAGGACGGTCTTCGTCCCACCCCCGGGGCCGAGCACGGCGGCGGCGGTAGCCGCGGCGATCGGGTAATCTGCCACAGCCGCATGGTGGGTGTAGCTCAGCTGGTTAGAGCACCGGGTTGTGATCCCGGGTGTCGCGGGTTCAAGTCCCGTCACTCACCCCGCTTGGGTACGGAGTCCGCGGCGTGCAACTCGGCAAGATACCGGTTGTACGCCGCGAGTTCCGGATCCGCGTCCTCGTCCAGGATGAGGCGCGGTCGCGGGCCTCCGGTCGAAGGTAGGGGGACGGGCTCCCGCGGATGGAGTTCGGACCTGATCACCCGTGCCCAGAAGAACAGCGCGAACGCCCCGAACACCGGCCACTGCAAGGCATAGCCCGCGTTCTGCACCCCCCCGGTCTCGGACTCGAAGCGGGCCAGTTGCCACCACCCGAGCCAGAGACACGTCGCGAAGGCGGACACCGCGAGGACGTGCCCGATCAGCCAGGCCGGCGACAGGAGGATGCGACGCACGCAACAACGCTACCGCCGTCCTGACGGTGTGAACGCGACACCATGGGGGAACTGTGTGGGCCATGAGCACAGACATCGAGAAGGACACCCGCCGGGGCGACGCCGGCCCACCCGGAGCCGGTGCGGAACAGCCGTCGGAGATCTCCAGCCGGGGCTGGCTGCAGGTGCTGAAGCGCGCCTTCGCCGAAGCCAAGAAGGACAACGTGTCCATGCTGGCCGCGGGTCTGGCCTACTTCGCGTTCCTTGCGTTGTTCCCCGCGCTCATCGCTGCGGTCCTCATCTACGGGCTGGTCGCCGACCCGGCCGACGTACAGCGGCAGGTCGACTCCTTCAGCGGGGCACTCCCACCTGAGGCCAGGACCCTGATCGGTGAGCAGATGAGTTCGATCGCGGCCAGCTCCGGCGGCGCCCTCGGGATCGGGCTGGTGATCTCCCTACTGGGTGCGCTGTGGAGCGTCTCCGGCGGCGTGAGCAACCTGATCAACGCCGTGAACGTCTGCTACGACGAGGAGGAGACCCGCGGGTTCTTCAAGCTGCGTGGCCTGGCGCTGTTCCTGACCATCGGCGGAATCGTCTTCATGGCCGTGACGGTCGGACTGATCGCGGTGGCTCCGGTGGTCCTCGAAGCGCTGAACCTCGGCATCGTCGGCACCATCCTGCTTCAGGTGGGCCGATGGGTACTGCTCATCGCACTGGTGATGGCCGGGCTCGCCATCGTCTACCGCCTCGCACCGGACCGGGACCCTCCCAAGTTCCGCTGGGTGTCGGTCGGGGCGGTGGTGGCCACGGTGATCTGGATCATCGCCTCCGTCGGCTTCTCCCTTTATGTCAGCAACTTCAGCAGCTATGCCGAGACGTACGGCGCGTTGGCAGGCGTCATCGTGCTGCTGCTGTGGATGTTCATCAGCGCGTACATCGTGCTGCTCGGTGCGGAGATCAACGCCGAAACCGAGCAGCAGACGGCGAAGGACACCACCCGCGGCCCGGAACGGCCGATGGGCGAGCGGGACGCCGTCAAGGCCGACAGTCTCCCGGGGGACACCACCGCCTGACCCGCAGGGCCTCTCAGCGCGGTTGCACGTGCTCGTAGCCGAAGCGGCCCTTGATGCACAGATGGCCGTGGGTGACCGAGTGGTCGATCGGTGAGTCGACCCGCACGATCCGGTTGTCCTGGGTGGTCAGTTCCAGGTTGCAGCCGACTCCGCAGAAGGTGCAGACGGTGGTGACCTGGGCCTGCCTGGACTCGTCCCACGTCCCAGCCTGCCGCATGTCGTACTCGCTCTTGGGCATGAGGGCACCGGTCGGGCACACGCCGATGCAGTTGCCGCAGTAGACACACGCGGAGTCCGGCAGCACGACGTCGAACTCGGTGGCAATGGTGGCGTCGAAGCCCCGGCCGGCGACAGCTATCGCAAACGTGTTCTGCGCGTCCTCACCGCACGCCTCGACGCACTTGTAGCAGAGGATGCAGCGGGCGTAGTCCCGCACGTAGAGCTCGTTGTCGATCTTCACCGGCTGGGCAACGGTCTCGGCGCTGAGCCCGTCCGGCACATGGTGATGCCCCGCCTGACGGCGGTCCCGCTCGCCGGCCGCAGCGGACGGGCCGGGCGGCCCGTAGCGCTTGACGTCGACGCCGTACGAGTCCATCCACCGATGGACCGCGTCCTCGGCCAGTGACATGTCCGTGGAGGAGGCAAGCAGCTCCAGGACCATCTTGCGGCTGTGCCGCACCCGCTCGCTGTCGGTCTTGACGATCATCCCGTCCTCGACCCGGCGCGAGCAGGAGGGCACCAGGACGCGGGACCCGTCGACTTCGACCATGCAGACCCGGCAGGCGTTCACCGGGGTCAGGTTGTCCAGGTAGCACAGCGTCGGGGTGTCGATGCCCCGCTCCCGGCAGACATCGAGGATCGTCGATCCCTCCGGTGCGCGCACCTGTTCGCCGTCGAGTTCGAGGTCCACCATCCGCCGGATGGCGCCGAGCATGACCGGGGCGTTACGACGCATCGGGGGTCCTCTGCTTTTCGGCGGTGGAGGACTCCGGGGTAGGGGACGTGTCGGCGGCGCCGAGCGCCCCGACGCCCAGCAGGTCCAGGGCGAGCGCGGACTGCAGCGCGGCCGGCGCGGTCTGCCCGAGACCGCAGATCGAGGCGTCCTTCATGACGAGGGACAGCTCGGCGAGCAACTCGACGTCGGCAGTGATCGAGCCGTTGGGGTGCCCGGAGCCCTTCGAGCGGCCGGTGCCCAGGCGCACCAACGCCTCCTCCTGGCGAACGGTACCGACCCGGCAGGGCACGCACTGGCCGCAGGACTCGTCCCGGAAGAACGCGGCGACCCGGGACAGGATGTCAACCAGGTCGACCTGGTCATCGAAGAGCATGATCACGCCGGAGCCGAGGCTGGCACCGATCTCCCGGGTGCCCTCGAACGTCAGTGGGGTGTCGAACTGCGCCTCGGGCACGAACGTCCCGGCCGCGCCACCGAGCAGCAGCGCCTGCAACGGCCGGCCGTCGCGGACGCCACCGGCCCCGTCGACCATCTCGCGCAGCGTCGTCCCGAACGGGACCTCGTAGACACCCGGCGACGTCACGCAGCCCGAGACGCAGAACAGCTTCGTTCCCGTGGACCTGGCGGTTCCGATCGCGGCATACGCCGGACCTGTCTCGAGGACGACGTCGAGCACGTTATACAAGGTCTCCACGTTGTTGATCAGGGTCGGCTTGCCGAACAGGCCCGCGACGGTGGGGAACGGCGGTTTGTTGCGTGGTTCGCCACGATAACCCTCGATGGAGTTCATCAGCGCGGTTTCCTCGCCGCAGATGTAGGCACCGGCACCGCGCCTGAGTTCGATGTCGAAGGCGAAGCCGCGCCCCATCACGTCGCGGCCGAGCAGTCCACGAGCCCGGGCCTGCTCGATGGCGTTGGTCAGCCGTCGGGTGGCCAGCGGGTACTCGCCGCGGATGTAGAGGTAGCCGAGCTCGCAGCCGGCGGCGTACCCGGCGATGGTCATCGCCTCGACGAGGGCGAACGGGTCCTCCTCCATGAGGACGCGGTCCTTGAACGTGCCCGGCTCGGACTCGTCGGCGTTGCAGATCAGGTAGTGCGGGCGGGCCGGCGCGCCGGCGACCCCGGACCACTTCACGCCGGTGGGGAACGCCGCCCCGCCGCGGCCCATCAGCTTGGAGTCGGTGACCTCGCGGATCACCCCGGCCGGGCCGAGTTCCAGCGCGCGGCGCAGTGCCTGGTAGCCGCCGTGCTTGCGGTAGTCATCGAGGCTCTCCGGGTCGGCCACACCGATCCGGCGGAGCAGCCGCAGCGATGAGTCCCGGGGCTCGACCGTCTGGGGTGTGGAACCCGGGACGAACACCGCAGGGGTGCCGCCCTTCAGCACGGCAGCGACCTGGTTCACCGCGGCTGGGGCGTGGGACTCGTCGGCAGAGTCAGGTCCGTCGCCGGCAAGCTGGAACATGACTGCGGGCGCACGCTCGCACAACCCGAGGCACGGGCTGCGGATCCAGGTGGCGTCGCCGTTCGGCGTACCGGCTGGGCCGAACTCGGCGGTGAGCTCGTCGATCAGGGAGTTTGCCCCGCCGATCCGGCAGGCGATGTCGTCACAGACGTGAGCCACCCTGCACGGGCGAGGCTGCGTCGACAGCATCGCGTAGAACGTGGCGACGCCGTACACCTCGGCGGGCGGGACGGTCAGCCGCTGGGCGACGTAGCTGAGCGAACCCTCGCTGATCCAGCCGAGCCGCTTCTGCACGGCGTGCAGGACGGGCAGCAGCAAGTGCCGCTGGCTGCGGGCGTCTCGTCCCCCGAAGCTGACCCGGCCGTCCTCGGACCGGTCGCGGTCCCCGCCCTCCCACCGGGTGGCTGGTGGGCCGAGGTGGGCGTCGACGGCGGCGCGTTCGTCAGCTGTCGCCGAGGCGTGCTTGAGGTATAGATCCATCCGCGTCCTAGCCGCGCTGCTTCTCGGGCGTCAGCCGGTCGATACGGATGGCTGTCGCCTTGAACTCCGACGTACCGGACTTGGGGTCCCAGCTCTCGTTGGTGAGCAGGTTGACGTCGGCCTCTCCGCTCGCGTGCGGTGTCATCCAGGTCAGGCCGGGGCGCAGCGACGGGTCGCACCGCAGCGGCGCCTCGATGGCGCCCCTCCGGGAACTGATGAGCACCCGTTCGCCGTCATCGAAGCCGAGTTGCGCGGCATCCTCCGGCGAAATGCGCAGGCTCTCGCGCTCCCACAGTGGAGACGAGTAGCCGTCGGTCTGTACGCCGGTGTTGTAGGAGTCCAGCCGTCGCACCGTGGTCATCCGCAAGGGGAACTGCTCGGTGAGCGTGTCGATCGGCGGCAGCCACTCGCAGGCGTGGAAGGGCGCGGGCGGGCCCTCCAGGGGATCGGCCCACAGCCGTTCGTGCAGAAGGGCGCTGCCGGGATGGTTCTCATCCGGGCACGGCCACTGGATGCCGCCGAGCTCATCGAGCCGCCGATAGCTCATCCCGGTGTGCATGGCCGACAGGCTGCGCAGCTCGTCCCACGCCTGCTCGGCCGTGGGGTTGCCCCAGTCGTGGCCCATCCGCTTCGCGAGTTCGGTGATGATCGTGATGTCCGGCCACGCCTGCCCGGGCGGGTCCAGGGCCTTGCGGGTGCGCTGAACGCGACGCTCGCTGTTGGTCACGGTG
>Ga0136631_10000593_pt1 | contig 11315 bp, 10 predicted proteins | sample AntDrymUQ6012206_2_FD_104655 | JGI IMG/M metagenome (GOLD analysis project Ga0136631, IMG submission 104655) | Polar desert sand microbial communities from Dry Valleys, Antarctica - metaG UQ601 (22.06) | ecosystem: Environmental > Terrestrial > Soil > Desert | place: Antarctica: Dry Valley... | reverse complement strand
GATCACCCGCGTGACCTCGGAGTCCACCAGCTGCGCCGTCCGCTCCGAGACCTCGCGCCGGGTCTGGATCTCGCGTCCCAGGAAGAGCTCCTGCTCATTGTCGCCGACGAGGATCGGACCGATCTCGTCGGAGAGGCCCCACTGCGAGACGTAGCGCCGAGCCAGCGCGGTTGCCTGCTGGATGTCGCTCGCGGCCCCGGTCGTGACGCGGTCGCGTCCAAACACGAGCTCTTCGGCGACACGGCCCCCGTATGCCTTCACCAGATTGGCCTCGAGCTGCTCGCGGGTGACCGAGACGCGGTCGTCTTCGGGCAGAGTCCAGGCCACGCCGAGCGTGCGGCCGCGGGGAACAATGGTGACTTTGTGCAGCGGATCGTTGCCCTTCACCTTGATCGCGCAGATCGCATGACCAGCTTCGTGATAGGCGGTGAGCTTGCGCTCCTCGTCCTTCATCACCATCGACTTCCGCTCGGCGCCCATCATCACCTTGTCCTTCGCCTCCTCGAGGTCCGCCATGTACACCTTGTCGTGGTTGCGACGGGCGGCGAGGAGGGCACCTTCGTTGACCAGGTTGGCGAGATCGGCTCCCGCCATCCCCGGCGTCCCGCGCGCGAGCGTCGTTACGTCGACATCCTCGGCCATTGGCTTGTTGCGGATGTGGACGCGCAGAATACCCTCGCGGCCGCGCAGGTCCGGCAAATCGACAACGATTTGACGGTCGAACCGGCCGGGACGCATCAGCGCCGGATCGAGCACGTCGGGACGGTTGGTCGCCGCGATCAGAATCACGCCCTCATTCGACTCGAAGCCATCCATCTCGACCAGCAGCTGGTTGAGCGTCTGCTCCCGCTCGTCGTGACCGCCGCCCAGGCCGGCGCCGCGGTGGCGGCCGACAGCGTCGATCTCGTCGATGAAGATGATGCACGGCGCGTGCGCCTTGCCTTGCTCGAACAGGTCACGAACGCGGCTCGCACCGACACCGACGAACATCTCCACGAAATCGGAGCCGGACATCGAGAAGAACGGCCGGGCCGCTTCGCCAGCCACCGCGCGCGCGAGAAGGGTCTTGCCCGTCCCGGGCGGACCGACGAGGAGAGCGCCCTTCGGCAAGCGGCCGCCGAGCTTGGTGAACTTCTGCGGATCCTTGAGGAACTCGATGATCTCCTGGAGCTCGACCTTCGCCTCGTCCGCTCCGGCGACATCGTCGAAGGTCACCTTCGGAGTGTCACCCGTCAGGAGCTTCGCCTTCGACTTTCCAAAGCTGAACGCCTTGGCTCCGCCGGCCTGCATCGAGCGGAAAAGGAAGAACCAGATTCCGATGATGAGCAGGTAGGGAAAGATGCTCACCAGCACGGCACTGACGGGCATCCGCGCATCCTCGGCGCTGATCTGCACGTTGTGCTTGGTGAGGAGCGCGATCTCTTCCGGAGAGTCGGCCATCGGTAGACGCACGTTGAACTTCGACACCATGCGCTTGTCCACCGGAATCTTCTGCCGGAAATCACCCGTCACCTGGCGCCCGGACTGGATCGTCACCTTCTCGACGTTGCCACGCTCGATCTCCTGCTTGTACTGCGAGTAGGAGATCTCCGGCGCGGCCTCGGCGCCCTTCCCCGAGAACTGGATGATGGCGACGGGTACGAGGATGACGAAAACCCAGAACGAGAGCTGTTTGGAGACCTTGCTCCAGTTCGTCGGCTTTTTCGGCGCGTTCTTGTTTGGAAGCTGTATTGGCATTACTGCAAGCTCGCTATATACGGCAGATGACGGAAGTTCTCGGCGTGGTCCAATCCATATCCAACCAGAAACTCGTGAGGCGCATCGAAACCCACGAACTTCGCCTCGTGCTTCAACCCATTGGCGATTCTCTTGTGCAGCAGCGCGCATACCTCCAGGGACCGCGGCTTCCGATCTTCGAGTATGGCGCTCAGCCGATTGAGCGTCCGGCCGGAATCCACGATGTCCTCGACCAGAAGGATATCCTTTCCCTCCAGCCGGGTCTCCGGATCGTATACGAGCCTGACAGTCCCACTAGACACCATTGCATCTCCATAACTGGACGCCACGAGGAAATCGACCTGCAGCGGACGCTCGATCTGTCGCACCAGATCGCTGAGGAAGATAAAGCTTCCCTTCAGCAGTCCCAGCACCAGCAGCTCGCCATCCGGGTAGGCAGCCCCGATCTCCCTTCCCAGCTCGCTCACACGACGCGCGATCGCGGCTTCGTCGAAGGCGATCCTGCGGACCGCCCTTCCCGACAACCTCGGATCGGAGATCCCGGCGGGCGGACGGAGAGTGCTGCTCACGAGGCTCCGGCTCCGATTGGCGAGCGCCAGCGCCGCAGCAACATGTGATCGCGGCGCATCACGATCTCGACTCCGCCTGAAAGCTGAATTGCCCCGCCCGTGACTCCCTTCATAGTAAACTCCGCCGCGCGGTGTGTTCCCCGGCGGTCCATGACGACCTGCGCCCGCGCCGCCAGCGCGGGCCAAAGGACGCGAAGCGAGTCGGCGTCGAATCCCCGCAGGCTCGCCCGGTCGATGCGAAGCGCGCCATCCACCGCCGGTGTCGGATCAACGCTGGCAGCCAGGTCCTCCAGTGAGCTGCGCCACTCGGCGGAGGCTCGGGCAAGAGCCAGCAGCTCGTCGGGGAATCCCGGGTTCCGGCGCGTGATCGACGGCAGCAGATCGAGCCGGATTCGGTTCCGCAGGTGCTTGCGGTCCGTATTGGTTGGGTCTTCCATGAATTTCACCCGTGCAGCGGCCGCGTAGTCGGCCATCGCCGCACGCCGAAGCCCGAGAAAGGGGCGGATGATCTCCGATTCGGCGTACAGGCCGGCGAGCCCTCTCGGGCCGGCGTCTCGCAGGATGCGCATGAACACCGTCTCGATCTGGTCATCGAGAGTGTGCGCCGTTACGACACTCGCCGAGCGCTCGGCTGCAACGCGGTCGAGAAAGGTCCAGCGCGCGCGCCGCCACTCCTCTTCCCGGGTGCCCGCGGTTTCAGCGCGACCGCTGATGCATGCAAACCCGAGGCGGGCCGACTCCCGAGCGACGATGGCTGCCGCTCGTCCCGCAGCTCGGCCGGTGCCGTGATCGAAGGTCGCGACGATCACTTTGCGGCGCGCTTTCGCCGGAAGGCGTCCAGCGGCGGTGAGCAGCGTCATCGAATCCATTCCGCCGGACACCGCGAGCACGGCGCGCGAGCATTCCGCGAGCGCCGATTCGACTGCCCGCTCAACCGCCGGTGCTTCAACACGAGCAATCGCCATGATACTTTTAATTTACCTATTACGGGGGGAGTTTCGCTTGGAAACGCACGGTCCGCTGGGAACGCTCTGGGTGTCGTTCGGCCTGATCGCGTTTTACATCGCGCTCACGTGGCTCAACGCGCTGCTGGGCCTGTTTCTCACTCCTCTGTTTATCGTCCCCGGCACCTGGCTGCTCGACTGGAAGAAGAGGCGAAAGGCAGCCAGAGAAACCAAGGAATCTGGGACTGTTCGCGCGCGGTAGCAGGGGCTACCACGGATACAGAGCGGCGTAGTAGGCTTCGTTCCGCAGCACGATGCGTACGTAGTCGCGTGTCTCGACGAACGGAATTCGTTCCGTAAACACCTCGGGATCGGCTGCCCCGGCTTTCGTCGACCATTTCTCGACTCGCGCATCGCCGGCGTTGTAAGCGGCGAGCACCTTCACCGGATTGTTGGGATACTTCCGGACCAGATCCTTCAGGTGCAGCGTCCCGAGCCGGATGCTGACTGCCGGGTCGTAAAGCATCTCCTGGTCCCACGGTCTGATGTTTTTCGCGCGGGCGAGAGCTTCGCCGACAGGTGGCATCAGCTGCATGAGCCCGCGGGCGCCGGCTGGCGAGGTGGCGCGTGGATTCCAGTTCGACTCCTGCCGGATCAGCGATGCGACGAAAACCGGATTTAGTCCGTTCTCCCTGGCCGATGCGATGAGCGTTTCGCGCTCGACGACCGGATAAAACAGGCGATAGTTGGCGGCGGTCCGTCCGATCTCGTCGATTGCGCGGCGACCCAATCCTGTCGATCGAGTAGCCTGGTCAGTTCCCGTCAGAGCGGCCGCAATTGCGAGCATCTTGTCGCGGCTCTCCGTCGCCTCGCGAAAGAGCCTGTCCAGCTCGAATCCCGCCTCGACATCCATCCCCGCATCGCGGAGCGACGTGACGCGCGCGATCGCGCTGTCGACGGCCGGCACTTTCGGATACGCCGTGACTGCTTGATCGCGCGCGACCAGCACCGTGTCGAGACGCTTGGCCGCCATGACCGCGTAATAGCTTAGCGGCTCCTGCCGGATGACCGTGCGCCAGCGCGTCTTTGCGCGCGCTGTGTCGCCGAGCGCCGCGAACGATCTGCCCGCCCAGTAAGTGGCTCCCAGGGCTTCACTGCTGTTCGGATCGCGGGCGACCAGGGAATCAAACTCCGCGGCCGCCGCTCTCCTGTTCCCCTGGATGTAGGCGATCATCCCCGCGCGAAAACGCGCATTGGCGGCGTGGCGTCCCGAGGGAAAGCGTTTCACCAACCCCAGCAGCGTCTCGCGCGAGTCGGCGTCCCTGTTCTCGTCGCTGGCGAGATCCGCGAGAAGCAGCAATGCGGACGCCGCGCTCGTGTCACCCAGATACGCAGTCGTGATCGACCGGAGGACCGTGCGCCCGCCGGAAATGTTTCCGAGCGCTATGAATGCCCGCGCCCTCTGGTACTGGGCCGATGCCGCCAGTCCCGCCGGCGCCTTCACCTTCGCGAACTCCCGCCCCGCTTCGTCGAAGCGTCTGAGACGAAACAGCACCGACGCATAGCTGAACCTGTCCGAGGCGATTCCCAGCCCCGCCCCGAATGCGCGCGCGTACGCCGTCGCGGCACGATCAGGAAGACCTGATCGCGCGGCAGCTCGGCCGATTACCAGCTCCTCGGCCGGCGATGTTCCGGTGAACACCTTGTCGAAGAGATCGATTGCATCCCGCGTCTCCGCCGAGGTGTTCGCTCGCGTGATGTATGAGAGCAGATCGCGGCGCGCGAGAGACTTTGCGTTATCGTCGGCGGCTACGGCGGCGCGAAGCCGCAGAGCCTGCAGCGTTCCCCCGGCGGCCGTGAACGTTCTTATCGCTCCGGGGATGTCTCCGGTTCGCTCGCGCGCCTGCGCTTCCGTCCACCGGATCCGATCCCGCGCGACTGGTGTTCGCAACCTCGCGTAGTAGCTCTGTCGGGCGTTGCTGTCGGCCGTCACTCCGGCAGCGCGGAGGTAGAGCCAGTCCGCGATCTGGGGCAGCTTCCCGGCCGCATTCTCGTACGCGATTCTCGCGCTGTCGCGATTGTCCGCGCGGTCGAGCTCGCGGGCGCGAAGCACCAGCTGCCGATCGTCCACTGAAAGAACGTGCTTCGTCGTGTCGCCGGAAAGAACCGCGACCGTGTCCTTCTGGGCGGCCGTCTCGTTACTGCAGGCGCTCGTGGAAAGGACGACGGCGAGAAACGGAAACAGCAAAGGTCCTATCGCCAACGTGTATGATCCCCGTGTAACAGTTTGATCGCTTCCACCGGTCCGGCGGTGCCGGCTGGATAGGAAGGAATTTTTTCCAGCGGGTGCTCATTCCAGTACTCAAGGACAGGATCGATGATGCTCCACGCCATCTCGACTTCATCGCTGCGCGTGAACAGCGTCGGATCACCTGTCATGCAGTCGAGCAGCAGAGTTTCGTACGCGGGGTAAGGATTGTTGCCGAAGGCGTCCGCGTAGCTGAACTCCATATCCACCGGGGTGATCTCGAGCCCCGGAGTCAGCTCATGCATAGCGCCGGGGGTCTTGACCTGGAACCGCAGCGAGATCCCTTCGTCCGGCTGCACACGCATCACAAGCACACTCGGTGCCATGTCCTCGACCGTGTGCTGGTCGAACAGCATCAGCGGCGGCGACCTGAACTGCACGGTTATCTCCGAGATCCGGCGTCCAAGTCGCTTTCCCGACCGCAGATAGAACGGCACGCCCTTCCACCGCCAGTTGTCGATCGAGACGCGCATTGCAGCGTAAGTCGGCGTCACGGACATCGGCGAGACGTTGGGCTCCTGACGATAGCCAGCGACTGGCTTGCCATCGTGAACCCCGTCCGTGTACTGACCGCGTACGACGGGCGGCTCTCCATCGCCGACGAGCGGTCGTATCGAGCGCAGCACCTTCACCTTCTCGTCGCGCACCGCGTCGCCGGTGAAAGCACTCGGCGGCTCCATCGCGGCGAGAGTGAGGAGCTGCAGCAGGTGGTTCTGAAACATGTCGCGCAGAACCCCTGCCTCCTCGTAGTACTTGCCGCGTCCCTCGACTCCCACAGCCTCGGCCACGATGATCTGCACGTGCGAGATGTAGTTACGGTTCCAGAGCGGCTCGAAGATCGAGTTCGCGAAACGGAATACGAGGATGTTCTGGACGCTTTCCTTTCCGAGATAGTGATCGATGCGGTAGATCTGGTGCTCGCCGAACTGATCGAGCACCAGCCGGTTCAAAGCGCGCGCGCTGTCGATGCTGCGGCCGAATGGCTTCTCGATCACGACGCGGTACCAGGGCCTTTCCTCGTACGAGAGCGTGCGCCTGGCAAGTCCGCTCCGGCAGAGGTGCTGGAGCGTGGGCTCGAAAACACTCGGCGGAATGGCCAGATAGAACAGTCGGTTGCGCTGATCTTGCGGGCGGGCTGACTCGATCTCCTGGAGCCGCTCCCGGATCGTTTCGTAAGCCTCGTCTTTCGTGAAGTCGCCGTGCGTGTAGAACATCCTATTACTCAGCCATTGCCACACATCGTCGTGCACGCGGTGGATCTCGTCGGACCTGGACATCTCCTCGCGCATCGCCTTGCGATATGCATCGTCGCTGCTTGGCTCCCTCGCCACGCCAAGCAGCGCGAAGTTCTCGTGCAACAGCTTGTGCTCGGCGAGATAATAGAGCGCAGGCAACAGCTTTCTTCGCGTCAGGTCCCCCGACCCGCCGAAAATCACGACGGTGCACGGATCAGCCATCTCCCGGCTGCCGGAGGCTTTTGGTGCCCGGATCATTGGCAGCGCCTGCGGAGTCTTCATGCCTTCTTTACCGAGTGACCGCCGAATTCGTTGCGCAGCGCCGCGATCACCTTAGCGGAAAACGAGTCTGCCTGCCGCGATCTCAGCCGCGCGAGCAGCGACAGAGTGATCACCGGAGCCGGCACGTCGAGGTCGATCGCTTCCTGCACTGTCCAGCGCCCTTCGCCTGAATCTTCGACGTAGCCTTTCAGGTCGGAGAGCTGGGCGTCTTTGCTGAAGGCCTGCTCCGCCAGCTCGTTCAGCCAGGAGCGCACCACGCTCCCCCGATTCCAGACCGCGGCAATCTGGTGAAGGTCGAGCTTGAAGGTCTTCGATGCGTGGAGGATCTCGTAGCCCTCGGCGTACGCCTGGAGGGCTCCGTACTCGATGCCGTTATGGATCATCTTCACGTAGTGACCCGCGCCCGCCGGACCGACGTGAGCGTAGCCATCCTTGGGCGCGAGGGTCCTGAAGATGGGCTCGCACAACTTGAACGCGCGATCGGCTGCACCGATCATCAGACAGTAGCCGTTCGCCAGCCCCCAGATTCCGCCGCTGGTGCCAGCGTCGACGAAGTTTATTCCCTCGTGCTCGAGCATGCTCGCGCGCCGGATGGTGTCGTGGTAGTTGGAGTTACCGCCATCGATGATGACATCTCCCTTCGACATTCCAGGCATCAGGGAAGCGATGGTGTCATCGACGGGTTTCCCCGCGGGGACCATGATCCACACGACTTTCGGCGACTGGAGCTTTGACGCCAGATCGCGCACATTGGCCGCCCCCGTCGCCCCCTGCGAGACATACTTCGCGATCGATTCCGGGCTTCTGGCGAAGACCACTACTTCATGACCGCCCTTCATCAGCCGCTCCGTCATGTTACCGCCCATTCGGCCGAGGCCGATCATCGCCAAACGCATTGGCTACGCTCCAGGAAGCTCGAGGTGGAGAACGCGCTCCAAATCGGAGCGCAGCTGGTCAGCGGACGTGAACAGCAGCGCGCCCATGCCGAGAGCGCGCGCGGGAGCAATGTTCTGCTCCCGGTCGTCGATGAACAGGGAAGTTTCGGGATCGGCTTGCGCGATTGCCAGCGCGCGCGAATAAAAACGCTGCGTCGGCTTTCGCACGCCCAGCCAGCAGGACGAGAGAAAAGCCTCGAACACGTCGGAGATCCCGAACTTCCCGATCCGATGGCGGTTGAGCTCGTCGGCTTCGTTGTTGAGTGTCATGAGAGTGAAGCGGGCTTCGCGCGTGAGCGCGCGGGCGAGGTCTACCACCGGCTCGTTCGGAATGCTCTGCGCGAACATGAAATCGACGAATTTTCTGCGAGAGAACTCGCGCGGGGAGTGGAACACCGCGATATCCAGATACTCGTCCAGAGTGATACGGCCTTCCTCCCACTCGCCCACGACTTCCTCGTGACGGCACTGGAAGTCGTCCGACTCCAGCTCGAACTCCTCGACCGCGCGGCGCCGCTGCTCGCGGTCCCACCCGTTCGAGCCGAGAACTCCGCCGATGTCGAAGAAGATGTGCCGGATCGCGGTCACGCTATGAGGATCGCCCGTGCCGGCGCGCCATCGCAGCCCTCGAGCCTCAGCGGAAGACAGACGAGCTCGTACTCGCCCGCAGGCGGAGCCGAGAGATCGAGACCCTCGACGATGACGACGGAGCGCTCGAGGAGGGTGCGGTGAGTGCGGTGGTGCCCCGAGCGGAACTGCTCGATGGAGAGATAGTCGATGCCGACCAGCTCGAATCCCTTCTGCACCAGGTACGCCGCGCCATCGGGCGCGAGAAAGGTGTAGTCCCTGGCGAACTCCTTCGCCGAGAGAAGCGCCGAGTTACGCGTTGCGAGGAGAATACGCTTGTGGAGGCCCAGATCGAATTGCCGCAGCTCGGCTTCCCCGATGGCGCGGACATCATCGGTGAACCGGACGAGCAGCGCCGGACCCGTGAGCCTGTCGAGCGGGATCTGGTCGACGGGCTCGCCGTCGACGAAGAAATGACGCGCGGCATCGACGTGGGTGCCGGTGTGTGATCCGAACCGGATCGTGGAGACGTTGGCCCCGGCCCCGGCCGCTATTGACTGCTGGAGGGATATGTCGATGTCGGGGTTTCCGGGATAGACGAACCCGCCCGTCCGGACCGGCACCGATATGTCGTAGATGCGCCCGCGCGGCTGGCTCAGGAGGGCAGACTCGTCGATTCGCTCGCGCTCAGAGTGAAGCGCGGGATCTCCGCCTCGAATGATGCTCCGTTCTGCCGGAGAAATCCGTAGTGCCCTTCCATGTATCCTTCGCCCGACTTGAGGATGCAGAAGCTCTGGTATTCGTGGACGGCGCCGGGCGTGATCGTCGGCTGCTCCCCCACTACCCCTTCGCCGATGACCTCGGTGTCCACTCCATCTCCCACCGAGTCGTGAATCAGCCAGCGCCGCGTCAGAAGCTGCGCGGCGAGACTGCCGACGTTTTCAATGCGCACGAAGTACGCAAAAACGTAGTGGCTCTGCGACGGCTCGGAGTGGTCGCGCAGATACACGGGTCTCACCGTCACCCGTATGCCTTCTGATTCGCGGTAGAAAAAGCTCTTGGCGGGCATTAGCGCAACTTAAGCCGCCTGCCCTTCTTTTTCGAGTTCCCGGCTTTTCGCCGTGATTTCCTGGCGGGCTTCATAATGCTGCCCCGGCACCCCGGCGCGCCGCACCGGCACAGGTAGAACTTCTCCAGCTCCTCGTCGTTCTCCCCGGTCCTCTGGTACTGATAGTCGTAGGCGAGCTCGGTACCCGGCTCTATGGTCTCCAGCGCATGGATGAATATCCGTTTCCCCGTGATGACGGCCTCGCAATTCGGCTCGCAGGAATGATTGATGTAGCTCGCGTCCGTGCCACCGCGCCTGATCGCGCCATCGATCACGGTGTTCCGGTCGAGGCTGAAGAGAAACGTATGATGGCGCTTCATCCCGGTCTCATCGTAGCGGCGGTCGGCTTCGTCGTTGTCGATCCGCTCGCCGGTGTACTCGACGATGCGCGTGCCTTTGCGGATGCGGCGGGCGGCGAAAACGCCGCGGCCGTGGATATGGGAATCGCGCACGACGTAGAGGGGCGGGCGCCCATTTGCGGACATCGGTATCGGGCTTGGGGGGAAGGTTCTACTACAACTGCCAACAGAAGCGCTGCCGGCTACCCGCTGAACGCTGCCCGCGGCGCGCTGCAAACATCGGGACGTCACTCATTGCGCGAGGGAAACCGCCGTTGCCTGTGCGCTGATCTCCGCTAATGACGTCCCGACGTAGTGAAGCGGGCGGCGGGCAGCGTCAAGCGGGCAGCTTTCGGTTGCAGTTGAAGTTCAAAGAAGAATGATACTCGCGACCCACCACTACCGTGCCGGCTCCCCCGCTACGCGCCCGACACACTCACCAAGCCCGATCCGCGCGGCGCCTTCACGCTCCAGGATACCACGCATGATCACCTCGTCCCCGTCGTGGAGGAACTTCCGCTCTTCACCAGTGGGAAGGGTGATCGGTTCGGCCCCACGCTTCGTGAGCTCGAGCAGGCAACCCTGAGACGCCGGCTCGGGGCCTGAAATGGTTCCGCTGGCGAAAAGATCGCCGGGCTGGAGTGCACCCGTTGCTCGCGTGGTGGGTGAGCAGCTGCGCCGGCGTCCAGTACATGTCGCCCGCGGATGCCCGGCTGACGAGGTGAGCACGCATGTGGCCTTCCCGCATCAGCATCGACCTGATGTAGACCTCGATGGTGAGGTCGATCCCGCCTTCTTCCTTGTCCTTCTCCGAGCGGAGATAAGGCAGCGGCGCGGGATCGGTCGGCGGACGAAAGAAAGCGGGAACCCGGTAGGGGGCGAGCGCCTCCATCGTCACCACCCAGGGCGAGATCGAGGTCGCGAAGTTCTTGGACAGGAACGGACCGAGCGGTTGATACTCCCACGACTGGATGTCCCGCGCCGACCAGTCGTTGACGAGGCACACGCCGAAGATGTGATCCCCCGCTTCATCGATGCGGATCACCTCGCCCTGCGCGTTGCCTCTGCCCACGAAAAATCCGACCTCCGCCTCGTAATCGAGCAGCTCGCTCGGGCCGAGGGACGGAGTGGTCGCACCCGCTGGAAGCGTCTGACCCCGCGGGCGTGTGACAGTCGCGCCGCTGAGCACGATCGATGATGTCCTGCCATGATACCCGATCGGAACGTACTTGTAGTTGGGAAGCAGCGGATTGTCCGGACGAAACAGCTTGCCGACGTTGGTGGCGTGATAT
>Ga0136631_10000592_pt1 | contig 11316 bp, 7 predicted proteins | sample AntDrymUQ6012206_2_FD_104655 | JGI IMG/M metagenome (GOLD analysis project Ga0136631, IMG submission 104655) | Polar desert sand microbial communities from Dry Valleys, Antarctica - metaG UQ601 (22.06) | ecosystem: Environmental > Terrestrial > Soil > Desert | place: Antarctica: Dry Valley... | reverse complement strand
TCGATCGGGGTACGCCCCGAAACTCATCATCAGGGATCTGGCGCGGGTGGACGCCTACCCAAAGGTCGACGACCGGCCGTGGGGTATCTCGCCCTGGTTCAAGGTCGAGGGCAAGGATCTCTATCACCGTGGCCTCGAAGTCTTCCTCTCGGTCCAGGATCTCGTGATCGACGGCTCGGTCGCACGGCACGCCAAGGAGAGCGAGGACACGGAGCTCACCAAGATGTTCGTGGTCGGCCAGATCCCCTTCGATGCCATCGTAACCATCGACTGGGAAGGCGACGAGTACTACTCGATGCCACACGTGTACTGCTGGTTCGACCAGGCGGATGGCCCCTACGAGGCGATTGTGCTGTACGAGCGCGGGTACGAGGACCATCTGTTCCTGCGCGACGATGCGGATAGGGTTCGGCCTGTGGTCGCACCAGGTAGAGCTCGGGTCCGATGCGCGAGAGCGCGCCCGGTCGGTGCCGACCTTCCTGGCGTAGCGCGCGTCGTCTCCCGCTCCGGGCGCCGTAGCGGGATGACCGTCCTTACAGTGCTTGCCGCTGCCGTACTGGCACATGCCCCCGACGCGTGGGCGCAGCCGGGCTGCGATGGCTCGCACTGGGTCGGCGCGTGGACAACAAGCCCGGCCTATCAGCGACCGGAGGGCTTTCAGGGCCAGACCCTGCGAATGATCGTCACGCCGCACCGCGGGGGGTCTGCCACGCGGGTGAGGCTGACGAACCGGTTCGGCGATCGCCCGGTGCGGTTCGAGCACGCGCATGTCGCGCTGCGCCAGTCGGGCGCTGAACTGGTGCCGGGCTCGGGTCGCAGGCTGACCTTCCGGGGACGTCAGGAAGTGACGATCGCGCCCGGAGCGAGCACGGTGAGCGACCCGGTCCAGCTCGGCTTCGCCGCCTTCCAAGATCTGGCCGTGAGCCTGTACGCGGAACGGGCGACCGGGCCCACGACGGAGCACGTGGTCGCGCGACAAACCTCGTTCTTGACCGCGCCCGGAGAGGGCGACCACGCCGCCGACGAGTCGCCGGAGGCCTTTTCCGCGACCACCACGGCGTGGTCCTTCCTCGAAGCGGTGGAGGTGGGTGCCCCCAAGCGGGTAGGCACGGTGGTAGCACTCGGCGACTCGATCACCGACGGCTACCAACGCAGGGCCTTCCCGGTCGGGGAGAACGCCGGCGGGATCGACCTGAACGAGCGCTATCCAGACTTTCTTGCGCGGCGGCTACTGGATGCCCGCGGGCCGAATGCCCCATCGGTGCTCAACGCGGGCATCAGCGGCAACCGCGTGCTGCGCGACGGGGTCACGGATCAGGGCCGGAGCGCACTGGCGCGGGTGGACGCTGACGTGCTCGCCGCGGCCGGTGTAACAGACGTGATCCTTCTCGAGGGCATCAACGACCTGGGGCAGACTCCCCGGGCGACTCCCGGCGAACTGATCGAGGGCCTCAGGCAACTGGTCCGGCGCCTCCGTGCCGCCAAGCTCAACGTGCTTCTCGGGACGCTGACCCCTGCCGGGGGGACCCGCCGGAGAAAGGCCAACGCCGGTCGTAAGCTCGTGAACGAATGGATCCGTACGAGCGGGGTCCCAGCGGTGGACTTCGACGCTGCCGTGCGCGACCCTGCCGACCCGTCTCGACTGCAACCCGAATACGACAGCGGCGATCACCTACATCCGAACTCGGCGGGGTACCGTGCGATGGCCGACGCGGTGGACCTATCGGCGCTGCGAGGAACGCCCTGCGCCGCGAACCGTTGGCGTCGACGAACCGCGCTGTCAGTCAGCGTCCGCCCGCGACGCGACAGGCGCCTGCCTTACTCGCTCAGGATTCGCGGCAGGCTGCGGCCAGTTGGCGGCGGGCCCTGTCCACCCGCGTTCGTGCGCCTACCCGTCACCAACGGCGGTCGCCTTGTCGCGTCGCGCTCGGTGCGACTGCGGCCCAACTGTCGCTTCACCCTCAACCTCGCCATTCGCGGCCGCCACCCGCCGGGCGACAGTCGGCGACTTCTCATCCGCGCCCGCTTCAATGGCACGCGGACACTGAGACCGGCGACCGCTCGAGCGGTCGTGCACGTGCGCTAACCGCGACACAGGAGGGAAGTGTGCCGTATGCGAGTGAGAGCGCCGCGCCCGCGGGCTAGGTGAACTGTGTGTAGGCGTGGCGAACGCGCTTTCCGCCGCGGCGACACGAGACGTTGCTGTCGAAGGAGCCAACGCCGCCGTTGCGGTTCTCGCTGCAGCTGTAGCCTTTGACCCGGCTGTTGCAGCGGCCCCGAGCGCCCTTGCGGCAGCGGTGGAAGGCCCGAACGACCGCCTTCGCGCGGCTACAGCCGACGCGCCGCGTGGTGATCGAGCGCACGTAGGTGGTGCCGTACCCGCGGCCGCTTCCCACGCTGCAGCGCTTCGAAGGCGAGGCCGTCGGACCGCTACCGGTCTCGGCCGGAGCCCCGGCGGGCGCCATGGCGGTCATCAGCCCGCCGACGGCAAGCAGTGCAGCAAGCCGGAATAAGCGCGACATGCGAATCGAAACCTCCTGGGAGACAGCGGCTGCCTGGCCGCGAAAGTCGTCGGTGAGGGCGTCGAGCACGCGGTCCGCCGCGAGCCTGGCGCCCTCCTTGTTCAAGTGGACGCCGTCCGACTCGCGGACAATCGTCTCCTCGCCCTCGATGTCCAATGAGTCGCGGTACTTGCCGCCGGGGGTGAACAGCTCCACCATGTCGATCACCCGGATGTGCGCGCGAAAGGGCTGCGCAGCGACCGCTATGCCCTCGTTGACGACCCGCGCGACCCGTTGCCGCTCCTCGTCGCGCGGCGCCGGCAGCGTCAGCCAGTAGACCCGGGCCTCACCGTCCTGGCGGTAGGTGTCCATCATCCGTCGGGCTCGCGACGCGTACTCCGTGGCCCAGTCCACTCCGCAGCACTCCACGGTGCCCCCGCCCGCCTTCGGCATCGGGAACCCCTCGTTGGCCCCGAGGAACATCACCGTCGCGTCCGGCTCCTCCTTCTCGGCCTGGCGCAGCGAGATCGAGCCCCAGTCGCCGATGTCTGCCTTAGAGATCCCCGTTCCGATCTGGGGGTCGCGCACCACCTCTATTCCCTCGGCCGACAGGCGGCGTGCCACCTCGGCGTCGAGCGGCATCGCCAGGGAGTCCCCGGTCACGAGCACGGTGTCCAGCTCCCGGGGCTCGGGGGCCTTGTCGCCGAGCGCATGGGGATCGAAGTAGTCCGGCGTCACCGGCGGGACCTTTCCGTCCGCCGCGGGCGCCTGGGGTGTGGTGTCCTGGGCCGAGGTCTCGAACGAGCCCGGGCCCCCGAGGTCGTCGTCGGGCGACAGCCAGCTCGTGAGCTCGTCTCCGATCTCCGGCAGGGGGACGACGTCGCCGAACGCGTCGGCCGGCTTGCCGACAGCCAGCACGACCGTCTTCCAAAAGCCGTCGTCCATCCGCTCGCCACCGCGGCGAATCGAGGGCCCCTCGAACATCACCAGCAGGAGTGCGGCGACCCCGATCGCCAACAGGGCGTCGCGGGCGCGGAAGCGGCGAGGCTCGCGCGGGGGCTTGGGTGGCTCGGGGGTACGGACGTCGCTCATATCAGAAGGCAAAGTAGATGAAGGGAGGCACGCCCTGGGTGGGGACCGTCGCCGCGACCAGCGCGACCACGCCGGCCAGCGCCGCGCCCATCGCGGCGGGATGGAGCTGCTCAACGCGGAGTCGCAGCTCACCCGTCTCGCGCTCGGGCAGCAGCTGGAGCCCTATCGTCAGCATGACGACGAGCAGGGTCGTCCAGGTGATCAGCGTGGCGGGGCCCCAGTCGCCGAGCTGCGAGAGGAGCTGGCCCGCGACATCCAGGTCGGCCGCCCGGAACACGATCCATGCCAGCACCACCACGTGGAAGGTCAGGAGCCACTTGAACCAGCCCGGGAAGGGCACCTTCCGCCCGCGGAACTGGTGCTCGACCACCAGCGCGGTGCCGTGGATCCCACCCCAGACCACGAACCCCCACGCGGCGCCGTGCCACAGGCCGCCGAGCAGCATCGTGAGCAGCAGGTTGCGGGCGGTCGCCAGGCGACCCCCCCGGTTCCCGCCTAGCGGGATGTAGAGGTAGTCGCGCAGGAACCGCGACAGCGTCATGTGCCACCGTCGCCAGAACTCGCTGATCGACCGCGACCGGTACGGGCGGTTGAAGTTCTGCGGAAAAACGATCCCCAGCAGGAGCGCCAGCCCGATCGCCATGTCCGTGTAGCCGGAGAAGTCGCAGTAGATCTGCGCCGCGTACGCGTACACGCCGAAGATCACGTCCACGGCGCTATGGGCTTCGGGCACCGCGAACACGGGATCGACCACCTCGCGCGCGAGGAAGTCCGCGACTGCGACCTTTTTCACGAGCCCGACCGCGATCAGGAACAGGCCCGCCCCCACAGCCACGTTGTTGGGGTCGCGTGGCGTGTTGATCTGCGGCAGGAACTCCGATGCGCGCACGATCGGCCCAGCCACGAGATGGGAGAAGAAGCTGAGGTAGACCGCGACGTCGAGCAGCGGCGCGGGCTCCGCGTGCCCCCGGTAGGTATCGACCACGTACGTGATCGCCTGGAAGGTGAAGAAGCTGATGCCGACCGGAAGAGCGATGGTGAGGAGCGGGAGAGGAAGTCCGAGACCGGTCGAGTCGAGCACGCGGTCGACGTCCTCCACGAAGAACGCGTAGTACTTGAACACGCCGAGCATCGCGAGGTCGAGCGCGACCGCCGTGCCCACCAGCTGCTTCCTCCTGCGCGGATCCTCGGTGCCGGCAATGGCGCGGGCGAAGAGGTGGTTTCCGACCGTGACCCCGGCGAGCAGCAAGCAGAACTTCCAGTTCGCCGTCCCGTAGAACAGGTAGCTGGCGCCGACGATGAAGACCTTCCACCAGTCCAGGCGGCTCATGAGCGCCCACGAGATGGCGAGCATGATCGGGAAATAGATTGCGAATTCGACGGTGGGGAACAGCATCAGCGGCCGTCCCGCCCGAGGCGGGCCGCGAGGCCGCCGGCTCCCCGGCACTTAGGGTAAGAGGCCATCCCTGCGCATCGCGTCCCGGATGAGCGGGGCGGCAATCGCGTGGGCCCCCGATGTCAGATGCACTCCGTCTGGCGTACGGACCACGACCTGCCTGCCCTCCCAGAGCATCGTGCGGCGGTACCGCCCGCCGGGGGTGAACACCGCTCCCGCGTCCACGAGGTGCGCCTGCTCTGAGGACCGCACCGCGCGGCGGATCGCGCGGTTGACCGCCTTGAAGATCCGGCCCCGGCGGGCGTCCCGGGCCGCCGGCAGGGTCAGCCAGTAGACCTCCGCGCGGCCCTTGCGCGAGTAGGCGCGGACCATCTTCTTGGCGCGGCGGGCGTACTCGGCGATCCACGCCTCGCCGCAGCAGAGTGCGTGAGGCATGGGGAAGCCATCGGCCGCGCCCATGAAGACAACCGTCGCCCTCGGCTGGTGCTCGCGCACCTGCCGGCGCGCAATCCCCACCCAGTCGTCCTTCGAGATGCCAGAACCAATCCGGATGTCGCTCCGGGGGAAGGACACCTGCTGGATCCGTCCCAGCTTGTCCTTGAGTCTGCCGTCGAGGTACCGCATCATCGAGTCGCCCGTCGCGAGGATGCGCGGACCTTCGCCGGGCCCCGGCGCGATCCCGTCTGGGCGGCTGCCCAGATAGACGGCTGGACCCAACAGCGCGAGCACCGCTATGACGAGCGCCAGCCCGACGACGGACCCTCTAGTTCGGTCAGACGCCCACCCTGCCTCGACCATGCAGATCCTCCTCGAAACCGCTGACGGCGAGCCCGAACATCACGGGATTTCAGTCGGGAGCCTCGCAGATCGGCCCGCGCGGCCGCGTCACCCCGGCCGCGTCAAGGGCGGTAGGTACGATACGGCGCGCGCCCACGATTGCCCCCTGACCGGACTGGACGACTGTCCGATGTAGCGCTGGGGCCCTCGTTACCGACAACAGGCTAGTGACCGGCTCTCAGCTTTCTCGCTTTCACCTGTTTGGCCTGGCACTGACGGCTGTGCTCGTCTGCGCCCCCAGTGCTTTCGCCGACCGCGGATCCCACCAACCCGCTCGTGGGAAAGCGCATCTTCATGGACTGCGAGTCTTCCCACCAGTCCTCGGCCCGGCTGTACAGCCCGTGGCACGCGGTGCGACGCCACCCCCGCCAGGCGAAATTGCTGCACAAGATCGCTGAGGTGCCGGCCGCGAAGTGGTTCGCCGGCATCGAGGAGCTCCCCACCCGCCACGTCGAGCGCTACCTCGCCAGCGTCGACGACCCGCAATGGGGTGGCCCGTCCTGCAATACCCGCCTGCCTTACGGCCAGCGCGACGCCTACGTGGGCGACTACCCGGTCGTGGTCATCCGCCGACTGGTCAACAAGAACTGTTCCGGCATGCGCCGCCAGTCGGTCGGCGGGTACAAGGCCTGGATTGAAGCGTTCATCCGGATGTCACAGAAACGGTTCGTCCCCGATCCTGGTGAGCGTTACATGTTCTGGTCGGGCAAGCCCTTCCCACGCGGCAAGTGGGTGCCGGTCCAGCGCGAGATGACCATCGTCCTCGAGCCCGACGCCATCGGCTTGATGGGCTCCCCGCGCAGCTGCCTCAAGCGCTCTGAGGTGCCCGGACGTCTCGCGCTCCTCGGATGGGCGGCCAAGCGCCTCGCCGAGACGCCAGGCTTCAACGTCTACATCGACGCCAGCTCTTCTTCCTGGCTAAAGGCCGGCAAAGTCATCGCGTACCTGCGCGCCGCCAACGTCGCGTCTACCCGCGGCTTCGCGGTCGCCTCCACCCACTTCAACCGCACGCGCAAGGAGATCGCCTTCGGGAACAAGATAGCTCGCGCGCTCGGGGGCAAGCACTACGTCGTCAACACCTCCGAGAACGCCAACGGCATGCTGCCGAGGCATAGATGGGGCAAGTGGGGCCGCAAGGCCGCGAACTGCAACCCTCGCAACTCCGGGCTCGGCACCCAACCGACCACCAACACGGCCTCTCGCTACGCCGACGCCTACCTCTGGATCAGCCATCCCGGCCTCTCCTCCAACGGCAAGCGCGGCGCACTGCAATGCGGCAAGGAAAACGGTCCGCCCGGAAACGTCTTCTGGATCAAGAAAGCCCTGCGGGAGGCCCGCCAGGCCAGCTTCCGCCACGCGAACTGGCCCCCGCTCCCGCTCTAGGGAGACCCTCCGCCCGGTCACGTCGAGAGGTCCCTGGCTCGAATCCAGGCGGAGCTACTCGCTCTGTAGCTCACCCGGGGAGGCGCACAAGGCGACCGCCCCGATGGCGGCCGCCTTGCGTGTGTCGCGAGCCCTAGGGGCGCCGGCCGTCCAGAGCGATGTAGCGCGTCGTGTTCCCGTTCGGGTGCACGAGGATCACGGGCGCGAGACAGGTGGGGGGCACCGTGAACGACCTGTCGCGGATACGCGCGTCGCCCTGCGCGAGATCGGGACCTGCTCGCTCGTGTCCGCCGCCACGGTGTCGGCGTCGGCGCCGCAGTAGAGCGACGCGTTGATCGTGGCCACGCCTCCCGGCGTGCCGTCTCCCGGGGGATTCGGGATCACGAGGCCCTTTACGCGCAGGGACAACTCGCCGTGGCTCTTCAGCTGGACATCGCCTCGCTTGAGCACCCATGACGCGCCGCCGGGGCTGACGCCATGGAACGTCGGATCGGTTGGCTGCGAGGGCGCGAGCGACGCATCGATCAACAGCGCGCCGTGGCGCTTGCCGTGGTCGGACTTGTCGTGACCGTTGCCGTGCCCGGATCTGTCGCTACCGAGCGCGCCAACGGCGAGCATCATCGACAGCGCTGAACAGGCGGCCACGAAAACCGTGACCAGGGCCCGCTTGGAAATCCACATGACTGGCGCTCCCTTCATATCGGTGTCGGCTTCGTAACACCGACGAGGAACCCCAAGTCACGGTTCCGGCGAGGCGCTCACCCCGCGGCCAGGAGCACCACGCCGGCCAGCGCGGCGACGACCCCCACCGACTGCAGCCGGCTGAGCCGCTCCCCGAGCAGCAGGAAGGCCAGCGCCACGGTGACCACCGGGAACAGCGAGCCCAGCACCGAGACCACGCTCAACTGGCCCTCGGCGGCGGCCGCCGTGTAGGTGACCGTGCCGGCGAACAGCAGCACGCCCGGGACCGCCAGCTTGGGCAGGTGCGAGACCCTGGCGCGCAAGGCGGCGCCCGTGGCCACGGCCACGCCGACCAGGACGGCCAGCAGGCTCGCCCGGCTCACCAGCACGGCCCAGAAGGTGCCGCCGTCCGAGGCCGGCGCCATCGCCGACACCGCGGCGGCGGCCGCGTCCGGGGCGGTGCGCCACGACGCGGCGGTCCGCATCCTGATCGTCATCGCCCGCCCGGAGGGCCGGCTCGACATCGGGTTCAGGTCGGTCGCCGATCCGCTGCTGCGCGAGCTGACGGCGTCGGGTGCCTCGGTCGAGGTCGACGTGCTGCGCCCGCCGACGTTCGAGCGCCTCCAGGCGGTCCTGCGCGCCGCCCGCGCCGCCTCGCGGCCCTACGACCTGGTGCACTTCGACGGCCACGGCGTCTTCGACGCCGAGGGCGGCCGCAGCGCGCTCGTGTTCGAGTCCGGCGACCAGGCCGGGACGCTCGTCACAGGCGACGTGCTCGGAGAGGAACTGCGTGCCGGCGAGGTACCGCTGCTCGTGATGAACGCCTGTCGCTCCGCGGCCGGCCACCAGGAGCAGACCTACGGGTCCGTCGCGCGCGAGGCGCTCGAACGTGGGCTGGCCGCCGTCGTGGCGATGCGCTTCAACGTGTACGTCCCGACGGCGGCGCTGTTTGTCGGCGGCCTCTACCGCGCGCTCGGCGAGGGGCGGGAGCTCCAGGACGCGGTCACCGAGGCGCGGCGGCTGTTGACGGAGCGTACGGACCGCGGCGGGCTCCCCTTCGTGCGCGACTGGTGTGTGCCCGCGCTCTACCAGGCGGCGCCGGTGCGGCTGGCGGGCGCGGGCGCGACCGCCACGCGCGCGGCACCGGAGCGCGACCTTCCCGCGGCGCCCAGGCACGGGTTCGTCGGCCGCGACGAGGTGTTCGTCGAGCTCGAGGCCGCGCTCGTTGGCAGCCCGCACGTCGTGCTTCGCGCCGTCCCCGGCGCCGGGAAAACCAGCGCCGCGACCGAGTTCGCCCGCTGGTACGTCCGCACAGGCGGATGTGGCGTCGCGGGGCCGCGCGTCAGCCTGGCGGACGCGCCGAGCGCTGACGAGCTCCGGGCACGCCTCGGTGAGGTCGCCGGGCGCCCACTGCTGCTCTGGGACGACGCGCACGAGCTGACCGGCGACCACATGCGCCTGCTTGACGAGATCGCCGCGGAGGGCGGCCGGGTGCTCGTGATCCGCGACGGGCGGCCGGATCCGGCCGGCCTCCCCATCGTCCCGCTGCCGAACTTCCCGGGCGAGGAGGCCCAGGCGCTCGCGCTCGCCGTGGCGGCCGACGCCGGCGCCACGATCACACCGGAGGCAGCGATGGCCCTGGGCGACCACCTGCGAGGACATGCACTGGCGATCGAGCTCGCCATCCGCGAGCTAGCCCGCCGAGGCGGCGCCATCACGGAGGACGGCCTCGAGCCGCTGCTCGACGAGCTGAGGACGCCGAACGGCAACCCGGCGCCCTGGACACAGCCGCTCGGCGAGCAGGTCGAGATCGGCGTCAGCCCGCGCGACGCGACGCTTGTCGCGCAGTTCCACGGCTACGTCTCGGTGCCCGGCCTCGGCTCGCTGCGCGACGACAAGGACTTCGACGCCGCGGAGGCTGCGCTCCAGGTTATGGCCGACCGCGGCCTCCTGACCCGCGTCGGCCCAGCCATCTATGCCATCCACCCGGGGCTCCCGGTGGCGCTTGCCGCCGCGGGGCGCTACGAGCCGCCTGGCCGCGCCTTCGCGGAGGCGGTGGCCGAAACGGCGTCCGGCTGGGCGGAGTTCGCCGAGACCGGACGCGGCCAGGCTCCGTGGCTCGCCGAGGCCTCGAACATCGTTGCGGCGCGCCGCCTGGCCAGCCGGAGGGGGTGGTGGCCGCTGGTCCTCTGGTTGCTCGACAGTGTCGCCGCGCTGGGAGCGCATGGCGGCATGTCGGACATCGCGCGCGCGCAGGTCGTCGCCGCGGCGGCCGACTTCGTGGATCCGGACACCGGCGAGCCGCACCCGGGGATGGAGGAGTTCGGCCCCGTGTTCCTGGGGCACCTGGCCTGGGTCGCCGATATGGAGGGCGACCGCACCAAGGTCGTCCGGCTTCGGATCGCCGACGTGGCTCACCGCCGCGCGGCCGCCGCCGCGGCGCTCTCCGTCGCTCCGGACCGCCGCAGCGACGACGACCGCGCGGTCGTCCGCCGGCTGGCCGTGGGCCTGACGAATCTTGGCCTCGCGCAGCGCGAGCGTCGCGATCAGTCCGCACTCGACACGATGACCGAAGCCGCGGGGCTGGCGCGCACGCTCGGCGACTGGCGTCTCGAGGCGCTCAACCGGCTCAACCTCGGTGTGTACTGGATGACCGTGCCGGTGCCCGCCGACTTCGATCGGGCCGACGCTGAGTTCGCCGCCGGGTACAAGCTTGCGATCCAGGACGACCCGCCGCTCGCCGGCAAGCTGATGACCGAGCGTGGCACCGTGCACTACGAGCGCGCCCTTGCGACCGCCGATCCCGACGCAGCACGGCCAAAGTTCGAGCGGGCCGCGGAGCTGCTCGAGCTCGCGGTCGACCAGCGCGGGCCGGACGCCGTCCTCTTACACCAGCTCGGCCAGGTGCACCGGTACCTCGGGCACCTCAAGGACTCTCGGGCCTGGTTCGAACAGGCGATCGCGCTGAGCGACACCGCCGTCGAGCCGGGCGCCGGAGCCAATACCCGGCTACACCTCGCACTTCCGCGCTCGAGGACGCCAGCCTCCTAGACGAGGCGCTGAGCTTCGCGCGTAGCGCCGAGCAGGTGCTCGCGCACGCGGCCGAGCCTGACCCGGCGCTTCAGCTGCAGATCGAGCAAGCGCTCGCGCGGCTGACCCTGCTGGCGCAGGCGAGTGCTTCCGGCGCCGCGTCGGCTGGGTAGCCCCAGCCCATGGCATCAGCGCGGGCAGCACTTAGCGAGCGGGAGGATGATGCCCGCGTCCCCCCGGTGCGGGAGCCCACGTTCTGGCGCCCACGAGCCGCGTGGCCGCGCCTACGAGGGCGGTCAGGAGCACGCTGCCCGCTACCAAAGCAAGTGCGCTCGGGAGTGGAGCGCGTGCGCTCTGAATCGGGGCACTCCTCCGGACGGCCGGCACATCCCGTCC
>Ga0136631_10000591_pt1 | contig 11319 bp, 10 predicted proteins | sample AntDrymUQ6012206_2_FD_104655 | JGI IMG/M metagenome (GOLD analysis project Ga0136631, IMG submission 104655) | Polar desert sand microbial communities from Dry Valleys, Antarctica - metaG UQ601 (22.06) | ecosystem: Environmental > Terrestrial > Soil > Desert | place: Antarctica: Dry Valley... | reverse complement strand
TGGAAGACGGGCGCGGGGTGCTTGAGCTCCTCGGTCATGAGGTTGGCGATCGCCTTGCCGCTGACGTCCGAGACGCTCATGCCGAGCGCGAGCGAGTAGACCATCGGCCCGACGACGACGTTGCGACCCTGCTGCGACGCGGCGGCGTAGATGTCGTTCACGTGCAACGGGTGATGGTTCATCGTGAGCAGGCAGAAGAGGTGGTCTTCTGTCTCCGTGATCGTCTTCGCCGGCCAGTGCTTGTAGACCGCCCCCACCTCGAACTCCTCGAGGAAGCGGCCGTAGGGGTGCGCGCCGGAGGCCTCGCGCTCGGCCTGGTCGGTCGTGAAGTCGTCGCTCATCCGCTGGGTCTCCTTGAATGGCCGGAAGCGGGCGGATCATGACGGACCGCCGCGCGGGGTGCCCGGCTCGCCGCATGGCCGCGTTCCGCCGGCCGCCGGGGGGGTCCTGTTCAAAACGTCCCACATGAGGACGTTTTGAACGTGACCCCCTCCCGCGCGCGCCGTCGGAACTCCGGCGTCCTAGCTCGCGGCGGCGACGCAGCAGCGCCAGCTGCCGCTCGACGTGACCGCCTGCCTCCACGACGATCTCGCGCCGCCGCGCGACCGACGGCGAGCCCTCGAGCCACTCGCCGCGCACCGCGCCGCGCGCCTCCTGCGCCTCGATGACGTCGCGCAGCTCGTCGAGCGACAGGCCGAGCAGGTCCATCAAGCGCAGCAGCTGCAGGACGCGCTCGACGTCCGCCTCGCCGTACAGGCGATGCTGGCCGGCGTCGCGCGACGGCGCGTCCGGGAGCAGGCCGAGCTCCTCGTAGTAGCGGATCGTCCGCGGCGTGGTGCCGGCGCGCCTGGCGACCTCACCGATGCGCAGGCCGCGAGCCGGTGCCGAGGTGCTCATGCGGAGCGCGCCCTCACGACCCGAGGCTCGACGACGTGCGCTGGACGCATGAGGCACACGATGGCGCCCACGACGGACGTCAGCGCCAGCACCCACAACGCCGTGTGCATGTTGTGGATGAACGGGGCGAGCCGCTCGTCCGACAGCCCCGACGCCAGGCCGGAGAAGATCTGCAGCAGCGTGTCGCGCGGCACGGCGTTCGTGATCACGGCGAGCACGAACGCGATCGACAGGACCGCGCCGGTGTTCCGCAACATCATCCGCGCGCCCGCGGCGATCCGGCGCCGGTGGGCCGGCACGACGCCCATCATCGCCGCGGTGTTCGGCGAGTTGAACATCCCCGAGCCGATCCCGACGATCGTCAGCCACACGAGCCCCTCCCAGTACGGCGTGTGGACGTCCAGCGTCGTCATGCCGGCCAGCCCGAGCACGCCCACGAGCATCCCGAAGGCCGACAGCGCGCGCGACCCGTGGCGTCGGCCCACCAGCCCGGCCAGCGGCGAGGAGACCAGCATCCCGAGCGCCAGCGGCGCCAGCTCGATCCCCGCGGTGATCGGGTCGTCGCCCTGCGCGCCCTGGCAGTAGAAGACGAGAGGATCACCCAGACGAGCGACAGCACCTCCGCTCCGAGCGATCGCTCGAGGTCCGGCAGGGCGATGATCAGCGTGCCGGAGTTGATCGTCGCGAGCAGCATCCCGAGGCTCGTGCAGAGAGCGCCCACCAGCGGTAGTGGCGATGGTCGCCGGCGACGCGCCGGGGCGCCAGGACGTGTGTGGGCCAGGATTTGACATCTTACGTTCACGTCAGGTCAGCGGCGTCGCGTCGCGCGACCACGGGCAATCGATAGGTTCCGCCCAACGTCGCGATCCCCCACTCCCTTGGAGGCGTCCCCTCTTGCGTGACCCACGTGCCTTTCTGAAGCCACTCGCGATGGGCGCACCCGACCCGCTGCGCGAGATCCCCGTCACCCCGTCGCGGATGATCCACTTCCTCGACTTCTCCAACGCGAAGATGGTGGCCAAGGCGCCCGATATCGCCGCGAAGGTCGACATCCTGCTCGGCAACCTCGAGGACGCCGTGCCCGTCGAGCGCAAGCAGGCCGCGCGCGAGGGCCTCATCACCGTGGGCCGCGACATCGACCTCGGCGACACCGCGCTGTGGGTCCGCATCAACTCGCTCGAGTCGCCGTGGGTGCTCGACGACGTCACGCAGATCGTCACCGAGATCGGCCACAAGCTGTCGGTGATCATGGTCCCGAAGGTCGAGGGCCCGTGGGACATCCACTACATGGACCGGCTCCTCGCCCAGCTCGAGGCGAAGGCGCAGATCGAGCGCCCGATCATGCTGCACGCCCTGCTTGAGACCGCGCTTGGCGTCAACAACATCGAGGAGATCGCGACCGCGAGCCCGCGGATGCAGGGCATGAGCCTCGGCCCGGCCGACCTCGCGGCCAGCCGCCGCATGAAGACGACCCGCGTCGGCGGCGGGCACCCCGGCTACCGCGTGCTCTCCGATCCGAGCCCCGACGACCCCGAGGCGCCCCGCGAGTCCGCCCAGCAGGACCTTTGGCACTACTCGTTCGGCCGCATGGTCGACGCCTGCACCGCGGCGGGCCTGCTCCCCTTCTACGGGCCCTTCGGCGACATCAAGGACGTCGCCGGCTGCGAGACCCAGTTCCGCGCCGCCTTCATCATGGGCTGCGTCGGCGCATGGTCGCTGCACCCCGTGCAGATCGACATCGCCAAGCGCGTCTTCAGCCCCGATCCCGACGAGGTGAAGTTCGCCAAGAAGGTCATCGAGGCGATCCCCGACGGCCGCGGCGTCCACATGATCGACGGCAAGATGCAAGACGACGCGACGTGGAAGCAGTGCCGCGTCATGGTCGACCTCGCCGAGATGCTCGCCCGCAAGGACCCCGATCTCGCCGCCGCCTACGAGATGGAGGGCGCGCCCGCCTGACCGCCCATCGCACTCGCCGGCGAGTGCTGCGAGCGTCCGCGTTATAGGGTCCCGCGCTATGCGCTTCTTCGAGTACGAGGCCCGCGAGATCGTCAAGCGCGCGGGCATCCCGGTCACGGACTTCGGTTTCACGACCGACGCGGCCGAGGCTCGCGCCATCGCCGAGCGCATCGGCGGCCCGACGGTCATCAAGTCGCAGGTGCTGTCCGGCGGGCGGATGAAGGCCGGCGGCGTGAAGTTCGCCGACACGCCGGCGGAGGCCGAGGCCTACGCCGCGGACATCCTGAAGCTCGAGATCAACGGGCAGCAGCCGCGGGGCGTGCTCGTCGACCCGAAGGCCGACGTCAAGCAGGAGTACTACGCGGGCGTCGTCTGGGATGGCATCGCGAAGAAGCCGGTGATCCTCTTCTCGGACATGGGCGGGATCGACATCGAGGAGGTCGCCCGCGAGCATCCTGGCCACGTCGGCCGCGTGCACCTCTCGAACGTCCTGCCGCTCAGCGACTTCCACGCGAAGGAGTGCATCGCGCAGACGGGCGTCACCGGCAAGGCACTCCAGCGCCTGACGCCGATCGTCCGCAAGCTCGCGCAGCTCTTCGTCGACAACGACATGACGCTCGCGGAGATCAACCCGCTCGCCGAGATGCACGACGGGTCGTTCGTGGCGCTCGACGCCCACATGGACATCGAGAACGAGGCGCGTGGCCGTCACAAGCAGCTCCTGAAGGACCTCGGCGTCGGCGACGACGAGACGCGCGAGGCGCGCGAGCCCACCGCCTTCGAGCTCGCGGGCGAGGCGGTCGACTCCTCGAGCCATCGCGGCGTCGCGGGCAACGTCACGGAGTTCGACGGCAACATCGGCCTCGTCATCGGCGCCGGCGGCGGCTCGCTGACGCTCTTCGACGCCGTCCGCGCGCACGGCGGCAAGCCCGCGAACTACTGCGAGATCGGCGGCAACCCCGACGTGCAGAAGGCCTGCGGCCTGGCGAAGCTCGTCCTGACGAAGCCCGGCGTCGACAAGATCGCGGTGATGATGTCGATCGTCTCCAACACGCGTGTGGACATCGTCGCGCGTGGGGTCATCAAGGCCTGCCTCGACCTCGGCTTCGATCCCGCGGAGAAGATCGCGATCTTCCGCATCCCTGGCGCGTGGGAGGAGGAGGGCTTCAAGATCCTCGAGAAGTACGGCGTGGACTACGCGGACCGCAGCGTGTCGATGCACGAGGCCGCGCGGCGCGCCGTCGCGAAGATCGCCGGGACGGAGGCCGTCGGAGCATGAGCATCCTCATCGGCGCCGACACGACGTTCATCGTCCAGGGCATCACCGGCCGCGAGGCCGTCAACCTCACCCGCGAGTGCCTGGACTACGGCGCGGGCGCGAAGATCGTCGGCGGCGTGACGCCCGGCCGCAAGGGACGCGACGTCCATGGCGTCCCGGTCTACGACACGGTCGCGCAGGTCGTCAAGGCGCATGGCGGGCCGATCGACGGATCGGTCGTGACGGTCCCGCCCGCGTTCACGAAGGACGCGGTCTTCGAGGCGATCGAGAACGAGATCAAGCTCGTCGTCGTCGTCACCGAGCGCATCCCGCGCCGCGACGTCGCGCAGATGGTCGAGCTCGCGACGCTGCGCGGCGCGCGGATCGTCGGCCCCAACTGTCTCGGGATGATCGTCCCCGACGTGGTGAAGATGGGCGGCATCGGCGGCCCGGCCCGCAACGCGGCGCAGGCCTACACGCCCGGCTCGATCGGTGTCATCAGCCGCTCCGGCGGCATGACGACCGAGATGTCGAGCACCCTGTCCGCGGCCGGCCTCGGCCAGTCGACGGCCGTCTCGATCGGCGGCGACGCGATCATCGGCTCGACGTACGCCGAGCTCATGCCGCTGTTTGACGCCGACCCCGAGACGCACGGCATCGTCATCTACACCGAGCCCGGCGGCCGGATGGAGGCCGAGCTCGCGCGCTGGGTGACCGAGACCGGCTGCACGATGCCGATCGTCGCCTTCATGGCGGGGCGCTTCATGGACGAGATGCCGGGCATGAGCTTCGGCCACGCCGGCACGATCGTCGAGGGCAAGGAGGACACGGCGACAGAGAAGATCGCCCGCCTTGCCGAGGCCGGCATCACCGTCGCAGAGGAGATCTCCGACATCCCGGAGATCATGAAGGACAAGCTCGCGGCCACCAGGAGCGCGGTATGAGGGCCGACGGGATCTTCATCGCAGTCGAGGTCGACGACGCGACGCTCTCCACGCACCCGGAGCTACCGGCCCACCTCACGCAGGTCTGCCCGGTGGACATCTACCGCGAGGCGGAGGGCGGCGGCCTACAGATCGTCGGCGAGAACGTCGACGAGTGCGTCCTCTGCGGCCTGTGCCTCGCGAAGTCCGAGGGCGCCGTCAAGGTCATCAAGCTCTACGACGACGACGCGGTTCTGAGCGTGTAGGGGCCCCGGCGCGGTCCGATCGACCGTGCCCGAGCTCGCGGCGACGAGTCGGGAGGCTGTCGCGCTACGGCGACTTGAGCGCGTCCGGCGTCATCCCGGGCGGGCCGAGCAGCTCGATCCCGTGCTCGGCCGCCAGCTGCGCTGCGCGCGCGATGTCGGGCGGCCCGTCGAGCACCGGCACGCGGTGCTCGGAGGCATGTGTGCCGAAGCTCCTCACGAAGTCCTCGAACCCGGCCGGCAACATCGTGACCAGACCGTGCAGCTCGGTTGGGCCGGTCACCGCAAACGTATGAGGTACCCCTCGCGGCCCCAGCAAGCAGTCGCCCGGCCCGAGCACGTGCACGTCATCTCCGACCCAGATCGTCTGCTCGCCCTCGACGACGTACCAGCCCTCATCGAGGTGTTTGTGAACATGCAGCGGCGTCTGGGATCCGGAGGGTGCCCAGAACTCGCACAGCGAGTACGAGCCGCCGGTGTGCTCGCCGCCGACCAATACGTCGATCAACTGATCGAAGAACCAGTAGGACTCCATCGCTCCTCCAACGCCGAGTGCCGGTGAGATCACGTCGCGAGCGCCTCGGATGTCGAGTGCCGCCGCGGACACCTTAACGGACGATCACTCCGGCGGTGCGTACCTCAACTCGAGCATCGCGATGTCGTCGAAGCGCACGGCGTCCCCGACCATGGCCGCCGTCACGTGATCGAGGCATGCCTCGAGCCCGGGCGGGGCGCCGTGCACCGCCTGGCGCAGCTTCTCGAGCCGGCTGATGATCCCGTCGTCGCGGCGCTCGACCAGGCCGTCGGTGTAGAGGAACAGGCGCTCCCCGGCCTGCAGGGTGAGCCGCCCCTGCGGGATGGCGGCGCCCGCGCGCAGCGTGCCAAGCGGCGTGGAGCGCACCGCGTCGAGGTACGACGACCCGCCGTCGCGGCCGATGCGCAGGACCGGCAGGTGACCCGCGCTGACGTAGCGCAGCTCGCCTGTAGCGACGTCGAGGTCAAGGTAGACGAGCGTCGTGCTCAGCCCCTCGGCCAGGTGGTCGGTCATGTGATGCAGCTTGCGCACGACCTCTGCCGGCTGGAGCCCGTCGATCGCGTAGGCGCGCAGCGCGGTGCGTAGCTGGCTCATCGTGACCGCCGCCTCGATGCCACGCCCGACGACGTCGCCGATGACCACGCCGACACGACCGCACACAAGCGGGATGACGTCGTACCAGTCGCCGCCCACCTCGGTCTCCCGGCTGCCGGGGAGGTAGCGGACGGCGAGCTCGATCCCGTCGACCTCGGGCAGCTGGCTCGTGATCATGCTGCGCTGCAAGGTCTGGGCGAGGCGACGCTCCCCGATGCCCTGCACCATGCCGATCAGGTACTGCGGCGCCCCGGTGTCGTCGCGAAAGATGCCGACGGTGAGCTCCGCCCAGATCGTCTCGCCGTCCGCGCCGATGTAGCGCTTCTCGAAGCTGTACTCCTCCGACTCGCCCGCGATCAGCCGGAGCATCGCGTGCTCGGAGTCGCCAGCGTCCTCCGGATGGGTGATGTCCATCGGCGTCGCGCCGATGAGCTCCTCGCGTGTGCGGCGTACCGTCCGGCAGTACGCGTCGTTGACCTGCACGTAGCGGCCGGCGAGGTCGGCCAGCGCCATGCCGACCGGCGCCTGCTGGAAGGCGATCCGGAAGCGCTCCTCGCTCGCGCGCAGCGCTGCCTCCGCCGCATGCTCACGCGTCATGTCGCGCGCGATCGTGGCGTAGAAGTCGACCTCGCCGTCCGGTCCCATGTGGGCCACGATGACCTGCGAGACGGGGATCTCATGGCCGTCTCGATGCAGGCGCCCGCCTTCGCCGCGCCAGATCCCGTCACGCCGGGCGACGGGGAACGCCTGCTTGCGCACGAGCTCGCGGGCCCATGCGGGCGAGAACTCGCCGGCCCGGCGTCCGCGGACGTCCTCGTCGAGGCCGATGCCGACCATCCGGCGGCCGCCCGCGTTGACGTACACGAGGTTCTGCTGGCGATCGGCGATCGACACCCAGTCCGACGTCGCCTCGAGCACGGCGCCGTAGTGCTTCTCGGTGGTGCGGACGGCGAGGTCGTCGTAGACGACGAGCACGGCGTCGCCGAGCCCCGACGCCGTCAGTTGGAAGCCGCCCGAGAGCTCTGGGTTCCCAGCGAACCGGTCGCCGTAGTCGGTCGCGGTCCGCAGCGGCTCGCCGGTCGAGAGCACGGCGACGAACTGCTCGAAGAGCGTGCGCGGCACCGCCCACGTGCCCTCGAGGACGCGGTGGCCCAGGAGCCTCGAGATCGGCATCCCCGCGGCGTCGCCCGCCCACTCGTTGACGTAGTCGAAGACGAAGTCCACGACGACGTCCGCGTCGTCGCGAATCGGGCGCAGCAGGACCGCGCCGAGCGGCAGCTCGTCGAGCGCGGCCAGCGCGCGCATGCTCGCGACGGCCGTCTTCCCCGGATCCGCCCCTTCCCTGTCGGCCGGAATCATGGCGTTGTTGTTGTACAGGGCCGAGCGGCCCGTGTGCGGCCAATCGGCACGAGATGGCGAACCGCCCATGTCCTCAGAAGAGGTTCTTGAGCTGCTCGGCGAGCGCCTTGTCGAGCTCGTCGTCACGGTCGGCGCCCGGCTCGTCCGGCTCGCCGGCGGTGTCGCGTACGACGTGCAGCGTCGGCGGCTCCGGAGCGGCCGTACGAGCGAAGAACTCCTTCGGCGTCGTGGCGCCCGGCCGGGCGAGGACCCGCACGAGCGCGTCGACGACCTCGGGGTCGAACTGCGTCCCCGCGCAGGCGCGCAGCTCCTTGATCGCCGCGTCGGACGTCTGCGCCCGCCGGTACGGCCGGGTCGTCGTGATCGCGTGGAACGTGTCGGCGACCGACACGATCCGCGCCGGCAGCGGGACGTCCTCGCCGGCGATGCCATCGGGGTAGCCGCCACCGTCCCAGTGCTCGTGCGACGCCCGCACGATCTGGCCGACGTCGGTCATGCTGCCGCCGACCTTGTCGAGCATCCGCTGGCCGGCGATCGTGTGCTGGCGCATGACGGCCCACTCGTCGTCGTCCAGCGGGCCGGGCTTGTTGACGATCGACTTCGGCACCGCGATCTTGCCGACGTCGTGCAGCAGGGCGCCGAACTCGACGAGCCGGCGGTCGTCCTCGTCGAGGCCCAACTCGTCGGCGATCTCAAGCGACAGCGCGATGACGCCGTAGCTGTGCTCGCCCGTGTACTCGTCGTCGGCGACGATGACCTCGCCGAGCAGGAACGCGGTGCCGCGGTAGGCGGCCGACAGCTCGATCGCCTGGTCGATGCGGGCGCTGCGCTCGCGCGCGAAGACGCGCAGCAGCGCGGCAAGCGGCAGGACGAGCAGGAACGCCAACGGCTCGTCCCGTGCGACGAGCGCGGCCATGAGGCCGATCGGCGTGAGCAGCACGTCGACGAGGAAGACGAGCCCGATCATCCGCAGCTGAACGCGCGGCCGGACGCCGAGCACGAGCCGCTCGCGGATCATCCCGGCGGCCGTGTCCCCGAAGAACTGGCTCACGAGCGCGAGCAGGTACAGCGGCCAGGCGCCGGAGTCCAGGCCGTGGACCCCCCCGGCGGTCAGCACGATCGCCGGGCCGACGGCGAACCACGAGTTGCCGGCGGCGACGAGCAGGCCGCGACCGGGGTTGTGGTCGCGCCAGACGTCGGGCAGGCGGCCCATCGCGAGCGCCGACATGGCGACGAGGGGAGCCCATGCCGGGTCGACGAGAAAGAGCACCGGGACGAAGACGATCTGCAGCGCCATGACGAAGCCGGCGCCGACGTCGAACTCGACGCGCGAGGCGATGGCGAGCGAGACGACGAGCGCGATCGTGACGTAAAGCGGCGGCGACTGCGCGCCCGACAGCAGCGGCAACGCGACAGCGACGATGGCGAGCGCGACGACGGAGCTCGTCTCGATGATCGACTCGCGCCGATCGGCATGTGCCCTGCGGCGCTCGTGGCGGTCGGCCATCAGCTTCTGCGCTGCACCCGTGAGGTGCGGCTTGCTGTCGCCACGCAGGCGAGACAGCGGTGCCGGCTTGTGGTCTTTCACACAGTCACCCCCGAGCAGTATCGGCGCCACCTGATCCTAGCCCGAGCGGGCGGACGGATGTCCTACTCAACCACAGCGGCCTTCAGCCGATGTACCCCCAGCGCCGACATCTTGTCCAGCGGAGAGGCGCCAGCCTCGGGAAAGGACCCTGTCTTGCTCTCACGTCGCATGAAACTGCGCACCGCCTCGGCCGTATCGATTGCCCTCGCCGCGCTGTCGGTCGGCGCCGTATCCGCGAACGCGGGCGTGCTCGTCAGCTCGGCGCCATCCTGCGACGGACAGCCCCTCTTCACCCCGTTTGTGCCGTGGCTCGACTACGCGAGCTACACGCCGCTCTCCGGCGGGAGCTTCGAGTCCTCGGCCGCCGGGTGGTCGCTGAACGGCGGCGCCGCCGTCGGCAACGGCAGCGAGTCCTTCAACGTCACCGGTGGCGGCGGGTCGTCGCTGACGATCCCGTTCGGCGGCTCGGCGACGAGCCCCACGATCTGCGTCGGCATCGAGCACCCGACGATCCGCTTCTTCGCCAAGCGCAACAGCGGCGGGCTGAACGGCGCCACGACGCTGCGCGTCGACGTGCTCTTCGAGAACAACCTCGGCCTCGTGTCGAGCCTGCCGATCGGCGCCGTCCTGCCGACGTCGTCGTGGCAGCCGACGCTCCCGATGACGGTCCTCGCGAGCCTCCTGCCGCTGGTGCCGGGCGATCACACGCCGGTCCAGTTCCGCTTCACGCCGCTGCTCGGCGGCAACTGGTCGATCGACGACGTCTTCGTCGATCCGTACGGCCGCCACTGACCCCGACGCTGCTTTCGCGCCTCGATCCGGCCGCGCGTCGCGCGGTCGGCTCGGGTCGCGCCGTCGTCTCGTCCCGAAGGGACCTCGCCGCCGGACGACGGCGAAGCAGAAAATCTCGGAGCCCGGGCACGGATGCCCGGGCTCACGTCACTCGTCCAACATGCTGAGTGTCAGCTGCGCGCGCGGCGCGTGCGCTGGCGCTCCTCCTGCTTCTCCACGACGTGCACGACGAGCTTGAGGATCTGGTCGATGCCCGTTGCCTTGGCCTGGCCATAGGTGAAGGCCTCGCGCCAGTCGGCGATGTGGGCCTCCTTGGCCATCACGTTGAAGAACGAGCGCGGCATCTCGACGCGCACGCGTGCGTCCTCGGCGATGCCCTTGACGACCTTGACGTCCTCGCCGGTGCCGGAGAGCTCGACGCGATACATCTGCACGTCGCCGCGGCCGCGCAACTCGACGGCAAAGACGAGCTTCAGCCGGGCCAGGGCCGGCACCTCGCCGATGAAGCGCTTGACCGCGATCTCGATGAGGGTCTTCGCGTCTTCGGCCGAAGTCACGAGCGTCCGCTTCAGATCTTGTTGCGTTGCAGGAGCTTCTTGCCGATGACCATCCGCTGGATCTCCGACGTGCCTTCGCCGATGAGCAGCAGCGGCGCGTCGCGGTAGAGGCGCTCGATCTCGTACTCCTTGGAGTAGCCGTAGCCGCCGTGGATGCGAAACGACTCCTCGACGCAGAAGCGGCCGCACTCCGAGGCGAAGAGCTTCGCCATGCCGGCCTCGAGCTCCGAGCTCTCGCCCGCGTCCTTCATGCGGGCGGCCTTGCGGGTGAGCAGGCGCGCGGCCTCGATCTGCGTCGCCATGTCGGCGAGCTTGAACTGGATCGCCTGGTGCTGGGCGATCGGCTTGCCGAACGCCTTGCGCTCCTGCGAGTAGCGCAGCGCGAGCTCGAGCGCGCGCTGAGCGATGCCGACGCCGCGCGCCGCGACGTTCGCGCGGCCGACCTCGAGCGCATCCATCATCTGGATGAAGCCCTTGTTGAGGCCGGCCTCCTCGCCGCCGAGGATGTTGTCGGCCGGGCAGCGGTAGCCGTCGAAGACGAGCTCGGTCGACTCGACGCCCTTGTAGCCCATCTTCTTCAGCGGCGGCGGGACG
>Ga0136631_10000590_pt1 | contig 11322 bp, 11 predicted proteins | sample AntDrymUQ6012206_2_FD_104655 | JGI IMG/M metagenome (GOLD analysis project Ga0136631, IMG submission 104655) | Polar desert sand microbial communities from Dry Valleys, Antarctica - metaG UQ601 (22.06) | ecosystem: Environmental > Terrestrial > Soil > Desert | place: Antarctica: Dry Valley... | reverse complement strand
GTCGTCGACGACGACGACGCCGTCAGGAACGTACTGGTCGACATGCTCGTCGAGACGGGATATGACGCCCGCGGCGTGAGCAGCGCACGCGAGGCGCGCCACGCGCTGGAGCACGAGACGGTCACACTCGACCCCGAGGTGCTCGACGCGTTCTTGGACTCGATGGACGAGGTCCGGTCTGCCCTGTCGCTGCTTTCGCACGGATGAACCTCGTGAAATCCCGCACCCCGCACGATCGTCACGCAGGCGCCGCCGACAAGGGGCTGTGCACGCCCCATGCAGTCGCAGGCGCCGAGATCCAGGTCGTCCTCGTCGAGGATCATCCGCCCGTACGCCAGGGCCTCGAGCTGCTGCTGCCGCGCCGCGGCTTTCGGATGATCGGCTCGGCCGGCAGCTTCGAGGCCGGAGTGCGCATGATTCGCGCCCGCAGGCCCGACGTGGCGCTCGTCGACATCGATCTCGGCGACGGCGCCGGCAGCGGCACCGATCTCGCCAAAGCCCTCCACGACGAGCGATCTTCGACGGCGACCGTGCTGTACACCGGCTCGATCGACAACGCCCTGATCGACGTCGCGGTCGACAGCGGTGCACGCGCCCTGGTGCTGAAGTCCTCGCCGATCGAACACCTTGCCGATGCCATCCGTGCGGCCGCCGCCGGACAGCACTACGTCGATCCGCTCGTGGCCAGCATGCCGTGGCGATGCGAACAGGGTGTGCCCGGCGTCTCCAAACGCGAAGCTCAGGTGCTCGCCCTGCTCGCCCAGGGCCTGACGACCGAGCAGGTCGCAGGCGACCTCTTTCTCTCGCCGGAGACGGTTCAGACGCACGTCCGCAACGCGGCACGCAAGCTCGGCGCGCGCGGCCGGCTGCACGCGGTCATCCTCGCTCTCATGCGCGGTGACATCGACCTGCCGGTGGCGGCGCGCTGAGCCCGATCACGACGTTCCCGAGCCGGCGCGAAGCGTTCCAGCAGACGATCTCAGGCGGCCGGCGGCGCGGTGGTGAACGTCAGCGTGCGCCCGTAGGCGCCGGTGCTGGCGTCGGCAGGAGTGACGAACGACACGCTCTTCTCGATGCCGGCGTCGATCACCGACGTTCCGGCGCTCGTCACGGTGGTCGCGCCCAGCACCGCGAAGCTGCCCGCCCGGCCGATGTCGATCGCGGACGGGTTCGCTGCCCGCGCGTCAGCGGTCAACGATCCGAGCACGACGACCGAAAGGGCGGCCGTTGCGACGGCACGACGCAACGGCTGCACGGTTCCTCGTCCTCCCTGCCCGTCAGGCGACGGGTGCGGGACGACGTCGCGCGAGCTTCCAGATGACGAGCAGCAGCGCGAGCAGCAGGCCGGCGCCTACGGCGAGCGCGAGCCAGACCCAGGAAGGTAGGCCGGGCGCCTCGCGCGTGGCCTCGCCGGCGACGGGCGGCGTCTCGCGCTTGAGCTCCTTGACCTTGGCGGGGGTGAACGTGACCGACTGGTTGATGTACACCGGCGCGGCGCCCTTCGGGCGGATGACGCCGCGGACGAGGTAGTCACCCTCCGTCGGCCGGCCGTTCCAGGCGATGCGGTAGTCGAGCTTGGAGTCGGGGAAGAGCTGGCCGAGCGTCGAGCTGTGGCGCAGGATGGTGCGCTCGCCGCGCGAGACGCGCAGCTTGACCGGCGCGGACTGCGTGAGAATCGTCCCACCGGGCCGCAGCCCGAGGACGAGGCCGGCGCCGGCGGGGTCGACCTTGATCTTCACGGAGCGCAGCGTCAGCTTGCGCGTGAGCGGGCCGGGCAGGCGCAGCGTGATCGGCAGCGCCTGGCGGGTGACGCGGGAGATCGTGAACGACGTGCCCTTGCGCCGCTTGTCGCGGGCGGCGGCCGTCACATCGGCGGCGTCGAAGGCGACGATGCCGGCGTAGTGCGAGGCACCGCGGGTGCCGGCGGGTATGTGAACCGAGAAGGGCACCTTGCGCGATGCCGTCGGCGCCAGGCGGACGGTTGTCGCGGCGAGCCTGACCCAGCGGCCCGCGGCAGAACGGCGCGCGGTGACGTAGTCGGCGTTGCCGTTCGTGGCGTTGGCGACGTCGGCGGGCTGCAGGCGCAGGACGATCGGCCGGCGCGAGACGTTGCGCACGACGACCGCGCCGCGAACCGTGCGGCCAGGAGCGCTGTGCAGGCGCAGGGCGCCGGTCTTGCCGACCGCGGAGAGCGCGAAGGTCGCGGCCTTCGGAGCGGCGGGGGCGGGTGCGGCCGATGCCGGCGCCGCCGCGCATGCGGCGAGCGCCAGCGAGGCCAGCAGGACCACGGCCCCGGTGTGCGGACGAGGTGCGTACATCGTGGTTCCGGGGCGCGTGGTCATGGTGCTAGGCCAGCGGGGCGGACGTGTACGTCAGCGTGCTGCTGTACGCGCCGGCGCTGGCGTTACCCGGGATGACGACGGCCAGGTTCCCTGCCGTGGGGAAATTCCACTGGCCCTGGCCGGTGGTCGCCGCGGCGTTGGCGATCGTGGCGGCGGTCGGGCTGAGCAGCTGCGCGGCGGAGGTGACGGGCCCGGTCGCGGCAGGGTTGCCGGCAGCCGCGGTCGCCGTCGTCGATGTCATCGTCAGCGATCCGCCCGTACCGGCGGCCGGAGCCGATCCGCCAACGGTCGGCGCTGTGGCGGCGACCGTGATGTTGTATCCGGCGTTGCTGCCCCGAGCGTCGTTGACGTTCCAGGCGCCGACGGCGGTGTTGACCGTCTGGTTCACGCCGGTCAGCGCCGTGCTGAACGCGGTGATCGCGGGAGCCGTGTTGGTCAGCGAGCCGGCGGACAACGTGCCGGTTGCGTCGGTGTCCGCGGCCTGCGCCGCCATGGGGGCGACGGCGAACGCCGAGACGACGGCCAGTCCGGCGACGATGCGTGCGACGCGTGCGTTGAGATGAGTCATGAGAAACAACCTCCACTAAATGCGAACAGTCCCTCCTCGAGTGGTCGCCCAGCGGGCCTGATGCCCGCCTGACTTCCCTCGGCGGCCCGGCTGACTCCGGCGGAGTCCCGTGGCTTTGCGAACCCGCCTCGCGACGGGAGTGCTGTGTTCGGAGGTGCTGCTCAGGGTTAGTCCCTCATCGGCGCGCGGCCGCGGCGGCAATCTACCTGCGGCCGGGTAACGCATCATCCGACGGGCGGTGCGGTCGTGAACGTCAGCGTGCTGCTGAAGGCGCCGGCGTCCGCGTCCGCCGGAATGAGGATCGCAAGGCTCTCGGTAGCGCCGGAGTCCGCGTGAACGCTCCACCGCCCCCGTCCCGTGCCCGCCGGCGCGTTGACGATCGTCGCGGCGGTCGTGCCCAGCAGCTGGGGCGCCGCGGCGGGTATCCCCGCCACCGCCAGGTTGCCCGCCTCGCCGACGGGCGCCCGCGGGGTGAGCGTCAGTGCCGCGCCCGTGCCGGCGGCGGCGGTCGACCCGTTCACGGTCGGTGCGGTGGCTGCCACCGTGACGCTGTAGCCGGCGCCGGTACCGCGCGCGTCTCCCAACGTCCATGCGCCGATCGCCGTGTGGACGGTGCGAGCGGCGCCCGTGAGCGTCGCAGAAAAGGGCGCGATGGCCGGAGCGGTGTTGGCCAGGGCGCGGTCGCACGCCGGTACGCTGACGGTGTCGTTGTCCATCGTGACCGCGCCGTCGCGCGCGAGCGCACGGCCGTGGATCGTGACGCCGGCCCCCACGGTGATCGACGTGTGGGCCAGGATCGAACCCCGCAGCAGCGAGCTGGCGCCCAGCGTCGCGGAGCTTCCCACCTGCCAGAACACGTTGCAGGCCTGTGCGCCGCCCGTCAGCGAGACCTGACTGCCGGCCGCTGTTCCGAGCGTCGAGCCCGCCTGCAGGATGAAGACGGCGCCCGGGTCCCCGCCGGCGTCGAGCGTGAGCGTTCCGGCGAGCGTCAGCGTCGAGCCCGAGGCGTGCACGCCGGGGCCGAGCTTCAGGCCGTCGAGGGCGCCGACCGCAGGCCGATCCGGCGTCCGCGCCACCGCGACGGCGTACGCCGTCGCGAGGTCTGCGTGCGCCTGCGCCGCAACGGAGTCGTTCGCGTGTATCGCGCCGCTGACCGTGCCGATGCCCGGCCCGAAGCCCGTCACCGCCGTCCCGGGGCTCACGCCGAGGTCGCCGGTGATCGTCGACACGCCCGCGCTGGTCACCGTCGTGCCGGCCAGCACGGCGAACGAGTCCGCAGCCCCGAGGTCGATCGGGGAGGCGGCATCCGCGCCCGGCGCGCCCCACGAGAGCAGGGCGAGGCCCACCAGCCACGCGACGGTGGCGCCGCGGTGCAGGGGGCGCCCCACGGGCGATCCAGGGTTCACGTTCACGCTGGTGCATCGGCACCTTCGTGATCGGGACCAGATACCCGCAACCAGGTAATGGACCTGTGCTCGGAGTGTCCGACAAAGCGTCCGCCGTTGCCACCGCTCTGGCCTGGGGATCATCACCTGACACATTTCAGAAGATCGGGCATCTGGCGGATGGTCAACGCGCCGACCGGCACCGACAATAAACGTGTCGCGATCGATGCCGAACTGTGAACGTCCTTGCACCCCCACATGACCGCCCGCATCACGAGCTGCTCGCATTGCTCAGAGATGCGATCAACGCAGACGGATTCGTGCTCTACGCGCAGCCCGTCGTCGATCTCGCGACCGGCGACGTGGTCAAGCACGAGGTGACGCTCCTCCTGCGGGCCCCCGGGGGCGGTCTCATCCCGTCGAGCGGGTTTCTTTCCGTCGCGAATCGATTCGGCCTGACCGGGGAGCTGGACGATGTGCTCATCCGGTCGGCGGTCGGCGCGGCTCATGATGGACACGCCGTCGCGCTCGACGTGCAGGCCGGATCCGTCTCGGACCCCGACCTCGCGCGCAGGACCGAGCAGGCGCTGGCGCAGGCCGACGCCGACCCGGGGCTCATCACCTTCGAGCTCTCCGAGGAGTGCCTCACGGCCAACGTGCCGGCGGTGTCCGCATTCCTGGTGCGCATGCACGAGCTGGGGTGCAGCATCACCGGCGATCAGTTCGGGACCGGCTCGGCCGGCTTCGGATATCTCAAGCAGCTGCCGCTCGACTGCCTCAAGATCGACGCCTGCTTCATCGAGGATCTGCAGTGGACCCCTTCCGACGAGCAGTTCGTCCGCGCGTTCGTCCAGCTCGCGCACGGCCTGGGGCTCACCGCAGCGGCCGACGGCGTCGTCGACGACGCGACCCGCGCCGTCCTGGAGGACGCGGGTGTCGAGGAGGCCCAGGGCCCGCTGTTCGGCGACTCGGTGGCGGTGACCGAGGACGGAGCGCCGCAGGTGGTGGCCTGAATGTACGTCTCGATGTCGCGCCTGGCGATCCCCGCCGAACGAGCCTCCGAGCTCGTCGACGCCTTCCGCGGCCGCGCGCATCTCGCTGACGACGCCGACGGCTTCATCGATCTGCAGGTGTGGCAGTCCGACCGCGATCTCGGCGACATCCTCATGGTCAGCCGGTGGCGCGACCGCGGTGCGTTCACGGCGTACATGAAGAGCGCCGCGCACCAGGTCTCGCACGAGCGCATCGACCCCGACCTCAAGCAGGACATCTCGCTCAAGCGCCTCGACCACCTCCACACCTACGAGGTCGTGGCCGAATGAGCCCGCGCCGCCCGCCCAGCGGGACCCCGCCACCGGTCGCCGCCGAGCTCGGCGGGCGGCCCGTCGACCTCGCGGCCCTGGCGATCGAGATCTGCGATCGCTACCACGCGCACTACACCGACGAGGAGGAGCGCTATGGTCCGGCCGGGCAAGCGTGGTGTCGCCACGACAACCAGTGGCTGCTCTCGTGGGCGGTCGGCGACGTCCAGGGCGTGACCGACCTTGACGAGCAGGCGTGCTGGCTAGGCCGCGTGCTGCACGCCCGTGACTTTCCGGTCGATCGGCTGGCGCACAACCTGCGGCTGGCCGGTGAGGTCGCGCGCGCGCAGCTCGGTGGCGACGAGGGCGAGGCCCTCGACGACGTCCTGCGGCGGGCGGCGCGCGCGGTGTCGTCCCTGGCCCTCGCCTGACGGCGGAGCGGCTGACAGTGAGCGCCGATCAGTAACACCTATTCAGAAGATGGGGTATCTCCGACGGCTGTCGCGCGATGCCGCGCCTCGCCATCAGACTCGCCCGCATCGGATCCGGCGTTTGGTGGATGTTTCGGACACCACGCCTTGTCGATACTCCGTTTGTGTTCGACGACAAGGACGTCCAAGCCCGTCCCCAGCTCCGGGCCGGATGGGTGCAGGCGCACATGTTCTCCCTGGCCCCCTTCCCTCCGGTCGTGAAGTGGAGCGTGCGGCTGTTGTGGATCGTCGCGATCGCCTGTCTGGCGGTCTTCTTGACGGCGGCCGCCGGCGGTCCGGGCGACCTGAGCAGCAAGGGCTACCGGTGTCTTTACGTCGTGGTCTTCGCCCTGCCCGCCCTGCTGTGTCTCGCCCGCGCCTGGCTGATCCCCCTACAGCGCGTGCCATGGACGCTGTTCGGCGTAGGGATGCTGTGTTGGGCGAGCGCCGAGGTCGTCTACTTCCTCCTGTACCACGGCCACGCGGACTTACCGCACCCATCGCTGTCCGACGCGCTCTGGCTGACGTACTACAGCATGTCGATCGTGGCCGCGCTCGCGCTGATGAAGACCGGCTTCCCGCGGATTCACAAGACCCTGTGGATCGACGTCGCGCTCGGCGGCCTGGCCAGCGCGGCGTTCGCCGCCGCTCTGCTCGTGGCGCCGATCGTCGCGAGCACCGGCGGAAGCGTGGCCGCGGTGACGACCAACCTTGCCTATCCGCTGATGGACGTGCTGATCGTCGCGCTGCTGATCGGAGTCTTCGTGCTCAGCAACGGGCGCCCTGGGCCGCTGTGGGGCCTGATCGCCATCGTCTGGATGGCCCAGGTCGTGTTCGACACGATCTACCTATACACGGCAGCTGCGGGTGATTACTCCTTCGGCACGATGCTCAATGCGGGGTGGCCGGCGCTGATGCTGCTGCTCGCCTTCGCGAGCTGGATCAAGCCGACGGTCACGGCGGCCTCGACGTCGCACAGCTGGGGGAGGGTCGTCGTGACGACGGGCCTCGGCGTGGTCGGGCTGGCCCTGCTCGCCTACGACCACGTGCACCCGATCCATGATGCGGCCGCGGTCTTGGCGGTCCTGACCGTCGTCGCCGCCTTCGTCCGCGCAGCCATGACGTTCGCAGAGCTGCGCACGGTCACCAGCGGCAGGGAGCTCGCGATGCGCAATGCGCTGATCCTCGAGACCGCCGGCGAGGGAATCATCGGTTCCGACGCGGACGGGAGAGTGACGTTCATCAACCCCGCCGCTGCAACGATGACCGGGTACTCCGCCGAGGAGCTCACCGGGCGTGCCATGCACGCGACGCTGCACCACACCCGGCCCAACGGCGAGCCCTATCCCGTCGAGGACTGTCCGATGCACGCGGCGCTGCGCGACGGGCAGGTTCACCGCTACGACCAGGACGTCTACTGGCGCAAGGACGGCAGCTGTTTCGGCGTCGAGATTACGAGCACCCCGATCATCGACGGGGCGTGCATCCGCGGCGCCGTCACCGTCTTTCACGACGTCAGCGAACGGCGCCAGCTCGAGCGCGCCAAGGACGAGTTCACCTCGGTCGTCAGCCATGAGCTGCGAACGCCGCTGACCTCGATCCGCGGATCGCTGGGCCTGCTCGAGAGCGGCGTCCTCGGGTCATTGCCCGAGAGGGCCCAGCGCATGATCGAGATCGCCGTCCAGAACACCGATCGTCTCGTGCGCCTGATCAACGACATCCTCGACCTCGAGCGCCTGCACTCCTTGGAGGATCACACCGGCAATACAGCCTGTGACGCTGCCAAGCTCATCGCCCGCGCGGCCGAGACCATGCTGCCGGCGGCCGTCGCGGCCGATGTCACGCTCGCCATCGACACCTCGCCCGCCGCGTTCGACGGCAATCCGGACCGCACCATCCAGACTCTGACCAATCTGATCGGCAACGCGGTGAAGTTCTCGCCCGCGGGCGGGACCGTCCAGATCTTGTCCAAGCGTCGCCATGACGACATCCTGTTCTCGGTCAGCGACACCGGACAAGGCATCCCGGCCAACAAGATCGAGACGATCTTCGGGCGCTTTGCGCAGGTCGACTCGTCGGACTCGCGCCAGCGCGGTGGCACCGGGCTGGGTCTGGCGATCTGCCGCGCGATCGTGGAGCGCCACGGCGGCCGGATCTGGGCGCAGAGCACAGTTGGCGAAGGCAGCACGTTCTCGTTCGTGCTGCCGATCGCGGCCGACACTCACGAGTACCTGCCCCACGCGGGCGGCTCGCTGGGGTCCGTGCTGATCTGCGACGACGACGACGCGATCCTCGAGGTCACCGGAACCGTGTTGGAGGAGCGCGGCTATTGCGTGATCCTCGCCCGCACCGGCGAGGAGGCGATCGAGCGCGCCATCGCCGAGCAGCCCGACATCGTGCTGCTCGATCTGCTGCTTCCGGGCATCAGCGGCGAGCAGACGGTGCTGGCGCTCGCCGGGCACCCCGCGACGTGCGACATCCCGATCGTCGTGCTCAGCGTCCTGCCGCGGGCCGCGGGTGAGCTGACCGGCGGCGTGATCGCCGACTGGATCGAGAAGCCGGCTGCCTCCGCGAACCTGTTCGCCACGTTGGAGCGAGCGATGAGCGGGCGCCACGACAGCTTTCGGGTGCTGGTCGTCGAGCGCGACCCCGCCGTCGCGCAGATCCTGGGTGCCCTCTTCGAGCGCCACGCCATCGTCAGCGTCGCGAGCTCCGACGGGCCGCAGACGCTTGAGCTGTGCGATCAGGACCGCCCCGATCTCATCGTGATGGACAACGACCTGCCCGATGTCGACGGCGTCGCGATGCAGGATTGGCTTCGCCTGCACCCTCGTCTGAGCGCCGTGCCGATCGCCGCCTACGACGCGCGTGATGTCCAGGCGGCCGAGGACGAGCGCCGCGCGGTCGGCGCGGTCACCCAGCTGCTGAGGAAGGGCCAGGTCACCCCCGAGGAGTTCCAGTGGCGTGTCATGACGCTGCTCGCCCGGCCTCGCACACCGCCCCCCGACCCGGAGATCCAGCCATGAGCGCAAAGCACATCCTGCTCGTCGACGACGAGCAGGACATCCGCGAGGTGGCGGCGCTCAGCCTGCAGGCGATCGGCGGCTGGCGCGTGTCGAGCGCCGCCGACGGTGGCAGAGCGCTCGTGATGGCCCTCGCCGAGCAACCCGACGCGATCCTGCTCGACGTGATGATGCCCGGCCTCGACGGGCCGGCGACCTTCAAACGTCTGCAGGACAATCCGCAGACGCGTGACATCCCGGTGATCTTCCTGACGGCGAAGGCGCAAAGCGCAGATCGCCGGAAGTTCGCCGAGCTCGGCGTGGCGGGCACCCTGACCAAGCCGTTTGATCCGATGACGCTCACCGACCAGATCGCGACCATTCTCGGCCGCATGGAGATGACACGATGACCGAGTTCACACCGGGTCTGGAGCAGACCTTCCGCGCCCACAAGCACGAGCTCCAACAGCGTGTCGGCACGATCGAGGCCGCGGTGGCCGCGATCGGCTGCGGCGAGCTCGACGCGGCGCTGCGGACACGCGCCGAGCACGATGCGCACACGCTCGCCGGCTCGCTCGCGACGTTCGGGCTGCTGCGCGGCTCCGAACTGGCCCATGAGCTCGGGGACAAATTCGCATCGGGTCCGCCTGAGCTCTCCCTCGACGTCGGCCCGCTCTCGGCGTGCGTGATCACGCTTCGCACCGAGATCGATGCCGCGTACCCTCGGCTGGAGGGCCTCGCGCCGTCCGAGCCCCGTGATGCACCGCTCTTCGGCAGTGAGGCTGCCGGCGAGCCTGTGGTCCCACCCGAGCGCAGCGTGCTCGAGGCCGACGCACGCCGCGAGCTGCGTGGCGAGATGCTCGAGAACGGGCTGAGCCGGACGGAGCCGGCGGAGTTCACCTCCGGGCGGATCCTCGTCGTCGATGACGACGCCGCCGTGCGCGACGCGATCGTCGCCATCCTCTGCGACGCCGGCTACGACGCGAACGGCGTCGGCAGCGCTCGCGAGGCGCGCTACGAACTCGCCAACAACACGATCACGCTGCTGTTGAGCGACGTGAGCATGCCCGGGGAGACCGGGCTGGATCTGATCCGGTTCGCGTTGTGCGAGCACCCCGAAACGGCGACGCTGCTGATCAGCGGGTTGGAGGACCCGGGGATCGCCCAGGTCGCTCTGGACTTCGGCGCGTTCGGCTACCTCACCAAGCCGGTCCGGCGCTCCGCCGTGGTGATCGGCGTGATGAACGCGCTGCGCCGACGCGACGCCGAGGCTCGCGAGCGAGCGGCGCGGGTGCATCTCGAAGGCATCCTGCGGTTGCGCACCGGTGCCCTGAACGCGGCCCTGGAGCGCTTGGAGGGCGCCGCCGCGCAGAGTCGCGTACTGCAGGCGGAGACGATCCATCGCTGGGCCCAGTCGGTCGAGCACCGCGACCCGGGCATCGCGCGGCACCTCAAGCGCGTGGGGCACTACTGTGCCGTGCTCGGGCAGGAGTTCGGCCTGCATGCGCAGTCGGTCGAGCTTGCGAGCGTGCTGCACGACGTGGGCAAGATCGCCATTCCTGACAGCATTCTGCTGAAGGCCGGGCCGCTCACCGCCGAAGAGCGGCTGGCGGTCGAGACCCATACCTCCGTTGGACACGACCTGCTGCGCGGCTCCTGCAGCGGGCTGCTCGATCTCGCTGCCGTGATCGCCATGACGCACCACGAGAAGTTCGACGGCACCGGGTATCCGTGCGGGCTGACGGGCACCGAGATCCCGCTGGAGGGCAGGATCGCCGCCGTCGCCGACGTCTTCGACTCGCTCACGTCGGATGGCATGTCGGGCCAGGCCTGGTCGCTGGACGCGAGCGTCGCGTGGATGACGCGCGAGCGCGGCAGGCACTTCGACCCGGAGGTGATCGACGCCTTCCTCTCGTCGATGGACGAGATCCGCTCCGTTCAGTCGCTGATGACCTTCTAGGAGGCAGCTTGTGGCCGCGTCACCGTGTGCTCGGTGCGTGGCGCTGTGTCAGGCGTCGATGAGTCCGCGGCGGATGGCGTAGCGAGCGAGGTCGAGGCGGTCTTTGAGGTGCAGCTTCTCGAGGATGTTGCTGCGGTGGCGGTCGACGGTCTTCTCGCTGATGACGAGGCGCTCGGCGATCTGGCGGGCGGTGCGTCCGTCGGCGATGAGCAGCACGATCTCGAGCTCTCGCACGGAGAGCTGTCCTTGGCATTTGCGTTCGGCGGGTGAGAGCTTGAGGTAGTCGCTGATCAG
>Ga0136631_10000589_pt1 | contig 11334 bp, 11 predicted proteins | sample AntDrymUQ6012206_2_FD_104655 | JGI IMG/M metagenome (GOLD analysis project Ga0136631, IMG submission 104655) | Polar desert sand microbial communities from Dry Valleys, Antarctica - metaG UQ601 (22.06) | ecosystem: Environmental > Terrestrial > Soil > Desert | place: Antarctica: Dry Valley... | reverse complement strand
GTCGGAGGCTCCCGACCCCACCTCCGGACCCGGGCGGGCCCTGATCGACGTGAAGATCGCAAACGTCACCTTCGTCGAGACGCAGGTCCGCGCGGGCACCGCGCCCTTCCCCGGCCCGCCGCTTCCCTACATACCCGGAAACGGTGTCGGCGGCGTCGTGACGGCGGTGGGTGAGGGAGCGGACTCCGCCCTCGTGGGAGTGGAGGTGATCGCGAGCCTCGACGGCAGCGGCGGCTACGCCGAGCGTGCGGCCGCCGATGCGGCGGCCCTGATCCCGGTGCCGGACGGCATGCCGAAAACCGATGCCGTTGCCCTCCTCGCCGACGGTCGCACTGCCACGGGTCTGATGGAGTCCGCACGGGTGCAGCCCGGCGAGACCGTGCTGGTCGAGGCGGCCGCCGGTGGCGTCGGCAGTCTGCTGGTGCAGCTCGCTCGCAACGCCGGCGCCGAGGTGGTGGCGACGGCCGGCGGAGAGCGCAAGCTCGACCTGGCACGGAGCCTCGGCGCGGAGGTGGTGGTGGATTACACCGAAGCCCAGTGGGCGGACCGCCTGCGCGAGCAGGTCGGTGGCGTGGACGTGGTCTTCGATGGCGTGGGCGGCGACACGGGGCGGGCGGCCTTCGAGCTCCTGGTTCCCGGTGGACGCTTCTGTCCCTTCGGTCTCGCGAGCGGGGCGTTCGCCGACGTGACCGACGACGAGGCCGCCGCACGCGGGGTGAACCGCGTCCAGGACGGGCGTCGTGCGCCGGAGGACCTGCGCGAGCGCACGCGCGCGGCGCTCCGCGAGGCAGCCGCCGGGCGGCTGCAGCCGACGATCGGCCAGACCTTTCCGCTCGCCGACGCCGCTGCGGCGCACGCCGCGATCGAGTCTCGGGCCACCCTTGGCAAGACACTCCTGATGGCAAGCTGACGGCCCCCGGAGGGAGGGCGATTGTCTGGGGCGTAGGCTCGTCCTGAGCCGAAGCTAGGTGGCGACCTTGCGCCACTCCACACGGCGCATGGGCACTGCCAGGCACTCGAAGTTGTCGAGCATCACGAGGTACTCGCCGTCGTCGGTGTCGATCCCCACGACCTTCCCGAAGCGCCCGAGCTTGGAGCTCGAGCGGTGGTAGTCCTGGAAGTAGACGGCCACCTCGCATGCGCGGCTGAGGGGGTGGTCGGCCGCGGCCACCTTCACGAAGGTTCCGTCGGGTACCGACGGCGGCTCGATGGCACTCGCTGCCTGGCGCAGCTCATCGCCCGGGCGGGCGGCGGTTGGGGTCTCCGCCGGCGAGCGGCGAGTCTCCATGAAGGTCTCGTCCTGCGACTCGCGCCGGCCTTCCATCTGTGAGCGCGATCCGCCGTTTCCTTCCATGTGACTGACGTTACCAGCGCCTCTCGAGCAGCTCGATCTCATCCAGCGCCTGGCCGGCCCCCAGGGCGACACAGGTGAGCGGATCGTCGGCCAGGCCCACGGCCACGTTCGTCTCCTGCGCCAGACGCTCGGGGAACCCCCGCAGCAGGCCGCCCCCTCCCGCGACCACGATGCCGCGGTCGAAGATGTCCGAGGCCAGCTCGGGTGGCGTGGTCTCCAGGGCCTCCTTCACCGCCGCCACGATCTCGGCCACCGGCTCCTCGAGCGCTGTGCGGATCTCCTCGCTCGGCACATCCACCTCGCGGGGGAGGCCCGAGACCGGGTCGCGCCCCCGAACGCCCCACGAGGCGTTGGTCGTGTCGGGCGACACGCTGCCCACCTCGAGCTTCACCCGCTCGGCCGTGGTCTCACCGATCGCCAGCCGGTGGGTGTTGCGTAGCCACGCCGCGATCGTGTCGTCGAGGTCATAGCCACCCACGCGCAGCGAGCGCGACACCACTATTCCGCCCAGGGATATCACCGCCACCTCGCTGGTGCCGCCGCCCACGTCCACCACCATGCTGGCGCTGGGGGCGTCGATGGGTAGACCCGCTCCGATGGCGGCGGCCAGCGGCTCTTCGATCAGGTGCACCGAGCGCGCGCCCGCTGCCACGCAGGCCTCGGTGAGCGCGCGGCGCTCCACGCCGGTGATCCCCGACGGCGCGCACATCATCACCCGCGGGCGGGCACGCCGTCCGCTGTGCGCGCGGGCCATGAAGTGGCGCAGCATCTTCTCGGTCACCTCGAAGTCGGCGATCACTCCGTGGCGCAGCGGGCGCACGGCCGAGATTCGCGCCGGGGTGCGGCCGATCATCCGCTGGGCGTCCTCACCCACGGCGTGAACGGCGCCGCTGTCGGTGTCGATCGCCACCACCGACGGCTCTGAGGACACGATCCCCTCGCCGCGCACGAACACGAGCGTGTTCGCGGTGCCGAGGTCGATCGCGATGTCGTTGGCCCTGAAGCGCGGGAGCAGCCGGCGCCTCAGCGGCGAGCGAGCCGAGCCCAGGCTGGCGCCTCCGCCGGCCGAGATCGTGCCGGCAGGACCCGGGCCCCGCCGGGAGCCCGAGCCGCCGCGGCTGGGAGGGGCGGTCACGCTAGGGCGCCGGAACCAGGAGGTCGCGAGTCACGTCGCTCACGCTAGCCAGGCCGGTCATGGCCAACGTGAGGTCGGTGTCGGCGAGCAGGCACTTCAGCACCTGCTCGATGCCCTCCTGGCCGGCCAGTGCCAGGCCCCAGACCCAGGCTCGGGCCACGAGCGTGGCCTTGGCCCCGAGCGCCACAGCCTTGAGCACATCCGAGCCGGTGCGCACTCCGCTGTCCACGAGCACCGGCACGTCGTTGCCCACCTCGTCGAGCACCGACGGCAGCTGGCCCAGCGGGGTGACCGAGCCATCGATCTGGCGCCCGCCGTGGTTGGACACGATGATCCCGTCCAGCCCCAGGTCCACGGCTTTGCGCGCGTCATCGGGGTGGAGCACTCCCTTGAGCAGGATCGGCAGCGACGTGTGCTCGCGCAGGGTCGGAAGGTCGTCCCACTCCAGCGTGGGGTTGGGGAAGGTCATCGCCCACTGCTGGATCGCGGCCTGCATGTCGTCCTCCGGCGGCTTCTCGAGCTTCGAGCGGAACACCGGGTCGGAGGTGTAGTTGGCGATGCCCTCACCCTTGAGGAACGGCAGGTAGGCGCCCCGGAGGTCGCGCGGGCGCCACGGCATCATGCGCGTGTCGAGCGTGACCACGATCGCCTCGTAGCCGGCCGCCTCGGCGCGCGAGACCATGCTGCCCGCCAGCTCAGGGTCGTTGGGCCAGTAGAGCTGGTACCAGCCGGGTGAGTCGCCCAGCTCCTGCTTCACGTCCTCGATGCTCGTGGAGGAGGCTCCGCTCAGGATCATCGGCACGCCGGTGGCCGCCGCGGCGCGAGCCGCCGCCCGCTCGGCATCGGCGTGCAGGATCGACAGCACCCCGACGGGCCCCATCATCAGCGGGGCGGAGAGGCTCGTGTTGCACACCTCGGTCGAGAGGTCGCGCTGCGACACGTCGCCAAGCATCCGGGGCAGGATCTGCCAGCGGAGGAATGCCGCGCGGTTGGCGTCCATGCTGTGGCCCTCGCCCGCCCCTCCGGCGGCGTAGTCGAAGGCCTCGGGGGAGAGCTTCTCGCGCGCCGCAGCCTCGAGCTCGGAGTACTCGATGGGAATCGCGGGGCGCTCGCCGGCGAGCCCCTTGAGGTAGATCTCGTACTGGTAGTTGCCGAAGGGGATGGCCTGCTCCTCGGTGCTCATGCGCGCGACTCTATTCCCCGGCCGCCGCGAGGCGGTCGAGCTCGGGCTCCGGCTGGACGGCCGCGGCACTGGCCGCGCCTAGGCGCCCGGGATGCGCTCTTCGAAGCGGGGCAGGCCATCGTCGGCCACCGGCTCCCATGGCGCGGCGTACGCCACGAACTGGTGGGCCTGCGGGCGGATGCCGGGGTCGCCGTCGATGGCGCCCAGGCGCACGATCACGACTTCCTTCGTCTCCGGATCGCGCCCGAACAGCGCCGAGCCGCACTCGCCGCAGAACGCCTTCGACAGGCCGCCGGGCGGTGTCCAGTCGCGCAGCTGCTCCTCGCCGGACTTGATTTGCAGCGAGCCGGGCTCGATCTTGGCCGAAGCCTGGGCGGCGGTGCCGCTCCGGCGCTGGCAGCGGGTGCAGTGGCAGTAGGCGGCGCCCGCCAACGGCTGGTCGATCTCGAACTGCACGGCTTCGCAGCCGCAGTGGCCGGTGAGGGGGAGGGAGGGTTCGGAGGTCATGGAGGCAGCCTACGGCGAGTCGGTGGGCTGCTGATTCCATCCGGCGAGACGCCTGGCGAAACGAGTCAGTCGTCCCGTTTCCGCGGCGCGTCTAATCCATACGGCGAGGGCCGGGACGATCACCAGGCCGCCAAGTGGCTTGCCAGTGCTCAGCAGCCACAGGCAGACAGCCGTAGCCGCGACTGTGAACGCAACGCGCAGGGCGAGCATGCGTCCAGTCTACGGCGGACGCCTCTGGCGCATACTGGTTTCGGTGCTTCGCCTCATCACCATCCCGATCAGCCACTTCTGTGAGAAGGCGCGCTGGGCGCTGGACCGAGCCGGGATCGCCTACCGGGAGGAGCGCCACGTGCAGGGCATCCACCAGGTCGTCGCTCGCCGCGCGGGGGGTGGCAGCACGGTCCCGGTCCTGATCACGCCCGACGCCGCATTGACGGAGTCCGAGCAGATCATCGCCTGGGCCGACGAACACACGCCGGCCGAGCACCGCCTCTACCTGAGCGAGTTGGGTGCCCGTGAGGAGGCGGAGCGACTGTGCCGTCGGTTCGACTCCGAGCTCGGTCCCAGGGCCCGGCGGCTCATCTACGTGCACATGCTCCGGGAGCGGGAGCTGCTGCTGCGATTCAACAACGTCGGCGTCCCGCGTTGGGAGGATCGCCTCCTCCGGCTCGGCTGGCCGGTGGTCGCGCGCTACGCCAAGTGGGACCTGGGCATCCAGAAGGGGATCGAGGTGGAGGACGAGGATGTGGTGTGGCGCGAACTCGATTTCGTGGCGGACCTGCTCGCCGACGACCGGCCCTACCTGTGCGGCGATCGCTTCGGCGCGGCCGACCTCACGTTCGCGGCTCTGGCCGCGGCCGCGATCGTCCCCCCGATCTACGGCACGCCGCTGCCGCAGCCGGACGAGTTGCCGGCACGAACCGCTGCGCTCGTGGAGCGAGCCCGCGAGCACCCGGCGGGGCGCTATGCGATGCGGCTGTTCTCAGACCACCGGCGCGAGGTGGTCGGCTAGCGCTACAACCCGATAGCGCCTGCCAGCAGCTCCACCTGGTCGGGATCCGGGGAGGCCGGGAAGCAGATGATGTCGTCCGCGCCCGCCTCCTCGAAGGCCGACAGGTAGCCCTTGAGCGTGTCCGCATCGGTGGCCGCCGAGTCCACGATCTGCTGGGCGTAGTCGCCCAGGAACGCGTAGTAGTCGCCGATGTTCTTCTCCACCACCTGCTCGGCGTCGTCGCCCAGTGCGAAGTAGAACAGCGCCATCGAGCGCGGCTCGCCGTCTCGGCCGGCGGAGCTCCACGCGTCTCCCAGCTTGCCGAGCGCCTCCTTGAACATGTCGGGAGTGCCGCCGCCCATGGTCCAGCCGTCGGCGTGCTCGGCGGCGCGGCGATAGGCCACGTCCGCGCTGCCGCCGATCAGCACTCCCGGCCGCTTGCCGTTCGCGGCGTCTGGCCCGACGGTATCGCCGGCCCACACCTCGTTGAGCTCGGCCAGCTGGCGGTCGAACGTCTTGCCTCGGCCCTCGAAGTCGGCGCCCGACGCCTCGAAGTCGTCCTCGCGGCCGCCCACCGCCAGGCCGAGGGTGAGGCGGCCATCGGAGAGGTTGTCGATCGTGGCCGCCTGCTTGGCGAGCAGGGCTGTGTTGGTGCGCAGGGGTGCGATGAGGATGTCGGTGACCAGGCGGATCCGTTCAGTCACCGCCGCTGCCGCCGCGAGCGAGATGAGCGACTCGTAGTTCGGGTAGGCCATCCGGTCGATCGTCCCGAGGGAGGAGAACCCCGCCTTCTCGGCCCGTCGTGCCCAGTCGACGATGCCGCTGCGGTCCACTCCGCGGACGGCGTTGGGCAATCCGATCCCGACATCCATGCTCTCGCTCCTCGTTGTCGCAGGTCTTAGGCTGCCGCGATGGCGACCTCCGCCACTCTAGATGAGCTTCCTGCCTGGGCTCAGGGCTTGCTGGAGGAGGCGCGCGTCGGGCACCTCGGCCTCATCGACGGCAGCGGGCGGCCGCGCGTGCTGCCGGTCACCTTTGCCGTGGTGGACGGCTTGGTGTGGAGCGCGGTGGACCACAAGCCAAAGCGCCGGCCGGGCGAGGAGCTCGCGCGAGTGCGGTGGCTGCGCGAGCGGCCGGAGTCCGCGCTCACGGTCGATCGCTACGACGACGACTGGACGCGGCTGGCATGGGTGCAGCTGCTCGGCACGTCGGCCGTGGTCGACGTGGCCGGCAACGATGTCGTCCTCGCCGCACTTGCCGCGCGTTATCCCCAGTACCGCGATCGGCCGCCGGGCGGCCCGCTGCTGCGCCTGGAGGTCGAGCGCACGGTGTGCTGGAGCGCTTCCCAGGCCGCCGGGTAGATTGCCGCGCATGCCGACCGACGATCACGCCCACACCATCGTCGTCGGCGCCGGCCTCGCCGGGTTGGTGGCCACCGCCGAGCTCGCCGATGCGGGCCAGCGCGTGATCGTGCTCGACCAGGAGCCCGAGGCGTCGTTCGGCGGCCAGGCCCACTGGTCACTCGGCGGGCTGTTCTTCGTCGACTCGCCCGAGCAGCGCCGGGCGCGGATCAACGACTCGTTCGAGCTGGCCTGGCAGGACTGGCTCGGGACCGCGGGCTTTGACCGCGACGAGGACCACTGGCCGCGCAAGTGGGCCGAGGCCTACGTGCACTTCTGCCACGAGGAGAAGCGCTCGTGGCTGTACGGGATGGGCATGCGCTGGATGCCGTCACCGGGCTGGGCCGAGCGCGGCGGGTACGACGCCACCGGCCCTGGCAACTCGGTGCCGCGCTTTCACCTCACATGGGGAACCGGCCCGGGCGTGCTCGCCCCCTTCATCCGTCGCGTGCGCGAGGCGCAGGAGAGCGGGCTGGTCACGCTGCGCTTTCGCCACCAGGTGGACGAGCTGGTGGTGAGCGACGGCTCCGTGACGGGCGTGCGCGGCACCGTGCTCGAGCCGAGCGACGCCCCCCGCGGGGTCCCCAGCTCGCGGACGGTGGTGGGCGAGTTCTCGCTCGAAGCGGGATCCGTGATCGTCACGAGCGGCGGCATCGGCGCCAACCACGACATGGTGCGTCGTAACTGGCCGAAGCGGCTGGGCGACCCGCCCAAGCGGATGATCTCCGGGGTGCCCGACAGCACCGACGGCCGGATGCTCGCCATCACCGAGGAGGCGGGGGCGCGGATCATCAACCCCGACCGGATGTGGCACTACACCGAGGGCATCCAGAACTGGAACCCGATCTGGAGCAACCACGGGATCCGGGTCATCCCCGGCCCCTCGTCGCTGTGGCTGGACGCCACGGGCAAGCGGCTGCCGGTGCCGCTGTTCCCGGGCTTCGACACGCTCGGGACGCTCGAGCACATCATGAAGACGGGTCACGACCACACCTGGTTCGTGCTCACCCAGAAGATCATCGAGCGCGAGTTCGCGCTCAGCGGGTCCGAGCAGAACCCCGACGTGACGGGCAAGGACCTGCGGCTGATCATCCGGTCGCGGCTGCTGGCGGGCGCGACGCCACCCGTGGAGGCGTTCAAGAAGCACGGTGTGGACTTCGTGGTGGAGCGTGACCTGGCCTCTCTCGTGCAGGGGATGAACGACGTGACGGATGGCGAGCCGGCGCTTTCATTCGAGGGTGTGGAGCGCGAGGTGGTCGCGCGCGACCGCGAGATGGACCACGCCTACTCGAAGGATGCGCAGATAACGGCGATCCACGGGGCGCGCAGGTACCTGTCTGACCGCCTCACCCGGATCGCGGCGCCGCACAAGCTGCTGGACCCCGAAGCCGGTCCGCTGATCGCCGTACGGCTGTCGATCATCACCCGCAAGACGCTGGGCGGATTGGAGACCGACCTCGACGGCCGGGTGCTGCAGCCCGGCGGCGAGCCGCTCGGCGGGTTGTACGCCGCCGGCGAGGTGGCCGGGTTCGGGGGCGGGGGCCTGCACGGCTACCGCGCGCTGGAGGGCACCTTCCTCGGCGGGTGCATCTTCTCGGGGCGTACGGCCGGGCGCGCCGCGGCGGCCCGTTGAACTACGAGGTGGAGCTTGATGACGGGGCCGGCCGCGACCAGGCGGCCGAGTCGCTGGTGGTGCGCTTCGGGGACGGGCGCGAGGAGCGCATGCGCCTGCACGAGTACGACCGCGTGTACGCAGTTCCGGGCCTCTACGAGGAGGTGGTGCAGCGGCAGCTGGAGTGCCTGTCGCCGCAGGTGCTCGCGGACGCCCTCGTCGCGTGTGCCGCCCGCTCCGGCCTCGCGCCCGAGGACCTGCGCGTGTTCGATCTGGCGGCCGGCAACGGCGTGACGGGCGAGGAGCTGGCGCAGCGGGGCGTCACTGAGCTCGTGGGCTCCGACAACATCCCCGAGGCGCAGGAGGCGGCGCAGCGCGACCGGCCGGGCCTCTACTCGGCCTACGTGGTCGGTGACATCGACCACACGCCCGAGCTGCGCGAACTGGTGCGCTCGCATTCGCTGAACGCGCTGGTGTGCGCGGGCGCGCTGGGCCTCGGGCACATCACCGCCGCCAGCTTCGACCGGCTGTGGAGCGAGTTCCCCGCCGGGTCGCTGTTCAGCGCGAGCGTGCAGGAGCAGCTGGCCGAGCCCGGCGGCAGCGACTTCGGCGACTATCTGGACGCGCTGGACTCAGGCGACGAGGCGGAGATCCTTCATCGCGAGCGCTTTCGCCACCGGTCGCTGATGGGCGGCGGCGAGGTGCACTACGTGGCGGTGGTGGCGCGCAAGCGATGATCGGCGGGTCGGTGGCGCCGGGCTTCGAGGACGTCCAGCGCGAGTTCGAGCGCAACTTCGACCAGCGCCGCGAGCTGGGCGCGGCGTGCGCGGCCTATGTGGGCGGGGAGAAGGTGGTCGACCTCTGGGGCGGAGTGCGCGACGCCCGCACCCGCTCGCCGTGGGAGCGGGACACGATGGTCCTCGTCTACTCCACCTCGAAGGGCCTGTCGGCGATGACGCTCGCACTCGCGCACTCGCGCGGGTGGCTTGATTACGACGAACGCGTGGCCACCTACTGGCCCGAGTTCGCCGAGGCGGGCAAGGAGGACGTGACGGTGCGCCAGCTGCTCGCTCATCAGGCGGGCCTGCCGGTGGTGGACGAGCCGCTCGACGCCCTCGTGCTGGCTGACCACGATCGCCTGGCGGAAGCGATCGCGGGCCAGCGGCCCGCCTGGAAGCCGGGCCACCGCCACGGCTATCACGGCGTGAGCCTCGGCTGGTATGAGGGTGAGCTGGTGCGGCGCCTCGACCCCGCCGGTCGCACGCTCGGGCGCTTCTTCGCGGAGGAGATCGCCGGGCCGCTGGGGCTCGACATCGTCTTCGGAGCGCCCGAGGACTTCCCCCGCTCGCGCCTCGCGCGGATCGAACGCGTGCCCGCGTGGAAGGCGCTGCGCGGGGCCCGCGACCTGCCTGCGCCGATGGCGGTCGCCATGCTCAACCCCCGCTCGATCACCTACAGGGCGTTCGCCAACCCGCGGATCCGCCGTCCCGCCGACCTCGACACCTCCCAGTACCGCCGCGTGGAGTTCCCCGCCGGCGGCGCCCTGGGCTCGGCGCGCGACATCGCCCGCGCCTACTCGGCCTTTGCCGCCGACCCGCCCGAGCTGGGGCTTGCGGCCGAGACGATGGAGCAGCTCACGCGGCCACCTGAGCCGCCCCGCCGCGGCTGGCGCGACGTGGTGCTCAAGGTGGAGAACGCGTGGTCGTTGGGCTTCGCCCGCCCGCATGGCGAGTTTCGGTTCGGGGCCTCGGAGCGCTCCTTCGGCCACCCGGGCGCCGGGGGTTCCTTTGCCTTCGCCGACCCCGAGCGCGGAGTTTCGTTCGCCTACGTGATGAACCGCATGGGCCTGCACCTGGTCGACGACCCGCGGGAGAAGCCCCTGCGGGATGCCCTGTACCGGTGCCTGGGCGGGGCTCCGGTCAGCCAGTCAGCTTGAGCGAGAGTCCCCTCCACCACCTCGGCGGCGGTGGACTCTGCTCCGAAGGGTGTGGTGACCGGGGTGCTCATGCCGGGCTCTTCTGATTGCCGTGGGCGCGCTTGGAGAGGTCGTCCCACTGCTCCCACGTCTCGACGCGCTGGGCGTAGTCTTCCCGCACGAGGTCGAGAGGGGTCGCGCCGAAGAAGATCCGCAGCGGCGGCTCGTCGGCGTCGACCACTTCCAGAATGGCCGGGCCCGTGGCCTCGGGATCACCGACCGCGTCCGGGTTGGAAAACCGCTTGGCGTTCGCGTCACGCACGGGCTGGTAGGCGTCCAGCTCCTCCGCCCTCACCGACGACGGTCCGGCCCAGTCGGTGCTGAACCCGCCGGGCTCGACGATGGTGACCTTGATGCCCAGGTCCGCCACCTCGCCGGCCAGCGACTGGCTGAACCCCTCCAGTGCCCATTTCGAGGCGTGGTAGAGACCGATGCCCGGGAAGGCGTAAACGCCGCCGACCGAGGACACCTGGATCACGTGCCCCGAGCCCTGCTCGCGCAGGATCGGCAGCGCGGCCTGGGTAACCCACAGAGCGCCGAAGAGGTTCGTCTCGATCTGGTCGCGCGCCTGCTCCTCCGTGACCTCCTCGATCGAGCCGAACAGCCCGTAGCCCGCGTTGTTGACCACTACGTCGAGGCGGCCGAAGTGCTCGTGTGCCTGCTTCACGGCGGCTTCGACGCCCGACCTGTCGGTCACGTCCAGCGCGATCGGCAGCGCGTTCTCCTCGCCGTACTTCTCGGCGAGGTCGGCCACGCTGTCCGCGTTGCGCGCGGTCGCCGCCACCTTGTCCCCGCGCTCGAGTGCCGCTTCGGCCCAGATGCGGCCGAAGCCCTTCGAAGTTCCCGTGATGAACCAGATCTTTGACATGCCCTCAACCTAGTGAGGGCGCGGTCTCGGCCGGCCGCGGCGTTAGTAGGGCTTGACTTCAAGCACACTCGAGGTCCTAGCTTCAGCCTCGTGCAATCAACCTTTGCCATCGGCGGCGACCTCCCGGTGCGCCGCCTCGGGTTCGGGGCGATGCGCCTCGATTCATCCGACCCCGCCGCTCGTCCGGACGCGCTGGCTGTCCTGCGCCGGGCGGTGGAGCTGGGCGTGCAGCTGATCGACACCGCGTTCATGTACGGCCATGGCACGAACGAGGAGCTGGTTGCCGAGGAGCTGCATCCGTATCCGGAG
>Ga0136631_10000588_pt1 | contig 11338 bp, 5 predicted proteins | sample AntDrymUQ6012206_2_FD_104655 | JGI IMG/M metagenome (GOLD analysis project Ga0136631, IMG submission 104655) | Polar desert sand microbial communities from Dry Valleys, Antarctica - metaG UQ601 (22.06) | ecosystem: Environmental > Terrestrial > Soil > Desert | place: Antarctica: Dry Valley... | reverse complement strand
GTCGTAGGGGTACTGGCTGGCCACGTGGCGCACCGAGCTCTCGGCCTGCACCCGCACGAAGTCGATGTAGTACTCGACGTCGAACAGGGCCCGGGCGGTGTCGACCACCTGCCAGGTGATCACAGCCGCGATCTCGACCGGGTTGCCGACCGCGTCGTTGACCTTGAGGACGTCGCTCTCGAAGTTGCGGATCTTGAGCGACACCCGCTGGCGGATGGTGAAGGGGTTGATCCACCAGAAGCCGGCCTCCCGGACGGAGCCGATGTACCGGCCGAAGAACACCATCACCCGGGCCTGGTTGGGTGGGACGACGATGAGCCCGGGGGAGATCAGGAGGGAGGCCACCACGACGATCACGAACAGCGCGGCGGCAGCCGGCGACCCCCCTGTGCCCACCACCAGCACCAGGGAGAGCAGGAGTGCGGCCAGGATGCCGGCCACCACGAGGGCTCCTCGGTAGCGCCGTGCCAGACGTTCGGGCGTCGCCATCGGACCGACCTCCCACTCATCGGATGTGATATCAAAACAATATCAATCAGGTTAGGGGCTCGTCCCCCCAACTGAAGGCCAGGGGGAGTCGTGCCGGCAGGCTGACCTGTCAGAGCGACTGGCGGACGAGCACCGTCAGGAGTTCCGCCGCACGCTTGCGCAACGAGCGACGGCTCCAGGCCTCGGCGTCGATCTCTCTCGATACGTCGAGGTCCTCGAGGAAGTGCTCCTCGAGCTCGCCCACCAGATCGGCGTCCGTCATGGCCACGTTCACCTCCAGATCGAGGTCGAGCGAACGGCTGTCGAGGTTGCCGGACCCGACGTTGGCCCAACGGTGGTCGATCAGCAAGACCTTGGCGTGGAGCATGGTCTGGTCGTACTCGAAGATGCGCGCCCCCGCTCCGAGCAACTTGGCGTAGGAGCGCCGTCCCGCCTGTCGAACGACCTCTTTGTCGACGTTGTGTCCGTTGACGAGGATGCGAACGTCGACACCGCGCCAGGCTGCGTCGCGAAGGGCGTCCTCGAAGCCACGGTCCGGGGCGAAGTACGCGGTGGTGAGCCACAACTGGCTCTGCGCGCCGGCGATCGCGGCGTAGAACAGCTCGGTGGCCGCGGTTGGGCCCCCGGTGGGCGTGCTCTTTGTGACCTGGACCGCCACATCGGCATCGAGGTCAGGGATCTCGCAAGTACGGGCACCGGCCAGCAGCCGGCCGGTGGACTCGGTCCAGTTCTCGGCAAATGCGCCAAGGAGGTCGACGACGGCCGGCCCCCGGACAAGAAGATGGGTCTCCCTCCAGTGCTCCGGATCCTGGGCATCGCCTGTCCACACGTCGGCGATGCCCACGCCCCCGACGAACCCGACCGTGCCGTCCACCACGAGGATGCGACGGTGCATGCGGTTGTTCAGCCTGTTGAGGGTGTGCCAGCGCACGGGTCGAAAGATCGATACATGGGCACCCGCCCGCCGCAGTCGCTCCAGGTGGCTTCCTTTGAGCCTGGCCGAGCCGTAGCCGTCGAGCATCACGTTGACCTCGACCCCGGCACGGGCTCTTTCCGTCAGGGCCTCGTGGAAGCGGTCGGCGGTGGGTCCCGGCCAGTAGATGTAGGACGAGAGGTCGATCGTCCGGCTCGCCGACGCGATGGCGACGAGCATCGCATCAAGGGTGGCGCCGTTGCGCATCACCTCGACCCTGTTGCCGAGGTGGACCGGGGCTCCGGTCATGACCGTGACCAGACGGGAGAACTCGGCCGTTCCGGGGCCGGGTGGCTCAGGCAGGCTGAATCGCCGCCAGGTCGTTCTCCGGTACTTGGCCACCTGATAGGCCCAGAGACTGGTCCCTCCCAATCCCATGCCGACCGCCAGCTGCCGGGCGCGAGATGACACTCCGTTCCTTTCGGGGGTGCCGGAGGTGGAGCCCTTCCGGTCTCGTGGGAACCTACCCGCAGATCCTCACCCCGATGCCGCAGGCCACACTGGCGCCGCCGCATCGTTCGGAGCTCGGCTGGGCTGCGTGACGGTGCCGCGGCGAGGCTGAGGGGCCTCCCCTACCCGTGCCGCTGCAGCAAATCCGCGTGGCCACCGAAAACGTCGATGCGCTGCACCTTGCGAAAGCCGGCATCGACGAGCTGTTGCTCGCCCATCACCTCGACGGCCTGCACGGCGGCCGGGGTATCACTGGCGGGCGTATCGGTGACGAGGTACCAGACCCGCTGACGACCCTGGGCGAAGGTCACGGCCTGGCCGGGGTCGAAGCCGCCCTCGAACCCATCGGCCGGCAGGACCAGGACGTCCGGGTCATCGGAGGCGATCGTGAAACCGGTGGCGTACTGACGGCTGAACACGAGGCGGGGAGCGCTCGCCTGGGACCAGGCGAACGGATGGCGGCTGAGGGGGCCCACGATCACGGCATCTCCCGGCTGACGGGCGAGGTCCACGGCCGAGATGAGGGCGGCCATGTCGACCGCCGGGTAGGGGTTGGCCCGGGCGTGTTGCAGGCCCCGGGTCAGGGCGAAAGCCGCCAGGGCGACGGCCACCGCCAGCGCGAGTGCGGAGGGCGCGGTGCGGCTCAGCGACGGCCACCTCAGAACGTGCTCCGCCACAACCGCGGCTGCCAGGGCGACGCAGGGATACAGGTACTCGTCAGTGCGTCCGCCGCCGAACGGCACCCGGCCGCCGAGGGCGAGGGCCAGGGCCAGCAGCACCGGCCCGATGAGCAGGGCGGCGATGTCGCGCCGCCACCTGCAGACGGCCACTGCGAGGGCGACCAGTACGAGCGGCCCGAGCGGCCCGTGCCGGTAGAACAGGCCGGCGGTGAACTCGTCGAGAACATGCCATGTGCTCGACACCAGGGCTCGGACGCCTGTGTGGTCGATGTAGTTGGCCCGCCACGAGTCCCGCAGCGGGTCGGGAACACTCCGGAGCACGACCACGGCGTAGAGGGTGGTGAAGGCGCCGTAGAAAGCCAGAGCGACCACGGCGGGCCGCAGGTGGCGCGTTGCACGACGTGCGAACCAGGTGCAAACCAGGAGACTGCTCACGGTGACGGGGAACACCGATGCCGAGAAGAGGGTGGCCGCCATGCTGGCGCCCACCAGCAGCGTCCAGCGGGAACGGGAACCGGGGGACTTGATCACCGCCACGGCCAGGACGAGGATCACGATGGTGAACAGGGCGTCGAACGAGTACTGCTTCACCCTGGTCGCGTACAACACGCTCACCGGCGACAGAGCCAGGATGCCACCGGCCACGAGTGCCGCCGCTGTCCTGCACCCCAGCCAGCGAGCGGCTAAGTAGACGGCCACCACCCCCGTCACCGAGGCGACCAGCGCCGGGGCCTGGGCCCACATGGTGGAGTGGCCCACACCGAGCCACAGCCGCAGGAACAGCTCGTAGCCCGGAACAGTCACGCCGAGGCGCACGGCGCGACCGATGTCGGTGCGAGCAGCGAGGGCCGGCCAAGCATCGTCGCGATACAGCCCGTGGCTGCTCAGCCCGGGAGCTCGCAGGACGAGCGACAGACCCGCCAGGAACAGGGCCGCCCCGAGGGGCCGGCCCTCCCGCCGGCCAACCGCTCGGACCCCGGCCGCCGTCCGGTCTCCTCCTCCACGGGCGCGGATCCCTGGGAGCTCACGGCCCCAGGTTCATGGCGAGGTCTTCTCGAAGAGCAAGGTGAGCTCGGCCGCCTCCTGGCCGAGGCCGCGGAGCGCGTCGACCGGACGGCTCACGAAGCGGCGGTCCGCGGCCAGGCCCGCCCGCCACTGTGCGCAGTGCACGCCCATCAGCCGGAACCACGGGACATCCGGAGCTTGTTCGAGATCCCGGGCACACACCAGCAGGATGCGGTTGCCCACCACCATCCCGTCGAGCAGCGGTGTCAGCCCATCCTGCGGCGTCGCGGTCCGCGACCGCTCGAGGGCGCCACTCCAGTCGGCCACCGCCGGGTCGGCGACGACGCCCGATGTCGTGGCGAACCGTAGATCACGGCGCAGGTAGTGGTGCAGCACGGGCAGCTCTTCCATCTGCATGGCGACGACCACGTCATTGGCCCGCAGCTCGGGCGCCACCGCGTCAGCCAGGGACCGGTCGATCGCCTTGGCGTCGAGACGCATTACTGGACGCTGGCCGGTGAGCCGCCCGAGGGGCTCGACCCAGAACAAGACGATCATCGCCAAGGCCACAAGCCCGAGCTTGCCCGCTCGGCTGAGGCCCAGAGCCGCCAGGAGGACCACCGCCGGGAAGAACACGACGAAGTACCGCGGCGACCAGGCCGGCTTTACCTGGGACGCCACCCAGCCGGCACCGAGTGTCACCGCGACGATCACGACGAGCGCCAGCGCCACCGAGCCATCCCGCGTCCGCGGGCGCAGGACGAGACGGCCGATCACCCCGCCCGCCCCCAGGATCAGGGCCACGAGCGTTCGTTCGTGAACGTCGCCCATGATCTGGGCCATGGCGGAGAACATGTCACGCACCGTCGGCGTCGGCGACCACGGCGCGCCGGTGTGACGAGCCTGGAACAGAAGCGTCGGCACCCAGGGAAGGATGAGCACCGCTGCCACCCCGAAGGCGACGGCGGCATCTCGCAGGACGAGGGCTCGGTCGGTGGCGGCCAGGAAGCAGGGCCCGACGGCCACGGCTGCCGCCAGCCCGAGGTAGAGGCCCCAGTTGTGCGTGTAGAGCAGCAGCGTGAGGCTGGCGATAAAGACGGGCAGGTAGCGACGGCGACGGAAGGCGAACGCGTGCACGAACGCCGCGGTCGTCACCAAGGCCAGAAGCGCCACCATCGTGTACATGCGAGTCTCGGTGCTGTAATCGCTCAGATATGGGCTGATGGCGATCATGCCGGCCGCCATCCACCCCGCCCGGGCCCCGAACAGGCTCCGTGCGGCCCAGTACGACACCGGCACCATGCCGACCGCCATCAGCAGCGACAAGGCGTGGGTCGACGTCGGCGAGCTCCCGAACAGTCGCATCCAGCCATGGAGCAGGATGTAGTAGAGCGGCGGCGACCCGTCCTGGCGCAGCAGCCCAGGGATCTCGGCCAGGGGATGCGAGGAGATCCCAACGGAGATGCCCTCGTCCATCCAGAACCAGGTGTGCAGGCCCTCCAGGCGCAAGAGGACCGAGGCGCCGGCCAGCACGCTGAGCAGGGCGATGACAGTGGCCGGACGGTGCCAGCGCGGACGCGGCCGATCGTCGCTCGTCGCACGCGCCACCCGCAGCCAGCGGTCGGGCGGTGTCGCGCGCTTCGGGTGCGGGATCACCTGCTCTGCCACTACACCCCCACTGGTATGCAGCGTGTGCTCACGGCTCGAAGAAGCCCGGACCCTGAGCCCGGACGATTCAGACCCCCGCGGCCACAACTGCGTCTCGCCGTGGCGCGACTGGTATTGCATCCGACGCAGCTACGGTACCGCCTCAGAGGCGCGATCGGGCAGCGTTCGGTTAGTCGAGCAGGCGGCCGAGCGCGCCGTGCCAACAGCGTCCTCGTGGACTCCCGAGGTGCGTCGGGGAAGGGCCAGGAGCGAACAAGCGCATGGATGTCACGTGGCGGGCCGCGGCGGGCCCGGGGCAGGAGATAGGCAACAGCCCGGGTCCTCGAATGCAACGTCGAGTTCTGGGCGCCCTGACGCTGAACGACCTCGTGGGGCTGCTCGGCACCGTGGTCGCACTGGCGTTCCTGTGGGGTCGCGGGCGCCACGTCTGGTACTGGCTGGACGAGGGCATCTCGATCGGCATCGCCTCCCACCCTCTCGGCGAGATCCCGGGTCTCCTGCGCCAGGACGGGGCTCCTCCGCTCTACTACGGACTCCTCCACGGGTGGATGAGGCTGTTCGGGCGTTCGGAGTCGTCCACCCACATCCTATCCCTGGTATTTGCGCTGGCGGCGGTCCCGGCCGGGCTGTGGGCGGGATGGAGCCTGTTCGGCAGGAGAGCGGGCTGGATCACCGCGCTGCTCGTGGCTATCAGCCCGTTTCTGGGTGCCTACGCCAACGAGGCCCGGATGTACACGCTCGTGGTGCTGCTCTGCCTGGTGGCGACGGCCACGTTCCTCCATGCCTTCGTGTTCCGCCGGCGGCGGCGGTACCTGCCTGCCTTCGCCGTCTGCCTCACCCTGCTCCTGTACACGCACAACTGGGGGCTGTTCTTCGCCCTGGCCACGGGCCTGGCAGTGCTCGCCCTCATCGCCCTGAGCCCGTCGGGTGCGCTACGGCGCCAGCTCCTCGTCGACGGCGCCCTGGTCTTCGGGGCCGCAGGGCTGCTGTACCTCCCGTGGCTTCCCACCCTCGCGTACCAGGTGGCCCACACCGGGGCCCCGTTCACGCTGCGGCCAACGCTGCTCAAGGTGCGCAGCGACGTGATGGATCTCGTCGGGGGCGAGACGGCGGTGCTCGCCCTCGGCCTCGGCTCGGGGATGGCGTTCCTGGCCATGCTGCGCCGGCCATGGACCAAGGACTCGTTGGCGGCGCTGGTCGCGGGGGGAATCGCCGCCGTCGCCATCGGGGCGGGATGGGCCATCTCCCGCGACAACTCGGTGTGGGTCTACCGGTACCTCGCGGTGGTACTGGGGCCAATCCTCCTCTTCCTGGGAGCCGGCCTGGCCCGCAGCGGGAGGTCGGCCACGGCTGCCCTCGCCGTCATGGTGGTGCTGTTCGCGCCGGTCGCGGTCAAGGGTCAGGCGTTCGACAAGAGCAACGTCAAGCAGGTGGCCACGGAGCTGGGCGGCAGGCTGAAGGCCGGGGACCTGGTCGTGGCCGACTTCGGCCGGGTTCCCGTGTTGTCCACCTACCTGCCTGCCGGCCTCCGCTACGCGGAGACGACCGGGCCGGTACCCGACCCCTGGGCATCCGACCAGCGAGACGCGACCCGAAGGCTCGACGAGGGTCACCCGGCGGCGACATTGATCCCGTCGCTCGACGCCCTCCCGGTAGGTGGCCACGTCCTGGTCGTATGCTCCGCCGGTACTCTCGCCGACGACGCCACACCGTTCCTCCGGCTGATCTTCGAACGCTGCAACGAGGCCCGAGCGCTGGCCGAGGGCGATGACCGATTCCGTCTGGACGGCACCGTCAAGGCCATCGCCTACCTTTCCAACAGCCCGGTGGACGGTTTTCTCCTCACCAAGTTGACCGCCTAGCCGCCGGCGGAGAGAGGGCGAGGTGCTCGTCGTCCGTTGCCCGCCTCACGAGTCCCCAACCAGGAGAACCACGCAGGGTGACGTCCCCGCTCCGCCCGCCGAGTCCGCACCGAAGGTCGTGCATCGGGGCCGGGCCGGCGGGGGTTGACCGCGTTGAACGAGCGGCCGTTGCGCCACGGCATCACCGCCACCGTCCTCGAGGCCGACTCGGTGGTGGGCGGGGTCAGCCGCACGGTCGAGCGGGACGGGGTGGCGGTTGGCCATCGGCGGCCACCGCTTCTTCACCAGGGTGAGGAGGTCGAGCCCTTCTGGCACGAGATCCTGCCCGACGAGGTACTTCATGCTCCGATCCCGCATGAGCTGCATCTACCACGAGGGCAAGTACTGTCGCCCCTCCGCTCAGGCCTCCAACGCCCTCAAGAACCTCGGCCGGTGGGAGGCCAACCTGTGCGTGATGTCGTACGTGTTGGCCCGCATCCACCCGCCCAAGGACCAGGAGACACTGGAGGGCTGGATCCTGTCCCGCTTCGGCTGGCGCCTCTACGAGCACTTCTTCAAGCCCTACAACGAGAAGCTGTGGGGAGTGCCGGCGAGCAAGCTGCCGGCCGACTTCGCCGCGGCGAGCTGCTCGAGGTCTCCCGGCCCGCCTTCTACGACTGGCACCGCCACCTGCCGTCGGCCCGAGCGCTGGCCGACGACGAGCTCGGGGAGCGCATCCAGTCCATCTACGACGCCAGCCGGGGCACCTACGGCTGGCCGAGGGTGCATCGGGAGCTTCGTCGAGCGGGCGTTCACGTCAGCCGCAAGGCGGGTGGCCCGCATCATGCGCCAGAAAGCCCTGGTAAGACGGTGCCGACGGCGGTTCACGAAGACCACCATCTCCGATCCCGAGGTGACAGCGGCCGACCTGGTGCGTCGCGCGTCTTCGGGCCCGGCACCGTCGATGTGGACCGGGTCTACGTCGGCGACATCACCTACATCTGGACCTGGACGGGCTCGTGGGGCGATATCGACTTCGAGCTGCATCGGGTTCAGGTCGCGCCACCACGGGCAAAGGCTCGGCCTCGCGAGCGGAACAACGGCTGCTCACGGACGAGCGGTCACCGCGACAGTGTGAATCCCGCCGCCCACAATCGACGTCGTCGATCCGAGACCGACCGGCGTCACCGGGCTCCGGCGGTCCACGGTCGTCCCATCGCCGAGCTGGCCGTAGGTGTTCCAACCCCAGGTCATGGCCGTACCCGACCGCCGGACGGCGATGCTGTGGTACCACCCGGTAGCCACCGCTGCGATGTCGGACAGGCCCAGCACGGGCACCGGGAGGGAACGGTCCACCGTCGTCCCGTCACCGAGCTGGCCCAGGCCGTTCCATCCCCAGGCGAACACCGCGCCGCCCCGCGTAGCCGCCAGGCTGTGGTAGGCGCCCGCGGCGATGCTCCCGACAGGCGGGAGACTACGCAGCCGCACCGGAACTGGGCTGTAGGTGGTGGGGCCTTCGCCCAGCTGGCCGTAGGCATTCCAACCCCACGCCCAGACGGTGCCGTCGTCCTTCAGGGCCAGGCTGTGGTAGACGCCGGCGGCGACGGCGACGACATGGTCGAGGCCGACGACCTTGGTCGGCAAGGCCCGGTTGGTGAGGGTGCCGTCGCCGAGCTGGCCGGTCACGTTCCACCCCCAGGCCCAAACGGTCCCGTCCTGGCGGACGGCCAGTGCGTGGAACCCACCGGCGGCAATTGCCGTCACCCCTGTGAGGCCGGGCACCTGGGCCGGCCTGAGGCGGTCGGTCGTCGAGCCGTCGCCCAGCTGACCGAGGGCGTTCCAGCCCCAGCCCCGCACGGTGCCGTCGGTGCCGAGGGCGACGCTGTGCAGCCCCCCGCCCTTGACACTCGTCACCCCTGTCAGGCCTGGTACCGCCACCGGCCAGGAGCTGTCGGCGGTGCCGCCGGTACCCAGCTCGCCGTAGGCGTTGTACCCCCATGCCCGCACCGTGCCGTCGCCGTTCACAGCCAGGCTGTGGTACGCCCCGGCACCGACCGCCCGGGTGTCGGGCAGTCCCCCAGCGGGTGCCGGTGTCGACCGTCCGGAGAGGTCGCCGGTGCCGAGGGCGCCGAAGCCGTTCCACCCGAAGGAACGGGCCGCCGTTTGACGGCCGAGGCCGTCCGCCCGGCGGATGCGCCCGGTGACGCTGTCGGCGATGTAGAGGTTCCCGCCGGTGTCGAACGCCACGCCCATGGCCCGGAGCCAGGTGGCTGTGGCCGGCCCGCCGTCGCCGATCACCGTCTGACCGCCGCCGGCGACGACCGAGATGATGCCGGATTCGTCGACCTTGAAGACCTTGCCGTCGGCCACGTAGACGTTGCCGTCGCCGTCGACAGCGACGCCACGCGGGTTCACGAGCGCGGTTTCGAGCGCCTTGGTGCTTCCCGGGACACCCGTTCCGTAGGCCGTGCCCGCCACCCGGGTGATCGTTCCGCTGGTGTCGATCTTGCGCACGGACTTGCCGTCGATGTCGGAGACGAACACGTTGCCGGTGTCGTCGACGGCCAGCCCGAAGGGGTTGTAGACCGAGGCCGCGGTGGCCGGGCCGCCGTCGCCGCCGGTCCCTTGGGCGTTGTTGCCGGCGAAGGTCGAGATCACGCCGCTGGGGTCGACCTTCAAGACAGCGGCGGGCACCCCGATGTAGAGGTTCCCCTGCTGGTCGAGCGCCAGGGCGTTCGGCTCCCCGATCCTGGCGTCCCGGGCCAGGGCGCCCTCCTGCCAAGGTTTCCAGGCCGCGCCGCCGGCCACCGTCGTGATGGTCCCCGCACGGTCGACCCTGCGCACCCGGTAGTTGCCGTGATCGCCGATGTACACATTGCCGGCCGCGTCGACGGCCAACGCCGCAGGCCAGCTGAGCGCGGCAGCGCGCCCTGGGCCCCCGTCGCCCGAATACCCGGGCTCGCCGGTGCCGGCGATGGTCGTAACGGTCCCGTTGGTCGAGACCTTCACGACCCGGTGGTCCCCGTCGTCGGCCAGGTAGACGTTGCCCTCGCGGTCCACGGCGACGGCGGAGGGCTGGTTCAGCTGGGCCCAGGTCGCCTGCCCTCCGTCGCCACCTCGCCCGATGAGCCCGTTGCCGGCGACCACCGTCAGCGAGGTCCCGTCGACCCGCGAGACGTAGTTCTGGAAGCGGTCGGCGACCAGCACGGTGCCGTTCGCAGTCACGGCGGGGAGCAGGCTGAGGCCGACGAACCCGTGCGGGCCCAAGTAACGGCTGTCGACCACGGTGGTGATCGTGCCCGCGGCGTCGACCTGGCGGAGGCGGCCGTAGTCGCTGAACAGGACGTTCGCGCCTCTCAGGGCGACGCCGACGGCGTCGTACAGGTGCGCGCTCGTCGCCGGTCCTCCGTCCCCGTCGGGCACCGTGCTGGTCCCTGTGACTCCGGCAAGCGTCGACATGATCCCGAGGGTGTCGACCTTGCGGATCTTCCGGTTGCCTCTGTCGGCGATAAAGACGGTGCCGTCCGGGGCGGCCGCGATGCCCTGGGGAGAGCTGAGCTGGGTGAGGACGGCCGGGCCGAGGTCGCTGGAGTCGCCGGCGACGCCGGTACCTGCCAGGGTCGTGATGCGCCCGGCGGTATCGACTTTTCGCACCCGGTTGTTCCCGGAATCGCCGATCAGCAGGCTGCCGGCCGGGTCCACTGCCAGCGAGCCGGGCTCCTTCAGGTCGGCGTCCAGCGCCGGGCCGCCGTCGCCTCCGTACCCGGCGTTCCCCGTCCCCACGAACATGGTGATGATCCCGGACGGGCTGACCCGCCGGACCCGGTGCCGGGACGTCTCCGCGATGTAGAGCGTGCCGTCGGCCGCGGCGGCGAGAGCCAGCGGCGGCGTGATGGCGGCGGAGGTGGCAGGACCTCCGTCTCCGGTCGATCCCCAGAAGCTGCCATTGCCGGCCACGACGCGGGTCTGTCCGGTCGCCAGGTCGAGCGTGCGGATCACGGCATTGCCGTCGTCGGCCACATAGACGGCGTTGCCGACGGTCGCGATCCAGCCCGGGGTGATGCCGGTGTTCGTCGCCACCCCTTGGCCGGGGCCGCCGGCGTAGGTGGAGATCGGGTGACTCTCGGCCGCGGCCATGGCCGCTCGGGCGGGGGCGGTGTGGATCGTGGCCGCGAGGAGAGCCGCCGCCGCCAGCACCGATCCCACCAGGCGCGCCCGCTCGGCACGTCGGC
>Ga0136631_10000587_pt1 | contig 11347 bp, 9 predicted proteins | sample AntDrymUQ6012206_2_FD_104655 | JGI IMG/M metagenome (GOLD analysis project Ga0136631, IMG submission 104655) | Polar desert sand microbial communities from Dry Valleys, Antarctica - metaG UQ601 (22.06) | ecosystem: Environmental > Terrestrial > Soil > Desert | place: Antarctica: Dry Valley... | reverse complement strand
ATGTTGCAACCCGTAACCAGGGTTCCATCCGAGGTCCGGAGCGCGGCGCCAACGCGAAAATTGGAGTACGGCGCGTAGGCGTGCCGCATGGCGTCGAGGGCCGCCTCCCTCAGGGCGGCTTTAGTGCCTCGGTCCGCGGCCATCAGACTACCAGCTCTGGAAGGAACGAAGCCCCGCGGCCCCGGAACGAGATTCCGAACCAGTCGGCGATCGTCGCGCCAAGGTCCGAGAACGTTTCGCGCTCTCCGAGATTTCCGGGCACGACGCGCATCCCCCTCACGAGCAGCGGCACTATCTCGCGCGCGTGGTCGGTGGATGGCGTCGTCGGGTCGTTGCCGTGGTCCGCCGTAATGAACAGCAGGTCGTCCTCTTTCAGATGCGATGTGATGGAGGGAAGCGCAGCGTCGAACTCGCGCAGCGCAGCATAAAACCCCGGAACGTCGTTCCGGTGGCCGAACAATTGATCGAAATCTACTAGGTTGGCGAAAAGGAGCCCACTTCGCGCCGAGGCGAGCCACTCGCTGATCAGGAGGATACCTTCGGCGTTCGATGCCGTGTGGCGCGAAGTGATGGACCGCCCACCGAAAAGATCGTCGACCTTTCCAACTCCGGAACGATCGATGCCCGCCTCGCGCAGCGCGTCGAGCACGGTTTCGTGGGGAGGCTCGATGGAATAGTCGCGGCGGTTGGCAGTACGCTGATAGCTGCCTCGCGCGCCGATGAACGGCCTCGCGATGACGCGCGACACGTCGTGGGGAGCACTCAGGATCCTCCGCGCCACCTCGCAGGCGCGATATAGCTCCGCCAACGGCACTACCTCTTCGTGCGCGGCGATCTGAAAGACGGAATCCGCCGAGGTGTAGACGATCCACGCGCCGGATCGTTCGTGCTCGCTGGCATACCGCTCGATGACATCGGTGCCGCTCGCAACCACGTTGCCGATCACCGGACGACCGGTCTCCCGCATGAAACGGCCGATCACATCCGGCGGGAAACCTTCCGGGAACGTCGGAAACGGGCGCTCGAGATGGATCCCCGCGATCTCCCAGTGCCCGGCCGTGCTGTCTTTGCCAGCTGACGCCGGGCGCATGCTACCCCACGCGCCCGCGGCGTCGCCGCGTCTCTTCAGCCCTTCGATATTCCTGATGTTGCCGAGGCCGAGCCGCTCGAGACCGGGAAGGCTCAGTCCACCGCAGGCGCGTGACACATTCCCCAGCGTGTCGCTGCCGGCATCTCCATATGCTTCGGCGTCGGGCGCGGCGCCGATCCCGACACCGTCGAGAATCAGGATCACGGCGCGCTTCAAGCTCGCGCCTCTGTATAAACCCGCTCCACGCGTGACCGCAGACCGGTCAGCAGCTCGTATGGCGACATGCTTGCAAGGTCCGCGACCCGCTCCACCGTGAGGAGGCTGTTGCCCTGCCTGCCCACGAGGGTGACCACATCTCCTACACCGCACGGAATGGTTGTGACGTCGATCATGGTCATGTCCATCGTCACACGTCCGGTAACCGGCGCCAGAGTTTCCCCGACGAGAACGGAGCCCACTCCGCTGAGCGAGCGTGGATAGCCATCGGCGTAGCCGACTGCCAGGGTCGCGATGCGCGTCGGCCGCTCAACGCGCAGTGTCGCGTCATAGCTCACGGTGTCACCGGCATCGAGCTGTCGTATTTCGACGATCGGCGCCCGCATGTGTACCACCGGCTCCGGCTGCAGGCGCGCCCCCTGACCGCTCCCGACGCCGTAAAGAAAAATGCCCGGCCGTATGAGATCCCATGAACTCCGGTCTCGCCGTGCGATCGCCGCGCTGTTGTCGGTGTGCAGCAGCGGCGGGCGCGATGTCAGCAGCCCGAGGGCCTCGCGGAAGCGCCGCTCCTGCTCCGCAATCGTCCCGTCGTCGAGCTCTGCGGAATGAAAGTGCGTAAACGCTCCCTGCGGAGCCATTCGCGCGGCGACCTTCACGATGCTTTCGATCTCGCGCCACGGTACACCGGCCCGGCTCATGCCGGTGTCGATGGCGAGGTGCCACGCGCCTCCGCCATCCTTTCTCCAGGCCTCGATCTCTTCCGCGAAGCCGAGAGTTGGAACGAGCTTCGCCGCACGCACCCGCCGCAGGTCGTCGCCGATGAGCGGCGTGAACACCACGATTGGTCGCTTCACCTTCCACCCTCTCAGCTCTTCTCCCTCCGCGACCGAGGCGACGCCGTATCCCCACGGCTCCAGGGGCTCCAGAGCGCGCACCGCCGCGGCGGCTCCGAGTCCGTAGGCATCTGCTTTTATCATCGGAAGCATCGGGACGCCTGCGCGGCGGGCGAGCGCGGCTCCATTACGCTGCAACGCGCCCAGATCGATCTCGACCCGTGCGCGAGTAATTACAGGCTGCATTGACGCTTCATTTGCGGTGCGGGTAGTATACGCCCGCCCCCCTGCCCCTTCAAGAATTTCGCTCTTCTCCGGCCGCGTCTCATGGACGAAACATCCTCACTCGACGACACGCTTTCGCTCATGCGCGACCTCCGCCGGCGCTGCGACTGGGACGCGGCGCAGACGCATGAGTCTCTTCGACCCTACCTGCTCGAGGAAGCCCACGAGCTGGATGACGCGATCCGGGTGGGCGAAGATGGAATGCTGCGGGAAGAGCTGGGCGACGTGCTGCTACAGGTCCTGTTTCACTCGGTGCTCGCCGAGGAGCGCGGAGCTTTTTCGCTCGACGACGTTGCGCGGGGTCTCATCACCAAGATGCGTGGCCGCCACCCGCACCTGTACGGAGACGCGGCAAAAGAGCCGTGGGAGAAAATGAAGTCGAAGCAGCGCCGCAGTATCGGAGAGGGGCTGCCCGCCGCCCTGCCGGGGCTCCATCGGGCCCACCGGCTTCAGGACCGGGCCGCCGGCGTGGGCTTCGACTGGCCCGACGTAACCGGGCCCGCGGCAAAAGTCGAAGAGGAGCTGGCGGAGGTCAGAGAGGAGCTCGGCGTATTGCCACGAATGCCGAAACCCGGCGCGCCGCCCGTCTACGACGATCGCCACTACAGACTCGAGGCCGAGCTCGGAGACCTGCTTTTCGCCGTAGTCAACCTTTGCCGGAAGGCCGGCGTGCATGCGTCGATCGCCCTCGACAAGGCGAACGCCAGGTTCGAGCGCCGCTTTCAGCGGATGGAACGGATCGCCGCCGGACGCGGGCTGAACATGGGCAACCTGGGGCTGGAAAAGCTCGACGCGCTCTGGGACGAAGCCAAGGCCGCGGAAGCATCCGGCCGGTAGCCACCGGGCCGCCGGATGCGGTACGCTCCGTGCAAGGTGACCGCAAATCTTCCTGAACGGAGACCAGGGTGAGCAAACTTCTGCGCGGCGTCGCCGCCGGATATGGTGCCAAGAAGCTGGGCGGGGGCTGTTTCAGCACCGTGCTGATTTTCATTCTGTTGTGGTGGCTGCTCGGATACTTCGGAATCTTCAGCTGACCGCCCGCTGCAAAGCACCGGCGCGCCCTTCGAGAGTCAGCGCGCCCGCTTCGTCGCCCAGGCGGCGGCGGGCTGCGGCCTGAACGCGGATCAGGTTCGCCCATAGCTCGATCCGCCGCGGATCCGCGACAAGCGACGCCGCGGACACCGGATCGAGCGACGACAGGAGCCCGTGGCGCGGACCCAGAAGCTCGCCGATCGCGGCACCGGCGTCCCGCTCGATCTCAGCGGGGGCAGCTTCGCCGGTCAATGCCTCGCGGAGCCTGCGCAACGCTTCCGCGGCCTGGCGAATCAGTCTCAGCAGATAGTCTTCGCGCTGAGAGGACATTCAGAGATTGACGCTCGGAAGAGCGGCCGCTAAGGCCGGAGGCGATTCATCGTGCGCGGGAACGCGATCGCCTCCCTGATGTGGTGGATTCCGCAAATCCAGCCCACCGTCCGCTCGAGACCGAGCCCGAACCCGGCGTGTACGAAGGTGCCGTATTTCCTGAGGTCGAGGTACCAGCTGTAGGCCTCGACCGGCAATCCTTCCTCGCGGATGCGGGCGAGAAGCTTGTCGTGATCGTCTTCGCGCTGCGAGCCACCGATGATCTCTCCGTATCCCTCCGGTGCCAGACAGTCGTCGCAGAGAACGGTGCGCGGATCGTCGGGATTCTCCTTCATGTAAAACGCTTTCGCTTCCTTCGGATAATTCCTGACGAAGACAGGGCGGTCGTGTCCCTCGACGAGCAGCGCCTCATCCTCGGCCCCCAGATCGTCTCCCCACTTCACCGCGCTCCCCTTCGAGTGGAGAATGCTCACAGCCTCGGTGTAGTCGATGCGGGGGAATGGCGGCTTCACCGCTTCCAGCTTCGACAAGTCCCGCTCGAGCTCCACCAGCTCGGCCCGTCGCCGCTCGAGGCACCGCGCAACGATGTAGGACACGAACTCTTCCTGAAGACGCATGTTGTCCTCGGAGTCGTTGAACGCAACCTCAGGCTCGACCATCCAGAACTCGGTGAGATGCCGGCGCGTCTTCGATTTTTCCGCGCGGAACGTCGGACCGAAGCAATAGATCTTTCCTAGCGCGGCGGCCGCCGCTTCTCCATACAGCTGCCCTGTCTGAGCGAGATACGCCGTGCCCTCGTCGAAATATTCCGTGGCGAAGAGTCCGCTGCGCTCACCGATCGCGGCGGTGAGAATGGGCGTGTCGACGAGCGTGAAGTCGCGCTCGTAAAAGAAATCCCTGATCGCCTGCTCCGCCTCGTGGCGGACGCGCGCGATCGCCCGCTGCCGGGGCGTCCGCAGCCAGAAATGCCGGTTGTCGAGGAGGAAATCGATACCGTGCTCTTTCGGCTGGATCGGGTAGTCGATCGGGCTGGCGCCAAGCACCGTGAGGGTGCGAACGCCAAGCTCGTAACCTCCCGGTGCGCGGGCGTCGGCTTTGACTTCGCCTTCCACCTCGATCGTGGCCTCCTGAGTAAGACGGCCGAATGCATCCCAGCTGTCCGCGGGAACGACGCTTCTGACGACGACCGCCTGGAGCAGGCCTGTCCCGTCACGCATCACCACGAAAGCGACCTTGCCGGACGAGCGCAGGTGATTGACCCAGCCGCGTACGCGAACGACGTCACCGGCGTGGGATGGAAGCTCCGAGATTCGAGAGTATTGAAAGCTCATGTCGGGTTGCTGATTGCAGTCATGCGGCCTGAGAGTACCACTTCCCCACGGTTCCGTCCACTTCGGCGGGACGGTATCTTATGCGCTTGCCACGCAAAAGATTGTCACACCTTGCCGGTAGCACCCCGAGCGACCCGCGCGAGAGTCCCGGTCGTGACTTCGGGCGCGGGTGATGGGGTCACACTGAAGTGACGTTGCGCGCCCGCCTCGGATGGGGACTGTTCCTGATAGTCCTCGTACTCGTCATCCCACTCCTTATCTCCCTGAGGTCCCTTAAGGATCTTTATGAGACCAGTCGCGTTCTGCGCGACCGGGAATTTGCCGCGTCGCTGCTGCTGGGTTCGTTTCGCGAGCGAACGGATGACACCCGGCGCGCGGAAGATGCACTGCTGTTCATCCACGATCAAAACAGCGCGACGAGGATGCAGCGTCAAATCGACGGACTGGTCGCGTTCACCGATTCGCTCGAACGATACCGCCTCGATTTCTCGGCCACGCGGATTCGCGCATCACTCGATACCCTCCGCGCGGCCTCACGGGAAGAGTACGAGGCGGCCGCGGCTGGGCGTAGCGGGGCAGCCGAGCTCATATCCGCGCGCCGGACACGCCCCGCCATCGCCGCCGTGGACAGCGCGCTCGGCTCGAGCGCGACGACACTCCGCAACCGCACCCGTCAGGCAGTGTCGGACGCCACCGCCGCGACACTCAACGCCGAGCGTCTCGTTACCGCCGCGCTCATCATCGCGCTCATTCTGGCGTTCATCATTGCCCTCCGCCTCACGACATTCATCAGCAGGCCGGTTCGAAAGCTGGAGGAGGGGATGCATGCGGTTGCGGAAGGCGATCTGAGTCGCGATCTGGGTCTTTCACCGGAACGCCGCGACGAGTTCGGGCGGCTTGCCGCGAGCTACCGCTCGATGGTCACGCAGCTTTCGGAGCTCGAGCGGCTCCGCGCCGAGTTTGTCGGGGTCGCATCGCACGAGCTCAAGACGCCAATCAACGTGATGCTCGGATATCTCGAGCTCCTCCAGGAAGGAATCTACGGGGAGATCTCCGACAAGCAGCGCGAGATCCTTCGCACGGTGACAAAGCAGGCGAATACACTCACTCGACTGGTCAAGCGTCTCCTCGATATCAGTCGCTTCGAGGCCAGCGGCGGAAAGATCGACGTGCGCCGGGTTGACCTGCACAAGCTCCTCACCACCCTTGAAAGCTCGTTTTCGGTGCTGGCCGCGCAACGCGACATCTCCTTCAGCGTCAACCACGGCAGTGGGTTGCCGGCGACGGTCCTTTGGGATGAGGACAGGATCAACGAAGTGCTCGGAAATCTCATCTCCAATGCCTTCAAGTTCACCCCGAGAGGCGGAGAAGTGGCAGTCACAGTCGTGCCGACCGCCGGAGGGCTGTCCATCAGCGTCGAGGACAGTGGTGCTGGAATCTCAGCGGATCAGCTGCCCCATATCTTTGACAAGTTCTATCAGGCCGACAATCAGGCGCAGGCGGCAACCAAGGGAACGGGGTTAGGCCTGGCGATTGCGAAAGAAATCGTCGAAGCGCATGGCGGCGCCATAGGCGTAGAGAGCCGCGTTGGTCAGGGAACGACTTTCGTCATCACTCTGCCCGCAGAGCCTCCGCTCGAGAAGCGGCGGCGTGAGCGGGTACCGGAACGTAAGGGAGCAGCATGAGGTTTTTGCCATCGGCGCTGATGCTGTCCATGAGCGTTGCCTGCGCTGAGATCCCGCGCATGGAGCCGAGCCTGCTCGAGCGGGACTGGAACCGGACGCGCACCGAAACCCGCCGGAACGTCGAGGCCGGAAATTACCACGCTGCGGACAGACTGCTGGCCGAGTTCACCCGTGTGCACCCTGACAGCCGTGAAGCGCGGGAGACCGCCTTCTGGCGGGGAGCATATCTGGTGGATCCCGCGAATACCCTTGGCTCCCTCGAAGGCGGAATCGCGGCGCTCGACGCATACCTGGCAGCGGAGCCGAATGGCTGGTATCGGACCGAGGCGGAGCTCCTGAGGCGAACCGCAGCTGCGGCACGGGGACTCGCCGCCGGGGCAAGCAGGAGCTGGGCTCCCGACACCGTCGTCGTCGTTACGGAAGTCCGCGATTCGCCCCAGCAGAGGCGAAGCCGCGATGAGCAGATCGCCGAGCTACGGAGTCAGCTCGCGCGCAGCAAGACCGAGCTCGCCGAAGCCCAGGCGGAGCTCGAGCGAATCAAGAAGCGGCTGGCGAACCCGAGTCCGTGATGGCGAGACTCAGCCGACTCTGAAAAGCTCGAGCGCCCGCGCGTAGCGTGACGCGAGTACGCGTCGCACGCCTGCGTTTTCGCGCGCTGAAAGATCAGGATCCCGATCGAGGAGCACCTCCGCCGCGTGTCTGGCTTTGACGCCGAGCTCCTCGTCGCGCACGGGATCGGCCACCCTGAACGTCGCGGCTCCGCTCTGCTCTTCACCAAACAGGTTTCCCATTCCTCGCAGGCGCAGGTCGGCGCGGGCGATCTCGAACCCGTCGTCGGTCCCGACGAAGATGCTGAGCCGCTCAGCCGCTTCGTCGCCGACGTCTCCCAGCAGGATGCAGTAGGACGCTTCCGCACCCCGCCCGACGCGTCCGCGCAGCTGATGCAACTGCGAGAGTCCAAACCGCTCCGGATGCTCTACGAGCATCACCGTTGCGTTCGCGACGTCAATTCCGACTTCGATCACGGTGGTCGAAACGAGGATGTCGATCTTTCCGTCTCTGAACTCCCTCATGGTGTTTTCGCGTTGCTCGGGGGGTACCCGCCCGTGAATGAGCGCGACCACGCGTCCGGCGAACGGTCCGGCGGAGAGCTGCTCATACATTGTCGTTGCCGCCTTGAGATCTGTCTTTTCGGACTCCTCGATGACTGGATACACGACGTACGCCTGGCGGCCTTTCGCGGTCTCGCGCGCCACGAACTGCAGGACTCGTTCGCGCGCGGACTCAGGCCGCATGACGGTCGTCACCGGCTGTCGGCCGGCGGGCCTTTCGTCGAGGGTGCTGACGTCCAGGTCGCCATAAAGCGTGAGGGCGAGCGACCGTGGAATGGGCGTCGCGCTCATCAGCAGTACGTCGGGCGTCTGGCCCTTGGCGGAAATCGCCGCGCGCTGCTCGACGCCGAAGCGGTGCTGCTCGTCGATGGTGACGAACCCGAGCCTTGCGAACACCGCCGTGTTCTGTACGAGGGCGTGCGTCCCCACAGCGAGCACCGGTTCGGCCGATGCGAGCTTCACCGCCGCGGCTTCGCGCACTTTCGTGGCGAGACTTCCGGTGACGAGAACCGGCGCGATGCCGAGCGGCGCGAGGAGCTTCGTGAACGTGCGAGCATGTTGTTCGGCGAGCAGCTCCGTCGGCGCCATGATCGCCGCCTGATATCCGTTCTCCATGGCCAGGAGCGCCGCAAAGAGCGCGACGATAGTTTTTCCGCTGCCCACGTCGCCCTGGAGCAGGCGGTGCATTTTATGTTCGCTGCACATATCCTCGACGATCTCTCTGACGGCCGTGGTCTGGGCGTTCGTGAGCGTGAACGGCAGCGCCGTCTTGAGCGCCGTTGTGAGCTTTCTTCTGTTGGTGAAGGCGATGCCGGTGCGACGCTGCCGAACGAGGGCATTTGCGCGGCGATGCAGAATGTGCACGAAGAGAAGCTCCTCGAACGCGAGCCGCGAGCGTCCCCGCGTGCCCTGTTCGATCGACTGCGGCCGATGAACCATTCCGAGGGCCTCTCGCAGAGACGGAACGCCGGCGATGCCGAGGACGTCGGATGGGAGATACTCCTCCACGAGCCGGAGCAGCGGATCCAGGTGTGCATCGATGATGCCGCGGATGATCTTGAACGACATCCCTTCGGTGGCGGGGTACACCGCGAGCACCTTCCCGCCTTTTACGCCGTCGTCGTCCTTACCCAGGTGGATGTGCTCACGCGGCTGCAGCTGCCGCCCGTGGAAGAATCTGACGGTGCCGGTGAGAAGCATGATGTCGCCCTTCTCGATGGTCCGGTCGAGAAAGGGCTGCCCGGGCCAGGATGCCTCGATCATGCCCGAGTCGTCCTTGAGGACCGCCTGAAAGATCCTCAGCCCTTTACGGGTCGGGATTATGCCCTTGGAGATCACGCGTCCGATGATCGTGCCGTCCATCCCGGTCTCGAGCGATGAGATGGGCGTGATGGTGCTCGCATCCTCGTACCGGCGAGGGATGTGGAACAGTAGGTCCCGCGCCGTAAGGATCCCCAGACGCCGCAGTGACTCGGCCCGCGCCGGTCCGACGCCCTTCAGATAATTGACGGGCATGTCGAGGTAGATCTTTCCGGCGCGGCCCTCCCGCCCGGACTCCATTAGTCCTCGAGCACCTCTCGAGCGAAAGAACCAGGGTCGAACGCGACCAGATCCGTCGCCGTCTCGCCAACTCCGATGAATTTGACCGGGATGTCGAGTGCCTCATGGACAGCGAGCACGATCCCGCCCTTCGCCGTGCCATCGATCTTCGTAACGACCAGACCCGTGAGCGGAATCGCTTCGGCGAAAGTTTTCGCCTGGGCGACCGCGTTCTGGCCGATCGTTCCGTCCAGCACCAGTAGAGTCTCGTGAGGCGCCCCCGGGAGCCGCTTACCGATGACGCGGTTGATCTTCTTCATCTCATCCATCAGGGACCCGCTGGTGTGAAGCCGTCCCGCAGTGTCCACCACGACTACATCGACGCCGCGAGCGATCCCGGCCTCCACCGCATCGAAAGCGACGGATGCCGGATCGCTACCGGGCTTGCCGCCCACGAAATCAGCGCCGGCCCGCTCGGCCCAGACCCGCAGCTGGTCGATTGCCCCCGCCCGGAAGGTGTCGCCCGCGCCGATGAGGACCGTCATCCCGTTCGCGGCGAGGAGATCGGAAAACTTCCCGATGAATGTGGTTTTCCCCGCGCCGTTGATTCCGACGACCAGCACGACCGTGGGGGGACTCGCTGCCCTCAGGATGCGGGGATTGCTGTTCCCCGAGCACAAGGACTGCTCGATAGCCCCGATGAGGGCTGATCTGAATTCTTCCTCGGTCCTGACGAGACCTCGCTTCGCCCGTGACTCCACTTCCGCGACCAGACGCATCGTGGCGGCCACGCCGAAGTCCGCCTGGAGCAGGATCTCCTCGAGCGTTGCGAGCGATTCCTGGATTGTCCTCGCGCGTGTGATGGCGCCAACATCCGTGAGAGCGACGCCCTTGATCCTGCCCCACAAGGTGCTGGAAGGGACATCTCCCGCGCGCTTCAGTATCCTCCCCTGCATTTCTCTCCGGCTGGCGTGGTGTCAAAAAAAAACCCGGACGCGAAGGTCCGGGTTCATAATAAGTGCTGCCAGCTTTGCGCGTGCTACTCCGCGTTGGCGATCCGCGCCTGGCTGAGGCTGGCGAGGGTCTGGTTCCTCATCTTTGCGAAAAGTGGACGCTCGGCCGAGGGAACGGGGTCTCCGGTGTTGTCGCTGAGAGCCAGTCTTGGATCGCGCTGGACGCCACGAACGAGGATCTCGAAGTGGAGGTGCGGGCCGGTCGCATAACCCGTCATTCCGACGTACCCGATCGTGTTTCCCATCGTCACGCGTGTGCCGGCCCGCGTTCCAGTGGCGAAGCTTCTCATGTGTCCATAGCGGCTGACCATGCCGTTCGCGTGCCTGATGTCGACGGCGTTGCCGTAACCGCCCCTGCGTCCGGCGAAAATCACTACCCCGTCGCCAATGGCGCGGATCGGTGTTCCCATCGCCGCCGCGTAGTCCGTTCCGGTGTGCTTGCGCCATGTGCCGAAGATCGGATGGCGCCTGCTCCCGAACATGCTGCTGATGCGGCGGAAGGCGACCGGGGCGCGGAGGAATGCGGCCTGTAGCGACCTGCCACTCGCGTCGAAATACTTGGGTCCCCCGGAGCGTGTGTCGAAGGAGATCGCCTCGAGCTCGTTGTTGCTGCGGCCGAGAGCCAACCGCGCGCCGAGAACTCTGTTGACGATAATGGCGCCGTTCGGCTTCTGGAGCCGCTCAACCAGTACGTGGAATTTGTCGCCCTGAGAGAGGTCACGGCTCATGTCGACGCGATACTCGAAGATATCCGCGAGAGACCATGCCAGCTTGTGCCGGGCAGAGGGCGGAAGGACTCCGACCCCGCTTTCGTTCAATGCGTTGTAGAGACTGGAGCGAATGACGCCGGCAATGGCGAGGGTGTCGAGCAGCTCGGTATT
>Ga0136631_10000586_pt1 | contig 11357 bp, 12 predicted proteins | sample AntDrymUQ6012206_2_FD_104655 | JGI IMG/M metagenome (GOLD analysis project Ga0136631, IMG submission 104655) | Polar desert sand microbial communities from Dry Valleys, Antarctica - metaG UQ601 (22.06) | ecosystem: Environmental > Terrestrial > Soil > Desert | place: Antarctica: Dry Valley... | reverse complement strand
GGCCCGATCCGGCGAAATCGCCGAATCTAGTAACACGCCCTGACACGCCAGCCGCAGCGAAACCCCTGGAAATAATCGCTTTCCACAGATCCAGCACGATCCCAACTGTCGAACTCGGGGCTGTCGCAGACCATCGTGGCCGGCTGGTTGCATGTATCGCAGGCGTCGTTGAGCCGGATCGAGCTCGGACAATGCCGTCTGACCGTCGATGACATCGCCGGGTTCGCGGAGCGTCTGGGGCTCTCCGTGACGCTGCGCTACTGCGAGCTCGACGGTGCCGACCCCGGCGAGCTGGGCTTCCGGGCGCCGCTCCCCATGGAGGCGACACAGATGGTGCGCGCTACCCTGGCCACAACGGAGGAGCCCGCAGAGGAGAATGAGGACGTGAAGCGGCGCGGATTCCTCGCATTGCTGGGCGCGACGGCTCTCGGCCCGCTCGACGGCACGCTCGAACGCGTCAGGCGCGGCCTTGATCTCACTCGGGAACCGTTCGACCTCGATCTCGACGAGTGGGAGCGCACGGCATACGCCTACTGCGGCGAGCTGAGCACGACGCCAGCTGCGCAGCTCTTGGTGCATCTGCTCGCCGACTTCGATGAGATCGCGAAGGTCCTTGACCGCTCGGGGCTGGACGGTGAGCGCCGCCGCCTGACGCACGTCGCCGGTCAGCTGGCCGTGCTGATCGCGCATTCACTCGTGAGTCTTGGTGAGCATCAGGCTGCTCGTCGCTGGTGGCGCACGTCGCGGGCGGCCGCCGACCGCGCGGGCGATCCTGCGTTGGCCGCGTTCGTCCATGCGCAACAGGCGATGCTCTCGCTGTACGGCAGTTACACGCCCGCGCAGGTGCTCGACCTGGTCGACGAGGCAGAAGCGGTGGCCCACGGGACGGCATGCGGGGGACTCGCCTCAGCGTTGGGCGCGCGCGCACAAGCCCTTGCCGTGCTCGGGCGAACCAAGGGGGCGCGGAAGGCGCTCGAAGGCCTGAGCACGGTTGTGGACCAGCTCCCGGATCACGTGACCGGCGAGCAGCGGTTCTTCTACGGGTGGCCCGAGCATTGCCTCCGCCACATCGAGAGCTACACCTTCACCCACCTCGGAGAACTGCGTCACGCGGAGCAGGCGCAGGAGCAGGCGCTTGCGCTGTATGCGCCGACGAGGTGGCGAGGTCCGGCGCAGATTCGCCTGCATCAGGCCGCATGCCTCGTGGCGACCGGGGACATCGTCGACGGCGTGGATCACGCTGCCGGCGTTCTGCGGACGCTTTCCGACGAGCGCCGCCACGACGGGTTCATCCAGCCGGTCGGACGTGCGGTGCTCGCGCAGCTCCCAGAGCGCGCTCGACGGCTGCCGGTCGTCCAGGAATACCGCGAGCTGCTCGCCGGCCCGACCGGCGGGCCGGCGCTGGACCCATGACCGGCGAGCTCAGGCTCGAGCACGTCGATGCGGCCGGCGCTCGCCGCATCTCGACGGACGTGATCGTGCCCGTTTACGAGACCAGCCACGCGGACGGCCTCGACGCGTTCCACTCGACCCGGCGCTTCCTCGAACGGCTCGACGCCTACACGCAGCGCGACGGCTTCGAGCTGGTCGTCGCCTACGCTGGCGGCGAGCCCGTCGGCCTGGCCTTCGGGTACGCGCTCCCGGAGGGGACGCGCTGGTGGCGGGGCCTCCTCACGCCTGTTCCGGACGGCTTCACCGACGAGGATGGCCGCCGCACCTTCGCCCTCAACGAGATCATGGTCCGTCCGGAGTGGCAGCGACGAGGGATCGCGCGCACCGTGCATGCGGAGCTGCTTTCCGGTCGGCCCGAGCAACGCGCGACGCTGCTCGCAGAGCCCGACAACCTGCCTGCCCAGACCGCGTACGCGCGGTGGGGGTGGCGGAAGGTCGCCGAGCTCAAGCCCTTCCCGGACGCGCCGGTCTACGACGCCCTGATCCTCCCGCTGACATCCGAATAGCGCGGGCGAATTGCGCGGGCGGTTAGATTAGGCGAGGCCCGGTGGTTGCTGTTGCCCTGACAGCGCGTCGAGATTCGGCCGTAGCTCGGTTGTGTCCCGCCGGAGTCGGCCGAACCAGCGGCGTGGCAGAACGCGCAGATCGAGCTGGCGCGCCCAGGCGTCAAGCAGGCGAGTGCTCGACGCCGATGCAGCGTCGTCAAAAGCTAGGAGCATTCGCTAACAGATCAGCGAATGTCCCCGCTATTCTTGCACCAAACCGCACAATCTCCGGAGCGGCGTGGCTTCGACGAGGTCGTGCCGCGGGCTAGGATGGGCCGCATGACAGCCCGTCATCGCTCGGCCGCGGCTGGTGTGAGCCTCGACTGCCGGCTCTCGCGATGAGCGAACGGGGGCCGCTGATCGAGGCCGGGGTCGAGCACCGCTTCGGCCCCTACGGTGGCCAGTACGTGCCCGAGACGCTCATGCCGGCGCTCGCCGAGCTCGAGACGGCCTGGGTGGCCGTTCGCGAGGACCCCGGCTACCGCGCCGAGCTCGGCGGTCTGCTGCGCGACTTCGCCGGCCGCCCGACGCCGCTGTACCTCGCCGAGCGGCTGTCCGCGCTCGCCGGCCGCGAGATCTGGCTCAAGCGCGAGGATCTCATGCACACGGGCTCGCACAAGCTCAACAACGCGCTCGGTCAGGCGCTCCTGGCACGGCGGATGGGCAAGGAGCGCATCATCGCCGAGACCGGCGCGGGCCAGCACGGCGTCGCCACCGCGACGGCCTGCGCGCTCCTGGGACTGCAGTGCGTCGTCTACATGGGCGCCGAGGACATCCGCCGCCAGGCGCCCAACGTCCACCGCATGCGCCTGCTGGGGGCAGAGGTGGAGAGCGTCGACATCGGCGCGCGGACGCTGAAGGAGGCCGTCAGCGCGGCGATCCGCGACTGGGTCGCCTCCGTCGCCACGACGCACTACGTCCTCGGCTCGGCGGTCGGCCCGGCGCCGTATCCCGCGCTCGTGCGCGACCTGCAGCGCGTCATCGGCGACGAGGCGCGCGCCGCCCTCCTCGAGCGTGCGGGGCGGCTGCCCGATCGCGTCATCGCCTGCGTGGGAGGCGGCTCGAACTCGATCGGGATCTTCACGCCGTTCGTCGCCGACGCCGGCGTCGCGCTCATCGGCGTCGAGGCGGCGGGGGAGGGCCTGGAGAGCGGCCGCCACGGCGCGCCGCTGACCGTCGGCGGGCGGGCGGGCGTCCTGCACGGCTCGCTGTCGGCGATCATGCAGGACGACGACGGCCAGGTAACCGAGGCGCACTCGGTCTCGGCCGGCCTCGACTATCCCGGCTCGGGCCCCGAGCACGCCTACCTGCGCGACTCCGGCCGCGCGCGCTACGTCGCCGTCAGCGACGCCGACGCCCTGCTCGCCTTCCGCGAGGTCACGCGGCTGGAGGGCATCATCCCCGCGCTCGAGACCGCGCACGCGCTGCACCACGCGCTGCACGAGGACGGCGAGCGGTCGACGCTCGACCTCGTCTGCCTCTCCGGCCGGGGTGACAAGGACCTGGCGGAGGTCCTTGCGCACGATGGGTAAGCCCGCCTCAGAGCGCGTCCCGGCGGTGCCGAAGACCGGCGAGGATCGGATCGCGGCTGCCTTCGCGCTGCGCCGCGGCCGCGCCGCGCTCATGCCCTACCTCATGGGCGGCTTCCCCGACCTGGCGACCTCGCGGGCGATCGGCGAGGCTTATGCCTCGGGCGGCGCCGACCTCGTCGAGCTCGGCGTCCCGTACTCGGACCCGCTCGCCGACGGCCCGGTCATCCACGCCGCAGGGACGGCGGCGCTGCGCGCAGGGGCGACGCTCGGCGGCGTGCTCGAGGTCGCCGAGGCGCTCGCGCGGCGGCTGCCGGTCGTGCTCATGTGCTACGTCAACCTCGTGCTGGCGCGCGGCCCCGAGGCGTTCGCCGCCGCCGCCCGCGAGGCCGGCGTCAGCGGGCTCATCGTGCCCGACCTGCCGTTCGAGGAGGCGCGCGAGATCGAGGCCGCCTGCGACCAGCACGCGATCGCGCTCGTGCCGCTCGTCGCGCCGACGACGACCGACGAGCGCCTCGCGATGATCGGCGCGCGCGCCCGCGGGTTCCTCTACACGGTCTCGGTCACCGGTACGACCCGCGAGCGCTCCAGCGGCGAGGACGAGTTCCGGAGGATCCTCGATCCGGTGCGCACGCACGCGTCGGTGCCGGTCGCGCTTGGCTTCGGGATCGCGACGCCCGAGCAGGCGGCCGCGGCCGCGCGCGCGGGGGCCGACGGCGTCATCGTCGGCACCCGCCTCGTGCGCGCCGCCGCCGAGGCCGGCGACGACGCCGCGGCCGCGACGGGCGAGGTCGTTGCGGCACTTGCCGCCGCGCTCATCCGTTAGTCTGGCGCACTGCTCATGGGTCTGGTGCTCGTCACAACGTGCGGTCTCGTGCTCTGGATCGTCCTCTGGGCGATCGGCGCCAAGGGGTTCGATGCGTTCATGATCACGACGGTCGTCATCACGCTCGGCGCCACGGGCCGGCTTCTCGCCCCGTACCTGCCCGGCCGGGAGTAGCTCTCATGCACGGCGGGCTTCGGGCGGCCAGCGCCTGCGTCCTCGCCGTGCTGGCCCTTGTCACGCTGGCGGGCTGCGGCGACAAGGCCGAGGACGGCCCGCAGGACGGAGCGCGGACGCTGACGATCTACTCGAGCCTGCCGCTGCGCGGCCCCGATCGCGAGCGCTCGCGCGACATGGTCAACGCGATCAAGCTCGCGCTCCAGCAGTCCGGCGGCAAGATCGGGCCGCTGAGCGTGACGTACGTCTCGCTGGACTCCGCGACCGCCGAGGACGGCCGCTGGACGAGCGATCGCGTGCTCGACAACGCCCGCACCGCGGTCCGCGACCTCAACGCGATCGCCTACATCGGTGATCTGAACTCCGCCGCCACCGCCCTGTCGCTGCCGCTGACCAACGAGGGCGGCATCCTGCAGGTCAGCCCCTCCAGCACGTATGACGGGCTCACGCGGCCCGGGAGCAGGCGCCCGGCCGAGCCCGAGCGCTTCTACCCCTCGGGGCGGCGCACGTTCGGGCGGGTCGTGCCGGCCGACCACGTCCAGGCGTCGGCGCTCGTCGGCTACATGAAGGCTGAGGGGGTGCGCCGCTTGGCGCTGCTCGCCGACCGCGACCTCTACGGCGGCGGGCTCGCCGACCAGATCGTCCAGGCGGCGTCCCGCCAGGGCATCCAGGTCCTCGACCGCGGACGCATCGACGCTCGTACGGCCGACCTCAGCGGTCGTGCGGCGGATGTCGCGTCGCTTGACGCGGACGCGTTCCTGTTCGCCGGTGACACGGCCGCCGGGGCCGCCCGCATCTACGAGGCCGTCGCGGCGGCCGATCGCAACCTGCTGCTCTTCGGCTCGGCCGCCGTCGCCGACGACGCCTTCGTCCGGACGCTTCGGCCCGCGGTGGCGCGGCGCATGAGGGTCACCTCGCCGGAACTGCCGCTGCGGCTGCTGCCGCCCGCCGCCCGCGAGTTCGACACCCGTTTTCGTACGACGTTCGGCCGCCATCCGGCGCCCGATGCGCTGCAGGCCTACGAGGCGACGCGCGTCATCCTCGACTCGATCCGCGACGCGGGCGCGAAGGGCAACGACCGTCGCTCCGTGGCCGCCGCGTTCTTTGCCATGCGCGACCGCCGGTCGGTGCTCGGCACGTACTCGATCGACCGCTTCGGCGACACGAGCCTGAGCACGTTCGCCGGCAATCGCGTCACACGACCTGGCCTCGTACTCGACAAGGTCCTGAAGGTGAGACGCTGAACCTTGCAGGGCCTCGAGCAACCCGCGCGAACTGGGCGATAACCGGTGTACGATCGGCCGGCTCTCAGCTGTCAGCCCTTCAAGGAGGATCCATCTTGCGCTCGAATCGAGCAATCCTGACCGCCGCGCTGCTGCCCGTGCTGGCGCTTGGGGTTGCGGCCTGTGGCGACGACAACAAGGACTCGGGGGGCAGCGCCGGCGCCGTATCGGGCAAGACGCTCACGATCTACTCGACCCTGCCGCTTCAGGGCGGTTCCCAGCAGCAGACGAAGGCGATCGCCAACGGCGCCAAGCTCGCGCTCAAGCAGCGCGGAGGCAAGGTCGGCGACTTCACGATCACATACAAGTCGCTCGACGACTCGCTTGCGTCGACCGGAGCCGCCGACGAGGGCAAGGAGGCGCAGAACGCGCGCGTGGCGGTTCGCGACAAGAGCACGATCGCCGTGCTCGGCGCCTACAACTCCGGCATGACGAAGGTCTCGCTGCCGATCACCAACAAGGCCAAGATCCTCCAGGTCAGCCCGGCGAACACGTACGTCGGCCTGACGACCGACGAGCCGGGCTCCGAGGCCAACGAGCCACGCAAGTACTACCCGACCGGCAAGCGCACCTACGCGCGCGTCGTCCCGAAGGACACGATCCAGGCCGCTGCGGTCGTCAAGACGCTGAAGGAAGACGGCTGCACGTCGTTCCAGAACTACAACTCGAAGACGACCTACAGCGCCGGCCTCGGCCGCAACCTCGAGCTCGAGGCCAAGAAGCAGGGCGTCGAGATGCTGGGCGACAAGGGCGTCGACATCAAGGCGCCGAACTACCGGTCGCTGCTGTCCGGTGTCAAGGCCGACTGCATCACGACGACGATGGAGTTCGAGAACAACGGCATCCAGTTGCTGAAGGACGCGGGGACGACGCTTCCCAACGCGAAGCTGTACGGCACCGACGCCACCGTCCTCAACGACACGGCCAACCCGAAGACCGGCCTGCCTGCGAACATCGCCGCACGCTTCAAGGGGACGATCGCCACGCTCGACCCGGCGAGCTTCCCGCCCGACGGCAAGAAGTTCTTCGAGGACTACAAGACCGAGTACGGCGTCGACCGGCCTGACCCCTACGGGATCTACGGCTACGAGGCGATGGACCTCATCCTCGACTCGATCGAGGCCGTCGGGGCCAAGGGCAACGATCGCCAGGCCGTCATCGATCAGGTGCTGAAGAACACGAAGGGGCGCCAGAGCGTGCTCGGCACCTACGACATCGACTCCAACGGCGACACGACGCTCACCGACTACGGTCTGTACAAGATCGACAGCGGCAAGCTCGTGTTCGACAAGGTCATCAAGGGAGTCGGCGCCTAGAACCGCCCGGACGCGCGGGGGACGCGGCGCGAGCCCGCCCCCTGCCGCCCGTCCGACAGCATCATGAACGCCCCGTCGGTGCCCCTGAGCCAACGCAGCGTCGTCGCCGCAGCGCGCTCGTTCTTCGAGCGCTTCGGCCTCATCCTCGCGCTGCTCGTGCTGCCGGTCGTCTACGGCATCCAGGACCTCAGCGACGACGGCGATCTCAGCCGGCTGGGCAACAACCTCATGGACGGGATCTCCAACGGCGCGATCTGGGCGCTCATCGCTCTCGGTTACACGCTCGTCTACGGGATCATCGAGCTCATCAACTTCGCCCACGGCGAGGTCTTCATGATCGGCTCGTTCGTCGCCGCGAGCTTCTGGGGCGCGCTCGGCCTGACGCTCACCACCGGTGTGCCGGGCCTCGTCGCGGGCCTCGCCGTGACGCTGATCGTCGCGATGTTCACGTGCGCGTCGCTGAACGTCATGATCGAACGCGTCGCCTACCGGCCGCTGCGCAACGCGCCCAAGCTCGCGCCGCTCATCACGGCGGTCGGCTTCTCGTTCATCCTGCAGAACGTCGGCATCCTGTGGCGCGGCGGGTCGCAGCGGAGCGTCGACAACCTCATCCATCAGGAGCAGTCGGTCCTGGAGATCGCAGGCGTCGTCATCTCGCGCGGCGACGTGCTGGCGATCGGCGTGACCGTGCCGCTCGTCCTCCTCGTGACGGCGTTCATCGCGCGGTCGCGGTTGGGCAAGGCGATGCGAGCGACCGCGCAGGACCCCGAGGCGGCGCGGCTCATGGGCATCAACGTCGACCAGACGATCTCGCTGACGTTCCTGCTTGGCGGGCTGCTGGCCGGCGCGGCGGGTCTCGTCTACGCGCTCTACCAGACGAACGTCTGGTTCTTCCAGGGATTCACCGCCGGCCTGATCGCCTTCACCGCGGCCGTCATGGGCGGCATCGGCAACCTGCGCGGGGCCGTGCTCGGTGGGCTGATCATCGGCTGCATCCAGCAGATCTCCGACAACCGCATCGGGGGCGAGTGGACGCCGGTGATCGTCTTCGGCTATCTCATCATGATCATGACCTTCCGGCCGCGGGGCCTGCTCGGCGAGCAGACGAGGGAGGCCGGATGACAGCGTGCCATTGCTCGACCGTGCGCGTCGTCGAGCCGGAAGGCTGGTCCTCGCGATGACAGCGCGCCATTGCTCGACCGTGCGCGTCGTCGAGCCGGAAGGCTGGTCCTCGCGATGACAGCGTCCGGCTTCGCGCGCTCCAAGAACGGCCAGCGCGCGATCGTCGCCGTGGTCCTGCTCCTGGCGGTCCTGTACCCGCTCGCGTTCGACACGCTGGCGACGCAGATGGACGTCGCGATCTTCGTCCTGGCCTACGTGATGATGGCGCTGGGGCTGAACATCGTCGTCGGCTTCGCAGGCCTGCTCGACCTCGGCTACGTCGCCTTCTACGCGATCGGCGCGTATTCGATCGGGTGGCTGGCGTCCGACCACTTCACCGGCATCGGCGGCGAGAAGGGGATTCACGTGCTCGTCAGCGACTTCGTCCAGTCGAGCTCGGGGATCCACGTCAACTTCTTCCTCGTGCTCGTCGCGGCGATGATCATCGCGGCGGTGCTCGGGGCGCTGATCGGGCTGCCGACGCTGCGGCTGCGCGGCGACTACATCGCGATCGTGACGCTCGCCTTCGGCGAGATCATCGGCCGGATCGCGCTCAACGGCGACGAGATCACGTTCGGGCAGTATCAGCTCACGAACGGCCAGCAGGCGATCTCCCCGGTCGACCAGCCGTTCCTACCCGGCGTCAACTACGAGTTCGACTCGGCATTCAACCTGCGCCCGTACTACTGGACCGGACTCGTGCTGCTGTGCTTCACGCTGTTCGTGAACTTCCGCCTGCGCGACTCGCGCCTCGGTCGCGCGTGGATCGCCCTGCGCGAGGACGAGGTGGCGGCAGCCAGCACGGGCATCCCGCTCGTACGGACGAAGCTGCTCGCCTATGCCGCCGGCGCTGCGCTCGGCGGCATCGCCGGCGCCTTCCTGGGGAGCTACAACAACGCGATCAACTCCAACCAGTTCCAGTTCTCCTTCTCGATCTTCGTGCTCGCGATGGTCATCCTCGGCGGCATGGGCTCGATCTGGGGAGTCACGGCCGGTGCCTTCGCGCTGGCGCTGATCGATCGCTACCTGATCCCGGAGGTCTTCGATGACCTGCCATCCACGTTCGGGCTGGACTTCCAGCTCACCCAGCTGTCGTTCGGAATCTTCGGCTTTTTGCTCGTGCTCATCATGATCCTGCGCCCCGAGGGCCTGTTCCCGGAACGAAGACGCAAGTTGGAGCTCACGGAGGGCGTGGGCACGGACGAGACCGTCTACGAGGCACGGATGTGACACCGCTGCTCCAAGCCAGCGCCGTGTCGAAGATCTTCGGTGGCCTCGTCGCGGTCAACGAGGTGACGTTCGAGATCCCGCACAAGTCGATCGTGTCGATCATCGGCCCCAACGGCGCGGGCAAGACGACGTTCTTCAACATGCTCACGGGGCTCTACCGCCCGACGACCGGCATGATCGCCTTCGACGGCACCGACATCACGGCGATGCGGCCCGACCGCATCCTCGCCGCGGGGATCGCGCGCACGTTTCAGAACATCCGCCTGTTCGCGACGATGAGCGCGCGCGAGAACGTCATGGTCGGCCAGCACGCCCGCATGAGCGGCGGGGTGTTCGGCTCGATCCTGCGCACGCCGAAGGTCCGCGCGGAGGAGAGCCGCGTCCACGAGAAGGCCGGCGAGATGCTCGAGCTCGTCGGGTTGGCGCGCAAGGAGTACGACCAGACTGCGATCAACCTCTCCTACGGCGACCAGCGACGCGTCGAGATCGCGCGGGCGCTGGCGTCCGAGCCGCAGCTCCTGCTGCTCGACGAGCCGACGGCCGGCATGAACCCGCAGGAGTCCGATCGGCTGACGGCCTTCATGCGCGAGCTGCGCGACGAGCGCGACCTCACGATCCTCCTCATCGAGCACGACATGAAGGTCGTCATGGGCGTCTCGGAGCGCATCACGGTCCTCGACCACGGCGAGAAGATCGCCGAGGGCGACCCGACCGAGGTGCGCGCCAACCCGCTCGTCGTCGAGGCGTACCTCGGAAAGCAGGCATGATCGCCATGGCATTGCTCGAGATCGACGACCTCCATACGTACTACGACAACATCGAGGCCCTGAAGGGCGTGTCGCTGACAGTCGACGAGGGCGAGATCGTGACGCTCATCGGCTCCAACGGCGCCGGCAAGTCGACGACGCTGCGCTCGATCTCGGGCCTCACCCCGCCGCGCTCGGGCTCGATCCGCTTCGAGGGCCGCGAGATCTCGCGCATGCCGCCGCAGGACGTCGTGCGCCTTGGGATCTCGCAGTCGCCGGAGGCGCGGCGCTGCTTCCAGCGCATGACCGTCCGCGAGAACCTCGACATGGGCGCCTACCTGCGCCGCGACGCGGAGATCGAGCCCGATCTCGATCGCGTCTACGAGCTCTTCCCGCGCCTGAAGGAGCGCGAGCGCCAGAAGGCCGGCACGATGTCCGGCGGCGAGCAGCAGATGCTCGCGATCGGCCGCGCGCTCATGGCCCGGCCGAAGCTCCTGCTCCTCGACGAGCCCTCGATGGGCATCGCGCCGATCCTCGTCGAGCGCATCTACGAGACGATCGCCGAGATCAACCGGCAGGGCACGACGATCCTGCTCGTCGAGCAGAACGCCAACTACGCGCTCGGTGTCTCGATGCGCGGCTACGTGCTGGAGACCGGCAGGGTCGCGCTGACCGACGCCTCCGACGCGCTGCGCACGAACCCCGACGTCCAGCGGGCCTACCTCGGCGCATGACCGTCATCGCCGCGATCGGCGCGCTCGCGCTCTACCTGCTGTTCATCTGGCTCGCCTCGGCGATCGTGTCCTCCTACCTGTCCGCCCGCAAGGGCTACGGCGAGAAGGCCGGCCTCGCCTCGGGCCTGCTGCTGAGCGTCGTCGGCGTCATCGTGTGGCTCGCCGTGCCGCCGAAGCAGGGTTCGCATTGGCGGGTCGTCGGCCCGCTGCCGTGGCAGCGCGAGAAGCTCGGCGACGAGCCCTAGGAGGCTGGTGGCGAACGGTGTCCTGTGCGGGCTTTGACGGCACGGGATCGGTGATCGAGCCGTGTGCGCGGGCCGGACGGGTTGTTCTCGCGCAGCGCAGCATGGGCTTCGGGTCC
>Ga0136631_10000584_pt1 | contig 11366 bp, 9 predicted proteins | sample AntDrymUQ6012206_2_FD_104655 | JGI IMG/M metagenome (GOLD analysis project Ga0136631, IMG submission 104655) | Polar desert sand microbial communities from Dry Valleys, Antarctica - metaG UQ601 (22.06) | ecosystem: Environmental > Terrestrial > Soil > Desert | place: Antarctica: Dry Valley... | reverse complement strand
TGAGGTAGCGCCCTTGGCGTAACGTAATCGTGTAGGTCAGTGTCCAGTCGGTGCACGCCTGACCGTCTAGCGCTCGGATCCGAATGTCACTATCCGTCGTATTCCGTATTCCGTATTCCGTCGACGACGTCAGCGACCTGAGTCGTTTCGGAGGCATCGAGGATGCCGTTCGGGTCAAAGATCGAGATCGCGCCACTCCGGCTCGCCGCGCTGGCAATCGCCCGCCGCACCATCCCCGGTGCGGAACGTGCGCGGCTCGGGGTGCAGTTCCAGATCTTCAAGGACGCCCATCCCGGTGCCCAGGGTCTCAGCGGGGAGGACAAGGACCCGGCGGCATACATCGATCAGCACAGCGGCTGACGGGAGCCACCGGGCACGCTAGAAAGGGGCGATGAGCGGGTTCGCCGGCTGGGTCGGCGCTCAGCTGGGTGGGCTCGTGCGGCCCCTGCTGCGGCGGGGCCGCCGGCCGGGACTGCGCACGGCGAAGACCACCTTGGCCGCCGTACTGTCCTTTGTGCTGGCCCAGCGGCTCGGCACCAGCGCGGAACCCATCCTTGCCTCGCTGACCGCGCTGCTCGTCGTGCAGCTGACGATGTACCAGACGCTGGCGCAGGGGGTCCAGCGCGTCGTGAGTGTCGCTGCCGGCGTCCTGGTGGCAGTCGCGGTCGCCTCCTTCGTGGGGCTCACCTGGTGGAGCCTCGGAGCGGTCGTCGCCTCCTCGCTGCTCATCGGGCGGATGCTGCGCCTGGGCCCGCAACTGTTGGAAGTCCCGATCTCGGCGATGCTGGTCCTCGCCCTCGGCAGCGCCGCCGAGGACGCCGCCCTCGGCCGCGTCTATGAAACTCTGATCGGCGCAGCGGTTGCCGTACTGGTGAATGTGGCGATCGCGCCGCCGCTGTACGCCCAGCCGGCCAGCGACGCCCTGAGCGAGTTGGCGGATCGGATGGCGTCCTTCGCCCACGACCTGGCAGCCGAACTCCGGTCGGGGTGGACGCGGGCCACCGCCGACCGCTGGCTGGCTCGGGCCAGGGACCTGCGCGCGGAGGTCGCCCGGGCAGACGAGACCCTCGGCCGGGCCGAGGAGAGTGCCCGGTTCAACCCTCGCGGCGGCGTGGCCAGGCTGGTGCAGCCGCGATTGCGCACGGCGCTGACCGGGCTCGAGCTGTGCTACGTCTCCCTGCGCAGCCTGTGCCGGGCGCTGCTCGACCGCGCCTACTTCGTTCCCGTCGAGGAGGACACGGTGTATGCCGGGGACGTCCGGACGGCGCTCGCCGACGTCCTCGACTGCACCCACGACGCCCTGTCTCACGTGGCGGACGTCATCACCGCCAGCGGGTCGGCAGATCCCGAGCGGGCCGAAGTCGGTGTGGCGCTGGTGCAGCTGCAGCTGCGCCGGGACCACCTCAGCTCGCTGCTGCTCGTGGACCCGCACGCCGACGCCGGTGCGTGGGAGCAGCATGGGGCGCTGCTGTCCGCGGTCGACCGGCTGCGGGTGGAGGTGGAGGCGGCGGTGCGGGCTCCCACCGCCGACTGGCGACCGCCGCCGGTCACCGAGCGGCAGCGTCAGGCGGTACGGCGGCTGGTCGACGCGCGCGCCGCTCACCGCAGATCACGCCGGGGCCGACCCTGAGCTGTGGTGTCCGTTAGGAGATCTGCGATCGCCATGCTGGACCAGCCGTTCCACGCGTGCTCACGGGTGAAGCCAGCGCCAGACCCAGTGCCGTTGCCACCGAAGGACCTCTAACCGCGACCCGTCCTGCGCCATCCGGCAACTCTGGCATGCGCCGTGCGACCGGATGCGGCGGCGCTAGGCTCCCGGCGTGACATCTCGCCTGGACCTGCCGCTCAGCTCACCGCGGCTGCCACTGCGAAGGCAGAGCAATCGAGCGGCGGCGACGCGGCGGGCGCTACTGCATGCCGCGCGGGAGGTCTTCACCGAGGCCGGGTACGCCGAGGCGAGCATCGCCGACCTGGTGACCCGATCGCAGGCGAGCGTCGGCAGCCTTTACCACCACTTCGGTGGCAAGGGCGAGTTGTACCTGGCCCTGTTCGAGTCCTTCCACCGCGAGCAGATGGACCTGGCCACGGCCGCGGTCGCCGCCGAGCGCGCGGGTGGCGAACAGGACCCGATGACCCTGTTCCTGTCAGGGGCGAAGGCCTACCTGCAGTCCTGCTGGGACGGCCGAGACCTCACCCGGCGCTTCCTCGAGGGCGGCGGCCCGGACGGCTTCGAGGAGGTCGTACGCCGTCGTACCTGCGACTGGGTCCGGCAGAACACGTCGCTCCTGCGCGCGGAGGAGCGTCACAACGGGGAGGCGCTCGTGCACACCCTGACCACGGTCGCCGGCACGGCCGGGCGCGAGGTTGCCAAGTGCCTGACCGCGTCCCGGGCCCGGCAGCTGTCGGAGGACTTCCTGGAGCTGATGGCGAGAGCCGCCACCCCGCGTGAGAGCACCTGAGGAGTACAGATGGATTTCGGGCTCGACGAGGAACAGATAGCCGTCCGGGACACCGTGCGCACTTTCGTGCAGCGCGAGGTGATGCCGTTGGAGTCCGAGTGCCTGCGCAATGAGCGGGCCGGGCGTCCCGGCGTGTCGCAGAAGCAGCTGCGCGAGCTGCAGGACAGGGCGGCGGGGTCCGGATTCTGGGGTGTCAACACCCCCGAGGAGTACGGCGGAATGGCACTCGGGCCGGTGATGACCGCGATCGTCCTGATGGAACTGGGCCGCTCGTTCGTCCCGTTCAACTTCGGTGGGATCGCCGACAACATCCTGTATCACTGCAACGAGGAGCAGAAGCAGCGCTACCTGCTGCCGCTGCTGGCCGGTGACCGCAAGTCCTGCTTCGCCATCACCGAACCCGGCGCCGGATCCGACGCCAGGGCGATCACCACGTCGGCCCGGAGGGAGGGCGAGTCCTACGTCATCAACGGCGAGAAGACGTTCATCACCCGTGGCAACGACGCCGACTTCGTGATGGTCTTCGCCGTCACCGACAAGGAACTGGGTGCCGACGGTGGCGTCACCTGCTTCCTCGTCGACCGGGACATGGGGTGGAAGTCAGAGCCGATCGACACCATGGGCGAGTGGGGTCCGGCGGCGCTGATCTTCGACGACGTCGTCGTACCGGCGGAGAACGTCCTCGGCGAGGTGGGGCAGGGTTTCACCCTGGCGATGCAGTGGATCAACGCCGGCCGCTTCACGCTGCCCGCGCGCGCCGTCGGATCCTGTGAGCGGCTGCTGCAGATGGGCGCCGACTACGCCAACACGCGCTCGACCTTCGGTCAGCTGCTCAGCCAGCGACAGGCGATCCAGTGGATGATCGCGGACTCCGCGGTGGAGATCGAAGCGATGAAACTGCTCACCCTGAAGGCGGCCTGGCTCTTGGAGAACGGCAGGGACAACCGGCACGCGTCGTCGATCGCCAAGCTCTTCGCGGGCGTCAAGGCGAACGAGATAGTCGACCGCATCCTGCAGATCCACGGCGGCATGGGTTACACCCGGGAACTGCCGATCGAGCGGTGGTATCGCGAGCTGCGATTGTTGCGGATCTACGAGGGCACCGATGAGATCCAGCGCCAGTCCATCGCCCGCAACGTGCTCAAAGGCAACGTCAAGATCGGCGCATGAACGACGGTTACGACACCCATGAAGGACGGGCGTCAGACCGGTGCTTGACAGCGGCTGGCACCCGTGGATTGATCACCCAACGCGACATCGGCCACGAAAGATCCGGGCGAGGGACGGGCATGACCACTCAGAACATTCCAATGCCCGGCTCCATGGATCCCATGGAGCAGGACTTCCGGCCCACACCTGTCCCTGGCGACCTGACGCCGTACCTGATCGACACGCACATCTGGACCGACGAGATGCTGCACCAGGCCGGCATCCCGATCTACGACACACCGTTCGTCACCGTGGGCGGGGGGATCGGCTCGTTCGTCACAGTCGACTACCTGCGTATCTGCGGTGTCCCGGCGTCCTCCCTGACCGTGCTGACGAACCTCGACGTCCCGTGGTCGAGTTACGAGTACCTCACCCGCGTGTCGCAGATCCCGCGCCGTGAGCGGCTGCGGTCGGACTCCGCCTCCACACCCGACAACATCTGGGGCTTCCCCAGCTACGCCGTACGCGAGGCGTTCAGCGCCAAGTCGGTGAAGGACTTCTTCAGCCCGCTGTGGAACGTCCTCACCGAACCGATCCTGGCCGACTACTACACGCCGAAGGCCGGTCACGCCTTCGAGTCGATGGAGCGGGAGTACCACCGGATCGGCTACGCACAGTGCGTGCGCAAGGGCCAGGTCCGGATGGTCAGGCGACGGTACGGCGGGGGCTACTTCACGATCCTCACCCCTCCGGCCGGTGCCGCCCCGACCCGGCGGATCGCCTACCGCAGCCAGTTCGTGCACGTGGCAGTCGGCTACCCGGGGCTGAAGCTGCTGCCTGACCTGCAGCGCTACCGCGAGACGCACCGCGACCCCAGCAAGGTGGTCAACGCCTACGAACCGCACGAGCACGTGTACGAGCAGCTCAGCCGGCGGCCCGGCACGGTGATGATCCGCGGTGGGGGCATCGTGGCCTCCCGGGTGCTGCAGCGGCTGATCGACGACCGAGACCGGCTCGGGCTGCAGACCCGCGTCCTGCACGTGTTCCGGACCTACGTGACCGGTTCGCACGGGCCGAGCATCTTCATGCGCCGCAAGGGCGGTGACGGCTGGGCCTACCAGGGCTTCAACTACCCGAAGTCGGTGTGGGGCGGCCAGCTCAAGGCCAAGGTCCGCAAGCTGGAGGGCGCCGAGCGGGCCGAGGAGTACAAGCTGATGGGCGGCACCAACACGCCCGTGCGCAAGTCCTGGCAGGAGCAACTCAAGCGCGGCCGCGCCCAGGGGTGGTATCAGACCCTGATCGGCGAGATAACCGAGTTGGTCCCGGGGCCTGCCCAGACCGTCGTTGCGCACGTCAAGGCCGCGCAGGGCTACATCCAGGCGCAGGCCGACTTCGTCGTCGACTGCACCGGGCTGGAAGCCGACATCCGCGAGCACCGGCTGCTCGCCGACCTGCTCGACCACAGCGGCGCCGGGCGCAACCCGAGCGGCCGCCTGGACGTGGAGCGCACCTTCGAGTTGCGGGGGACCCGAAGCGAACCGGGCCGGCTCTATGCCTCCGGGAGCGCGACCCTCGGCGGCTACTTCCCGGGGGTGGACACCTTCCTGGGTCTGCAGATCGCCGCGCAGGAGATCGCCGACGACCTGGCCGCGCTGGGCTTCTGCGCCCGGCTCGGGGTAGGACGATCCACCAAACAGTGGTGGCTGTGGGCCCGCCACCGGCCCATCTGAGGAGGACGCGTTGGTTCCCACGCTCAATGGGCGCATTCAGACCCGGATCGCGTTGCTGGCTGTTGTCGGCGGGCTCTGGACCCTGCTGATCACGCCGCTGCTGCCCGACGGAGCGCCGCTGTCGGCGTCCTACCGGGCGACCTTCTTGGTGCTCCTGCTCGTCATCGTGCTCGGCGTGCTCTGGGAACTGCTCTACCACTTCCTGCAACAGTTCCGCTGGGAGAAGGACTGGCCCACGTTCTTCGGGCTGCTCACCGCCATCAACGAGGGTCTGCTGATCTGGATCCTGATCGCAGTCGGCGTCGGCCCGGACGTGCCCGGCGGCTCGTTCCTCCTGCACTTCATCTCGGTCTGGATCCTGACCTGGCTGGTGGCCAATGGCCCGATGCGGGTGCCGTTCATCCACTGGCGCTTCCAGGGCGGGCGGTTGATATGACAGCCGGACATGCTGGACGGCACTCCGCAGAGCCCGCCTTCGACGGCGTCCGGGCCACGGTGCACGGCGGCGACCATGTGGTCGGGCGCTATCCCGGTGCCCTCATCCTGATCCGCCGCGACTCGACGACGGGCTCCGACCGGATCCCGGAACTGCTGGACATCTGCCTGACCGCCACCTCCGCCGCACCCAGGGCGCCCGGGCGGCAGCTGGCCAGACGGCTCACCGGCTGGCTGTCCCAAGCCGAGGACGCCCCGGGATTCGGGACGGTGGCCGCCACCGAGGACGGCCTGGCGATCTTCCTGTACGGCGAGGTGACCGTCGAGGTCCCGGCGGAGGATCTGCGGTTGTCCGGTCGCACCGCGGCATTCTCGGTGGATCGGCTGATCGACTGGCCCGAGGGTGTGCTGAGTCTGCGCGCAGACTCCTCGGCACCCGGGTCCGCAGACCTGCCCGAGTGGTTCAGGTTCCACTTGGGCGTGGTGACCGGCTCCGGAGCCACCCTGCACATCGACGACGCCTCCGAGGTGGCCTCAGCTGCCGGGGCGCCAACCGCGCCGCCGACCGACCAGGCCAAGGCCCGGCCGCCGGCCGGCCCGCCCCTGGCGGAGCCGCCGACCGGCCTACAGCGTGCGGAACCCGAGCCGGACGAGGAGCCGGAGACCGCCATCGGAGGCCTCGCGGCGGCGCCGCCCCCGCCGGATCCGGAGGTGCAGGGGCTGGAGCCGGCGGCCACCCCGCCACCACCGGCGGTCTTCGACCAGATCCACGGGGTCGCCCCCGACGAACCGCAGCGGCCGCCGCTTGCCGTTGCCTTCACCGCCGCCCCGGCAGCAACTGATCGTCCGGGGGCTCCGCCCACCGGGTTCCTCCCCACTCCGGTGCCGCAGGAGGAGGGGACCGTTGTGCTCGGCTTCCGCTGTTCGCGCGAGCACCTCAACGACCCGCGGGTGTCCTTCTGCGCAACCTGCGGCATTCGCATGGACCAGCGCACCGGCGTACTGGTCCGCGGCCGCCGTCCTCCGCTTGGGCTCATCGTGCTCGACACCGGCTCCACGTTCGTCCTGGACGACGACTACCTGCTCGGTCGCGATCCCGACCACGACGGCGACGTGCTGGCCGGACGGCTGCGCCCGCTGCGGCTGGACGACAACAGCGGCACGCTTTCGCGCGCGCACGTCGAGATCCGGCTGCAGGAGTGGGACGTCACGCTGGTCGATCGAGGCTCGGCGAACGGGACGTACGTCGCCGCTCCGCAGCAGCAGGCGTGGGTGGCCGTCGTACCGCACCAGGCGTTCGCGCTGACCGCCGGCAGTCAGGTGGGCCTCGGGCGGCGCACGTTCACCTTCGAGTCACCCCACGGGCGGTTGTAGCGCCTCATCCGGCAGGAGAGCGGTCAGCGCCTCGGTCAGGTCCAGGTCGGCGTCGGCCTGGCCGGCGCGAACGCTCAGGACCGAGGCGAGGGACAGCCCGACGGCGAAGTCGCCCGCCGCCGGCCCCGCCGGCAGCACAAGCGCGGAGGCGTCGGCATGCGCCGCCTCCTCACGGCCCACCAGCCGCGCCTCCAGACCGGCCCGCCGGATCTGCTCCACGGCGGCGGCAAGCCGGCGCCCCCCACGGCCGCTGCCGCTGCTATCGAGTACCCACAGGGCGCTCCGGCGCTGCAGGGCCATCTGAGTCGCCAACCGCAGTGCGGTACGCCCGTCCGCGGTGATGTCGGCGGCCACCACAACAGGCCGGTCCGGGGAAGCGCCGTCCTCGGCCGCGCCGAGGCGCACAGTGACCAGCGTGCGCAGGACCGCCGCCTCGGCGGTCGGCCCGCCCGCCCGCGCGGCTGACCAGGCCTCGCTGACGAGTACGACGTCGGCATCGACGATCTCGGCCTGCGAGGCCAAGTCGGCCCAGGGGTCGGAGGAGAAGCGGGACAGCACATTGGCGGTAACGCCGCGAGCGGAGGCTGTGGACGTCAGCGCCTTGAGCTCGTCCACCGCCGAGGCCATCGCGGCGAGGTCGGGCAGCAGCCCGCTGCCCACCTCCAGCTGGGACCGGGGTGCCGGCACCAGCCGGTCGAGGACCAGCCCCGACGGCGACTGGTTGCCCAGCAGATCGCAGCCGAGGTCGATCAACTGGTGCGCCCGGGCGGGTTCGTCGACGACGGTGAGCACCTGATAGGCGTCCACGATGCCGAGGCTCGCGCGCTCCGCCGCCTCGATGTCGCGACGCAGTATTCGTTCGGGGTAGACCAGCCGCAGCAGCGGCTCGGTCATCGTGGTGGTGATCAGCGCCATCAGCACAAGCATCGTGAACAGCTCGCCGTCCAGGACGCGAAGATCCCGGCCGATCTGCAGGATGACCAGCTCGGTCAATCCTCGCGTATTCATCAGGACGCCGATCACCGAGGCCTGCCGGCCGGGCAGCTTCAGCATCCTGGCGCCGGAGTAGGCGCCGATGAACTTCCCGCCGATGGCCACCGCGAGGATCAGCCCGAGCTGCCACAGGCCGTCCAGGCCCAGTTTGCCGATGTTGGTCCCGAGACCGGCGATGACGAAGAACACCGGGAGCAGGAGCAGGACACTGACCTGCTCCAGCCGCTCCAGGATGTCGCGAGTCAGCTCGGCCGCCCCTTCGCGCGGCATGATCGCGCCGAAGATGAAGGCCCCGAAAATCGAGTGGATGCCGATTTGATCAGTGGCATACCCCGAGAGCAGTACGCCGATGAGGACGACGGCCAGCACATCGGGGGTCAGCCGGCCCGCGGCCTGGTGCCACATCGTCAGCCTGCGCAGGAGCGGCTTGACGCCAAGGAACATGGCGGCGGCGAAGACGACGGTGAGACCGACGATCCGCACGACGTCGAACGGCGACTCGCCCCGTGCGACGGCGACCACGAAGGCGAGCAGCGTCCAGGCCAGGATGTCGTCGAAGGCGGCACAGGCCAGTGCCATCACGCCCGCGGGGGTGCGGTGCATGCCGCGGTCGCCGAGGATGCGCGCGAGCACGGGGAACGCGGTGATGGACATCGCCACGCCGATGAACAGCGCCAGCGCGAGCAACGTCACCGGCTCGCCGTCCACCTTGGCGTGCAGCGGGTGCAGGATCAGCGTCAACCCGGCGCCGAGGGCGAAGGGCAGCACCACCGAGCAGAGCGAGATCGCGCCGGCGATGCGTTCGCGGCCACGGATGAGACCGACGTCGAGCTCCAGCCCGACGATGAACATGAACAGGATCAGCCCGAGCTGGGCGAGGATGTAGAGATACGGGTGTACGTCTTCTGGGAAGAGGACGTCGGTCAGGTTGCCGGGAAGCGCCCCGAGAAGGCTCGGCCCCAGCGCGATGCCGGCCACGATCTCACCGATCACCGCCGGCTGCCGAAGCGCTCGTGCAGCCCGCCCGAACAGCCGGGCGGCGATGATGATGACGGCGATGTCGAGGAGCACGAAGGCCGCGATCTCGGCCGGGCTGAGCTCTTCCATCGCACCGACCCGTCTTGCCCTGAGGTGCGGTTCTCGACCGCGACGATTCGCGGATACTACGCTGCAGACACTCCACCCGGGCTAGGCACCACCGCCCAGGAATACGGTGGATGTGGTGAACGCACAAGAAGGTCGGCCGGTGTCGATGCTGGTAGAGGGAGACGCTTCATGGTCCTCGAAGGTGGCCCCCGTACTGCTCCGCAGATGCTCGCCGATTTCCGGGTGGTCCGAGTGCTCGGTGAGGGCAACCACGGCAAGTTCTACCTCGCGCGACCGCCGGCCCGCCTCGCGATAGACGCCGAGTTCGTGGCGGTGAAGGTCTTCGCCGGGCAGTGCAGCGAGGATGCCTACCGGCGAGGGGTCCGAGAACTGCGTGCGTTCGCGGCGGTCAACTCGCCGTACCTGGTGACCGTGTACGACGCCGTACTGCAGGACAACTTCCTCTACGCGATGGAGTACCTCCCGCTGGGTTCGCTGGCCACGCCGGCGCGACCGCTGGAGCGCCACGAGGTGGTGCGTGCCGTGGAGCATGCCGCCCGCGCCGTGCACGCGCTGCACGAGGCGGGGCTCGTGCACGGTGACATCAAGCCGGGCAACGTGATGCTGCACGCCGACGGCGGCAAGCTGTCCGACCTCGGCCTGGCGCGGGTGTTCACCACGGGTGCCGCGCTGACCGGGATGGCCCCGGAGACGTCCGTGGAGTTCGTCGACCCGGCGCTGCTGCGAGGGGACTCCCCCTCGAGGGCCAGCGACATCTGGGGACTGGGCGCCACGCTGCACCGAGCCCTGTCCGGCGCCGGGCTGTACGGCGAGATGCCCGAGCGTCAGCCCCTTCTCGCGATCCGCCGGGTGCAGTCGACTCCTCCCGAGATCAGCGCGACATTGAGCCCTGACGAGGCTGCGGTGGTCGCTGCGTGCCTGGCCGGGGGCCCCGAACGACTGCAGACGGCCGAGGCGCTGGCCGATCGGCTCTCGGACCTGCGCGCGCAGTCGGTCAGCGCCAGCGCGTAGCCGGCTGTCCGCGGCTGCGACGATGGGGCGTCAGGTCAGAACGGCGCCGGCAGCCACCAGGTCTCGAACAGCTCGTCACTCGTGTGTTCGGGCCAGGACACGTGCAGCGCGAACTCGATCCGCTCCGGAGCGAGGAACGTCGCCCAGCGAAACGCGGTCGTCTCGCCCTCCACGTTGTCGTAGACCATCCCACCGTCGGTCTGGGTGCCGTCGTCCTGCCGGTAGCGCCACACCTCCGGCGGCGCTGCGTCGGCGGCGATCTCCGTCTCACGTGCCCGCAGCGATTCGGGGGTCGGGTAGTGCAGCAGCTCCACGTGGATGCCGTTCGGGTAGTCGCAGACAACGACCCCGTCGGTGTGGATGTCATCCGGTGCGGTCTCCACACCGCAGGTGGACATCTCATACGCCGGCATCAGCGGGTTGGCCGGGAGCAGGTTCGGGAAAGCCGCCACGACGTACACCAGGTCGCCCCAGGTCTCCGACAGCGTGATCGGCCGCACCAGGCTGCGCTGGGACTGGGTGCCGTCAGCGACCGAGGCGAGCACCGAGTAGGCGTTCGTGCCCAGCGGCGCGTTCTCGTCGACGAACGTGGTCTCCGGCCCGCCGTACACCCGAACGGTCCCGCGGAAGAGGTTGTACGACGACGCCTCCTCGACCGCATCCCAGACCACGGTGACCACGCCCTCCACCGAGGACACCGTGAGGCCGGTCGGTGCCGGCGGCGCGGCGCGCGGCTCCGGAACCGTCACGGTCTCCGGGCTGCTCGCAGCGGACTCCAACCCACCCCGCCCGATCGCGACCACCGTGTAGCGGTACCGCTCGCCGGCTTCGACCGCCCCGTCGAGGTAGGTCGTTTCCCGGGTGGTGTCGAGGACATCGCCGTCTCGCAGCACCTGGTAGCTGCTGGCCTGTTCGACCTCGGCCCACTGCAACTCCACGCCGGTGCCGTCGGGGGTGGCTTCCACCGACGTCGGGGCCGCCAGGGTGTCCGACCCGCTGACGGCGATGACCACCGAGGCGATGACGGCCAGTGCGACGGCAGCGGCCATCCCCACGACGGCGGGCTTGCGCTTCCACCACGGGGTGCCGGCCAGCGGCCGGTCGTGAC